>Ga0070730_10001376_pt1 | contig 23542 bp, 16 predicted proteins | sample Coa_R1_3_FD_66447 | JGI IMG/M metagenome (GOLD analysis project Ga0070730, IMG submission 66447) | Surface soil microbial communities from Centralia Pennsylvania, which are recovering from an underground coalmine fire - Coalmine... | ecosystem: Environmental > Terrestrial > Soil > Unclassified ... | reverse complement strand
CCTTGCGCTCGCTGGCTACTTGTCGAATAGGCAATTTACAAGACGAACTCCTTTCAGTTCATAAGATCAGGCAAGCTTTGCCTGGCACACCAAAGGACGCTAAGGGCGCGAAGGGAACCGCACCCAACGTAATCAAGCCCTCTGCATTGGATTTTGTCGCATGGGCATCTTTAAAAGTTTTCTTTTCGGAATTCGGTTGTGTTTTTCACTCTGCTGGGTCACTAACCTTTGCGCCCTTCGCGTCCTTGGCGGTGGAACTTTCTGACTCACTGCCGGATTCGCGGGTTGGCCAAAGAGTACAGCAGGTCGGTCAGGAAATTTACTACGACGTAAGTCAAGCCGATGGCCAGAATGCATCCCTGCACCAGGTAGTAGTCACGCCGGTTGATGGCCTGAATTGTCAGCCGGCCGACACCCGGCCAGGAAAAGATGGTTTCGGTGACAATGGCTCCGGCCAACAGTGCGCCGAATTGCAATCCAATTACGGTGAGCACTGGAACCAGGGCGTTACGCAACGCATGTTTATACACTACTGCACTTTCTGAAAGACCTTTGGCGCGGGCTGTGCGGATGTAGTCCTGGCCCAATTCTTCCAGCATGGCGGTACGCACCATGCGCGTGAGAATGGCCGCCAGAGAGCCTCCCAGCGTAATCGCCGGCAGGACCAGATGGGCAACGGTACCGGAGCCGGAGACTGGAACTAGTCCCAGACGAATAGCAAAAAACAGAATCAGAATTGGCCCTAGAGCGAAGTTGGGAAACGAAAGTCCAAGCAGGCTCACGAAGCTCAATAATCGGTCGTCCCAACGATTGCGGCGGCGCGCAGATCGCACTCCGGCAGGAATAGAGATGAGAAGCGCGACCAGCATGGCGGCCATGGTCAACTGCAGCGTTTGCGGATAGCGCTGGGCGATGATACGCGCTACCGGTTGATCAAACCCCATAGAGCGTCCCAGGTCTCCACGCAGCACTCCGCTCCAGTAATTCAGGTATTGGCGACCCATGGGAACATCCAGGCCGTAGGCATGGCGGGCGGCTTCAACGTCCGTACTGGCTGCATTCTCGCCCAACATCTGCTGAATGGGATCGCCAGGAACCAAATGGATCAGCAAGAAAACGACTGAAACCACCAACCATAGCACCGGAACCATATACAGCAAGCGGCTTACAAGATAGCGCAGCATCAGCTTGCAGGCTCCAACGTATGGGCCGGGGCGATGTTCTCAATTTTTACGCGGGCAATGCGACGGCCTTCCATCTGTAAAACAGTGTAGCGCCGACCCTGATATTCAAATGACTCTCCACCCTTAGGTATTTTTCCCAGCCGGGTCATCACGAACCCGGCAAGAGTTTCAAAGCCTTCATCGCGAGGCAGCAGGATTTCATACTGGACCTCAAGATCGCGGACATTAGCTGCGCCATCCAGCACCACGGCCCCTGCACTGAGTGGAATGATGGGACGCTGCGCAACGTCGAATTCATCTTCCAGTTCGCCCACCAGTTGCTCCAGAACATCTTCTACGGTCACCAGCCCCGCGGTGGATCCGAATTCATCCACCACGACCGCCAGATGCCGTTTGCGCTGCTGGAACTCAACCATCAGGTCGGCAATTGGTTTGGCCTCCGGGACAAACAACACTTCGCGCATGATATGGCTGACCTTCAGGCCGGAAGGGACCTTGGTAAGCGGCATCCCGGCAGCCAGCCGCATGTGCATGATCCGTGAGACATCTTTGAAATAGAGCAATCCGATGATGCTCTCTTTGCCTTTGGCCGGATCGTAAACCGGCACCCGGGAGTGCTGCTCTTCCACCACCTTCGCCATCGCCTCTTCGAGCGGCATCTCGGCCGGCAATGAAAAGATGTTATGGCGCGGAACCATGATCTCGCGCACCGTCAGGTTGCCCAGTTCAAGGGCGTTGTGGATCATCTCTTCCTGGGCCTCCGGCAACAGGCCCACGCGGCGGCTGGCAGTCACAATCAACTTCAATTCTTCCGGAGAATGCACGCCTCCCTCGCGCATGAGCCGGGAGCCAAATCCACGCAACACGACGTTGGCGGATTTATTCATCAGCACCAGAAACGGATGCGCCACGGACATAAAAAATTCCATCGGTCCGGCCACCGCCAACGCAACGCGTTCCGCCCGTTGCAAAGCCAGCGACTTAGGCACCAGTTCGCCCAGGAGCACATGCATATAAGTAATGACGATAAACGCCAGAGTCAGCGCAATTCCGTGCGCATACAAATGTGCATAGGGGACGTTGAGCATCCAGGGTTGCAGAATGCCCGCTAAGGTACCCTCTCCTGCCCAGCCCAGGCCCAGGCTGGCCAGGGTTACGCCAAACTGCACGGCCGGAAGGAATTCGTCCAGCCGCTGTTGGATTTTCTTGACAGTGCGAGCGCCAAGTCGCCGCTGTTCGATCAGTTGCTGGATGCGAGTGTCGCGCACGCTTACCATCGCGAACTCTGCGGCAACGAAAAATGCATTGGCTGCCACCAGCAGGACCAGCAGGATGATCCGGAGCAACACCAGGGTAACCATGTTGCCAATATTACACCGGAAGGAATCGGGTGATCGGGACATCGGGTAATCGGAAAATCGAGCATTGCTTCCCTTTTGCCTAAAAGCAGGTCTAAGTCTGGTAAAGTCTGATGGAAATATGCCGATTTAGGGAACTTATCTCGGCTGCCCAGCGTATGTAGTATCGAAAGGCTGACAGGGGGAAGTTGTGGCAAACGGCAAAAAAAAGAGCAGGCGGCTCCTGTATGTTCTCGGCTCCGTTAGTTCGATTCTGCTGATTGTGGTGGTGGCCATGGCCGCCACTCGCGGCGGTACGAAAATTGACCCTGAAAAGCTGGCCAAAGTAGAACGCGGCGACTTGGCCAAGAGCGTAGTCGCTACCGGCAAGATCGAGCCGATTACCAAGGTGGAGGTGAAATCCAAGGCCAGTGGAATCGTGAAGAAACTGCTTGTAGACTATGGCGAGCCGGTCAAGAAAGGCCAGGTGCTGGCTGAGTTGGACAAGGAAGAGATACAAGCACGGGTTAACCAGCAGCGTGCATCGCTGGAAGCAGCGCAAGCTGCCGCTCATGCAGCGGAAGCTGACCTGCAACACGCCAAAGTTGATGCAGCCGGCCCCGATGTCCCCATGCTCAAACGCGCCTATGATCGTGCCCAGCAGATGGTGAAGGATGGAGTGATCTCTGCCGCACAGCTGGATGATGCTCAAAAGAACTATGAAATGGCACTCAACAAACAGGACTTGGGAAAGGCCAACGAGGTAGTGGCCCGAGCCAAGCTCCGGCAGGCCCAGGCCCAGGTTTCCCAGTCGCGTGCGCTCTTGGACCAGACGGAAGAGGAATATCGCAACTCCACCATCATTTCTCCCATTGATGGCCTGGTGCTCTCGCGCGACGTAGAAGTAGGCGACGCCGTGAGTTCTATCTTGATCGTAGGATCTTCCGCCACTCTGGTGATGACCTTGGGCGACACCCGCGAGGTCTATGTCAAAGGAAAAGTAGATGAAAGCGACATCTCCAAGGTGTACCTGGGGCAGGACGCCCGCATTAAAGTGGAGTCTTATAAGGACCGCGCCTTTTCCGGCAAGATTACAAAAATCTCGCCGATGGGCGTGGAAAAAGACAACGTGACCACCTTTGAAGTTCGCGTCTCCATCGACAACTCCAAAGGCGAGCTCAAGGCCATGATGACTGCCAACGCCGAAATCATTCTGGAAGAACACAAGAATGTGCTGATGGTCCCCGAAGGCGCCCTTATCTATGATAAGAACCGTAATGCATCGCTGGAAGTGCCCGATGCTGGCGCCCGAAGCGGAAGGAAAAAACTGGCTGTGAGCGTGGGTATCTCCAATGGCTCAAAGACGGAGTTGCTCTCTGGATTACAAGAGAATAATCAGGTTATTCTTCAGTAACATTAAAATTCCTATTCGGAGCGAAAAAAATGAAATCCACTCAACCCTTGACACTTGTGTTCCTCCTCGTCGTATTTGGGGCCGTGTGCGCCTTCGCCGACACTGGAGGTTTCGATCGTACACTCCAGGTTTCCGGACCCGTGGACATGGAGATCACCTCCGGCTCCGGTAACATAACCGTCCATACAGGGGCCGCTGGTTCCGTCCATGTGAGGGCGACAATCAAGGCCCAGAATTCATGGTTCGGCGCAAGCGCATCGGATCGGATTCACCAGATCGAGCAAAATCCCCCGATCGAGCAGCAGGGCAACACCATTCGGATCGGCAAGATGCAAGATCATGACCTGCAGCGGAACATCTCGATCAGCTATGACGTTACAGTGCCGGCACAGACCAAACTGTCTTCGCATACCGGGTCAGGTTACCAGAGCATCAGCGGGCTACAGCTTGCGGTTTCTCTGAACACCGGCTCGGGCGGGCTTACAGTGGATAATCTGGGCGCCGATGCGCGTCTACGCTCGGGCTACGGTAACCTGAAGATCGACTCCGTTAAGGGCGTCTTAAACGCACAAACCGGCAGCGGCGGCATCCGGGCCAAGGCCGTTGGCGGTGAAGTCTTCGCCGAGACCGGCAACGGTGAAATCGAGGTCGAACAGGTTGGTTCCGGCAACGTGCGCGCGGAAACCGGCTCCGGCAATGTACAACTCTATGGCGTCAAAGGCGGTCTGCAGGTTAAAACGGGCAATGGAAACATTCGTGCCGAAGGCGAGCCCAAAGGCGATTGGCGGGTGGGCTCCGGATCTGGAAGCATCCTGCTCAAGATTCCCGCAGCAGCCGCCTTCAATTTGGACGTCCGCACGTCATCCGGAAGATTTAGCACCAGCCACACCATCACAGCCCAGAGCGTCGCGTCTCGTAATCATATTCAAGGCAAGGTCGCTGGCGGGGGCGTGTTGCTCGATGTGCATACCGGCTCTGGCAACATAGAAATCAACTAACTGCAATTCGACTTCTCTCACACCAGGCGCGGTTTTCCCCTTTACCCCGCCTGGTCTTTCTTTTGCTCTTGATACCGCAAGCTCTCAAAAGTCCCGACGGCGAAAGTTAAGCGAAATATCTCTATGCCGTGATCAATATTGCCCATTTTGGTCGATCTGCAAAAACGTCAACTCCTGTTTTCGGGAAAAGTGTTCTTTTGCCTGGAAATCACCATTTTTATGGCTTTTGGTAGGGTCCAGAATGGAGGGAACCCCTGGCTTGCGGCAAGGTACCAGAGTTTGGGACCATCGATACATTAACTTTGCCAAGCATCTCGATTGGGCCTAAAATATCGCCTGCTAATTCCCTAACTTGTTGACCGGACTCTGTCAAAGTCGGACGGAAAGAAGTGAACAGCCAATGAAGATCCACTGTAGAGCTATCAGGATTTCTTTGTTGCTTTTCCTGCTGCTTATGACAGTAACCTGCGCTACCGCGGTAGACCCCAGTAAACCTATTACACAGTATGTGCGGGATTCCTGGAGAACGGCTGATGGATTGCCCCAGAATTCAGTCCTTACCATTCTTCAGACCAAGGACGGATACCTGTGGTTCGGCACTTCAGATGGCCTGGTCCGGTTCAACGGCGCAGAGTTCACGACGTTCAGTCCCTCCATCCCTTCCAGATTAAAACACAATGCAATCATGGCACTGCTTGAAGACAAACGGGATGGAAGTCTGCTGGTCGCGTCTTACGGCGGTGGGCTTTTGCGATACAGCTCAGGGCAATTCACCAGTTATGCTGTCGAAGCGGGTTCCCCGGAAAGCCAGGTCAATGCTCTGGCCCAAGACACTCGTGGGGATATTTGGATTGCTACCCAGCAAGGCTTGGCCCTGCTCCGTGATGGAAAATTTTCCCCATATACGGAACAGAAGGAATTAGGTGGGCAGATCACAGCGCTGGCAGCCGCTTCCGATGGCTCTGTTTGGGTAGCAACCAATACTGATGTTTTCCGAATAAATCAGGGAAGCAGCGGCAAGATCGAATTCAATCAGAGCATACATTCACCCTCAGCGTTGTATTTTGATCGTTCCGGAGTGCTTTGGATTGGAACCGCAGATCATGGACTTTACAGCTTCGCTGACAAGAAGTTAACTCATTACAAAGCCCAAAAAGCCCCTGAAACTAAAATCAACACCATTTATCAGGACCGGGAGGGCAGCCTCTGGGTTGGCCGGCTCAAGGGCGGCGCCTGCCGACTCCAATCGCAAACGTTCGAGTGCTACACGGAAGCCGACGGCCTCACCGACAACTACGTGATCGCTCTCTATGAGGACCGGGAAGGCAGCCTCTGGATTGGAACGGTCACCGGCGGGCTAAATCGCCTCAAGAACAGGAAATTTGTCACTTACGACCGCAGCCGCGGCCTGCCCAACGATTTTGTCGAATCACTGTATCAAAGTCACGACGGAAGCATTTGGGTAGGCACCGGCAACGGACTAAGCCAACTCAAGGATGGCAGAATAACTTCGTACAAGATCGGGAATAGTAGTTTCAGCAATGCAGCCACGGCGATTGCCGAAGATTCCAAGGGGACGTTGTGGATTGGCACAAACGGCGGACTAAAGGAGTTCCGCGGTGGTCGAGTCGTCAAAACCTACGGAACCAGCCAAGGGCTTCCCAACGACAGGATCTCCGGCCTATATGCCGATCGGCAAGGAAATCTATGGATCAGCAACGGCAGCCGGCAGGATGCATTTTTAGCGCGGCTCAAGAATGGTAAGTTTACTTTTTTTTCGGAAAAGAATGGGCTGGCATCCAACCAGGTACACAGCATCACCGAAGATAGCCTGGGTAATCTATGGTTTGCCACTTCGAATGGATTAGTCGAACTCACCAGCGCTGGCTTTGTCAATTATCCGATTGAAGAAGAGAGTGGCAAATCCGGCACCGCGCTTTGCGTCCACGAAGACGCCAATCACGATTTGTGGATCGCAACTCTTGGCTTGGGTCTCATCCGATGGCGCGCGGGACACCTCACCTCGTTCAAAATGAAAGACGGCCTTTTCGACGACACCATTTGGAGCGTTCTCGAAGACAACAGCGGCTATTTATGGATGACATCGAACCGGGGCTTGTCCCGGGTGCGCAAGAGCGACTTGAATGATTTCGCCGACCATAAGCGGAGCGATATTCCACCTGTCTTATATGGCACCAAAGATGGCCTATTGGACTCCGAATTTAACGGCGCCATGCAGGCCATGGGATGGAAGACTGCTGATGGAAAATTGCTTTTTGCCTCCACCAAAGGCGTGGTTGAGGTCGATCCTGAGCATTTCCAGGCCAATGCTCCCCCGCCGCCGATTGTAATTGAAAAAGTGCTTGTCGACGATAAGCTAATCGGCACTGGCGCGCACTTGCCCGTAGGCGCAGGCAAACTTCAGTTTAATTTTGCCGCTCTTACTTACCTTGGCCAGCAAGACGTAAATTACCAATATAAATTGGAAGACTTTGACAAGAATTGGGTGGATGCCAGAACGCCGCGCGTGGCTCCCTATACGAATGTCCCTCCCGGGGCCTACACATTCAAAGTCAGAGGCTCTAATAGCGATGGGATCTGGAATGAAGGAGAACCCTTTTCGTTTGTTCTCGAACCTCGTTTTTCCCAGACCCTTTTATTTAAAGTTCTGTGCGGGTTGGCCCTGATTTTAGTCGGGGTCGGGCTGAATCTGCTGCGCATCTTCGCCATGCAAGCGACAGAGCGCCGCCTGGTTTCGCTCGTCGATGAGCGGACACGGGAATTACGAGAGGCCAAAGAAGCCGCCGAATCCGCAACCCGTGCCAAGGGTGAGTTCCTGGCCAATATGAGTCACGAGATCAGGACTCCGCTCAACGGCGTCCTGGGCATGCTGGAGGTGGCAACGCAGACCGGGTTGAGCCCGGAGCAAACTGAGATCTTGGGCGTAGCCGGATATTCGGCCAAGCTCCTGCTGGGCGTTTTGAACGACATTTTGGATTTTTCTAAAATCGAAGCCGGCAAATTGGAGTTGTCTTCCGAAGAATTCCGCCCCGCTCAAGTCATCGAAGAAGTTGAGCAGATGTTCTCGATACGGGCGCGCGAGAAGAACATAGGGGTGTCATGCCGCGTCGCCTCTGAGATTCCGGAATGGGTCATAGGCGATCCGGCAAGACTCAAGCAAGTGCTGGTAAACCTTGTCGGCAACGCGCTTAAGTTTACCGACCAGGGTAAGATCACGATTTCTGCCGATTTGCAAAATCGTTCCGAGGATGAAATAGCGCTGAAGATCTGCGTGGCAGACACCGGCATCGGCATTCCTCCAGAGCAACAGCAGGCCATATTCAGGGCATTTCACCAGGCCGATGCTTCTTCCACGCGACGATTCGGCGGTACCGGGCTGGGATTAGCAATCTCCTCTCACTTGATTTCTCTCATGGGAGGCCAAATTTGGGTCGAGAGCACACCAGGCATAGGCTCCAGATTTTATTTCACCGTCTTGATGAAAGTTGCTGAAGAGACGGATGTTGCCGCTGACAACATCGTTGGCGGAGTCCCGCATGCTCCTTTGCCACCTTTGCGAATATTGCTGGCCGAAGACAATGTCATCAATCAGAAATTGGCAGTACGGCTCCTGGAGAGTCACGGCCATGAAGTAATCGTGGCCCATAACGGCAAAGAGGCTTTGGCGTGCCTTGAGCAGGCGCCTTTTGACTTGGTGCTTATGGACGTGCAGATGCCGGAGATGGACGGATACCGGGCTACCCAGTTTATTCGACGCCAGGAGCAAAATACCCTGCGGCATATTCCTGTGATTGCTATGACTGCTCACGCGATGAAGGGGGACCGGGAACGCTGCCTTGAATCGGGAATGGATGGGTACGTAGCGAAGCCAATTAATTCGGCCGTTCTTTTCCAAACTATACGAACGGTCCTATTCGAGTTGAACTCATCATCATCTGCTACTTTCAACCAGGCGGGAGATTGATACGCCTTCTTTCATGCTTCACTTCATTTCACATTTAATTTAACCCTCTATTCACATTGTCTACCCGAACTTTTGTGGCAGCCTTTTGAGTGGGAGCCCGGAACACAATGCGCAACGGAGGTTAAGGCAAAGGGGGGAGGCGTTTCTCTGCCTTAGTTAAGATATCAATGCTGATCACCTTGCGGTGGTGGCGCGGAACAGGTGAGGCAATAAGGTGGAGCATATGTTCCCATAAAGTCATCGCCTTGTGATGTTCCGGATTGAGTAAGATTCCTCACGCTCTCTTGATTTAGATCAAGTATCTTCATAGTTTTTTTCATATCACAAAACCTCTCTTCGTTATTTCATTTTTTTGCACCACGATTTTTGTTAGTGCGACGAGCACAATAGCATAAAAGTTAGTAAATTTTTATCTAATTAGCAGATTCTCACAGGAAATCAAGGGGCATTATCTTCATCATCGACGTCTTTAACCATTCATAATATTTTTATCTTCTAATCTATTGTTCTAATTAATCTTCCTTCTAATGTTTCCAGAATTGGGAATTCTAATCTGACTCCAACATAGTACTGTGCAAAGACAAGAGTTTAATAATTAGAACTTATGGAAATGTCAATCCATTGAATTTAGTAGCAAAATAATCGCTCCACGTCTCACCTTCGATTTTTGGGAAGGATCTTCGGAGTTGACAGTTCTTGGATTTCGTGTGGACTATTGAATTCGAGCGGATGGGATCGGATCAGCAGAAAAACTCAAAAATCTATAAAAACAAAGGGAGTTGCCAGGTTGAAATTAACAGCAATCTCTTTCCGGCAACTCCCCAGGCATTTCACTTCGCCAAAACTTCGTTGTTGCTAGATTGTTATCTCTTGCTGGGCGGCGCGGAGCAAGTTGGGCAGACCTGCGGTACTGTCGTATTTACAATGTCTGCATTGGGTTTCACGTCAGTGAGATGCGTAAGAACCTCTTGGGTCAAATTCAGTTTTTGCATTTTTTCTTTCCTCTCATTTTTTGTTGCCTCTTTGGGCAACTAGATTAAAATTCTCAAATATAATAACATGGTATTTCTAATTTATTAGAGTAATTTAATATTTTTTAATATTTCTAATTATCTGCCCGATAATCATTATTCAAATTAAAACGTTTATTTTCATTAGCTTACATGCGGTATATATTTGGTTTTAATTTCTCTGTTCCAAACAGCAAAAAATGAAGAAAGTTCCAAATCTGGAGCTTATTCGCGTTGGAAATCATTTTTTCGCGTACGTACGCATTCGGAAAATTTTGAAGCGAGAAAGTTTATGAGTACAGCTAAATTTCTGCGCTCCGCAGAGGAGATTGGGGTGCGTCTTTGTAGTGATGCCTTATGGTCCGGCGACTGCTGCAACTGGATCGGCGCCGCCGTTGAATACAAGGGATCGCAATGGCAAGTCACGCGCCGTCTCTCAGGACCAGATCTCTATTCAGGAACCAGCGGTATCGGATTGTTCCTTACTTATTTATTTCGCTGCGCACCGGAGCCAGACTTCAGAAAAACTGCCGAAGGCGCAATTCGTTATGCTCTTTCGCAGTTGGACAGATTGAGCGCTGCCGATAACTTTGGATTTTATTCAGGACTGACCGGGTTGGCCTACGTTCTGGCCGAGATGGCTGAGATCTTTGGTGGGCAAAACTTTGCGGAGCAAAGTCTTGCTGTGCTGCGCCAGTTGTCCGATTCCCACGCGAATTCGGGCCGCTGGGACGTCGTAACGGGCAGCGCCGGAGTGATACCAGTGCTCCTCAAACTGCATGACGCTTACGGCGATGAGTTTCTCTTCAATTTGGCGCTGCAGCATGGAGACATGCTGTTGCAAAGCGCCAGCCGGGGCGGTGACGGTTGGTCTTGGTCAGCAAGAGAGCATCAGTTCCGCAACAACCTGGTTGGATTCTCACATGGAACTGCGGGTGTCGCGTGGTCTCTGCTTGAGCTACATGCCAAGAGCGCCGAAGAGCGTTTCTTAACTGCTGCCCAGGAAGCATTTCGATACGAGCGGCATTGGTATAGTCCCACATGGGAAAACTGGCCGGACTTTCGTGGTTCTTCGGAGGCCGGAGAGTTGTCCTACGTAGCTGGATGGTGCCACGGGGCTCCGGGAATAGGTTTGTCACGAGTACGGGCGTTTCAGCTTCTTGGAGACCAGGACTGCCGGACTGAAGCCGAGATTGCTGTGAAAACAACAACCAGGGTATTGAAAAGCGCCCTCGCCGACGGCCAAGGGAATTATTCTCTCTGTCATGGACACTTTGGAAACGCCGAGTTGTTGACCTATGCCGGCGATGTGCTGGCGGATGGAGAGAGCCTTCAAGCCGTGCATCAGATAGCTGAGGATGCGCTGCAGAAATATGGTACCGGGAAAAAAGCATGGCCGTGCGGCATCTTGAACGGAGAAGAGACTCCGGATTTGATGCTGGGACTGGCCGGCATCGGTCATTTTTATCTACGCCTCTATGACCGCCTGAAAATCTCTTCAGTTTTGTTGGTGAGACCAAATTGAAATTGGACCTTTGTCCCGCTCATGAATGGTTCCAGAGAATCTATCTCAAACACCTATGGAGTGAGAGAACTTCAATGATGATAGTTTTACCGGCCTTGGCAAGCCAAATAGAATATTAACGATTTCCAATAAACACGCGCCTGCCTATCCAGCCCCTTGAGTTGGAGTAATTTCGAAATGATGTAGAATTCCCTAATCCAATCTGCCCAGGAGCCTCGACTCCTATGGTTTCACCCACAGGTGAAATTACCCAGCTATTAGCTGCGCTGAAGGGTCGCAAACGCGACACAGTCGACAGGCTGATGCCCCTGGTATATTCCAAACTCCGAAAAATGGCACATCAATGCCTTAGTCGCGAACGAACCAATCATAGTCTTGAGGCTACCGCCCTGGTTCATGAAGCCTATCTCAAGCTGGTAGACCAGAAGGACTCCAATTGGCAGAATCGCGGTCATTTTTTCGGGATTGTCGCGCAAATCATGCGCAGGGTCTTAATAGACCATGCCCGTTCCAGCCAGGCCCAAAAACGCGGAGGCATGGGAGAAAAGCTTTCCTTGGATGCCATCGTCACCATGCCCCTGGATTGTGATGCTATGGTTCGGCAACAGTATTATTCTCAGTTGATCATGCTCGATGACGCCCTTTCCAGGCTTGAAGAACTGGATCCGCAGCAATGCAGGATTGTCGAACTCAGATTCTTTGGCGGACTGACCGAAGAAGAAATCTCAGAAGCACTGAATATCTCCGTGCGTACCATACGACGTGACTGGAGAGCGGCCCGCGCCTGGCTCTATCGGGAGATCACGAGATGAACGCGACGCAATGGGACAAGGTGAAAGAAATCTTTGATGCCGCTCTTGAACTGTCTCCTGTAGCCAGGGCTTCCTACGTGACCGAGAGCTGCGGGCATGATCCGCTGCTATTTTTAGAGGTGAACGATCTATTGGAAAGCTACGACCAGGCTGGTGCTTTTCTGCAATCCTCCGGTGCATCGACAGGCACAGGCAACACACCTTGCCAGCGCCAACCAACTTTTGCATCCGGCCAGATGATCAACGGCAGATTTCAGATTCTCAGGTTTGTGGGACATGGAGGCATGGGCGAGGTGTACCAGGCAACTGATCGTCGCCTGAAGGGACATATTGCGCTAAAGATAGTCCGCCCCGATATGTTGTCAGAACAAACCATCGCGCGTTTCAGACAGGAGGTTTCTTTCGCGCGCCGAATCACCCATCCCAACGTTTGCCGGGTCTTCGATCTGGAGCAGTGCATGTGCGAGGAGTTGGGAAGAGAGATTTTCTTCCTGACCATGGAGTTCCTCCAGGGGGAGACCCTGAGAGACCGACTTGGCCGGCAGGGCCGTATGGCGGTGACTGAAGCGCTCCCGATTGTTTGCCAAGTCGCCCGAGCCTTGGCCGCTTCCCACACGGCCGGAGTCATCCACCGGGACCTGAAACCTTCGAATGTAATTCTCTGTGCTGCCGCCATGCCAAATGATGCACCCAGAGCAGTTGTTACTGACTTCGGCGTGGCGCGAGCATCCGAGGATTCCGGATGGCAGGATGACCTTTCTTCATACACTTTGACCGGACAAGGACAAACGGTTGGAACCACCTCTTATATGGCGCCTGAACAGATCGAAGGAGGCAACGTCTCGCCAGCGACCGATATCTATGCATTAGGACTAATGATGTATGAGATGTTTGCGGGCAGGAAACCATTTTCAGAGAAGACGCCTTTCACCGGACTGGTGGAGCGATTGAAAAGACCTCCGGTTTCTCCCCGAACCTATGTGAAGGAAGTTGGGACCCGCCTGGAATCATTCATTCTGGGCTGCCTTGCGGTGGATCCTGCCCAGCGATTCCAGGAGGCTGAAGTTCTGGTAAAAGCAATGGAAGAACTTATGGCGAACCCATCGCGCGCCACCGAAGTTCTGGCCGCCACCAACCTGCCTGCCTCCCAGCTATCGATCGCTGTCTTACCCTTCATCAATTTGAGCCCAAATTTTGAAAATGAATACTTCAGCGACGGCTTGACGGAGGAGTTGATGGGAGCTTTGACGAAAGTAGAAGGGCTCCGGGTTGTGGCCCGAAACTCCTCCTTCCGCTACCGGCAAACGACCTTGGAAGCCCCAGAGATTGCCCGCCAGCTTCAGGTAGGCGCTCTACTACAGGGGACAGTACGGCAAAATGGCGAACGCCTGCGGGTGACGGTAAAACTCTTCGATGCGGACGCAGGATGCCATATTTGGGCTGAAGGGTATGATCGGGGAATAGAAGACATTTTTGCCGTGCAGGAAGAAATTGCGGATACAATATCCCGCCAGTTGAAGACGAAGCTTAGGACGGATGGTTCGCTATTGATGAAGCATAGAACGAAAAGCACAGAGGCTCATGATTATTTCCTGAAAGGCCTTTATTTTTCCAACAAGCGCACACCCAGCAATCTGCAAAAAGCCACGGAAAATTTTCGCCTCGCAATCGCCCATGACCCCGAATTTGCTCCGGCCATGGCGGGTCTTGCTAATTGCTATGCTATTCAGGGAACCTATGGAACTCAGCCTCCGGACGAAGCTTTTCCCCGAGCCAAGGATACCGTCCAGAAAGCCCTGGCTCTTGATCCCGAACTATCAGAGGCCCATTGCATTTCCGGAGTTATCCAAGCGCTCTATGATCTCGACTTACCAGGCGCCGAACAGTCCTTTCGGCGTGCGCTCGAACTGGACCCTAATTACGCCACGGCCCACCAGTGGTACGCAGCACCCTGTCTGCTGGCCCAAGCACGATTCTCAGAGGCGCGCGCTCAACTTCAACTGGCCCACGAACTTGATCCGCTGTCTCTGGTGATCAAAACCTCAATCGGGTCAGAACTCTATTTCGAGCGGCGTTATGATGATGCGATACGGGAGTTGCTCACGGTCGTGGAAATGGAGCCGACATTTGGCATCGCGCACTATGCTCTGGGCCAGGCGTACGAAAAAAAAGAAATGTATCCTGAAGCCATAGCGTCTCTGCAACGTGCCGTAGAGTTGACGGAGTGCAGCGCATCGGCCCGTGCTATGCTCGGCCGCATCCATGCCGTTGCAGGCCATATGGAGGAAGCACGCGCGATCCTTGACGACCTGGAACAACTGGCTGCCGGGAAATATATTTCACCTGTTCATATTGCCTATCTACTGGCCGGGCTGAATGAAACTTCGCGGGCATTGGACTACCTGGAACACGCATTCAAAATACGCAACCCGGACATTTCCACCATAGGAGTATGGCCGGTGTTCGATTCCATCCGCTCTGAACCCAGATTTCGCGCTCTCTGCCGCAGCCTGGGCGTTCCTGACACCGCGTGAAAATAGTCTTATAGTTTCCATTGAACCATTAACAACTAATTACAGAAATCGGACACCCTGCAGATCCATCTCCATGCGATCTGAGACTCTTCCAGCGCCAGCAGCATACAAATAAAAGTATATTCACTCAATATATATAGTTAACAATAAATAATATGAGTAGTATCATGGATATTATTTATTTTGAAACAACATCCATAAAACTATAGATAAACATCTATATATCTGTTGGCATCTAGATCAATTATTTCTTGACTCATTTAAGTTTGGCCATTTACAGTTCAAGAATATTGCCTTTCCAAGAGGTCCCCCATGATTGATCTAGCAGGTCTTCAGCAGGAGCTAAATTCCAGCGCTGAACTTCGCAGCCAGTTCCTGAAAGATCCCGTCGCATTTCTAGAACAGGCGGGCCTCACACTCTCCCAGGAGCAAGCAACAAAGCTAATGGACAGCTTGGCCTTATTGACAACCAAGCAGCCAGCACCCACTGCGCCCTGTTTTATTATTGTCCAAGTTGATGGTCAATAGTCCTGAATATTATGCCGGCCTGTCAGCACGATCAGCATTCGATCTTTATGTCTTTTGTTCTTGAATTGCGCTCTTTACTCGGCAAGGCGGAAGTAGTAATCATTGTTCCTCCATTTGCTGGAATTGACCGGCCTTGCCTTGCTGCACATCTATTGCAAGCTTGTGCCAAGCGCCGGGGATTCAATGTCCGTGTAGTCTATGCCAGTTTGTTACTGGCCCGAGAGATCAGCGAATCCGCGTATTCGGCAATTTGCTATGCTCCCACCTGCCACCTTGCAGGGGAAAGTTTTTTTGCCGGCATTGCATTCAATACAAAGCCGATTCAGACATCTGTCCTTTATCAGCCACACAATCAGGCCCACTCAGGTTCCAGGCTGAACTTCAACATCTCGTTCGAAGAAATGCAGCGCCTGCAGGAAACAACGGCTGAATGGACCAACCAACTGGCAATTGGAGTATGCGAAAGTGGAGCCGCTATCGTGGGCTGCACTTCCACATTTGAGCAGACTGCAGCCAGTGTGGCGATTCTGCGCGCTATCAAAGAACGTCGCCCTCAATGTATCAGCCTGCTGGGAGGCTCGAACTGCGAAGGCGAAATGGGCGAAGGCATCGCCAAACTTCATGCTCCCATCGATTTCATATTTTCGGGTGAGAGCGAGATTACTTTTCCTCAGTTTCTTGAAGATTATCGGCAGAATGGAACGCTCCCGGCTACAAGGATCATTCGGGGCCAGCCCTGCATGGACATGGATTCACTCCCCACGCCGGAGTTTGACGAATACTTTGAACAACTGGCGCTGTTTCTCCCAAACAGTAAAACTACCATCGCCCAGGATGCGTGGCTACCGTACGAAACCAGCAGGGGCTGCTGGTGGGGGCAGAAACAGCACTGCACATTCTGCGGAATCAATGGCAAAACCATGTCCTTCCGGGAACGCAACGCTTGGCGCGCGATGGCTGACATCCAGAGCATGGCTGCCAAGTATCCTTCCAAGCGCATCTTCATGGTGGACAACATCATGCCATATAGCTATTTCCAGACCCTGCTACCCAGACTGGCAGAGTCACAATCGAACTTGCAGATCTTCTATGAACAAAAATCCAACCTCTCTCTGGCAAAGGTAATCGCGTTGAGGAAGGCAGGCATCGATGTCATTCAACCAGGAATTGAAGCGCTGTCTACAGGCTTGCTGAAACTGATGAGCAAAGGCGTCACGGCGAAGCAGAATATAAACCTGCTCCGCTATGCAAGGGCTGCGGGAGTTTCGGTGAATTGGAACTTGCTCTATGGATTTCCGAATGACAGGATTGACTACTACATCGAAACACACAAGCTAGTCCCCCTCCTCCGGCATCTGAATCCGCCAACCGGGGTGTACCATCTGTCTGTTGACCGGTTCAGCCCTTACTTCGACAGGGCTGAACAGTATGGGATTCGGAATGTGCGTCCTATGGCCTCCTATAGCTCAGTGTTTTCCTCTGATGCGCCCTTAAGACAACTGGCATATCACTTTGTGGGCGACTACAAGTGCGAGAGCCACGAAATGCCCGATGTAATTCGCGCTCTGGCCGAGGAAGTTGAACATTGGCAGGCAGCCTGGAAAAATCAGGAAGTAGCACCTGCGCTCTCGGTCATAGAAATTGTCCCGGGAAACTTCATGCTTCTTGACAGCCGTCTGGGCGTTGGCCAGGAAAAGATTATTTTCATCAATGACTCCCAGGCCCGTGCCGCACTGGCAGGCGGACAACCGGAAAAGCTGGAAGAGCAGGCAGTTCACTGGGCGCTGGAAAATGGAGTGGCCGTGATGCTGGAGGGCATGTTAGTACCGCTGGCAACAGCTGAGCCGGATCTCTTACGCCGGTTTGAGGCCCAGAATTCAGAATCACCAAACAAATCCACTACGGGCCAGTTCGTCAACATTGATGTTGTTCCAGATTCTTATAGCGCGTAAAAATAAAAAAGGCCACATTCTTTGCGAGTATGGCCTTTTAGGGAGTAGAGAAAGCCCGCAGGTGAAACGGGCCGGCGAAGGAGCCTGTTCTACTCCCAAACTTTTCTGTGGAAGCATCGTTCTCCTCTTATAACTTCAACAGAACCTAAGAAGGGCTTATCCGGTGAAACACATACCATGAAGCGGACGGCATTGAACCGTCCGTTTCATGGACAAACTGCGCCTATATGACTAAACGCGAAAAAACAGGGAAAGTGGGGTCAAGAAACTGAAAAAAATGGATTCGAGTAATGTATTTGATTAAGTTTTTTTAATAAATCTTTTGATTCCCTTACGGCAGTCCTCGGTCATGCGGGCAATTGCGTTGATTTCGACGCCGGCTTCAAGAGCGGCTTCGAACGACATTGAATCCATGTTGTAGAGAAGGCGCTTGGACAGCATGATGGCGGAGGCTGACTTGGATGCCAGACGTTCCGCATAAACCGTTACTTCTGAGAGAAATTGATCGTCGGGGTAGATGCGGTGGATCAAGCCGAGTTCACGGGCACGGGCTGCGGAAACAGCTTCGCCGGTAACAACCAATTCAAATGCGGCTTTCTCCGAGATCGACCGGCGCAGGATCGCCATAACCATGGCCGGGACAAACCCGATATTGACCTCGGGATAGCCAAACTGGGCGGATTGAGCGGCGAGGATAATATCGCATGCAGTAGCCAGACCGCATCCACCGGCCAACGCCCGTCCTTGAACAGCGGCAACGATCGGCCGGGGATGATTACGCATCATCAGGAACAACTCTGCTGTTTGGCGCGCGCCCGCCATGTTGTCGAGAATATCGGCTTGGGCCGCCTTGTCTAGTCCTTCAAGGTCGGCGCCTGAACAGAAATCCTTGCCTGCGCCGGAGAGCAAAATCAGGCGGCACTCCGGATCACGCGCCGACATGCCGATTGCATCCTTCAACTCGGACACCAATTCGGGATTGAGTGCGTTGCGCTTTTCAGGACGATTCAACGTAACCCGCGCAATGCCGCCTTGCAATTCATACAGAATTTTATGGTAGGTCAATTTGCATCCTTAGCAGGGCCGAGCCGTAGGTTTTGGCCTGGGAATCTGTTTTGAGTGCGATGGTGCCGCCGCCATCCAGGGCTTGGTGCAAGACGAAGTTCAGCGCATTCAAGTTGGGAATCTCGTAACGCTCCACGCTGCCCAAGCAGACCCCGGCGAAGTGCTGTTTCACTCGCTCGGCTGTGACTTCACGCACCAACGTTGGATAGTGCTCCGGTTTGAGAGCGATGAGGCCGATGTTGGCGATGTCGCCTTTGTCTCCCGAGCGGGCATGGGCTATTTCTCGTAGTTGGATCTTGGACATATTTATCTCTTTGAACTACGGCATGGCACAAGCATTTTTCTAACAACTGAGACGCCACCGGGGCTGAACAGGCTGCTGAAAAAATCAGATTCATCCGCAACACGCAGCTTGCAGGGGCTGAAGCCCGATTGATTAAACGCTTTGCGGCACGGCTGAAGCCATGCCCTGATACAAACCAACCGCTGATACCCCATTTTTCCGCAGCCTGTGAAGCCCATTTCTTTCTTGCTACTAACGCGGGCCTAAAGGCCCGCTCTTCCACCCTTTCCTCTAGGCCTCCGTGACCGAAACCTGCGGCGCCAGCAGATTCTTGGGGATCAAGGTGGGCCAATAGGCAACGATCTCTTCCACCTTGGCGCGGCCGTGCCCAAGACCTGTGACCGAAGGCGGACCATTCAAAGCTATCGGAGCAAGTTGTCGGGTGAATCGCTCGACCGTGGTTTTGTCCATGCCGCGCACCGCCAGGCGCAGCCCAACTTCGGCAATGTCGGGTGAAGGCTCGCCCGACATATCACCATGACATGCATTTACGCCCACGAACTCCGATCTTATTGCATCGAGCTTGAGGCCCATCCGATCCATGCGCTCGCGCAGAATGCGGTCGGCGGCTTTGGCTTTCTTGTAAGCGTCTGGCCAGGCATACACCAGGATTCCAACTGCTTTGTAGCCGGCTGCATAACTAATGGAAACTTTATAGAACTCAGTCGCAGGCCGTCCCTTGATTTCGCTGAATCGCACTCGGTCAGGCGACTCTTGCTTGAGCTGAATCGTGTTGAAATCGGCGATGCAGTCCGGGGTGATGTAGTTCCGTGGGTCGCCAATTTCATACAAAAGCTGTTCCGTAACGCTGGCGACGTTCACGCGGCCCCCGGTGCCGGCATGCTTGGTAATCACAAACGTGCCATCGGCTTCGGCTTCAACAATGGGATAACCGATGCCGGCATAATCAGGAATTGTCTCCCAATCCGCCTGGCAGTTGCCGCCGGTACACTGTGCGCCGCACTCAATGGTGTGCCCAGCGATGGTGCCGGCGGAGAGCCGGTCCCAATCGTCAGCTTTCCAGCCAAACTCACGGATCATGGGGCCGAGGGCCAGCGCCGCATCGTTGCAGCGTCCGGTAATCACGATCCCCGCGCCCTGGCATAACGCTTCCGCGATAGGGAAAGCTCCGAAGTAAGCGTTGGCGCTCAACACCTGCGAGCGCACCGTGTTTAAAGGCTGGCCGGTATCGAGGTTCTTGAATTCAAGGCCGCGATCCAGAAATTCATCCAGGCGGGGCATGATGTCATCGCCGGTGACCGTTCCAACTTTAATCCGGCCTCCATAGCCGCTGCCTTTCAGCACTGCCACAACAGCTTCGCGGCAGGCGTCAGGATTGATGCCGCCGGCATTGGCGACTACCTTGACTCCTTGCTCCACGATCTCTTTAGCGCCGCGCTTGATGATGCCGGGAAAATCATGAGCAAAACCGGCCCGAGGATCGCGCGCACGCTGTTTCTGAAGGATGGACATGGTGATCTCAGCCAAGTAGTCAAGCGTGAGATAGTCGAGCGGTCCGCCGTGCAGGAGCTGGAGCGGCGCTTCGGCTGAATCTCCCCAAAAAGCCGAGCCGTTGGCGATGCGGATCATGCGGTGGCTCCGCTGACATCAGCACCGAGCTGTTGCCGCAAAATGCGTTTGAGCACCTTGCCGCTGGGATTCTTGGGGAATTCCCGCATCACAAAGATTTGCTTGGGAACCCTAAAACTCGCCAGACGCGAGCGGGCATGGGCCAGGAGTTCCTGCTCGGTGAGTTGCACGCCGGGCATGGGCACTACACAGGCGACAACTTTTTCAATCCAATATGGATCAGGCAAGCCGACGACCGCGACCTCAGCCACACCGGGACATTGGGCAATCGCCTCTTCCACTTCCTGGCTGGAGACATTCTCTCCGCCGGTCTTGATCATGTCTTTCTTGCGGTCAAGAAAGTAAAGCCAGCCGTGCTCATCGCGGTAAGCGACATCGCCGGTGTGATGCCATCCGCCGCGAAAGAGCTCCTGGTTGGCGGCAGGATCTTCGAAGTAGCCGGGAGTAACACTGGGGCCGCGCACGACGATCTCACCGGGTTTACCGTCTTCCACATCCTTCATTTCTTCATCTACGATTCGCAGCTCCAGAGGCATGTGCTGGATGCCGATGGGATCGGGGGCGGCCAGCATCCGCTCCAGATCGGCGGGCGGCGTTGACGAGCCAATGGCCGAGGTTTCAGTCTGGCCCCACACGTTGGCCCATTCGGCCTGGGGCGCCATCTTACGCCAATGATTGAATACCGGAGTGGGCAGATACTGGAACACAAATAATCGCTTCAGAGATGACAGATCGGCCTCTTCGATACCGGGCACGCTTGCCAGCCCTACCCAAACCGTGGCCGGCAGCGCCATAACGTTAATTTTGTGGGTAACAATGGCTTGGAGAATGGGTTCGGGCTTGGGCAGTTGAAGAACTACACTGTCGCAACCCGATGCCAGGCAGGCGAAGCTTTGCACCAGGCCGGCAATATGAAACATGGGCAGCGAGAGCAGGTAGCACAGAGTTCGATCAACTCCATGTTCCGTAAAGGTAGCCAGAAGATACGCATGAAGATTCAGGTGAGTGAGGACCACGCCCTTGGGGCGAGCCGTGGTTCCACTGGTGAAAACAATGAGTGACGTATCTTCGCTGGCGACAAACTCCTCGACCGGAGCACCGTCGTAAGTCTCCAGTATCTCGCGGAAGCTATGGTCCATCTGAACAAGAACCGCTGGCTTCCGATTGACCTTGCTCAAGAACATCGGCTCCGCCAGCAGCGCCTTGACACGTGTCTTTTCCAAGACATAATCAACGTCATCGGCGGTGAACATCAGGTTGATCGGCACCAGCGAAGCCCCAATTCGCGCACATCCGAAAAACGTCGCGACATACTCAGGCGAGTTCATGGAAAAAATGGCGACGCTGTCGCCCCGTCCCACACCGTTGGCCATCAACAACCTTGCAACGCGGTTGGCAAGCGCATCCAGTTCGGCATAGCTCACGTCGCGCCCTTCAAAATGCAGGGCCCGCTGCTGGGGAGAGCGAACCGCACTGCGGCGCAGAGCATCGCCTACGTTGAAACGGTGGATCAGGTTGTATTCGAGGTCAGACATGGGTAGCTTCTGGCTCCTAGCTTTCAGCCCTTAGTATTTAGCTTTAAAAACCAATTAACCACGAATTTACGCGAATGAACACGAATCGATTCTCGAATCCTTTAGTTTTTCCATTACCAATTACCAATAATTCGTGGACCAAACCATAAGGGTAAATACTAAAAGCTAAGAGCTGCTAATCCCAATTCGTGTTAATTCGCGCAAATTCGTGGCTAAAAACGGTTTTGCTGTCCTCTACAGTTTTTCTTCTTTGGCTATGATTTCTTTCATAATCTCCGACGCTCCGGCTCCGATCGTGCTGAGGCGGACGTCACGCCACATGCGTCCAATAGGATACTCGGTGGTATAGGCGAAGCCGCCCATGATCTGCATGCAGTCGTAGGCTACTTTTTGCGCCAGGTCAGAGGTATACAGCTTGGCCATGGTAATTTCCTTCACCGCGCGCTTACGGCGGTTCACCAGATCAACCGCGTGGTAGACCAGCCAGCGCCCGGCTTCGACGGCGGTGAGGTGCTCGGCGAAGCGGTGCTTCCACACTTGAAATTTTCCGATAGGCGTGCCGAAGGCGGTGCGGGTGCGGCCATATTCAATGGCGTTGCGGAGAGCTTTATCCATCCCGGCGAGGGAGCCAATCGAGGCCACCATGCGCTCGCCCTGAAAGTTCTCCATGATGTAGTAGAACCCGCGGTCTTTCTGGCCAAGAATGTAGCGGGCCGGAATGCGGCATTCGTCGAAGAACAGTTCAGCGGTGTCAGAGGCGAGGTTCCCGATCTTCTTGAGTTTTTTGCCGACCGAAAACCCTTTAGTCTTGGTGGGAAATAAAACCAAGGAGATTCCTTTGTGGCCTTCCACGCCGGTGCGCACAGCCAGGACGATAAAATCGGCGCGGGTGCCATTGGTGATCCAAAGCTTCTGACCGGAAATCACCAAGTCATCGCCATCGGTACGGGCGCGGGTCTTGATATTGGCGACATCCGAGCCGCCACCAGGCTCGCTGATGCCCAGCGAACCGATCCAGTCACCGCGCACCGCAGGCCGCAGGAATTGCTCCTTTTGTTCTTCGGTGCCCAACTCCTGAATCACAGGAATCGTCATGTCCGACTGGACCATCAACGCCATGTTGACGCTGCCGCTATCGGAGAAGGTCAGAGACTCGACATAGGCCGTAGTGGCCCACCAGTCTAGGCCGCCTCCGCCCCATTTGGGATCAATGCGGATGCCGAACAGGCCCAGGTCGCCGGCTTTCTTGAACAATTCGCGGGGAAAGATGCCTTCGTCGTCCCATTCAGCGGCATAGGGCGCAATCTCTTCCTTGCAAAAGCGCGTGACCGTCTGGCGAATGAGGTCGTGCTCTTCAGTGAAGTACGGAAACTCAGTTGCTTGTTCCTGAACTGCTTGGGTGCTCATTGGCATTCTCCATGGATTGTATTTCGACCAGCATTTGTCCCGGCGCAACGATATCACCGAGCTTCACCAGGATGGCTTTCACCATGCCATCAATGGTGGTCTTGATTGTCTGCTCCATCTTCATGGCTTCCAGAACCATGAGATGATCGCCCGGCTTTACGCGCTGGCCCTCGACTACAAGGATACGCAAAACCTGGCCCGGCATGGGTGAATTCGCGGTCTCATGCAGGCCAGCGCCGGCGCTCCGGGGATAGCGCGGCAGATGCCTGACCTTGCGCTGCGCGAAGTTAGAGTGAATATAGTAATCGTCACCATGCTGGTGA
>Ga0070730_10001374_pt1 | contig 23583 bp, 28 predicted proteins | sample Coa_R1_3_FD_66447 | JGI IMG/M metagenome (GOLD analysis project Ga0070730, IMG submission 66447) | Surface soil microbial communities from Centralia Pennsylvania, which are recovering from an underground coalmine fire - Coalmine... | ecosystem: Environmental > Terrestrial > Soil > Unclassified ... | reverse complement strand
TGGAGAGTTAGGCATGGCGCCGCCAGCGGAGTTCGAGGCCCTGTACTACGATGAGCAGCAGCCGCTTCCACTGGCTGCTTCCCAATAACCCGAGTCTCTATGAAACCCGGGGCGGTTCAGTGCACGCGCTGTTAAATGAGCTGGGATTGGCAGGCAGACCGGACATCATCATGATTGACGGGCGGGCGGATAACAAGCCGTCCGGGTCAAAGGCTTGAGTGTACCGCTTCGCTGCCCGCCACACTACGGGCCTCGCCGTAGGCTGTCCTCGACATAATGAGCGGTGAGGATGGGTTACGTCGGCGAGTAGCCGGGCAGCGGTTGGAGCGTGAGCCGGTCGAGCAGCTGGAGCCTCAAATCGCGCACGCGGGTAAAGTCGCCGTCGCAGGTGACCAGGGTGAGGTCATATTCCAACGCGGTCGCGGCAATCAGGGTGTCGAAATCGCCAATCAGGCCGGGACCGTGCGGCGGCCGGAGTTGGCGACGCAGGATGGCATAGCGTTCCATGATGGCGTGGGTGATGAAATACGGCGTGATTTCCCCGAGCAGGATGAGCAGGTCACGCTGACGTTGGCCAACGTTCGGCCGGCCGGCAAGGCCTTCCAGCACCTCGCCATAGACGAGGATGCTGGTCGCCGCTTCGTGGGCAACCATCCAGGGGCGAATCAAACTGACGAGCGGAGCGCGGTTGGTAACAAGGCCAGCAAGCGGGGTGGTGTCGATGAGATAGCGCGTCATACCTCGATTGGCGGGGTGGGTGGACTCTCATGTCGGATGCGGTCGAGGTCCCGGGAGAACTCATCCCAGTCCAGGTCACTCCACGCGCCAATCACCCCGAGGGCCGCTTGGAGTCGGGCTTGCGCGGCCGGGCCAGGGAGCGCCGCCGGGTCGTCGGTGCTGTAACGCACGACCCGCTGGCCGTCCTCTTCAACGAGGATACCCGTCAAGGGTTGCTCGGGCCGGGTGGTCATGCTGTGCTGCTGCGCTGCGCGGTCGCGTTCCATAGTGGTTCTATCTTACCACGGGACCGAAGAAAATTCCACAGCATGGTCACTGCGAGAGCGCAAAGAGCTGGCGCAGGTGCTCATGGCTTGAGACGGCCTTGACCTTATCCCTGATTTGCTCGTCACAGAGCTCCAACCGCTTGACGTTCTCTCCGTCGACCACGATGAGTTGGATACTGCCGAACTGATGGGCATGGCGGGCCGCATACTCTGCCATGCCGGCTGCCTTGGCGGGCGCATCCTCGAGCGACAGCAGGTGCGGGTCCAAGATATCAACGACCGGGCCGCCGTTCTCCGTCCGCACCACCAGAAAGTCCGGGTACAGGGCCTGATATTCACCGTGAAGCCGGTAGGGAATGGTGACCGACCAGGACTTCCGGTCAATGTTGCGCAACCAGCCAACGACATCGGCGCGACCGAGCACCTCGCCAACCACCGCTGACTCCCAACGGTTGAATGTGGCCGGGAAGCTGCCGGCGCTATCCACGTAGAGGTGCTGTTGCCAGTCCTTGCCACCCTTCGTGACCTCGATGGTCTGCGGATAGGAGATGGACACTTCTTCCGGCGAGGATGCCAAGCGCCGAATCTCGTTGTACTCTTGCTGCCGCTGTTCAGGTAGCCGGCCAATGGCTGTTTGCTGCTCTTTCAGCCAGCGGCCGACGGTTGCCTGCGCCACCTGCTCAAGCGCTGTCAGGACACTCGGTTCGGCAACCAGTGCGCAGACCTCCAATTTGGCGGTCGTGCGGTCGGCGCCCTCACCCGTGACGCGGGCCTTCCACCACGCCTTATGCAGCCCCTCCCCGAGCTTCCGGCCGGCCGCGTCAAAGACATCGTTGATGTTTTCTGCGGAGAGGTCTAGCTGCACCGATTCGGTGGCTGCTGCCGTGCCGCCACCCAACCCAACCGACACGCCGCGCACGTCAAGTTTGCCCCGTTCGGCGAGACGTTGCTGAAAGGCCGGTGTTTGGCTGACGGCGACAAACGTTTGGCGCAGCGTGTCGAGGAGCAGTTCGCTCGCGGCATCGGGCGCATCAGCATGCAAGTCGTCGTTGGCAAGCAGCCGAGCAAGTTTCATCAGCCGTTGGACTTGGCTAACCTTGCGAGCGCGGGGCACCACATAGGAGGGCACCTCGGCGAGCACCGTGAAGGCCGCCTCGCTGCCGGGCGCACGGGTCAGCGTCAGGGCGTCCTCGCCCTTCTTGACTGACACCGGCGGCATAAATTCCGGGTCTGGCGCGGACAGCCGCTCGATGACCCGATTGAGTTCCTGCTCGTTGTAATGGGGTAAATAGAGCGCCACGGTATTGAGGTGCTCATTGGCATCGATTCGTCGGGCCAGCGGTGTGCGGACCATCCGACCGACGAGCTGGGCGATCAGGGTCGCATCAACCGCGGTCCGAAATGACATCATCACTTCGGCGCGTGGGCAGTCCCAGCCGGTGTTCAGACTGGATTTGAAGAACACCACGCGAACATCGGGGTCGGCGGCGATGTCCGACGGGGCGAGGTAGCGCAGTTCTTCGTCGCCGACCGGGACGCGGTGGCCCTCTTGGAAGGCGTGCGCAAAGGCAGTTGCGGGCAGGACCCCGACCTCTTCCCGAATCACGCGGATGGCCTCAGCGAGGTCGGTCCGGGACAACTGCTTAGCCGTGCCGTCTTGCACTTGAACAACCAGGATCGGTGCGACGGGGTCTTCGCCCTCCGCGGTGCAATACCAGTCCCACTGGTTGGCAAAGTCCTGCCAGGCCCGGGCTGCCGCTCGCAGCATCGTTAAATCGGACGGCTGGTCCTGGCGCGGGTGATAGAGCGTGATGGCTTCTTTGAGCAGGCCCGAGGTGCGAACATCCTCGGCTGATACCTCGATTCCCCGAGTCGCTCGCTCGGTCGCTTCAATCAGCTTCCGAAACCGGTCGGGGGTCGCCGAGATGCCCACCACAATCGGCACCGGTGGCAGCTCGCCGGCCGAGCCCTTAATGAACTTCTGGACAATGGTTGCCGCTTCATCGCGGGCTTGTTGACTGGCCACCATCCCTCGATGCGCTTCGTCGATGAAGACGTAGAAGTCGCCTGGTCGGTCCGCGACGGTGTTGGCAATCGTCTCCCAGATGGTGTACGCCCGCTCGTCGCCGGTGGTGACGAGGCTGCGGTCGCGTCCCAGCTTCTGGGTATTGAGGAAATAGACCACACCCGGCGCCAACTGGTCCGTATCGAAGGCAGCATCCACCACGACCAGCCGGCTTGCATCCAGGACCGTCGAGGCCGCCAGCATTTTGCGGCGGGTCTGTTCATTGAGCTCTGGCTGGTCGCTGAGCCACAGGAACGTGGCCTGGGGATTCGGCCCGGTATCGCTGTCGCCTTCGATGAGCGTCTCGATGACCGCTGTGGCCATCAGCGTCTTGCCGGAACCGGTCGGCGATGCGAGCCAGGCCGCTTGCAGTTCGCCCGTTTCGGCGTCCCGACCACAGCGGCGTAATCGGTCGGCTAACCGTGATACGGCGTCCACTTGGAACGGCTTGAGCAGCAGTTTCATGACAGCTGTCCTACCCGGACTCGGAAATGCCGCAGGTAATCACGGTAGAGCATCGCCACGCGCTTGTCCGGCGGCAGTGCGGCGCACATCTCGGCATAGGCCTGCTCGCTGTCGGTCACCAGCCAGACGTGGCTGACATCAGGCCGCTGTTCAAGGGCGGCGCGGAAGGCGCGAAAGCGCGATTCGCGCGTCAGCACCCCGTAGGTCGAGTCCTCGGGCAGCAGAAAACCGTCAGCCTCGACGGCCGTCGGGCAGGGACCGACGGCGCCGGCTGCCAGCCAGAGCAGCGGTAATAGGGCCGCAAACTCCAGACCGAGGTCCACGCTGTCGGCATCCAGGTAGTCCAGCCGAAAGAACTCGACGTTTTCGGCAAAGCCCCGGTGGAAGGGTCGGCCGCCAATGTGCTTACCGGCGATGGGCGTGCCGTCCGGCCGAGTCCCGGTGACCACCGCTTCACAGCGTGGCTGCGTCACCCGCTCGAAAATCCCCGCCGCCTCAAAGGTTGGGTCGCCTCGGTAGTGGCCTTGCTGGTACAGCCGGCGCGCCTCGACTTCAGCGACCTCGTTGTTGGTGACCAGAATGGACCGCCGCGTGCCACCGTCGTCAGCATTGAGCAGGCAGGTTGCGTGAAACGTGGTGCCGGACCCCGCGAAGAAATCGACGATAAGTGCCCGAGGTCGATTGCGCACTACCGCTGCAAGGCAGTCCCTGACGGCATAGACCGACTTGGGGAACGGGAACAGGCCTGGCGTGCCCAGCATTTTGCTGAGGAGCTGCGTGCCATGGGTCCCGGCATCGTGTGCCGTATCCCACCAGACCGTTTTCAACTTCCGCGAAAGATTCCGGGGGTAACGAATGTTGATGGTCCATGAATCTTGGTTTTGGTTGTACTTGCCCAGAACGACATCACCGCGTTCAATCCTGGCTTGCATCGAGTCAGGCGTGTACCGCCAGCAGCGATGCCGACTCTCGGCGTCAATCGGCCAAATTGGTCGCAATCCATCGACTAATGCAAGGTCTGGCTCATCAGTCGCTGGAATCGAGGGGCCGGCCCGGACAACCCGCCGCGCCACTTCATCAATGAAGATTGGGTAGAACTGATTGGGCCGCTGGTGGCGGTACGATGACTCGGTACCGCGGCGCCGTGCATGGCGATATTCCCAGTCAACGGCCTCCTGGTCTCCCTGAGGCAATGCTGCGCCTGGTTCGTCATCCGCTTCCGATTCGTCGGCTTCGCCGTCATCCTCTTCATCCGCCAGCGGTAGCGGTGCTTGTGTGCCGGTGGTACCTTGGATAATTTCAGCGGCACCATTCGGCACGACAAAGAACACTTGCTCGTCGATGCGGGAGAAGTTTGGTTCGCGGCGTCCTTTGGGATTGATGACAATCGAGACCATATACCGGGCAGCCGCAGGAAACACCTTTTCGAGTAACATGCCCAGGTGGTGTAGTTCATGTTCGTCAATCGTGACGATGAGGACTCCGTCCGGCCGAAGCAATCGTCGGGCAAGCTGCAGGCGCCGGGCCATAAAACTGAGCCACTTGCTGTGCCGCCAACTATCATTGTCGTCAACATAGCGATTGTTGTACTTCCAATCGCGAGCACCCGTGTTATACGGCGGGTCGATGTAGATACAGTCAACTTGGCCAGCGTAGAGAAAGGTCAAGAGCTGGAGGGCATGGTAGTTTTCGCCGTTGATAACCGCATGGGAGGGACGGGCGGCGGCGCCCGGTCGGAGCCCACCAAGCGAGGTCAACGTCGGGTAGATTGGGTCGCCAAACCGCTTAACCACCAGGAGTGCGGTGAGCGGGAGGACCTCAGTTTCGCCGCCGTCCAGCGGTTCAAGGCTGGCTCGCCCGTCACCGTCCAGCTCGGTCACGCGGTAAAGCGTGCGTGCACCAAGGTCGTCCCGCCGTTGGACCAGCGAGCCGACCTGAATCGGCAAGCCTAAGAGCGCTGCTGTCTCTGGCAGATGCTCCTCGAACACCAGACCGAAGCGCTGGCGGCGCTTCAACGTCGTGAGGGCCCTGGCCAGCTCGGCTTGGAGTCGATGGTCGGGAACGCGTGCAATGAGGTCTTCGAGGTCCGCCATGGCCAGCCGTCTGCACCCCGTGCCTAGCGTCCACGGCGATGCGCGGCGGCATCGTACCATGCCTACCGCTAAAGGGCATGACGAGGACTGGTCAGGCAGTGCGGCTGGCCGTTTCGGGCCGATTGGGTCGCCGCACAGCGGCCTTTGGGCCGAAATCGGTCAAGTAGCGCACACTTCCCGTTGCCGGGCTACGTCTGTGCGTGCTAGCAATAAGAACACATGTGCTAACTACCAGGGGTGGGGGGAGCAGCGTGTTCGTGATTGTCGTCCGTGCCACCGACACCGCAACCCTGTACCTTCAGCACATCGCCGCTACCGGCTGGCAGGTTGCGCGGGTCTTGCCGTCTGGGATGGCCATGGATTGCGAGTTGCCGGCGCTGGTTGGCTGCGTCGTCGAGCCTGGCGCCGTCCTCGCCTGGGCAGCCGGCCGCTTCGCCACGAATGCGCTTAGAACGACCGCCGCCGTCCCTCCGGTTCCAGTGGAATAGGGGTGTTTTTCCAAAACACCTCCACGGCCAACCCAAGGAGGAGGTCGCCGGTGTCAAGGGCAGAAGCGCAGTCGTGACGGAGCGTCCCTTGACACTGGCCAGGAACCTGGGTTCCTGTTCACTGGGTGGGGCGGGACACGATGGCGCAGTGCAACGGAGCCATGGTGTCGGGGGGCGGTCCGCCGGCTCTAGACAGCGGGAGCGCCACGTCGGCGCAGCCGTGGTGGCGCGGCGTAGGCAGCGCAAACAATGGGTGTCGAGCCGCACGGTCCTGCGCAAGGGCGCAAGTTGAGAGTCACCTCGGGGATGGCGTGGGCGTTGCCCAGGGTGTGAAGAAGGTTTGACAGAGATGGCCGTTGTTTCTGGTGGCGGCGATTAAGTCGCACCATTGCTTGGCGTCGCGTGCCTCATGCCACCAAAAGCCAGTCTTGCCGGCGATAACCTCCATGGCCGCTGGCAGCTCACCGACTAAGATTGCGTTCGCTCCGTTCCGTCCCACTCGGGTATTGCCGGCGACAAGGTCACTGTCCGCAAGCACGGTCGCACCGGCCGGCAGCCGGGCAGCACAGCCGGATGGCACGTAGAAGCCAGGGAAGGCCGTATCTCCGACCGTCAGGGCAGCGTCCTTGATGCACCGGCTGTTATCGGCAGTCGGGTGGCCGGCTGGATACGGCGCTGAGCCAATCGAGGCAGTGACTGCGGGGGCGACCGGCGTGGAGCAGTTTCCTCCGCAGCTCACACTGGTCAACACCACTGCCAATATGAAAGGTCCGACAGTCAGCCGGCAAGGCACCCGAGTGGACTCCTCTTGAGGCCGGCACTTGGCGATGGCCTGCCGGCCGCTCTCACCTTGCCATACGCCCTCATCGCAGGCCAGCCGCCGACTGCCCCTCGTCGATTCAGTTCTTCGCCGACGGCACCTACAAGACAAGCGGGCAAAGCGGCGCCGGCATCACGGGCTGACCTCCCATGCGGCCAATCTGGTGCTGACCCCAGATGGCGGTGACCCGGTCCACTTCGCAGCCACCATCCGAGATGACCAAGTACCGGACGGCACCTACCGCCTTGACCTACAGAATGAAGAGGTCAGCGGCGAGCCGAACCAAGAGTTCTGGTCCGGTTAGAGGGTTGGGGCAGGCCCTCTTGTGGGATAGCGTGCTCGTCTTCAACCATTGTTCCGCCATGCAGTATATCAGAGGTTTGCTTGCATGTCATGCACGTTTATGCTACAGTACCACGATATATGGGACCGGAACGTGAATTACCAGGCTCGTTTCATGACTTGCAGCAGGACGCTAGTATTTCTCAAGCGCCCCTTGACCGACAGGCCACTGACAGCTCCCCTCCTGCGTTGGCTGAACTGTTGGCGGCTTCTCTAATTGATATTCAGCGCCAGCGAGCCGGAAAGCCGTCATTACTTCCGTCTACATCGCCCACTCAAGCAGACATAGAACGATTCTTTAGTGCTCTGAAAGATGAATCTTCTGAACAATCTCACTGAGATGGTCTATTACGAGCACGCCAAGTCTCCCTCAGCACCTGCGACGCGTCCTCGTCCATGGGCTCATATATTGCCTGGAACGACTGCCTGTCAGAAAGGTACATCCACATCACGTTAAACTTCAACACCTTCTCTTGATGGCCATAGCCGTGTTTTACTAGCTGCTGCTTGGTAGAGAGCAAATCCAGTACACTTGCTCCAGAGAACGAGCTTTCGTATCCATCAACAAGCCAGTTTTCGCCGTACATTTGCCGGTAATAAGCCAGCAATGGTAGTAATGCCGCACCAGCCCGCATGCCTTCGTTTATACCAAAGTTCGACGCTAACTTCAGCATTCCAAATCCAAATCTTACCGTGTGCGTATAGTATTCTTGCGCATTCTTGATGGCATCGCAAAACGGCGGTTTAGTTATGAAGCTAAACAGAGATTCTCTTTCTGGCCTGCTGCTGGAATAGCCAAACAAATCTTGTGCCGCTCCATTAATATACAAGAGGTTCATATTTGGCGGTCGAGATACGACATAGCTAGGTGCAAGGCCACCCCATAGTGATTCCAGCTCTACACCGAGAGGTGTTGACCCATTAGTTTTAGAACTACTGGAACTGTCTGATTGGAAGTCCCATAGACCGATTTCTGAAACAGTCTGTATTATACACCGCTGATACATATTAATGCCGAGGCGTTTGTTTTCGCGCTGTATAGACCGGCTCACACGGCGGTATAGCTGTTTATCAAGAACTGCTACCTGCTCATCCGTCTCTTGCGAATCGCTATTTTGGTCGACAACATTTGGTGCGGAATCGCTATCGTCGATTTCCCCCAGCATACGTGCCACGTCACTCATCAAGCGGCGGCGTATGAGTTGGCTAATGACAAGCTGCCGCCCGATGTCATTCGTCATCCAAAAGTCAAGAGCTGGTCGTCCTCGCTTCATGCCGGGCCCTCTCGAGAGCATGGTTCGGCGCGCCGGAGGGTATGTCGCAACTGCGACATACCCACGTTGGCATCCGCACCTGGAGATTGTCTACTAGCCTTGGGATTTCTTGTACGGCGGAGGTGGCGACCGAGGAGCGAAGGTTACGAACAACTGAATAAGAAGGGGACGGGCAACGCCCGTCCCCGAAGCGCCATCCAGCGGAGGGGTTACCCCGGCGGATAGGCTGCTCAGCACACCATGTCATCATTCAGGCTCGCAACCCGATGACGTGGTGCCACCAGAGCCAGTCTACTCCACTGCAGTCGGGTCTGGTCAGCCCTTGCCTCCGCTTGGGAGCGCGGGGGATTTTTTGTGCCCAAAGCCAGGGCAGCCAGATGAGAAGGAGGGTAGACATGGGTCCGATTGACGCGACCTGCGAAGTCTGCGGCGAGCCGTTCCGGTGGAACGGCACACGGCTGCCGCGGGTCGATTCGGTTGCGTGCTTGGACACTTGGCTGGCGCGACGTCGCCAAGCCGACAGCAACCCAGCAGCTGCGCTGGTAACGGCCGTGGTAGGAGGCTCCGGTGATTGAACGACCGGAAACCGTCCGACTCAAAGCGCGGCAGCTCTACGTGGCTCTCTCCCACTACTACGAGGCCAGCACCACCGACCGCGACACCCTCGCCGCGCTGCTCGACGAGGACATTGGCCGGCTCAATGAAGTCGTCGGTGTCCTGTTCTGGTTAAGCCGGGAGCATCGCGAGGTGATGGTCAAACAGCGTCGTCGCGAATGCCCCCGAACCGGCTCGGAAAGGAGATAGCAGAACTGTGCCACGCCATCGCTATCCCCCAGGCTCACGCCGCTCGCTTGAGCACATCTGTCGACTCGGCCGGGCGCTCCGTGCAGAGCTTTCCGGCTACTACCACGCCTCGGCTCACGACCGAGAACGCTTGCACATTGCTGCGGCTGGTCTCTTGGCGGACCTGTATGAGGTGACCGGCGTCTTCGCCGCTGAACTCGACTGCCTGGCTGCATGGCCGGCAGAAGAGGCACCACGGCCGCACACGGAGGATTTTGATGCGGTTTGACAACCCAACCATACTGCTCGCTGCAGCGCTCGTACTGCTCGCGCTCTGCGGCTTGGTGTTTCCCCTCCATTTGCCCGACGTCTGGCGCCGATTGACGGCAACGCGGCCAATTCCGTTACCGTCCGGCGCGGCGGGCCTGGCACTGCCTGAGACCGTCCCGTCGCTGTCCACGGCTAACGGCAAAGGTCGTCTGACGCTGCTCTTGGTCGGCACCTACGGCGTTCGGCTTGGTGCTCGCGTCATCGACCACTACCGGCGTACCGGCTGCCTTGACGCCATCGGGGCAGTTATCGCTATCGAGTTCTCGGCCGACCAACGCGCCGCCTTTCTGGCGCAGCTGCCCGCTGCTATCGCCAAGCGGGTTGAGTTCTGCGCGAGCTCCCTGCTTATTGGCGGCTTGCACGGCGCAGCCGTGGAAACGGTCGAGGCACCGCGGCTGGCCAAATACTGGAAGCAGGCCGTGGCCGAGACCATCGAGAACGGCTGTCGGCTCATCCGCGGCACTGAGCAACTCGTCTACGACCCCACCAGCCCGCGCCTGCCGCACGGCTACGACCCCTCAGTCATTCTGGTCCTCGCCTCCCCGGGCGGCCACCTGGGTATCGGCATCTACGCCAGCCGCCTGCTCCAAGCGAACTTCCCCGAGGCCAAGAGCTACATCGTCTCGGTCCTCAGTGACAACGAGCAGCTCCGTGCCCAGTTCCCGGCTGGGTTGGCCCGCTACGAAGCCGCCCAGTTCGTGCGCTGGTACCAGATGACCGATGACCTCGGCAATTCGGTGCTCAATGATTGGGGCGTCGCGACCTGGTGGGCCGGCATCTGGGCGGTGCCCCACCACAACGACCTGTCCGACGACCCTGAAAACATCCTCCGCTGGCTCGGGACTGACCACTCCGGTGTCGTCGTGCCCCGTATCTGGAGTCGGATGCTGCCGGTCCAGCATACGGCCGAGCCCATCCCCCAGTACTTCACTTTCGCCGAAGCCTGTGTGCGGGCAGTCTTCGATGGCCTCGCCGCTATCGAGCACGACGAGACCAAGGCCATTCCACTCCCAACACCCGAACCGAAAACACGTCGCTACGTGCTCATCAGCCTACCGTTGGAAGCCCGCTTCCTGCGCCAGGTCAAAGACACAGTGGAGGCATCGCTCGCGGCGACTGACTTCTTTCAGGCCGACCGTAATCGCAAGTTGCTCTGGACCAGTACGGCCGAGCCGCTGACACCCGGGTCACGCAGTGTGCGCATGGCGGTTGTCGGGATGGAGGCGGCAATCAACGGCGTCGAGAACCTTGAGGCGCTGGCCCTCGGCCTGCCAGTGACGGCGCCAGCGGAACTGCCGGCGCCCCACACGCCGACCCGGAACGGGACCCAACCGGCTTCTGAGACCGGCCACGCTATCGGGACGGAGGTGTAGCGCATGCGACTCGAAGAGTATCGGCAGCAACCATCCGCACCCGGCCAGGCCGGAGCACGCACCCCAATAGCCGCACGAAGATGGTTCCTGGCAGCGGCTGGGGCCGTGCTGCTTGGGCTAATCATGCTGGTCGCGGTCGGTCTCCTACGGACTGGCTCCTCCACGAGGAGCGTGCGCGCTCTCCCCACAGGGGCGGCGCCGGTCACCACGCCGATTGTGGTCGTCGTCGCTCCACCGGCGCCGTCGGCAACGGTACAGCCGTCGCCGACCGCGATACCTACGGTCAACCCAACGCCCGTGGGGCCTACGACCACCGAGTGTACGTGGCGTGCGCTGGATGACGGCTCGCATCAGCAAACCTGCACCCAATTCGGTCGTTAGGCTGCCGCAGACCGCAGTCGAACAGCACGCTCACTCCTGTCTTCACCAGTTGATGGAAGTGGCTAGGGAGGCGGTGCCGTCCACCGCCTCCCTAGGAGGTATCACCAGCTATGACGCAATCCACCGATGATTTTGCCGACCAGTTAGCGAAACTGACCTTCGGGGTCGTCCGCTACAGCACGAAGCTCACCGTCCTTACGGTTGATGCCAGTGTTTGCTGGGCCGGCGAACTCCTCATCCGGTCCTTCAAGAATTACTGGCCGCACAAGAGCCTGCTCGTGTGGCTCGTGCTTAGCGTCGTCGCCATCAGCTGCGCGGTGCTCGACGTTGCTTTCACGCACAGCTTGCGCGGCTGGGTCACCCTCGTCGGCCTCATCGTGCTCTCGCTGCTCTCCCTCTCAATTTTGGACCGCGTGCTAGCAGGGCTGGCCAACCAAGGGCCCCAGCAGCAGGAGCTAGAACACGGGCACGCCTGGAACCGGGAGGACAAGCAATAACCATGCCGTTCATCGAACGGGAAGCCAGCTTCGTCCGTTGCCGGCACTGCGGCGGCCGCAAGACCTGCGATTGCCGGCGGTGTGTTGGCTTTAGCCGCTGCCAAGTCTGTGGCGGCAGCGGCTGGGAACTGGTTGCCAAGCGGCACTAACGCTGGCTCGTAGCGGGTTGAGCCGCCGGGGTACCCCGCCGTCCCGGCGGCTCGCCGCATCGCCGCAAACGGAGCATTAACCGATGACACGAACTGCTACCCTGCCGCGACGGTCTGCGGCTGAATTTCAGGCCGAGGTCGCCCAGGCCCTGCTCCATCTCACGGACGTGCCCTGGCTTGCGACGGAGTCCCCGCTGGTCACGCTACCCGAGGTAATACGGCGGAGCGAGGGGAGCCGGCAGCTGTTTGCCGACGGCCAAGCCTTAGCCGATGTGCTTCGTGAAGTCGCGGACAGTGTCGCGGACCGCCTGGTCGGCACGGGCAAGGTCAAGCTCTTGCGCGAGACGGTGCAAGGTGTCTGCGCCGGCAAGTCGATTGCCGGCATTGCCAGAGAGCTCGGCTACTCCAGAGAACACTTTAGCAGGACGTATTGGGGCCAGGCCGTTGGCCTGGTCGCCGACGAGCTGGCCGCGTTGTCCGGCCAGAAGCCAATCACCTACAATACCCGCAGGCAACGGTGAAATCCGAGTGCCTGCTTTCCGAGTTTCTGGGGCTGGCCCGGCAAGCAGTCGCAGGAGTGAAACAGAGTCGATAATTAGTCCGTATACGCGGGAGTAGCTCAGTGGTAGAGCTCCTGCCTTCCAAGCAGGCTGTCGCGCGTTCGAATCGCGTCTCCCGCTCCATCTGCTCGCGCAGGCGGCCGACCCCACGGCCGCGTACAGCACGTACCTCCCCTGGTTCCGTGTCGCGCGGCCGCGGCCGGTCCGTGATGCACAACGGCCTGCAAGCGTTGGTTCAGACCGCGCGCTGGAACAGCCTGACCAGACGCCTGGGATCGCCGGGTGTCCAGTCGGCGTTGGGGTCCCGGCTGTCGACGATCGCCCCCGCGATGTCATGTCCGGTCACACGGTCATAATTCGCCTGGGGCAGTTGACCGCGCAGCTCGGACCAGACGCAGGCAGAGAGCGCGGCGACCACCGGCGTCGCAAACGAGGTGCCCGCCCACAGGGCATGGCCGAACTTGTTGCCGCCCGGCAGATCCGGCGACACGTACGGTCCGACCATGCCACGCAAGTCGTCGTCTCCATCACGCGGCGCCGGCTTGCCGCCCATGGCGCTGACTCCATCGTCCCGCGAGATCTCGATGTCGTCGTTGTTGGTGTACTCGACCGGCCTCCAGACTCCGCCCTCCGGATTCCTCGGCTCCGACGGAAGCACCGCAGAAACGCCAAGCACCTCGGGGAACGCCGCGGGGAAGCGCGGCGGCGCCACGCTATCCTCGGCCGGATCTCCGGTTCGGCAGGAGTCGTTGCCCGCCGCGGCCACCGGCAGCACCTTGCCGTTCCACAGCGGAGCGAACCGCCGGCGAAGAACCAGCAATTCGTCGATCTCAGTTACATTCCTTAAGATCCGCTGGAATTCGTCGACCCCTCGCCTGTCCCCACCAGGCTGCACCCAGGCCGGAGGGGCATCGCTGATGTGGTTCGGTCTGCCGTCGATTCGCGGGCGATCCTCGCCGACCTTTCCAATCCACTCGCCGCCGTGGTTGTAGGCGAACTCCCACCGGCCGGTTCCGTCGTCAGCATTGACGAGATCGTCAACCACGTGTGTTTCCGGTCCAACGGTGAAGCTGCAGTTGATCACCAGCGGATTGCCGTCGTGCACCGCGTCGAATACCGCCAGGCCGACGGCCTTCGAGACCAGCTCGGCGGTGCTGCAGCCGTACTGATTGAAGGCGCGATAGACGCGCAACTTCGCCTCGGGTGCGATCTCGTGCAGGATGCCGGCGATGAACAGCCCGTGGTCGGCAAAGTTCAGCTCGTGGTCCACCGTCCCGTCGCAGCCGTGCCGGTGCACGCAGATGCCTACCTCAGCGCTGTCCCCGATGACGTCGCGATAGCCGCCGTCGCGCACGGCCTTCAACACACGCTTCAGGCGCTCGGCGCTTGGCGGGTCGACTTGCTCAAGTTCGGCCACCTTCTGGCTCAGTGCCGCGAATTGGTCGGCCGAACCCTCAAGCAGGGGCCAGCTATCGATGACCGCGATCGTGATCTCCTTGCCCCGCATACCATCACCAACTACCTGGACACCACCGAAGCCGCCGGCAAGGCTTCGGAGCGCCCGGTTCACGGCGCGCGTCACGTCCTCGGGTTGAAACATCCTGCGGGCCACGTCCACTTGCCGCGGATTGACCGGGTGGTCGCTCGGGCCGCCGCAGGCGCAGGCATTGCTGCCCGCTCCCAGCCAGTTCGGCGCCACGCCGACCACCTTATAGGGCAGGCCGTTGCCGCTGCCGTCCGTAAGCTGCGGCGCGCCGCCGTCCCTCAGCCGTGCGTTGAGCCGTCTCACGGCCCGAGCGGCGCTCACAACCGCTTCAGCCAGATTTCCCGGTACATTCCATGGGTCGGGCAGCCACGATTCAAGATTGACCACGCAGGCGGCCTGGATGGTTCCCCGATCCGGATCCCCGCTTCCCACAAGCGGGTACAGCTCGCGCGGGCTGCCTTCCGGCTTGCGAAACGGCGCGTCCTGCGCCTCAAGCAGGCTCCCCATGATATGGCCGTTGAAGAGCCCAATCTGGTGGGTCTCCGTTAGCCAGCGGAGCAGCGCCCGGCGGACCGCTTGATCCGGCGCGGGCCAGACCCCATCCGCATCCGGCGCCGCGTTTGCGAGCTGCGTCGCCGCGTCGCCTTCCGCCTCAAGCAGCACGACCAGCTCACCGTGACGGATGTGCGTGATGCGGATCTCGCCGTCCTCATGGTTGCCGTGCGCTGCTGCATCAGTTGTCGTCATGGCACGCCTCCCTCCGCAAGGTACGCCCTCCGGCTGCAGTCAATCGCGCGTGCGGGCGTTGCGCGTGCACGGGTCAGCGCGGACGCCGCGCTGGCTCGCCCTCGGCGCCGACGACCTGGAACCCTGCCCAGAAGAACGGATGGGCATGGTCGCTCTGGGCCAGCTCACCGGAGATCAACGCTGTCTGCGCGGTCCGCAGCGCCGCCGCCGGACCGGCGCCGCCGGCCAGCTCACGGTAGAAGCGGGTCATCAGGGCCGCGGTCGAGGCATCATCGACCCGCCACTGGCTCACCAGCAGCCCCGCCGCCCCGGCATACAGGAAGGCGCGGCTGAGTCCGGCCAGCTCGTCGCCGCCGCCGACCACCGCCCGCCCGGTCTCGCAGGCCGAGAGCGTGACCAGCGACGCGCGCAGGCTGAGGTTGAACACATCGGCCGTGGAGAGCAGCCCATCGGCGAGCTCGATGCCGGAGAAGAGCGGGGCGTCCGGCCGAAACCAGCCGTGCGCGGCCACATGGATGATCGCGGCTCGCCTGCCCTGTTCTTGCAGGAGCGCACGCGTGGCAGCCCCTTCGCTGCAGACGGGCGCACCGAGCACCGCGCCCACGGACTCGGCCTCGGCGAGGACGAACGGCAGCCGCCCGCCGGCGCTGTGCCCAAGCACGAGCGGTGGGCCGGACCGCCTCCGCCGCCTGGCTCGCGCCTGGCAGACGCCGTACAGGGTTGCTGATGGCGCATAGCTGATCGCAAACCGTTCGATCAGGAAGCGCTCGCCGTCGATCAGCGCATGGAAGGGCAGGTAATGCAGCAACCCATGAGGCACGATCACGAGCGATCGGTAGCGGTCCAACTCGCTCATACCGCTGAACAACCGGTCGTACACGCGGGCAAGCAAGGCGCGCACCTGTGCGCCGAGATGCACTCGCTGCCGGGGGTCCGCGCCGCCGGTGACATCCAGATTGAGCCGGAACGCCCGCAGCAGCCGATCGAGCTCGGGAACGGCCCCGGCAAGCAGATCGCCCTTGATGCCCTGGGCGTCAACACGGAAGCGCAGCACGTCGTTGCCGCTGAAGTAGAACTCGATCAGGGCGGTGCCGGGTGCGACCCGGGGCAGGACAACGTTCGCTCCGGCGCCGTAGACCTGTCCGGCGTGGGCGGCTTCCCCGGCGAGCTGGATCCGCTCGATCAGGCCGGCGATCCGGGCCTCCATGCCGGCCAACGACGGCGCCTGCACGGACTGGCCGCCTCGTGACGCTGACTCGTCGTCGGACGTCTGTGCGACGGCCGCCGCGTACTGCTCGCGGACTTGCCTGAGCTCGCGCGTGAGGCGGTTGAGCGTGGCGCCGCCGCGCGGGCGCAGCTCGATGCGCCCGGCAATCGCGTCGGCCAGGGCGCGCGACTTGGCGCCCTCGACGGTCTTCAGCGCGTCCAGGGCGTGCGCGTTGGCCAGTTGGAGGATGGCAAGCCGCTCGAATGCGCCGCCGCGGTCCCGCGCGAAGCTCTCCCGGTACTCGAAGATCACGCCCTGCTGCTCCTGCTCGAGCTGGGCGATCGCTGCCGCGTAGGCGCGGGCGGCGTGGTGGGGGCGGCCGCGCGCCTCCTCGATGCGGCCGCGCAGCTCCTGCGCGCGGGAGAGCAGCGGGGCCGCGCGCTCGGCGGCTGCCAGGCGGCAGGCTCGCGCGGCCTGCCGGCCGGCGCCTTCCAGGTCGCCGAGCCGAAGCAAGACCGTGCCCTGCGACAGCAACGCCGAGGCGATCAGGCGGCGCATGCTGCACGCACGTGCGAGCTGTTCCGCGCGGCGCGCGGCGGCGAGCGCCTGTTCCGGTGCGCCTTCGCGCGCCAGGATCGTGGCGCGCTGGGCCGCCAGCCAGGCGCGGTGCTGGTCCGCGCCGGTAGGAAAGCGCTGCTCCGCCTCTTCCTGCACGGCGAGCGCCTGCTCTCGCTGGTCGAGCAGCAGATGGGCGGTCACGCGCCGCACCGCGATGCCGAGAGCGCCTGTGGCGTTGTCGGTGCCGGCGAGATCGCGCTCGGCGTGCTCAAGGGTGGCGAGCGCACCGAGCGGGCGGTTGAGCAGGATGTGGCAGTCGGCGATCACGCAGGCCACGCTGACGGCATCGAAACGGTTGCCGAGCTGGCGCAACGTCTGCCACGAGGTTTGGAAGGCCTGCAGCGCCGCGGTGTAGCGGCCCAGGGCCATCAGGTTCTCGCCCACGCGGTGCATCACGCGCTGGTAGCCGGCGTTCTCGCCCAGTTCAAGGTAGCCAGCGCGCGCGAACTCAAGCTCGGCAAGCGCCTCCCGATGACGGCCGGTGCGCGTGAAGATCAGGCCGCGGTTCGAACGAGCACGCAGAATGCCGATCCGGTCGGCCGTTCCCAGGGAGCTGGAAAGCTTGAGCGCGGCCGTGAAGCAGCGCTGCGCCTCCCTGTAGCGGCCGTGGTCGACGAACATCGCTCCCGTGTTGAGCTTGAGGATCGCCAAATGCAGCGTGTCGCCATGCGCCGTGAGGACGCGCTGGGCGGCGCGCGCCGCCGCCAGCGCCGCGTCGACGAAGCCCAATGCCCCCTTGCAGATCAACCAGTCGGCCCGCGTGCGCGCCGCCTCAACCGGACAGTCCAGCCGCTTGAAGACTGCGGCCGCCTCATCCAGGCGCTGCAGCGCCTCCGCATTGCGTCCTTGCGCGCGCAGCGCATCGCCGAGCTTGGCGCCGCCCAGCGCCCAGACGTACTCGTCGCCTGCTCGCTCGCCAAGCGCCATCATGCCGAGGCTGATCTGCTCCATGCGCAGCGGCTCGGCGCCGACCAGCCGGGTAGCCTCGGCCGCGAGGCGCAGCCCCGCTGCGCGCACTTCCTCCGCGGAGAGGCCGTGCGCCGCGATCAGGGCGCGACGTCCCGCGGTCTCCTCAACGGCGAGCAGGCGCTCAACGAACGCTTCAACGGCTGACGGGGTGAGCGCGGCCATGACCCGCCCGTCCGGCTTCCGCAGTGCAAGAACCACGCCGAGCAACAGAACGCCGGGAACGGGCCCGGCTCACGCTCTGCCGTGCAGGCATAGTGCCACAGAGTCGGTCAGGGTGACCACCACGCGCCAACGCCGTGGGGTATGGGAACAGAGCAGCCGCGCCGCACCGATCCGTCTTCAGAAGCGCGGCTGGCAGCGCCGGCAGTAGTTGGTGGTGCGCTTGCCCGCGGTGATCTCGCTGATCGGGCCGCCGCAGGCCGGGCAGGGCTGTCCGCCCTTGCCGTGCACGCGCAGGTGCGCCCGCCACTCGTCGTAGCTCAGGCCGGCCTGCATCTGCGCGGCAACGATCGGCAGCGCCCAGCTCATCACCGCCCCCACCGCGCGAAACAGTCCCTGCTGCTCGGCGGCCGAGAGCTGCGAGCGTCTGCGGTGCGGGTGCAGGCCGGCGACGAAGAGGATCTCGTCGGCGTAGGCGTTGCCGATGCCCGCGACGAACGCCTGGTTGGTGAGGACGTTTTTCAGCATTCCGGGATGGCGCCGCAACCGCGCACAGAAGACCGCCTCGGTCAGTGCCGGATCGAGCACGTCCGGCCCCATCTCCGCGAACTGCGGCACCGCACCGAGGCCGGCCTCGTCGACCAGGTACAGCTTGCCCATCAGGTTGGCGTCCACGTAGCGCAACTGGCAGCCGTGGGCGAAGGTCACCACGGCGCAGGTCTTCGCCTGCGGCCGCTCCGCCGGCGAGACGTACTGGAAGCGGCCCGTGAGCATGGGGTTGATCACGAGCATGCGACCGGTGGAGAGACCAAACAGCAGGAACTTGCCACGCCGCTCGATCGCCTGAACGCAGGCGCCGCGCAGCTCGGCGGCGAGCGCCTCCTTCGAAAAGCGCGCCACGATCGGCACGCGAACCTCGGCCGAAGCAATCGGCGCGCCGCAGATCCGCGGCGCAAGGAAGGCGCGGATCGCCTCAAGGTCGGGCGCTTCGGGCACGCCGGCGCTCCTGCCCGCTTTCTTTCCATTGTACCGGTGTACCGGGTGTACCGGGCGAGCCGAAGCCGCCCCGGCGCGTTCTGTCGCCGAGGCGGCTTTCGAGCAGTTCATCACGGTCAGGCGAGGCCGAGCAGCGCATCCACCTGGGCGCGGTCGGGCAGCTCGACGTAGCGGTCGCCCACCGAAAGCGCCGGCGTGGAGAAGATCAGGCGCCGCTCCAGCTCGTCGGCGGCGTCCTCATCGATCAGCACGTCGCGCACGCTGAAGGCCACGCCGCGCGATTGCAGATAGCCCTTCAACTCCTCGCAGGCGCCGCACAACGGCGAAGAGTAGACGACCACCGGCTCAGCCGCCATCGGCGCCCTCACCGCCCGCCAGCGGCCGGCCGTGCTCGTCGAGCTGGTTATAGGTCGCCTTCCACGACGGATCCGGATCCCAGACGAACGGCGTTTGCACCGTCGTGCGCGGGGCGCAGGCCGACTCCAGCACGTCCAGCGCGAGGCCGACGATGCTACGCTGCATCGCTTTGTCGTGCGGACGGCCGACCGGATTGCCCAGGGGAAAGTCGGAGAAGACGAAGCGCGGCACGCCGCAGTGCTCCACGATGTCGCGGGCGCAGCCAATGATCACGGTGGGGATGCCGTTCGCTTCGAGGTGCCGCGCGGCCAGACTCACGGTCTGGTGGCAGACCGGTCAAACGGCGGTTAAGACGGCGACGTCCACCCCGTCCTCGCGACAGAGCTGCAACAGCTCCGGCGCGTCGCGCTCGATCGTGCTGCGCTGGCTGCGGAGCGTGGGTACGCCGTAGAAGCGCGAGGGAAGGCTGCCGATCCGTCCCGCGGCCTCGCACTCCTTCAGCCGCGCCAGCGGGAAGTAGGCGTCGATGTCGTCCGGCACCGTGTTGGTGCGGTCGTAGCCGATGTGCGAGATGCGCAGGTCGGGCGGCGGCTCGATCGGATCCGTGTAGACGGCGTGAAACTTGGCGCCCTTGTTGTAGGGCGCGTGCGCTCCCTGGTCGCCCTTATCTGGCTGAAAGCGCGCGGCGGTGGTGATTACGGCCACGCGGCTCTGCGCCAGCGGCCTGGCGAGGCGCGTGAAGGGCACATCGTCGAAATGCGCCCATTGGTACGGGTTGTTGAAGCCCTGCGCCAGGTAGTACTCGCGCGTGCGGTCAATGTAGTCGATGTAGGTGCGGCGCGAGAGGTCGAGCTTTACCGGCTCGGCTCTGCGCTCGACGGTGGTCATCGGCGCGTCCTTCCTGCGGCGAGGGCGGCTCCCCGCCGGGTTTCAGGCATAGCCTACCACGCGTGCGCGTTGCAGTTCTGCTCGCGGGCCGGGCGGTCAGGCGTCGAGCGGCTCGGTGCGCAACTGGGCGAAGAGGCCGAAGTGGTCGGAGGGCCAGACGCCGTCTTCCGCGGCGTCGCAAACGACGCGGCACGCTTCCAGCATTCCCACTCCATCCCGCCGCGGCGCCCCGCAAAAGATGTAGTCGATGCGGCGGTCCGGTTCCAACGCGGCGCGGGCGTAGCTGTTGCGGTTCGACCATGTTGCCGGATCGCCCGTGCCGCGCAGGCGCCAGGCGTCGAACAGGTGCAGACTGCGCCCTGCGAGCGACTGCAGGCCGGTCAGGTAGCGGATCTCGGCCGAATCCGGCTCCGCGTTGAAGTCTCCCACGAGGATCGGCGGGAAATCCGTGTTGCCGCGGTGCTGCCGCGCGACCTCGCCGAGCGCCACCACCTGCTGCTCGCGCACCCAGCCGTGGTGCAGCTTCCAGTTCAGGTGCGGGACGCAACACCGTGCGCTTGCTCTGGACGGACCGCGACGCGCCCATGGCGACCGCGGCTGACTAAACTGGAACGAGAACGCCGCCCGCGCTGCGAGCACAGCCGGGCGGCGTGGCACACGGCCGCCGGAGGGCCGCAGGCATGGACAACGTAGCGAGCGATGGGGCGGCTGGACAAGAAAGCACGGCGTCCCTCATGGACGTTTTGCAGCGCGCGTCCGCCTGGAGGGATGGTCTATGCCCGCTCGAAGCGGAGTTCGTGGCGTTCGAGGCGATGGTGCGGCGGCTCGACGCCGAATCCCGTGCCCCAGGTTTCTGGGATGGCCTGCATCCGTGGCAGCGCCAGCGGCGACTGGAGCAGGCACGCGTCGCCCTGGCCCGCGCCACCACCTTCTATCCCACGCTGCCGCCAGAGCTGCGCGAGCGCGGCGCGCAACTCGTACGCATAGCGGCGGCGATGGCCGGGCTGCCCACGCCGACGGCCGCGCCGGCGAAGGTGGCCAAGAACGCTCCATCAAAACGGGTGCGTGGCCCTGATATGCGTCGGGATGAGGCTCGAAAACGCATCGAGGCGGCCTGGCGGTCATCGCCGGGTGACAAGAAGAGCAAAACGGCCCTTGCTAACGGCATGGGCATTGACCGAAAGACGCTCCGCAAGTATTGGGAGCCGTATGGCCTGGGTGAACTGATACAGGAGTTAGAATCCGGCGCTTAAGTTCCCCATTAGCCTCCTCATTTTCCCCACGTGGCCACCCCGCGCACGGCGAAAATTCCATCAGGAGGTTCGCCATGCGCATCACCGTCTCGCTCCACGAATCGGAGTTTCAGCAGCTGCAACGGGTGGCGTTCGCCGAGCGGCGGCCCGTCAGGGATCAGGCCGCCGTGCTGATTGAACGCGGTCTGATCGCGTCCGCGCCCGCACGCCCCACGGGGTTCACCCCGGCGGAGCAGGCGGCGGTGGGCGATGAGCGCTAACCCGCCCGCCACCGCCCGGCAGCCCGACCGCCTGGCGGCGCTCTACGGCTGGCTGTTCGAGCTGGCCGCGCCGCGCGTGACGGAGATCCTGAGACAAACGAGTGCCCCCGGCGCTGCTGCCAACAGCACCGAGGGCGATGGACAATTGGGGGACCACCCGTCATGTCCGCCGAAATCGTAATCGGCGCTGCTGAGCAGCGCAACCGGAACGCCGATTCCAGTATACCAGATGATCTGGCGTCGGCCGCGGATCGCCTCGCCGTGGCGTCGCGGCGCCTCGCGCGGCTGGCCCAGGCCGCGGATTCCGGCGCCATCGCCGCGGACGCGCTGCGCGCCAGGCGGCTGGCCGGCATGTCGGCGCTGCTGGCGGACGCCGCCCGCGCCGACCTGGCCGCGCTGGACGCCGCGCCGAGGCGCTGCACGTGTGCGACGTGTGCGCCGTGGGGCGCCGAGCCCTGGGTGGATCTCCGCGACGTTCCGCCGGCGGTGCGCCGTGGGTGACCTCACCGGTGCTCTGCGGGCCTACGCGCTCCACGCCCTCGGCCTCGGGCTGTCCGTGTTGCCGCCGAATGAGGACGGCACGAAATCGCCGCTGGCCGATTGCCGCGATGAGCACGGGCGTGCGACGTGGAAACCGTACCAAACGGTACGCGCCAGCGAGCAGCAGGTGCGCGACTGGTACGCCAACGGCCGCACCGGGTTCGGGTTCGTCACCGGCCATGTGAGCGGCGAGCTCGAATGCCTCGATTTCGATGACGCCGAGACGTACACGGCGTTCATCGCGGCCTGCGACGCCACGGGGCTGGGTGATCTCGCCGCGCGCATCCGCGCCGGCTACGAATCCCGCACGCCCGGCGGCGCGGCCCATTGGCCGTACCGTTGCGCCGCGATCGGCAGCAACGTCAAACTGGCCCGGCGCCCCAGGCGGCCCGAGGAGATGCGCGGCCCCGGCGACACCGTGAAAACGTTGATCGAGGTGAAGGGGGAGGGGGGGTATATCGTGGACGCGCCCTCACATGGCCGCGTCCACCCGTCCGGCCGCCCGTATGAGCTGGTCAGCGGCAGCCTGGAGACGATCGAGACGATCACGATCGAGGAGCGCGAGCAGCTCCACCGGCTGGCGCGCACGTTCGACCAGATGCCCGTACGCGAACAGCCGGCACGGGGCGAACCGCGCCCCGAGGCCGCCGGCGGCCGCCCCGGCGACGATTTCAACGCCCGCGCGGACTGGCGCGACGTGCTGGAGCCGCACGGCTGGCGGTTCGTGTTCGCGCGCCGGGACGGCGTGGAGCACTGGCGGCGGCCCGGTAAGGACGCCGGCTGGAGCGCCACGATCAATCACGCCGGCTCCGGCCTGCTCTACGTGTTCAGCACGTCCACCGTGTTCGAGGCTGAGCGCGGGTACAGCGCGTTTTCGGCATACGCCCTGCTGAACCACGCCGGCGATTTCACGGCCGCGGCCCGCGACCTGGCGGGGCGGGGCTACGGGCAGCAGCTCGCCCGCGCGCCCGCACCGGACAGCAACCCATGCGGCGATCGCGTCACCCAGCTTGAACAACGCATCGCGCAGCTCGAACGCCGCTGCGAGCGCTATCGCCGGTTCGCCGTTGCCCGCGGCGACGAGCTGCGCACCGAGCGCGAGAAGAACCGGGCGGCCATGGGGCTGCTGGGCAATCGGCGCCTGTCCGCCGGCCAGCGCCTCACCGGGATCGGCCTCGCGTACCACGTCAGCGGCGACCAGTCGCGCGGGGACGTGGACGCCGCCGACCGGGCGCACATCAGCAGCACGCAGATCGCTGAACTGACCGGCCAGAGCGCCGCTAGCGTGCGCGACCATATCAAAACATTCGCCGCCGTCGGCGCCTGTACCCGCCGGGTGACGCGCACCGTTGACCCGGAAACCGGCGAGTGGCGCTCCGAGCTGCGCGCCGGGTTTGCCGACGGCGGCGCGACCGTCGCCGACCGCCTCCAGCGGTTCGCGGCGCTGGACCTGGAGCGCAAACGCAAACCGGGCACTGG
>Ga0070730_10001373_pt1 | contig 23607 bp, 22 predicted proteins | sample Coa_R1_3_FD_66447 | JGI IMG/M metagenome (GOLD analysis project Ga0070730, IMG submission 66447) | Surface soil microbial communities from Centralia Pennsylvania, which are recovering from an underground coalmine fire - Coalmine... | ecosystem: Environmental > Terrestrial > Soil > Unclassified ... | reverse complement strand
GGAGGGGGACCCCGATGGGGTGGAGGGGGCCGCCACGCCCTGCCCCTTCGAGGATCTCAAGGTGCTCGACCTCGCCTGGGTGGTGGCCGGGCCGGCGCTCGGGCGGACGCTGGCGGACTTCGGGGCGACGGTGGTGCGGGTGGAATCCTCCGTGCGCATCGAGACCGCTCGGCTGATGGGCCCCTACCCGGGCGGCCAGCCCGATCCCCAGCGCTGCGCCCTCTATGACACCTACAACGCCGGCAAGCTCGGTGTGACCCTCGACCTCGGCCATCCTGACGGCCGGGCGGTGGTGCGCGACCTGGCGCGCTGGGCGGACGTGGTGGTGGAGAGCTTCGTCCCGGGGCAGCTGGAACGATGGGGCCTGTCGCCGGAGAGCCTGCGCGCCACCAACCCTGGGCTGATCGTCGTCTCCACCTCGCTGATGGGTCAGACGGGACCGTCATCGGCCCTGAGCGGCTATGGCAACATCGGCGCGGCCATGGCCGGCTTCCAGTCCATCGTCGGGCGGGAGGGCCAGACCCCGATCGGTCCCTATGGTCCGTATACGGACTTCGTCGGTCCGCGTTACGGCCTGGTGTCCCTGCTCGCCGCCCTCGACCGGCGCCAGCTGACGGGCGAGGGCTGTTGGCTCGACGTCTCCCAGGCCGAGGCTGGGATCCAGTTCCTCAGCCCCCAGGTCGCCGACGCCGCCGCCACCGGCCGCATCGCCGCGCCCCTCGGCAACCGCGACCCGCAGTTCGCGCCCCACGGCGTCTTCGCCTGCGCCGGCGAAGACCGCTGGATCGCCATCGTCGCCCGAGACGACACCGAGTGGGCCCGGCTGGCGGCGCTGATCGGCGGCGAGTCGATGGACGGCGCCTATGCGACGCTGGCGGGCCGCAAGGCGGCGGAGGACCAGCTGGAAGCGTTGGTCCAGGCCTGGACGCGGGCGCGCGACGTCGCCGAGGCGGAGCGCGCGTTGCAGGCGCTCAGGATCGCCGCGCATCGGGCCGCCGACAGCGCGGACGTGGTGGCCGACCCACAGCTCGCCTACCGTGGCCATTTCGTCCGTATGCCCCACCCCCTCGGCGGCGAGTGCGTGATCGAGGCCAGCCGTCTCCGTCTCTCGGAGACGCCCCCCGGTTGCGCCCGCGCCGCCCCCCACTTCGGCCGCGACACGCACACGGTGCTGACAGATATTTTGGGCTATGCGGACGACAGGGTAGCGGCGCTGCGGGCGGCCGGCGCCTTGCGCTGATCAGAAGGGCCGATCACGCCGCGTCGTGGAAGATGATCCCCAACGTGCGTCGTTTGCCTGAGCGCAGCTCCGCCACGCCGTGGCGCATGCTCGCCCGGGCCCAACCGCGGGCGCTCGCCACCGGGCGCTCGCGGACGGGGATCACCACCGCGTCTCCCAGGGTGAAGGGGACGACGATCGGCCGCGACTGCATGCGCGCGCGGCCCTCCGACAGCACCAGCTCCCCGCCGGTGAAGTCCCGCCCCGGCTGGTCGAGCAGCGCCACCACCTGCAGCGGAAACACCAGGGCGCCATAGATGTCCTGGTGCAGACGGTTGTAGTCGCCCGGGCCGTAGCGCAGCAGCAACGGAGTCGGACGGGTCTGTCCGGCGGCGGCGCATTCCGCCGCCAGTTCGGCGAGGGTCGCCGGCCATCGCCGCTCCAGCCCCAGGCGCCCGCTCCAGACGTTGGCGACCGCCGCCAGCGGCGGATAGAGGTCCTCGCGCAGACCCTGGACCAGCGCCGGCAGGGGCCGGGAGAAGTAGCGGTACTCGCCCCGGCCGTAGCCGTGCCGTCCCATGACCACGGTCGAGCGGAAGCGGTCGTCCTCGCCGTACAGCGCCGCCAGGTCCGCGCAGGTTTTCGCATCGAGGAGGCCCCGGATCGTGGCGTAGCCGTCCCGGTCGAGGGCCTCCCCCAGCTTTGCGGCGTCGGTCACGCCGCCGCTCCGGCCATCCGCTCCGCGTCGAGCAGGGCCCGCTTGCGCTCCAGGCCCCAGCGGTAGCCGCCCAGGCCGCCGTCGGCCCGCAGAGCGCGGTGGCAGGGGATCAGCACCGCCAGGCGGTTGGCGGCGCAGGCGCTCGCGGCCGCGCGCACCGCCCGCGGGGCCCCCACCCCGGCGGCGAGTTCGGCGTAGCTCACCACCTCGCCCGGCCTGACGCTGAGCAGGAACCGCCAGACCCGCACCTGGAAGGCCGTGCCCCTGAGGTCGAGCGGCAGGTCCGGCCGGGGGCCGGCGCGCGAGAGATGGTCGTCCAGGGCCTTCATCCAGGCGTCGAGCGGAACGCGGGCGTCCTCACCGGCCGGACGCAGGTCCGCCTTGGGGAACTCGGCCCGCAGCTGGCCGAGCAGCGCCGCCTCGCCGTCGCCGAACTGCACGAAGCAGACGCCCCGCTCGGTGGCCGCCATCATCAGCGGTCCCAGGGCCGTCTCGCGCACGGCGTGGACGAGGGTCTCCCCCGCGCCGCCGGCGCGGTACGCCGAGGGCGTCATGCCGAGCCCGCCGTCGACCTGCTCGTAGACCCGGCTGGTCGAGCCATAGCCAGCCTCGAACGTGGCGCCGAGCACGCTGTCGCCTTCGCGGAGGGCGGCCTTGAAAGCCTTCAGCCGTTCGGCGGCGTGGTATTCGCGCGGGCTGACGCCCAGCACGGCCTTGAAGCTGCGCTGCAGGTGGAAGGGGCTGAGATCCGCCTCCACCGCAAGGCGAGCCAGCGGCAGAGGCTCGTCGGCGTGCGCGCGAATGAAGGCCGCGAGGGCCTCGACCCGGCCGGTCATCGGGTCGCGCCCCTCGGCCGCCAGGGGCCGGCAGCGCAGGCAGGCGCGGTAGCCCGCCGCCTCGGCCTCAGCCCCCGTAGCGAAGAAGGTCACGTTTTCCGGCCGCGCCGGGCGCGCCGGGCAGGAGGGGCGGCAGAAGACGCCGGTGGTCTTCACCGCGTAGACGAACGTCCCGTCCGCGGCCGGGTCGCGGGCCTTGAGCGCCGCCCACCGGGAATCGGCTTCGAGCGTGGTCTGGGTCATGATCAGGTTCCTTGCGCCGGAAGGTGTGTCCTCCGGCTCTGGACCTCAACTAGTTCCGCTCGGAGCCGCCCGCGCTCCGAGCCTTGCGCTCCAATTCCGGCGCGCTTCAGCAGAGCGGCTCGAAGGCCCGAACCCGCGCCACGATCTCATGCTTGCGCTGTGCGAGGTCGCTCCGCTCGGGCAGCTCGGGCCGCGCATTGAGCCAGCCGATCTGCACCAGGCGCCGGATCAGCAGGAACATCGGCAGTAGGCGGACCACATCGTCCGGGAGCGGCCGCACCCGACTGTATCCGCGCAGGCAGGCGTCGCGGAAGCGGGGGAAGTGGGCGTGGGTCTGGTAGAACACCAGGGCGACGGCCAGGTCGTACAGGTGCCAGCCGAAGGCGGCGTCGTCGAAGTCGATGACCGCCAGGTGGTCGCCGTCGATCAGCACATTGCCCGGGTGCAGGTCGGCGTGGATCAGGCTGAAGGTCGCCGGATCTCGTCCATAGCGCGACAGGGCGGCGTGGATGCGGTCCCGCGTCGCCAGCATCAGGCTCCGCTCGGCGGTGTCGAACATCGGGTGGTCCCAGAACGGACCCCAGAACGGGGCCTCGCCCATCAGGCCGTCGGCGTCGAGGGCGTGGCGCTCGAACGAGCCCGGCGGCGCCCAGCCGGCCGCCTGGTTGTGCAGGGCGGCCATGATGGCGCCCAGCCGCTCGAAGTGGGTCTCGACGGCGGCGGGGTCGGTCTCGGCCTCGACGACGCCGAACAGCACGCGTCCCTCGATCCAGCGCGCCAGTCCGGCCCAGCGCTGCTCGCCCAGGGCTGCCACAGCAACCCGCGCATAGTCGTCGCCGCCCTTCGTGGTCACCCCTTGCGGAACCGACACTCCCGCCGCGGCGAGGGCGCGGGTCCATACCCGCTCGCCCTTCAGGCGCTCAATCGTGTGGTACCAGGGCCTGTGCAGGCGCAGGACGAAGTCCTCGCCCCCCTCGTCGGTCACCTTGAAGGTGGCGTTCTCGCTGACGTTGACGAACGCCAGCCGCCCCGGGGTGATCGGGAAAGCCTCCAGGGCCGCGCGAGCCGCCGGCAGGAAGACCTCTGCCGCCTCCGCGTCATCCATGGCGGCGTTCGGCCTGCAGTTCGTCGACCGCCTGGTCGAAGGCCGCCAGGAAAGCCTCCCCGTCGCCGTGCGAGAACACCAGCGGTGGGCGGATCTTCACCACATTCGCGAAGGCGCCGGCGTTGCTGGTCAAAAAGCCCTTGTTCTTCAGCCGGTTGGCCATGGCGACGGCCAGCGGCGCGTCGGGCGCCCTGGCCGGGTCGTCCTTGACCATCTCCACGCCGATGAACAGGCCCTCGCCGCGCACGTCGCCGATCGCCTCCCACACGCCCTTGCGCTGGGTGAGGGCGGCCTTCAGGGGCGCCCCGACCGCGGCGGCGTTCTCCCCCAGGGCCTTGTCCTCGATCTCATCGAGCACCGCCATGCCGACGGCCGCCTGCAGCGGGCTGGAGGCGAAGGTGTTGAAGTAGCGGGTCTTGGTCCGGAACGTCTCCACCAGGGCTCGGCTCGCCGCCGTGGCGGCCAGCGGCAGGCCGTTCCCCATCGGCTTGCCGGTGACGACGATGTCGGGGGTGAAGCCGGTCACCTCGTAGCCCCACCAGCGACCGGTCCGGCAGTAGCCGGCCTGGACCTCATCGGCGATGACGAGCCCGCCGGCGGACCGCGCCATCTCAGCCGCCCGGGCCATGAAGCCGGCGGGGACCCTCGGCAGGCCCTCGTTGGCGAAGATCGAGCAGACGATCAGGGCGGCGAAGCCGACCCGCGACGCCTCGAAACGGGCGATCGCGTCCGCCAGCCGCTCCAGGTAGGCGTCGCACAGCGCCTGCTCGCTGAGGCCGTCCTCGATCGGCCGGTAGCTCTCCGGGAACGGAAAGGCGTGGATCTCCGCCGTCTCGGGCTGCCGGCTCCCGACGTGGGTCAGGGCGCCCACCAGCTCGCTGTTGCCATGGTAGGTGGCGTTGGTGCAGACGATCCCGCGCCGTCCGGTGGCGAAGCGGGCCATGCGCAGGGCCACCTCGTTGGCCTCGGTGCCGCTGCAGCTGAACACCACGCTCTCGATCTGCGGTCCGTGCAGGGCCGCCAGACGCTCGGCGAAGTCGATGACCCCCTCGTGCAGATAGCGGCTGTGGGTGTTCAGCGTCGCCTGCTGCCGCGCCATGGCCTCGGCGACCTTGGGGTTGGCGTGACCGACGCAGGGGACGTTGTTGTACATGTCCACGTAGCGGCGGCCGTCGGCGTCGAAGAGGTAGGCTCCCTCGCCACGCACGATGTGCAGCGGCGTCTCGTAGAAGAGCGCCGCGCCGGCGCCCAGCGCCCGGTCGCGCCGCGCCTTCAGGCTGACAACGTCGTTCATGGCCGCTCCCCTCCGGTTCAAGGGGGCAATAGCGCCCGTCAGGCCGAAACGCGATCCCCCGCGAAGGGCGCCCTCGCGCGCGGGGCACCTCTTGATCCCGGAGCGCCGGCGTCCCGCCGGCTCTTGTTCAGTCTTTAGTCAGCAAGAAAGAGCCGGCGGGACGCCGGCGCTCCGGAGAACGCCTCCCCTGCTGGCGTGGCCGTCGAACTTCGCGCAATGTCGCCCCGACACCCGGAGGACCCCCATGCCCGAACTCGACCCCAAGTCCGACCTCAACAACCTCGCCATGTCGGAGAAGGCGGCGCCGCTCTATGAGGCCGTGAAGCGGCACATCGCCGATCACGTGGCGCCGATCAGCGAGGAGTTCGTCCGGCTGGGCGAGGGACGGAAGGACCGCTGGAGCTGGGTCCCGGGGCAGCTCGAGCTGCTGGAGGGGGCCAAGCAGAAGGCCAAGGCCGCCGGCCTGTGGAACTTCTTCCTCCCCGACGCCGAGACCGGCGAGGGCCTCTCCAACCTCGACTACGCCTACATCGCCGCCGAGCTCGGCAAGGAGCCGCTGGCCTCGGAGTCGCTCAACTGCTCGGCGCCCGACACCGGCAACATGGAGGTGCTCGAGCGCGTCGGCACGCCCGAGCAGAAGGAGCGGTGGCTCAAGCCCCTGCTGAACGGCGAGATCCGCTCCGCCTACGCCATGACGGAGCCGGGCGTCGCCTCGTCGGACGCCAAGAACATCGCCACCACGGCCGTGCTGGACGGCGACGAGTGGGTGATCAACGGCGAGAAGTTCTACATCTCCGGGGCCGGCGACCCGCGCTGCAAGATCATGATCACCATGGTCAAGACCAGCCCCGACGCCCCTCCGCACAAGCAGCAGTCGCAGATCCTGGTGCCCAAGGACACGCCCGGGGTGAACATCATCGGCCACATGGAGGTGTTCGGCCACGACCACGCCCCGCGCGGCCACATGCACATCCGCTTCGACAACGTCCGCGTGCCGAAAGAGAACATCCTGCTCGGCGAAGGCCGCGGCTTCGAGATCTCCCAGGTGCGGCTGGGCCCGGGTCGCATCCACCACTGCATGCGCACCATCGGCAAGGCCGAGCGGGCGCTCGAGCTGATGGTGAGGCGCGGGACGTCACGCGAGGCGTTCGGCCGCAAGCTCGCCCACCTCGGCGGCAACCTCGAGATCATCTCGCGGGCGCGGATCGAGATCGAGGCCATGCGGCTGATGGTGCTCAAGGCCGCCAAGGCCATGGATGTGCTCGGCAACCGCGAGGCCCGGGTGTGGGTGAGCATGGTCAAGGCCATGGTGCCGGTGCGCGCCTGCGAAATCATCGACCAGGCGATCCAGATGCACGGCGCCGCCGGCGTCTCGCAGTGGTGGCCGCTCGCCGACCTCTACACCGACGTGCGCCACCTGCGCTTCGCCGACGGTCCCGACGAGGTGCATCACATGGTCGTCGGCCGCCACGAACTGACGCAGCATCAGGCGGCCGCCTGAGAGGGCGGCGCCCTCAAGGTTCAGTGCTGGGATTCCAGCTCGCGGCGGATGTTGAGCAGTTCCTTGATGCGGGCGATCTGCCGGCAGCCGTAGTCCCGCCATTGGGCTTCGAGATCCGGCGACGGGGCCGCCTCGGCGCGGTCTTCGGCGTAGTTGATGCAAGCCTCGAAGGTGGCGATCTCCTGCTGGATCTGGAATCGCACGTGCTGGTCGACCTCCCGGAGATCCCGGGCGATCGCCTCGCAAACCTCGGCCGCCAGCTGAGCCCGCACGGCCTCGCGGTAGTCTTCCAAGTTCATCCCACGCCCTCCCTGTCGAGCGGGCCGCTCCGAGCCACGCCATTCATCTGGCATGGGCCGACGCGGCCTAGGGTCTCTCAGCCTCGCGGCCAAGCCCCATGGCATGAGCCTAGCGCAGACCCGGGTTTTCGCCAACTGGCGCCGTCGTCGCTCGAGGCTCCCGTGGTGGAAACGCCTGCGCCGGCGCAACGGTTTCCGACTGACCCCTTCGTCCCCACCGCCCATGCGGTATGGTGACGGCATGAAGGCCCTCACCCCGGTGATGATCGCCGCGATCCTGGCCACGCCCCAGGCGCGGGGGGCGCCGCCCGCGGCCTTCCCCCTCCCGCAGCGGCCGGTGGCGCCGATCGTCAGCCCCACCTGGGGCGACAGCGCCAGGCGCGATGCGGCCCGCGAGGCGGAGCAGATCGCCGGGCGCCTGAAGCTTCGCCCCGGCATGACCGTGGCCGACGTCGGCGCGGGGAGCGGCTACGACAGCCTGCGCCTGGCCAGGATCGTCGGTCCCGGCGGCGCGGTGATCGCCGAGGACGTCACGGCCCGCTACCTCCAGGCCCTGAAGGCGTCGGCCGACGCCCAGCGTCTGCGCAACATCCGCGTCGTGGTCGGCTCGCCCGGGGATCCGAAGCTCCCGCCCGCCTCCATCGACGCGGCGATCATGGTTCACATGTACCACGAGATCGAGCGCCCCTATGAGCTGCTCTACAACCTCGCGCCCGCCTTCCGCCGCGGCGGTCTGCTGGGGATCGAGGAGGCCGACCGGGCGACCGAGGCTCACGGGACGCCGCCGGCGCTGTTGACCTGCGAGCTTCGCGCGGTGGGCTACCGGCAGTTGAGCCTCTCCGCCATGGAGGGGGGCATGGGCTATTTCGCCGTCTTCGCCCCGCCCGCCGCCGGCCAGCGGCCCGCGCCCGAGCGGATCAGGGCCTGCCGAGGGTGAAAAACTTGACGGCGGGCGGCGGATTGAACCGCCCCCCACCGCCAGAGCCTGATGGCTTTGGACGGAACAGATCTAAAGGCTGAATCAGGCTCTAAACGTTTGATTCTAGAGCAAATCCTCCACCTTCACATGAGTCCATGTGAACGTGGTTTGCTCTAGGCGCCCTTGCGACGCCGATATCGCTCACGTGATGGGATGCGCCGTCAGGAGGCGATGGCCGGCGCCCTCCGCCGGGCGCGCGTGGCCGTTCCCAGGCCGCCGAGGCCGAGCAGCATCAACGTCCACCCCGCCGGTTCGGGGACGGCTTCGGTGCTGACGTCGATGGTGACGTTCTGACCACTTTGATAGGTGACGCCGGATACGTTGAGGAACACGTTCCCACCGAAGAACGACAGGGCCACCCCAGGCGTGTTGCTGACCGCGTCCAGGGTCGCCGCGGTGAACGGATGGGTGAGGTCGGTGAACTCGATGCCGTTGAACGCGGACGTCAGCGCGGTGTTCGAGCCGATCCAGGAAAAGACGATCTGGGACGCCGTGACATCAACGTTCAGGACGTTGGCGCCGAGCACGTTGGCGAAGGTCGGGGTGGAGGCGCCGACCACCTGGACGCCGAGATCCTGCAAGACCGTGCTGCTGTCTGGAAACAGGTACATGGCGTGCACGGAATCGCCGATCAAGGTGGCTGCGTGGCCGGCGGCCGGGACGATGATCGCCGCGGCCAGCCCAACACCCATCAGCATGTCTCTGGTCTGCATGGTTACACCCTTTCACAAATGGCGCCGCACCAAGCGGAGCCAAGCCGGGTCTAACTCATGTCAAAATCAAATCAATAGAGAATAATATTGGCGTTTAAACTGACAAAAATGGCAACAAAAGTTAACTCGTAAAATTTTCGTTGTATTTTCCAGGTCAACTCGACAGCCTGACGGTGACGGTGGTGGAGAGCCCCGGGCGCAGGCGCTCGAGACCCGGCTGCCCGGCATCGAGGCCGATGCGAACCGGGACGCGCTGAACGATCTTGGTGAAATTGCCGGTGCCGGGCTCGAACGGCAGCAGCGAGAACTGCGAGCCGGAGCCCGGGGCGAAACTTTCCACCCTGCCCTTCAGTCGCCGCCCCGGAAGGGCGTCGACCTCGATCGTGGCGGGCTGGCCGACCAGCATCCGGTCGACCTGGGTCTCCTTGAAGTTGGCCGTCACATAGAGCGAGCGGATCGGCACCAGGGTCAGGAGGCGCGTCCCCGGCTGGACGTAGTCGCCGGGCTCGACCTGGCGGTCGCCGACCACCCCGTCGATCGAGGCGCGGATGACCGCGTGCCCCTGATCCTGGCGGGCGAGGTCGAGCGCCGCCTGGGCCCGGCCGACGGCGGCCTGCGCCTGGGCGAGGTTGGCGGCCAGGGTCGCCCGCCTGGCGGCGACGGCGTCGGCCTGACTCTGGGTGACGCCCAACTGGGCCCGGGCATGGTCGGCGTCCGAGACGGCGCTGATCGCGGTGGCGCGATACTGGTCGGCGTCCCGGCGCGCCACGGCGCCCGAGGCGACCAGCGCCTCGTACCGCACCCGGTCGGCCTGGGCCCGCTCGCTCTGGGCGTCCGCCGACTGGATGGTGGTGCGCGCGGCGCGGATGTTGGCGGCGGCGAGCTTCTCCTCGGCGTCCTGGGTCACGAAGGCGGCCTGCGCGGCCATCACCGCGGCCTGCGCGTTGGCGAGGTCGGCGCTCGCCGAGGCGACGCGGGCGTCGAACTCCTCGGGGTCGATGCGGACCAGGGGATCGCCGCGCCGGACCGCCTGGTTGTGGCGGACCAGGACCTCGGCGACGAGCCCGCGCACGCGGGGCGCCACCGCGGCGCTGTCGGCCTGCAGGTAGGCGGCGTCAGTGGAGACGGTCGGCTTGGGAAGCACGATGTAGGCGGCGCCGCCGGCCGCGAGGATGAGCGCGGCGGTGACGGCCAGACCGGTCTTGCGGGAGAACGGCGCCTTGAACCGGGGCCGCACGACCGCCGCCGGCGCCTCGGCGGTGACCTCGCGCAGGGTGGCGACGCTCACCTGTCCCAGACCAGCAGGGTGGAGGTGGCCGTGGCGTAGAGGCGTCCCTCGGCGTCGGTCAGCCGGGCCTCGGCGAAGGCGGTGCGGCGCCCGATGGAGATCACCCGTCCCTCGGCGCGCACCGGCCCGGTGTCCGCCCGCATCGCCTTGTGATAGGCGACCTTGAGCTCGAGGGTCGTGTAGGCCTGGGCGGCGGAGAGCTTGCTGTGCACGGCGCAGCCGCAGGCCGAGTCGAGCAGGGTCGCGGCATAGCCGCCGTGCACCGAGCCGATGGGATTGTAGGCATGCAGCCCGGGTATCGCCTCGAAGACCGCGCGCCCCTCCTCGACCTCCACCAGCTTGAAGCCGAGGGTGTCGCCGATCGCCGGTTGCCGGCCGCTGGCGATCCAGGCGCGCAGTTGGTCGAGGCCCGACAAGGGCGCCTCGGCGAGTTCGAGAATGCTCATGGGGAGGTCTCCGATGATGGATCAGCCGAAAGGCCGAAGCGCGTCTTGAGGGCGGCGCGCGAGCGCTCGAGGATGGCGTCGGAGCGGGCCGGATCGGGGTCCGCCCGCGCCAGGGAGAGGGCGCCCACCATTTCGGCGAGCAGCGAGCTGGCTGTCGCGGACGGGTCTGGATCGCCCATCCCGGCAAACAACCCCGCCAGGCGGTCCGTCAGCTGCGCGGCCCCTTCGGCGAACCGCGCGCGGGACTCGGGGTCCATCCGGGGGGCGTCGGCCGAAAGGTAGGGGAGCGGGCAACCCGCGCCGCGGGCGTCGCGGTGCGGGGCCGAAAGGTAGAAGTCGATGTAGCGGCCGAGGCCGGTCGCCGGGTCGACGCCCTCCATTTCGCGCCGCGCCCGCTCGACCCCCTCGGCGAACATCTGGTCGATCGAAGCGGCGACCAGGTCGTCCTTGGACTTGAAGTGGGCGTAGAAGCCGCCGTGGGTCAGACCGACCTCGGCCATCACGCCGGCGACTGCGATCCGGTGCGGCCCCTCGGCGCGGATCGCCTTGGCGGCGGCCTTCAGCACCCGCTTGCGTGTCTCTTCCTTGTGTTCGGCCCCGTAGCGCATGGCCTTGATCTCCTTTATATGATACATATAATATCAACGAAGCTGGATTGGCAAGGGGCGATGGGCGAGCAAACCGAAAATCGAGCGGGCCCGATGGTGGCGCCGGGCGACCTGCCGACGGCCACCAAGTACCTGATCTTCGCGGTCATGGCCTTCGGCCAGTTCATGGCCCTGATCGACATCCAGATCGTCGCCGCCTCGCTCAACGACGTGCAGGCAGGCCTCTCGGCCGGCCCCGACGAGATCAGCTGGGTCCAGACCGGCTATCTGATGGCCGAGCTGGTGATGATCCCGTTCTCCGCCTTTCTCGCCAACGCCCTCTCGACACGCTGGCTGTTCGCCCTGTCGGCCGGCCTGTTCACCGTCGCCAGCGCCCTCTGCGGCATGGCCACCGACATCAACTCGATGATCGCCTTCAGGATCATCCAGGGCTTCGTCGGCGGGGCCATGGTGCCGACGGTGTTCGCCACCGGCTATGCGATGTTTTCCGGGCCGCAGCGGGCGACGATTCCGGCCATCCTCGGCGTGGTCTCGGTGCTGGCCCCCACTCTCGGGCCCACGGTGGGCGGCTGGCTCACCGACGCGGTCGGCTGGCGCTCGATCTTCTATGTCAACATCGTCCCCGGCATCGTGGTGACGATCCTGGCGGTCGCGGTGATCCGCGTCGACCAGCCGAAGCTCTCGCTCCTGAAGACCATCGACTACTCGCACCTGGCGGCCATGGCGATGTTCCTGGCCGGCCTGGAGTATGTGCTGGAGGAGGGCCCGCGCCACGACTGGTTCGCCGACCCGGCCATCGCCACGGCGGCCTGGCTTTCCTTCGTCGGCTTCCTGCTGTTCCTCGAGCGCTCGTTCCGCTCGGGCGGTCCGATCGTGCGCCTCACCCCCTTCCGCCGGCCGACCTTCGCCATGGCCTGCGCGTTCAACCTGGTGATCGGCTTCGGACTCTACGCCTCCACCTATCTGGTGCCGGTGTTCCTGGGCCGCGTGCGCGGCTACGACAGCCTGCAGATCGGCACCACGGTGGTGGTCGCCGGCGTCGCCCAGGTGCTGTCGGTGGCGGTCGCGGCCTACCTGTCGCAGCGCGTCGACCAGCGGGCGGTGATCACCGTCGGCCTGACGCTGTTCGCCGGCAGCCTGTGGATGATGTCGTTCGTCACGCCCGATTGGGGGTTCGGGGCCTTGCTGTGGCCGCAGGCGCTGCGCGGCTTTTCGATCCTGCTGTGCATCGTCCCCAGCGTCGGCCTGGCGCTGAACGGCTTCGGCTTGTCCGAGTTGCGCTACGCCTCGGGGCTCTTCAACCTGATGCGCAACCTGGGCGGCGCCATCGGCATCGCCGTCGTCAACACCTGGCTGGCCGACAACACCCGCATCCAGGCCGCGCGCATGGGCGAGACCCTCGGCGAGGGCGGCCGCAAGGCGGCCGATTTCCTCGGCGCCGTGGCCGCCCGCCTCGGCGGCGTCACCGCCGATCCGGTCCACGCGCTGGCCCTGGCGCGTGGGGTGTTCGCCGCCGTCGTCGGGCGCCAGGCGCTGACCTCGTCCTTCGAGGAGGTGTTCCGGATCATGGCGTGGATCTTCCTCGCCGCCCTGGTGATGGTCCCCTTCTGCCGCCCCGCCCCCAACACCGCCGCGTCGGCGGTCGACAGCCACTAGAGCCCGCCGATGACCTGTTCCAGATTGATGCTGATCATCGCCATGGCGGCCATGGCCGCCATGGCGCTCGCCGGCTGCGTGGTCGGGCCCAACTACCAGCGGCCGGCGATCGCCCTTACGGCGGGATACATGACGCCGGCCGCCGCCCCGCCGTCTACCGCACCTGCGGGGCGGGACTGGTGGGCGGGTTTCGAGGATCCCGCGTTGAGCCGGGTCGTCGCGCGGGCGCTGGCCGCGAACCTCGACATCGCCCAGGCCGCGGCCCGCGTGCGGCAGTCCCGCGCCGTGGCGAAGGCCGCCAGGGCCGCCCTGCTGCCCAGCCTCGACGCCGACGGCTCGGCCGTGAACCAGGAGCAGTCGCTGAGGAGCCCGATCGGCGAGATCGGCCAGCACCTGCCCGGCTACAAGCGCGAGACGGGTCAGTTCGACCTCGGCCTCGGCGCTTCCTGGGAACTGGACGCGTTCGGCGGCCTCACCCGGGCCCGCCAGGCCGCCGGGGCCCGGGCGCGGGCCAGCCTCGACGACCTCGCGGCGGCGCGGGTGAGCGTCGCCGCGGAAACCGCCGACGCCTACCTGCAGGTGCGCGCCTTCCAGGGCCGGCTGGCGGTGGCGCGTCGGCAGGAGACGGTCGAGAGCGACCTCGTCGACCTCCTGAACCGCCGCACCGCCCAGGGTGTCGCCTCGGAGCGCGAGCTGCACGAAGCCCGCGCCGCCCTCGAGGGGGTGCGCTCAACCATTCCGCCGCTGACTGCCGCCCTCGACGCCGAGCTCAACCGGCTGGACATTCTGATGGGCGCGCAGGCGGGGACCTGGCGGGCCGAGCTCGAGACGCCCGGGCCGGTCCCGGCTCCCCCGGCGATCGCCAACGCCGAGGGTCCGCCCGCCCTGCTGCGCCGACGCCCCGACATCGCCGCCGCCGAGCAGCGCCTGATCGCCGCCAACGCCGGCATCGGCGCGGCGATCTCGGACTATTATCCCAAGGTGTCGATCTCCGGCCTCCTCGGCCTCGAGAGCGTCAACACCACGGACCTCTTCACCGGCCAGGCGGCGCAGCATCAGGTCGGCGCCGGCCTCCGCTGGCGACTGTTCGATTTCGGGCGGGTCGACGCCGAGGTGGGCGAGGCGCGCGGCCGCTACGCCGAGAGCCTCGCCGCATGGCGCGCCACCGTGCTGACCGCGACCGGAGAAGTGGAGACCGCCCTCAGCGACCTGACGCAGGACGAGGCCCGCATCCGCACGCTCACCGCGCAGGTGGCCGAGCTGGAGGCCGACCGGCGCCAGGCCGAGACGGCCTACGAGGGCGGCGTGATCAGCCTGATCGAGGTGCGCGACGCCGACCGCGAGCTGCTCAGCGCCTCGGACCAGCTCGTCCAGACCCGCGCCGCGGCGGCCCGCGACGCCGTCGCCGCCTACCGCGCGCTCGGCGGCGGCTGGAACAGCTAAGGCCTGGAGCGCCGGCGTCTCGCCGGCTTCTTCAGCTGTTCCAGCAAGGGCCGGCGGGACGCCGGCGCTCCGGACGTCCGCGCAGGCTGGCGCCGAGGGCGCCGAAGCCGACCAGCATCAGGCTCCAGGCGGCGGGCTCGGGGACGGCCACCGTCTGGCTGATCGAGAAGTCGAGGTTGGTGTCGGTGTTGCCGAACACCATCGTGTCGCCGAGCGGGATTTCCGAGGTGATATCGAGGGTGTCGGTCAGCGAGCTGAGGCTGGTCTGGATGCCGAAGTGGTTGAGTTGCGTGCCGAGATCCTGCAGCACGGCAAAGTCCGTCTCGCCGGTCGTGGGCATGACACCCGCCAGGTCGATCCCGCCACTGGAATCCTCGACGCCGAGATAGACGATCGACTGCGCCCCGGTGGAATCGAAGCCGCTCGCGGGAGACGACATGCTCGTGCCGCCCATGCTGCCGGTGGACCCCGGCGACGGCGGCGGCGAGCCCGGCTGCCCCGGTATGAGGCGAAGGCCGTCGCCGTATTCCTTGGTCGGGTTGGTCAACTGCTTCACCGCCGGCGTCCCCGAGCCGGGTCTGCCCCTGGTGTCGGGAATCGAGTACAGCCCGTTCACGGTCAGGAACGACTGGTTGACGTTCTTGATTATCGGCATGGCCGGTTTGATCAGCATGCCCTTCTTGTTGAACTTGGCCGGGGTGAAACCGGTAATCACCGGCACAACCATCTGCGTGACCGAGGCCGCCGGCATCCCGTTCACCATCGGGAGAACCTTGTTGATTTCCTTGGCGATGGTGTCAGCCTTGCGCTTCGAGGCCGCCGCGATGGACTCGCCGGGCATCTGCGCGGGCAGGTTGGTGATGTTCACCGGATTGATCACCGGCGCGCCGCCCGCGACGGCCGGCGGGGTGGCGAACTCCAGCCGCCACGGCATCGCCATCGTGGCCGACCCCTGCGGCACGCCGACCGGCGCCTTGTCGAGGTTCACATCCATGCCCGCCGGCGGCGGCGGCGCCGCCAGCGTGGCGCCCGGCGCGAGGGCCAGCGCGGCCGCCAGGGCGAGCCCGGCGATAGCGTGAGGATTGCAGGTCGACGTGCTGAGCATGACGGAGCCCCCGGATGCGCTTTCGCCAGCAGCGGGCATTCGCCGTATTTTGTCAAGGAAAGACCGCGATTCGGCGCCAATTGTTAACGCCAAAACTTGGACGGCGCCTAGGCTAGGGCGCCTGTGCCGGGTGGTCGGCAGACGCCTCACTCGCCGCCTTCGCCTCCTTGATCTCCGCCGCGAAGGCTTCGTCACTTACCGGGTTGCGGCCGATCAGGACGCTGCAGGGCACGTGCTCGGTGACGTAGGCCCCGGTGCCCCCCGACCACCAGCGCTCCAGGAAGCTGCGGCGGCGGTGGCCGAGCACCACGAGGTCGGCGCCGATCTCCTTGGCGAAGGCGCCGATCTGGGGCGCCGGTTCGCCGACCACCAGGCGGGCCACCGGATCGAAGCCGAGTTGGCGAAGAACATCGACGCCGCGGCTGAGAAGGGCGTGGTAGGTGTCGACGTGGGTGGCCACCGCCCCGCCGTAGCCGCCGTCCGCCGCCGGCGCGCTGGCGCTGCTGTCGGCCAGGGGCAGGACGGACAGCAGGAACACCCGGGCGCCGCAGGTTCGCGCCAGCAGCGCGCCTTCCCGCAAGGCGATCAGGCCCTCGCGCGAGCCGTCATAGGCGAGAAGAATCCGCTCATACATGGCAGCGCTCCCAGAAGGCGGCCTCCCGCCGCTCGATTGGGCCCTACACTATTCCACCGCGCGGTTTCGTCACCCCATTGATCGGACCGGCCATCGGCGCCAAGCTTTTTAAAGCATGTTATAGGTTTGCGAGGTTCAGGGAGACGGCCATGGCCGACGGCTTTGTTCTCGAGATTCCCGAAATGGTCGGGATTCCCCTCTCGCCACAGCGCAAGCCGCAAGCCTCCAGCCGCCCCTGGCCTGCGGGCACGGTGATCATTTCGGCGGACAGCCATATGCTGGAGAGCGACCTGTGGGTCGACCGCTTCCCCGAGCACCTGAAGGACCAGGCGCCGCGGATGGAATTCGTCGACGGCGGCTGGCGCCTCAGCGTGGCGGGCCGGCCGATGACCCCGCCGCAACTCGCCGCGGACCTGTGCATGACGCTGGAATGCACCCCCGGCTTCACCAGCATCGAGGCGCGGCTCGCCGACCTCGACGTCGAAGGGGTGGAGAAGGAGCTGATCTTTCCCCAGCGGCTGTTCGGCCTCTTCATGTTCGGCGAGATGATGAACCGGCCCGAAACCTTCGGCGCCTACAACGAGCACATTGGCGAAGTCTGCCGGGCCGGCCACGGCCGCCTGTTCCCGGTGATGGTGCCCAACTACTGGGACATGGCGGGGGCGCGCGCCTCCGTCGACCGCTGCCAGGCGCTCGGCGCCCGCTGCCTGATGATCCCCATCAGGCCCGGCAAGGATGCCAGTGGCGAGCCGATCCAGTACAGCGACCCGGGGCTCGATCCCCTGTGGGACGCGGTGGCGCAGTCGGGGATCCCCCTCTGCTTCCACATCGGCGAGGCCATCCCCACCGCCGCGCCCGGGGCCGCGGGCACCTTCGTCCTCACCCAGATGCAGGGCTTCCGGCACATCTGGGCCCAGCTCACGTTCGGGGGCGTCTTCGACCGCTTCCCGAAGCTGAAGGTGGTGTTCGTCGAGGGCGGGATCTGCTGGGTGGCGTCGATGCTGCACGACGCCGACATGATCTACAATTCGTTCCCTACGGTGATGAACCCCAAGCTCGCCCACCCGCCGAGCTGGTACTGGTTCAACCACTGCTGGGCGACCTTCATGACCGACCCGCCCGGCCTGGAGCTGCTTCACCGTATCGGGGCGGACCGGGTGATGTGGTCGTCGGACTATCCGCACCAGGAAAGCACCTTTGGCTATACCAGGAGCGCCATCCAGGCGGTGTTCGACGCCACGAGCATCGAGAATGCCCAGCTTATCCTCGGCAAGACCGCCCTCGACCTCTTCGACATGCGCTAGGAGTTCCCTTGCCCTTCGACCTGCCTTCGCTGCGCGAGACCTACGCCCGGGACGGGGTGGTGCTTTTGCCGCGCGCCCTCGACGAGACGGCGCTCGCGCAGGCCCTGACGGCCTGGGAATGGAGCCTTGCCCATCCAGGCCCCGGCGCCAGCCGCATCCCCTCGCCGTCGGAAGAGGCCACCTTCTACCAGGATCTGTTCAACCCGAGCTGCCTGGACGGTTACCAGGCCATGCTGCGCGCCTCGCCCCTGCCGGCGATGATCGCCGACATCTGGGGCGCGCCCGACCTGTGGTTCATGTACGAGCAGGTGTTCCTCAAGGAGGGGGGCGAGGCGCGGCGGACGCCCTGGCACCAGGACAGCTCCTACCTGACCATCGCCGGGAACCACCTGGCCGTGGCCTGGATCACCTTCGATCCCTGCACCGCCGCCGAGTCTCTGGAGTTCGTGCGCCGCTCGCATCGCGGCGTGCTCTACAACGGCTCCAGCTTCAAGCTCGGCGACGACACCGCGCCCCTGCACCCCAACGCCGCCATGCCGCGCCTGCCGGACATCGAGGCCAACCGCGGCGCCTACGACATCGTCTCCTTCGCCGTCGAGCCGGGCGACGTCGTCCTCTTCCACCCCTCGATGCTGCACGGCGGCGCGCCGACCCGTCCTGGCCAGCGCCGCCGCACCCTCACCCTGCGCTTCTTCGGCGACGACGCCGTCTACGACGAGCGCCCCGGCCCCGCCGGTCCGCGCCTGGACGGTTTCCACAAGGACCTGAAGACCGGCGATCCCTTCCGCCACCCCATGTTCCTGAAGCTCAACCCGCCTGGTGTCTGAGGCAGCCGCCACGGCTCCCACGACGTCCTACAGCTTGGCGAGGACCAGGGGCGTGAACGGTCCGGGGAGCATGGACTTCATCCTCTCGAAGCTGGCCGCCATGTGCGGCGCCTGGAGGTGGGCGCGAACCGCGGCCGGGTCCGTCCAGCGTTCGAGCAGGACGTAGGTCTGCGGGGTCTCGGCGCGGTACCACTCGTAGCGCAGGCAGCCCGCGTCATGGGCCACCGTCGCCGCCTCCATCTCCCGCAGCAATGCTTCGGCTTCGGCCTCCTGGCCGGCATGCACGCGCAGGGTCACGACGATATCGAGGTCATCCGCCATCCCGGTTCCTCCTCGCGGCCCCGCCGCCGCTGGAACACAGCTACGCGGGAGGCGGCGGCGCCGCAACACCGCCGGCGCTAAGGTTGCTGGCCCATCCGCCAAGGTGACCGATCCGACCACTTGCCGATGGCCGCCGACGCCCAGGCCGGGGTCTTGTCCTTGTGGCACGCGTTGCAGGCATTGGGGATCCCGAGGGCCTCCGTTTCAGCGGGTGTCACGAAACGGAACGTGTGACTGGCGACGTTCACGGCGCCGATCGTTTGCGCGATCTTGGGCATATGGCAGGCGACGCACTGGCTCCCCGGGCTGCCGGGGGCATGATGGGTGTGCGCCTCGATCGACGCCGCGTGGGGGCCGTTCTGTGTGTTGGGACCATGGCAGGACAGGCATATCTGGTTGATCGGTGCGCGCAGCATCGCCTCGTTTGTCGTGCCGTGCGGATCGTGGCAGCTGAAGCAGGTCACCCCCCGCGCGTACATCAGGCTCTGAACGAAATCGTTTCCCTGCATTCGGTTCTTGTGGGCGGTTCCGTCCGCAAAATGGGTGAAGCTCGTTTCCCCCAGCCTGTGCGACTCCAACCCCCAGTAGTCGGCCAGCCGCAGTCCGGCGCGATAGCCGACCGGCCAGTCGTAGATCTTCCCACCAATGGGGGTCTTCAGCGGCCTGCCCTGGGAGTGGCAGGCGATGCAGGTGTCGTTGGCCTGAACGTAGTTTTCTCGCGCGGGATTGAGGATGGTTCCTGGCCGCGGATCCGCCACGTGCGTGCTTCCCGCCCCATGGCATTGTTCGCAGCCGACATTCCATTCGGTCACGGCCTTGGTCTTGATATCGTAGTTGACCGAGTGGCAGCCGTCGCAAAGGGGTCCTGTCGGCCTCTTCGAATTGTCGCCGGGATCGGGATAGAGCCTGGCCCACCAGTCGGCCGTGTCGGGCACGTGATAGGCCAGCCACTTCCTGTTGGTGACGTCCCACTGCGCCGGGACAGGAAAGTAGTCGCCGCCAATTTTCCTGAAGTAGCGTTGCTTCCAGTGGCTGCCGTAGACCAGGGCGATGTCCTTCACCGAGAAGGTCACCAGAGGATCGGGTTTCGACAGATCGGGTATGATCGCGTCCGGATGGAGCTTGGGATCGCGCACGACATTCGCCATCCGGGTCTTACGCCAGCGCGCGTAGATTTCCCGGTGACAGCCCTGGCAGGCGGTGGATCCCACATAATGGGCCTTCAGCACCGCCGCTTGCTGGCTCGCCGCGGTCGGCTCGGGCTCGAGAGACGCTACGGTGGGGAGCCTGCGGATGTAGGAAACCAGCTGCCAAACCTGTGCGTCGGGCATGTTCCAGGCGGGCATCGGTGTGTTCCGGATGCCGTTGCGAATGTGATAGAAAATCTCGCCGTCAGACATGGTGAGGGCGGCGCGGCGCAGCGCCGGCGGCCGCGGAAATTCGCCCGCGCCCAGTTCCGTCCTGCCCCCGCCGTCGTAGGCGTGACAGGCCTCGCACTTGCGCCGAAACAGCTCGCGCCCGGCAGTGATCGCGGCCGGATCGGGATGGGTCCCGAGCGGGTCGGCCGCTTCCTTCGCCGCGCGCGGAACGCTCTGATGCAACAGCCATGTCGCGACCTGGACCTCCGCGGCGGAGGGCTCCTGCCGTGCGATCGAGAGACCCGGCAGAACCAGGGTGTACGCCCCCCAGACCAGAAGGATCAGGATGATCGCGGCGCCTGCGATCCGTCCAGGCGAGGCCCTCACGGCGCCGACCCGCTACGGCGCCAACCCCGGAACTCGGCCGATCGGTCCCGCGCCGCCGCGGCGACCCGGGGGGCCGCGGTCGGCGGAAACGGGATGACGCAGCTGACGTTGATCTCGCAGAGGACGAAGCTGTCTTCGCCGTCGGGGGTCTTCGGACCGTAGAAGAAATCGGCGTCCCACAGCACCGGGAGCGCGGCGGTTTCTATATCGAGCAATCTCTGCAGTCCCGGCGTCCACTCCGTCTCCATCTTGCGCCGCAAGCCCTGGAACCGGGGCGCCGTCTCCTCGTGCATAGTCTTGTCGGACGCCATCCCGAACGGCGCGCCGGCCGGCTCCCCCGGCCCCTTCGACCTTGGGAACTGTTCCGAAAAGCCGGCGACCTTGTCCTGGCACATGTAGCAGCGGACCAGGCCCTCGCCGACGCGCGGCTGTAGATCCTGGTCGATCAGGCCTCCGCCACCGGACAGATAGGTGTCGTACCGGTCCATGAAGTCGGCGAGGCGGACACCGGTCTCCGTCACGTCGCCGCGCGCCTCGACCACGGTCAGCCGGCTGTCGGCGTCCAAGGCGCCGGGCGAAGTCACTTCCACCTTCAATACGCCCTGGCTGCCGTTGCCGCGATTGGGCTTGAGCACGCGCACGCGGTTGGCGGCCAGCCTGGCCGGGAACTCGCGGCGAAACGTCTCGACCGTGTCGCAGGCGTGCGCGTCCGAGCCCCATCCCAGCGTCCTGGTCCGGGTCAGCACCTCCTTGACCCCCATCTTCAGGATCACATCCGGGTGGGCGCTGATCCAGACCCCCTCGGCCGAGACCTCGCGGAGAAGCGCGTCGAACAAGGTGCGGTCGACGCCATCGGCCATCGGATTGACCCACACCAGGGCGCCGTCGCATCCCAGCAATTGCGCGCGGACCCGTTCGGCGGCGGCTTCCGCGTAGATGACCTGAACTGGGGTGACGCCGAGCGCCTCGAGCGCGGCGAACATCGGCTCCAGCATCGGGTGGCGCCGGGGAGCTCTGTCCGGATTGCCACGCCCCACCAGAGCGATCCTCTGAGGGTGATCTTCGCTGTCCAGCGCGCCCATTCCAGCACTCCAGGCTCGCGCGCAGGCGCGAGGTGTTGGAGCAGGCCTTGGACGGTCGAGCCGTCTGACCGGGCGCCCGCTTGAGGCCCGATGACCCGGACGTTAGCGTCTCGCGCTTGGCCTGAACAGGGGTCCGCGGCGAGCTACGACGCTGGCGCGACCACCACCTGGGTCGTCTTCGGCCCGGAGCCCTTGGGCAGCTGGATCGTCTTGACCAGGGCGTGGGTCGCCACGTCGATCACGGCGATGGCATCGCCTTCGCTCAGCGAGATGTATCCCGTGCGGTCGTCCGGCGAGAACGAGATCCAGTAGGGCGCCGCGCCGACGGGGATGCGGGCGATCAGCCGCACCGGGTCGGTGGTCCGATCGTAGGCGTAGACCACGCCGTGGTTGACCGAGGCGGTCCACACCTCCTTCTGGTCGGGCGTCAGCCAGATGCCGTGCGCGCGGCTGAAGGTCGTCTTCTCGTCATCGGTGACCAGCGGGAACTTCACCCGCTCGATCACCTTGCGGGCCTGGAGATCGATCACCAGAAACCCCAGGAAGCCGTCGATGTCGGCGTACAGCCGTTTGCCGTCGTCGCTGGCGGCGATGGGCCGCGGCGAGCCACCCACCGGGATCGTGCCGACCACGGTGTTGGTGCGGGTGTCGGCGATGTAGATCTTGTCGTTGGGAAGGTAGGCCGTCTTCGCCTTGCCGGCGCAGTCGCGCAGGATGCCGCGCTTGATCGCCGACTTGGCCGCCGTGTCCGGATCGATGCTCATCGGCGAGAGATACATGTAGCGGTCGTCGTTGGCCGCCTTGACGACGTTGTGCGGGTTGCCGTCGACCGGGATGCGCGCGACCACGCTCTCCTTGACCGTATCGAAAACGTCGTAGCAGCCGTCCATGAAGCGGCCGGTGTAGATGAGGCGGCCGTCGTTGCTGATCTCGATTTCCTGCTGGTAGGGGCCGAGATCGAAGCTGGCGGTCTCGACGTCGCGGACGGCGTCGATCTTGTGCAGCTTGCCGTCGCCCTCGGTGGCGATCCACAGCCAGCGGCCGTCGGTGGTGGCGGCGATGCCGTGCGGGCTCTTGCCCACCTCCAGCGTCTTGGCCAGGGTGTTGGTCGCCACGTCGACGACATAGACCTGCGTGCCGCCGGTGGCCGCGATGTAGAGCTTCGCCGTGGCGGCCCGGGCGCCGCCCGCGGCCCCAAGGAGGAGCAGGCAACACCAGGCGGCTATGACGCGTGTAACGCTCACAGGAGTCTCCTTTCCAGGTCCGCCTCTATCCCCGTGATCAGGAGATCGGCGCCTTCGACGCGATAGTCGAAGCGATAGGTGCGGCGCATGGCCGGGCCCGCGATCCACGCCCCGTGCTTCAGGGGATCGAACAGGCTGAAGTGGCAGGGGCAGCGCAGCTGATGCTCGTCGGTGAGCCTGATCACGCACAGCTCGTGGGGGCAGTAGGCGCAGAAGGCCTCGATCCGCCTGGGCGTGCGCACGGCGATGCCGGGAACGACGCTGTCCTCGCCGTTCGACTTGGTGAAGCGGGCGCGAAACGGGACGCCGGCCCACACCGTCTCCAGCTGGGCGGTCGGCGTCACGACGGGCGCCTGGAGAGGCAGGAAGCGGGGCGGGGGCGCCGCGCCGGCGCCGGCCGCCGCGGCGGCGAAGGTGGCGGCCGCGCCGCCTATCAACGCGCGTCTTTCCATGGACGCCCTTCCTACCCTTGATGAGGCTGGCGCCGGGCGCGCAGGCCCAGCGTGATGCGCCGGGCGGCGTCGGCGACGAGGGGTCCCAGTTCCAGGCACCGCGCCTCGGGCAGGCGCTCCGGCGGCGCGGATATGGTGATCGCCCCGATCGCCTTCTCGCCGGCGCCGATGATGGCCCCAGCCACGGCGTGCACGTCGGGCTGGTTGCCCGCGAGGTTGATGGCGAACCCCCGCGCCCTGACCGTCTGCAGCTCGGCCCTGAACTGCTCGAGATCGAAGGTAGGCGCACCCGGCCGCGGGGGGTCGAGCGCGGCGGCGTAGACCACGATCTCCTCGTCCGGCAGCCTGGCCATGATCGACTTGCCGGCGCTGGTCCGGTGCATGGCGCTCCGGCCGCCCACGGGGTTGAACACCCGAACCGGCTTGATGCCGTCCAGGCGTTCGATCAGGACGACGCTACGGCGCTCGCGCACCAGCAGGTGGATGGTCTCCTCGGTGGCGCGGCGGAGCTCCTCCATCACCGGGACGGCGATGCTGCGCAGGCC
>Ga0070730_10001372_pt1 | contig 23609 bp, 23 predicted proteins | sample Coa_R1_3_FD_66447 | JGI IMG/M metagenome (GOLD analysis project Ga0070730, IMG submission 66447) | Surface soil microbial communities from Centralia Pennsylvania, which are recovering from an underground coalmine fire - Coalmine... | ecosystem: Environmental > Terrestrial > Soil > Unclassified ... | reverse complement strand
CATGATCGAGTTGCGGGGATCGTCGTTCCTGTGGCTCCCCGACCTGTCGCGCTTCGATCCCTACTTCATCCTGCCGATCGTCATGGGACTGTCGATGTTCGCGCTGTCCAAGATCGGCCAGCGGGGCATGCCGCCCAATCCGCAGACCGCGACGATGCTGTACATGATGCCGGCCATGATGACGTTCATCTTCCTGCGGCTGTCGTCGGGATTGAACCTGTATTACCTGGTGTCGAACCTCTTCAGCCTGCCGCAGCAGTGGATGCTTTCGCAAAAGCGGCTGAAGGACCAGGGCAAACGCGCCGGGGCGACCTGACGATCGGCTGATGCTTTCGGATCCGATCGTCGCGCTGGCCACACCGCCGGGACGATCGGCGGTGGCTCTCCTCAGGCTCTCGGGCCGGGGCGCGTTTGCGATTGCCGAGAGGTGCCTATCTCCCTGGCGTGATGATCCTCCCCGGACGGTCTTTCGCGCGCGGTTGGCGACTCCGGCCGGTGTTCCCGTGGACGATGTGCTCGCCGCCCTATTCCCCGGCCCCAATTCCTACACTGGTGAGGATCTGGTCGAGATTTCGACCCATGGAGGCCTGCTGGCCCCTGCCGAAGCGCTGGCTGCGCTCGTGGCAGCCGGAGCCCGGCCGGCCGAGCCGGGGGAGTTCACCAGGCGGGCGGTACTGAACGGCAAGATGGATCTGCTCCAGGCCGAAGCGACCGCGGATCTCATCGATGCGAGCGCGCCGGCACAGAGGCGACGGGCGCTCGCTCAGCTCGATCAGAGTCTGTCCAAGCGGCTCGACGCTCTGCGTTCGGAGATTCTGGAGCTCGAGGGACTCACCGCGTACGAGATCGACTTTCCGGAAGAGGATGACGGCCCGGTCGCGCCGGAGCGGGTCATGAAAACCTGGGAGGGTGTGCGGGCGCGGGTCGCCGCGCTCTTGGGGACGGCGGCGGAAGGGGAGCGACTTCGCGAGGGAGCACTGCTGGTGATTGCGGGGCCTCCGAACGCCGGCAAGTCCACGCTTTTCAACGCCCTGCTGGGCTCGGAACGCGCCATTGTCACGGAGATTCCCGGCACTACGCGGGACGCCATCGAAGCACCGGCCGTCATCGCCGGATACCCGTTCAGGCTGGTCGATACCGCAGGACTGCGAGACGCTCAGGACCGCATAGAGAAGATGGGAATCGAGATGAGCAGGAGATACCTCGAGGCAGCGGATGTGGTGCTGTATTGTGATGAGAGAGGCCAAGAGGCAAAGGGGCTAAGTACGACAGCCCCAATCGTTGCTCTCCGGACCAAGGCAGATCTCGGCCCCTTGGCCTCTTCCCCTCTTGGTGTCTCCGCTGTCACAGGGTTCGGGATGAAGGAACTGAAGGCGCGGCTCGCGGAGGTCGCATTCAGCAAGCTCATCGCGCTGGGGGACGTGGAGCCCGTGGTCACGCGGGCCCGCCACCGCCAGGCCCTCGAGACTGCCCTCAAAGAGCTCGACCTCTTCAAGGAATCGAGAGAAAGCGGAGTGGAAGCGGTCGCGGCGGCCACCCACTTGCGAGCGGCAACGGGGGCGCTCGACTCGCTCATTGGAGCGGTCACCCCGGACCATGTACTGGACCGCGTTTTCTCGAGCTTCTGCGTGGGGAAGTAGCTACTCGGCGCCCCTTTAACGCCACTCGGCGCGCCTGGCCCGGTCTCACCTTGACCGGGTTTTTCTTTTGGTGATACTTCACCACATGGTAAAGTATCATTCTTCACTGGACAGCACCTTCGCGGCGCTCAGCCACCCCACGCGCCGTGCGATCCTCACCCGCCTGGAGCGGGTGGATGGCTGCACGGTCAGTGAGTTGTCGCAGGTCCTGGTCATCAAGCTGCCGGCCCTGATGAAACACCTCGACGTCCTGGCGAATGCCAGCCTGATCCGGCGCTTCAAGGAAAGCCGGACCGTCACGGTGCGGCTTTCCTCGATGCCGCTTCGAGAAGCGAAGAACTGGCTCCACCGGTATCAACGCTTCTGGACTCCGCGCCTCGACCGACTCCAGGCCTACGCTGAGGCGAAGGAAAAGCGCTGATGGCGAGTATCACCCTGGTGCGGTGGTCCGACGGAAGCTCCGACTCAGCTCCCTGAGACGAACTTCTTCGGGGTCCCCCGGAACGCACTGCCCGCCGGGGGACGCCAGAGGGCGCACTGCTCGAAGAGTTTCGCCAGCTCGAAGTCCTTGTCGGTAATTCCACCCGCGGAGTGGGTGTTCAACGCCACCTCCACACTCCCCCAATGCACGCCCAGGTCCGGATGATGATCGGCCGATTCGGCGTAGAAGCCGATCGCGTTGACCAGCATCAAGGTCGTGGGCCAGCCATCGGTCTTGTACTGGCGTCGAATGGCGCCTGACTCGTATTTCCAGCCGGGCAGCGACCTGAGCTTGTCGCTGATTTGAGCATCGGTGAGCGCAGTCTCTTTCGTCACAAGTCCTCCTGGACAATCATCCGATAGGTCGCCGACTGTCCGAAGTTCTCCTCCACCTCGAGCTCCAAGGCCGTGATGGTCCTGGCACCCGCTTCGCCCAGCTCCTTGGCCAGCTTCTTCGCGAGCAACGTGGCGAGCATCTCGACCGTGGTGTTGGGAATCGGCAGCAGAACACAATCCTTCTCGGGGAATACGTAGCGCGGCTTGCTCTCGTAGGTCACGTGCACCGAGCCATCCTTCGTCGTCACCTGGAGCCGAGGATTCTCGAGAGGCAGCAACACCTTGTGATCGAGCTCGCCGGTCAGGCGGCGCATGATCTTCTTCACCGCCGAGAAGTCGACGACGTACCAGCTTTCCTGGTCGAGCTTCCCATCGAGGAGGACCGCCGTGCGGTAGTTGTGCCCGTGCAGGGTCTCGCAGCGATGTCCCGCGAAGGTGATGAAGTGGGCGGCCGCGAAGTTGAGATCCTCCTTGGCGACCGTGATGCGGTAGGTACCGTCTGGGCTCATGCTTAATTATGCCTCGGGCGGTGCCTCCTGTCCCGTGGCTACCCGCCATACCTCGTCGGCGAGCCATTCCAGACGCTGCTGGGCGTAGTCGAGCTCGTCCGGCTTCATTTCCTTGGCGCGCCGGGCGATCTCCCGGGTGTGATTGATCAGCTCGTCCAAGACCTCGCGCAGAGGCCTGTTCGAGCGACGCTCCTGGGTCACCCGCTTGGCGCTCACGCCGTTTGTGCCCCCATGGCCCGCTCACCGGCTGCCCGGAATTCCGAGGCTGCCGCCCGCACCGCCGACGCAATCCCCACTTCGCCAACGTACGACTCCACCATCCGGGCGCCCAGGTAGTAGCCCGCACGCTCTGGCAGGACCTTGCCCATCACCAGCCGGGCCGTCGGACTCATGCCTCCGGAGAGATACCGGAGCCTGAGGCCCAGCCCTGACTGATCCAGCTCCGGGGCCGAGGCGCGGCGAAGAAACGCATCCAGCTCGCGGAGCCGCCGGTACTGGCGCCTGGTGTAGCCGAAGTACTGCCAGGGCTCGAACCCCGGCGTGACGGCCTGCGAGGCGGCTACGGCCACCCCCTCGTTCACCAGGTGCTCGTAGAGGGGGGCCCGGCTCCCGGTGTCCCAATAGTCGTAGTTGCCACCCATTTCCGCGACCAGGCGCCTCAGGGCGGCCCGGCTCGAGGGAGACGTGTAACGGATGGCGTGGGCGACCTCGTGAGCGATCCACAGGGGCAGGAGGTGAGGCGCCAGGCCCAGCCCCGAGGTCTGGGGGTTCGCCCGGCCCGTGAAGTGCTCGAGGCACACAAACGCGATGCCCCGGCCCCCCACCACCAGCTCGCCAGCGTTCGCGGCGCCCACGCCCACCGTCAGATACAGGTCGACGGGGCAATCGGCCTCGAGCGTCTCCAGCGTGCGTCTGAGCGCATCCTCGGCGATCTGGACCACGTCGATGTCCTGCATGAGCCGCAGCAGATCCGCCCGATCCGCCCGCAGGACGCTGAGGATGACGTCGTCAGCCGCCTTGGAGTCGGGATCCAGGACGTAGTTGGACCAATAGCTGCGAAGAATGGGACGATGACGTTCGAGATACTCGTGGTACGCGCCCCGGGGATCGGGCGCAGCGACGGCAGCGAGAAATTCAGGTATCAGGTTTACGAGCATGTAGGGGCGCGCGCTGAGCCGCCCCAATTTGGGAAGCCCCTTTCAGGGAGACAAGAGACGCCTACCGGACGGTGACCGAGAGGGCGACGGTCTGCGACTTGACATTCCGCAAGACGTCGGTCACCGCCAGTGTCACGCGATAGCGTCCCGGCGCGAGCAAACCCGGCGCGATCACCAGGCGCTCCGGCGTGACGGCGTTCGCGATCACCGACCGTTCGAACTCGAACACCACCGGCTTGTCGTTCCCGAGGAGTCTGGCGGCGAGTCCTCGCCCCGGCGCGAACGTGTACCGCGCCGTGTACCGGCTCATGCCGCCCTTGTCACGCGCCAGGCCGTACACCTCGGTGTACGCGGCGAGCGCGCGCACGCCCGAATACGTCAGATCCGCGGGCATCCCCTCGAGCATCGCCTCGCGGTCAGGCACCGTGTCCCCCGGCGTCAACAGGAGACTCGAGAGACCGAGTTGAACCCGTGAGTACGCCGGGATCTTGATCTGACCCCGGCTCCGGCCGAGCACGCCCGCCGAGTCGACGTCGAAGCCGCGATCGTAGTCGCCGGGGGGGACCGTCAGCTGCATGAGTCCGGGTCCCCGAGCCCGGGCGATGGGTTCTCCGTCCTCCCAGAGCGCGACGGCGGCGGTCTCAGGCGCGGCGCGGAAGTACACATCCGTCAGGCCGAAGTCCCCGGCCTTGAAGAACGCCGACCATCCGTCCGCTACCAACGGCGCGGGGATCGACGTGTTGTCCGTGGCGAGCAGTGATTGCGCACTCTCAAACTGACGGCTCGTCACGGGATACAGGACGACGCCTCCGCCCCGGAAGTCCCGCAAGCCGATGGTGAGAATTCCGTCGGGGGTGTCGTATTCCCAGGAAGAGAACTCCAACGGGGAGCCGACGCGGCCCTGCCCGGGCTCCAGCATGCCACCCGCCCAGATGTCCGGCCGACCGTGACGGATCCACAGGATGCCCCGGGCGTCGAGCTGGGCCTTGAGATAGATGGTTTCGCTCCCGGCCGTGTCCCCGACTGTCTCGCGCGCCGGACCCATCCCCGTCGCGAGGAAGAGGCTGTCCATCCCGCCCGGCGGCGCGAGCCCCGGCGCGGCCTGGAGGAGCCGCATCAGCGAATCGCGCTCGTCATGGTCGATCAGCGTGCGCCAGGTCGCCGACCGGTGGTAGTAGCTGTAGGGGTGCAGGATGTGAAACGCCCGCCGCGCGTACACCAGCCGGCGGAAGTGCTCCGCGATGCGCTCGTTGACAGGCGTCACGAGGTTCGGGTCGCGCTTGTCCCAGAACCAAGTGAAGAAGCGCCGCCGCTCTCCCGGCGGCGTCGCATCGTGTCGAGCGGCCTCCGCGGGGCTCGCGATCATCCAGACTTCATCCCACATCGCACCGGTCGAATCGATGTCGGCGTGAGCCACCGCGGAGTCGTACCAGGCATACCCGGCGCTGTCCCAGCCCCCTGCAAAATCCGCTTCGGCGCGGAGCAGGTACCCGGGGACGTAGGGCCGCCGCCGCCCGAGCACCGCACCCGCAAGCGAGTCCGCGAGCGCGAAATCGTCCCGCGCGATGGCGACACCGGCGCGATGTTCGACCGCCCACGCATCGTCCGGATGGCGCGCCAGGGCTTCGTCCGCGCGACGCCAGATACCGTCGTCGTGGAAGACCACCGAAAACAGGTCCCAGGCGTCACGGTACTCGGGATCGATCGCCAGGATGCGGAGCACGGCCTCCCGCACCATGACCTCTCCCTCATCGTCTCCGAGCCGGAGTCCGACGCGGGTCTGCCAGTACCATGGCTCCGGGTCCTGCGGTGCGAGCCGCTGGGCCGCCCGGAATTCGTCGAGCGCCTGGTACCGGCCGATGACGGGCCATTCGAGCCAGACCCTGCCCAGCAGCATGTGCGCGGAGGGGTCGTCCGGATGATGGCGGACCAGGGTCTCGGCGACTTTTCGTGCTCCCCGCAGATCGTGGTGCGCCAGAAGCGACTCGGCCTTGGCGACGAGGGGGTCCTGCAGGCTAAAGAGAAGAAAGGGAAGGAAGGTCACAAGAGAGAGACGAGCGAGCCGCCCGGCCACGCACTCAGTCGTGGGGGTCGCGCATCTTCTTGCTCATCTCGGCCAAGAAGCGCTTCTCGGCGGGCGTGAGCGAGGCGAGACCACTCGCCGAAATCTTGTCCAATACCCGGTCGATCTCCGCGTTCGGCCGCTCGGGCGAGCGCCCCCGGGGATGCGTCTTTTGCGTCTCGCCCCCCCGGCGTGCGGTGAGCGCCGCCGGGTGCACCAGCACGCCACGCTCCGGGGCCCCGCGCAGACGACGCTCCGCCCGTCCCAGGCGCCAGGCATCGAGCTTCAGCCAGAGAAACGCGGTGGCGAAGCCGCCCAGGTGCGCCACGTGCGCGACGCCGGGCTGGAGACTCGGAATCAGCGCGAAGGTCAATGACAGCAGCACGAAGAAGATGACCAGCCACTTCGCGAGAATCGGCTCGGGGAGCGGGAACACGAAGATCGGCTCGTCGGGCCAATACCACGCGAAAGCCAGCATCACGCCGTACACCGCGGCCGACGCGCCGAGGATCGGCGCGGAGTGGGTCAAGAGGACGAGGGCGTACGACAGCACGGCGCCACCGAGGCCGCTGGTGAGGTAGAAGCCGATGAACCCTCTCGAGCCGAGACGTTCCTCGACGGGGGGGCCGAAGATGTAGAGCGCGAGCAGGTTGAAGGCGAGGTGGAGGACGCCCGCGTGCAGGAACATGTAGGTCAGGACGGTCCACGGGCGGGAGAACGCGTGCAGCGGGTCGAACGCGAGGAACTGGGCGGCCTTGAGGAACACCGTTTCCTGAAGCAGGAACACCAGGAGGTTGGCGACGAGGAGTCGCCGGACCCACGGTGTCATCCCGAACATCCGTTGCGGACCCATGCCCTCTACTACCCCTTCCGGGACCCCCGGGTGTCGCGCGCCAGGGCGCAGATTCGCTCGCACATCTCGGCGTAGCCGATTCCGGCGGCCTTGGCACCTTGGGGAAAAAGACTCGTCCCCGTCAGTCCCGGCAAATTGTTGGCTTCCAGGCAAAAGATGTCGCCTGCGCCGGTCAGGCGGAAGTCGATTCGAGAATACCCACGGAGCTTGAGGGCGCGATGCGCGAGCAGGGCGGCCGCCTGGAGCTTGGCGGCGATCGGCGCCGGAAGCTGAGCGGGGAAGGTCTCCTCGGACATGCCGGGGGTGTATTTGCACTCGTAGTCGAACAGCTCGTGCTTGGGAACGATCTCCCCGACCGGCAGGGGCACGTCGCCGAGCACCCCGACGGTCATTTCCCGTCCCGGGATGAACTGCTCGATCATCACTTCGTCGTCGTAGGCGCGGGCGATGCGGATCGCGTCGTCGAGCCCCTTGGCGTTTCGCACCAGGGAAAGCCCGATGGTCGACCCGCCATTCGAGGGTTTCACGATCACCGGCCAGCCAAGGGTCTTGTCGATGTCCTCAGGCGTCACGGGGGCGAGGAACCACTCGGGGACGGGAACGCCGGCGGCGCGGAAGAGCTTCTTCGAGAGATCCTTGTCGACCGCGAGGGCGCTGCCCAGGGCACCTGAGCCGGTATACGGCACACCGATGAGGTCGAGGAGGGCCTGGAGCTGGCCCCCCTCGCCCATCCCGCCATGCACCACGAGGAACAGCACGTCCGCGCCCTGGACCACCGGCAGGGTCGCCAGGCCCTCGCCCAGGAAGTGCCTCTCTGACTGAACCAGGGGAGTGAGATCACCAGGGGGCGTGGTCCCGACGTCGGTCTTGAGGAGCCGTTTTTCGTCTCCCTCGTCGAGCAGCCCGGTCGCCGTGTCCACGACGTACACCGAGTGTCCACGGCCACGCAGGGCCGCGACCACCTGCGTCGCCCCCGCGAACGCGACGGTGCGCTCGGCGGTCGCGCCACCGGTGAGAACGGTGACGCGCATCAGTGGATGCCGGCCAGCTGGTGCAGGAGGTCGTATCGCGTCACGATCCCCGAGATCTTGCCGTTCCGGCGCACCAGCGCCGCGGGCGTTTCCCGGGACAAGAGCGACGTGAGACGCGCGAGGGGCCAGTCCCCATCCACCACGGGGAAGGGCGGATCCATCACTTCACGCACCGGCCAGTCGAGCGCCGCGGCGTCATTCAATGCGGCGGCCATCAACGCCTGTTCGGAGACCGCGCCGACGCCATCGGCGCCGTCCAGTACCGGAAGCTGGGAGACGTTATACGTGCTCATGAGATTCAGGGCCTGGCGCACCGTGGCTTGCGGGGCCACCTGGATCACCTCGGGACTCTTGCCGTCCTTCGCGGACAGCACGCTCGCGACCGTGACGCGCTCGGAATCGAGCATCTGGTTCTCACGCAGCCACTCGTCGTTGTAGACCTTGGAGAGGTACCGCTCGCCGGTGTCGCAGAGCACCGTGACGACGCACGCCTTGGGGTCGTCAAGCTTCCGCGCGACCTCGAGCGCCGCGAAGACGTTGACGCCGGTCGAGCCCCCGCAGAACAGACCCTCTTCTTTCGCCATGCGCCGCACCAGGAGGATGGCGTCCTTGTCGGACACGGTGATCCACTCGTCGACGGCGGCGAAGTCGAGTGCCGTCGGGATCTTGTCCCCGCCGATGCCCTCGACCTTGTACGGCGCGCCTTCCCCCTTGTGGTGGGTCTCGCCGTACTCACGGTAGATGGACCCGACGGGATCACCGGCGATCACCCGCACCTTCGGGTTCTTCTCCTTCAGGTACCTGGCGACGCCACTCACCGTGCCACCCGTCCCCGGCGAGCACACGAAGTGCGTGATCGTTCCGTCGGTCTGAGTCCAGATCTCTGGCCCCGTCGTGCGGTAGTGCGCCTCCGGATTGACGGGGTTGTAATGCTGGTCGGCGAAGATGGAGTTGGGATGCGCAGCCGCGATGGCGCGCCCCTTCATGATGTAGTTGTCCGGATGGTCCGGAGCCACGGCCGTCGGCGTGATGATCACTTCGGCGCCCAGGGCGCGGAGCAGCCGGGCCTTTTCCTGGGACATCTTGTCGGGCATGGTGAAGATGCAACGGTAGCCCTTCACCGCCGCGGCGAGGGCGAGTCCCACGCCGGTGTTTCCCGACGTCGCCTCGACGACGAGACCGCCCGGCTTGAGCCGTCCCTCCTTTTCCGCGGCCTCGATCATCGCGACGCCGATCCGGTCCTTCACCGACCCACCCGGATTGAAGAACTCGGCCTTGGCGTAGATGGGCGTCCGAATGCCCTGGGTCAACCGGCGGAGCCGGATCATCGGCGTCCAGCCAATGGTCTGCAGGACGTCGTCATAGGGCTTGGTGTGCGCGGTCATTGACTGTCCGGGCGGACGGGTTTGGGTCCGGAGTCGGGCTTCGGGGCCGGCGGAATCGAATCAGGCTTCGGCTTGGTCGTGTCGGCCTTCGCCTTCACCTGGGCCTTCGTCGTATCACGAGCCGTCGAGTCGGCCCTGGTCGTGTCGGTCACGGGGCGGGGCCGCTGCGCCCGCGGCTTCGGCTTCGGGGCCGGCGTCACCGGGGTCGAGCGACTCCCGGTGTTGGCGGGATTGGAAAGCGTGACCGGCGGGGGCAGGGGTTTGGTCTCGCCGACGTCCGACGGCGCGACGGGTGCGCTCGAGGGGTGCCGGAATTCCACCGACTGCTGAAACGCCGTCGCCACGGGGAGTCCATGTCGCCGGCCCGGCGCGAACTTGAGCTTCCCCGCGCCCGACAACGCGGCCGAGTCCATGGCCGGGTAGCCGGACGACTCGAGGATCTTGGTGGATTCCGGGACGAGCTTCCCGGTGGAGTCCGCGAACAGCCGCAGTTTCACTTCACCATCCACGCCCCGGTCGAAGAGGGCGGCCGGATAGGCGATCGGGACTTCGGGGTTGATGGCCACCGGTGCTTCTTCGGCAGGTGGCGGTGAGCCGGCGCCCCCCGAGCCGCTCGCATGACTGCACGCCGCCGCACTCAATGCGATCAGGAAGCCGGCGTGACGGAAGTGTTTCATGGGCGCTCCTTCCGGCGGCGTTGCCACTCCGCCAGACGGTTCAGGGCTTCCAATGGGGACAACGCGTTGACGTCGAGCCGGTCGAGCTCCGCCAGCAAGGGATCGGCACGCTCGGCCGGCGCGAAGAGGCCGAGCTGCGAAGCGTCCGGAGGTACTGGGGCCGGCAGATGCGCGACGTGGTGACCCGCTTCCAGAAGCTTGAGGACCTCCCAGGCGCGCGCGACGACCGGGGCGGGGAGCCCCGCCAGCCGGCCGACGTGAATGCCGTAGGACCGGTCGGCGCCGCCCGGCTCCAGCCGGTGCAGGAAGACGACGTCGTCGCCCGATTCCTTCACCGCAACGTTGAAGTTCCGCGCGTGCGCCAGCTCTTCGGTGAGCTGGGTCAGCTCGTGATAGTGCGTGGCGAAGATGGTCTTGCAGCCGATCCGGTTGTGCAGACACTCGGTGACGGCCCACGCGATGGCCACGCCGTCGTACGTCGACGTACCGCGGCCGATCTCATCCAGCAGGACGAGGCTCCTGGACGTGGCGCCATGGAGAATCGCGCTGGTTTCGCTCATCTCGACCATGAAGGTCGACTGGCCGCGAGCCAGGTTGTCGGACGCACCCACCCGGGTGAAGATGCGGTCCGCGATGCCGATCGTGGCGCTCTTCGCCGGGACGAATGACCCCACCTGCGCCATCAGGACGGCGAGCCCGACCTGCCGGAGCAGGGTCGATTTGCCGGCCATGTTCGGTCCGGTGAGCAAGATGATCCGTCCGGCATCGTCCAACTGGACGTCGTTGGGAATGAAAGCTTCCCGGGGCATCATGCGCTCCACCACCGGGTGGCGGGATCCTTCGAGCCGAAGGGCGAAGTCGTCAGTGACCACGGGCCTGACGTACGCTCCTCGCTGCGCGACGTCGGCGAGTGCGGACCACACGTCGAGGGTCGCGAGACTCGCCGCCGTCTCCTGCACGCGCGCAATCTCCGCACCCACGCGGCGACGCAGGGCGTCGATCACGGCTGCCTCCCGCGTCGCGATCCGTTCTTCGGCGCCCAGGACCTTCGCTTCATGCTCTTTCAGCTCGGGGGTGACGTAGCGCTCCGCGCCGGTCAGAGTCTGGCGGCGCTCGTAGTCGGCGGGGATCCGGTCCCGGTGGGTGTTCGTGATTTCGAGGTAGTATCCGAAGACCTTGTTGAACCCGACCTTCAGGGACGTGATGCCGGTCCGCTCCCGCTCACGGGCCTGAAGACCCGCGATATAGGTCTTCCCGCCATCCCGCGCGTCCTTCAGCTCGTCCAGCTCCGCGTCAAAGCCCTCGCGGATGGAGTCCCCCTCCGAGAGCTGGGCCGGCGGCCGGTCCACGAGGGCGCGGGCCAGCTCATCGCCCAGATCGGCGAGCAGATCGAGGCCTTCCGCGATTTCCTCGAGGAGGGCCGAGTGGTCTCGAGCCTCCAGCCCGTCGAGGCCGGCCCGGACGTCGGGGAGCTTTTTGATGGAGTCGCGCAGGGCGCCGAGCTCGCGCGGGGTGGCGCGGCCCACCGCCGCGCGGCCGGCGAGGCGCTCCAGGTCACGGACGCCGTCGAGCGCCTCGCGCAGCCGGTCGCGCCCGCGCGGATCCATCACGAGCACCTGGACCGCGTCGAGGCGCTGATTCACGGCGCGTGCGTCGACGAGCGGCGCCAAGAGCCAGCGGCGCAGGAGCCGCGCTCCCATGGGCGTCAGCGTGCGGTCGAGGACTTCGAGAAGGGTCGTGCCTGTCGCGCCGGGACGGAGGGGCTCGATGAGCTCGAGATTCCGCCGCGTCATTTCGTCGAGCGGCAGCACCGCCCCCCGCCTGACGAGTCTCGGCCGGGCGAGATGGGGCAGTCCTCCGGGCTTCAGCTCCCGGGCATAGCGGAGCAGGGCACCGGCGGCTCCCAGTGCGGCGCGGTCGGTGCCCTCGACACCCAGGCCATCCAGGGAAGCGAGACCGAACACTCGCTGCAGATCCTCCCGGGCGAGATCGGGATCGAATTCCCAGGCCTCTCGCTCGGTTCGCGTGCCGGTGAGCTCGCGGGGCCCCGCGCCACCCGCGGGAAGGACCAGCTCGGACGGCTCATAGCGGGCCAGTCCCGCCGCGACATCCTCGGGGAGCAGGGTCTCCCAGACGAATTCGCCGGTGGTGAGATCGAGCGCCGCGAGTCCGACGACGGACTCCTGGGGCAGGAGCGCGGCGAGGAAGTTGTTCTTGCCGGTCGCGATCCAGTCCTCGGCGAGGACCGATCCCGGGGTGATGGTTTCGATGACTTCGCGACGCACCAGACCCTTGGCGAGCTTCGGATCCTCGACCTGTTCGCATACGGCGACACGGTGGCCGGCGGAGACCAGCTTCCGGAGGTACTCGGTGGCGGCCTTCACGGGTACGCCGGCGAGGGGGACCTCCGAGGCGCCGCCGTTGTTGCGCGACGTGAGCGTGAGCCCCAGGACGCGCGCACCAAGCTTCGCGTCGTCCTCGAACATCTCGTAGAAGTCACCCATCCGGAAGAACAGAATGGTATTGGGATGCCGCGATTTGATCTCGCGGTATTGCTGCATGAGCGGCGTATCAGCCGGAGGGGGAGCCGACGCCACTCGTGAGCTCAAGGCTCGGTCACCACGAACGGCTGGCCGCCGAGGCGGGCCTTGAGCTGCGACTGCGCCCTGAGCGCCTCGGGTCGAGTCGCGTAGCGGCCCACGCGCACCTTGATGAGGCCGGTGGAGTCGCGCGGTACGACGTGCCCTTCGTACCCCATCACCTTGAGACGCGTGAGCAGGGCGTCGACGTCGGCGGCGCTCTTCACGGCCAACACCTGCACGGCGTAGGTGGTCTTGCCCGAAATGGCCGGTGACGTGTCTCTCGGCGGACTCGCGGGCGATGCGGGAGTGGCTGGCGGCGCGCTGGCGGTCGGGGTAGGCGCGGGAGTCGCGCCGCAGCGCGCCGCGTAGAACGACACCTGATTCTTGAACTCGACGTCGGTGCCGGCGCCGGCGAGGGCTTCCCGGATGAGCTCGCACCCTTCGGTTTCGTTCCGCAGGTCGAAGTCGGCTTTCGCGCCCCAGAAATCCGCGCGCGGTTTCACCGGCGAGTCGGGATAATCGCGGCGCAGACGCTGGACCGACTGAATGGCGGACGCCGGGTCACCCTGAGTGTAGGCGAGCTGGGCCAGCCGCATGAGTGCGTTGGCGGCCCAGGGGGACCACCCATACTCGACCACCACGCGCTGGAGATTCGAGGTGACGGTCGGCGCGTCCGCGGCCAGCATGCCCTGCGTGTAGAGTGCCTGAGGATACGCGGAGTCGTGCGGCGACATGGTCGCCAGCAGCTTGCGCACCATGGAGCGGGCGGAGTCGACCTGGCCCGACTGCGCGAGATCGACGGCGGATTTCAAACGAGGATCGGATTGACTCGCTAGACGGCTAGACGGGTAGACGGCTAGTGCAAGCACCATGGCCATGACCCCTCTACCCGTCCAACCGTCTAGCCGTCTGTAGTTCACGCTGCCTCCCTCGACGCACGCGCCAACCCGAGGATCAGGTCGAGCACGATGCCGTATTCGTCGGTCAGTTGCGTTGCCTTGAGCGCGCGATCCGCGGCGAGCGCGCGGCGGATGGCGCGGGACAGCTCGGGGGCGGTCCATCCGCGCACCCACTTCGCCCAGCGCGCGGCTACGTCCTTGTACCCGGCCCCCAGCCCCGCGGGCCGCGACGCGATCAGCCGCTGGAGGATCGTGTACTCCAGCCGTCCCGGCGCCGTCCCCCGGTCGAGCTCGGCGCGGGCGGCGGCGAGGCCCACGAGACCGGTGCCCAGCGTGCTGACGAGCTTGACTCCGCTCATCCCGGACTGGGCCAGCACGGGCCCGAGCGTTCTTGCGGCGTCACCCACCCGCCGCTCGAGTGTCGCCGTGATCAGATCGTCGAGCGTCTCGCCATGCCGGACACCGACGGCGGCGGTAACGTCCGCCTCGGTGACGGTCCGCGTGCCGGCGATGGCGGCCAGCTTGTCGAGCTCCTGCGAAACCGCGGCCAGGTCATGCGCCGTCGCCCGGCCCAGCAGCTCAGCGGCGGCGGTGTCGATCGTGATGCCGATCTGCCCGGCCCGGTGTGTGATCCAGCGCGTGACGCGGTCGGGTGGGAGCCGGAGGGCGGCGACGGTGGTCGCGTGCGCAGTGAGCCCCGCGTCGGGCGCCTCGTCGCCGCCCTGAACCAGAATCAGGGTGGTGCTGGGATTGGGGTGCGCGAGATAGCGGACCAGCTCGTCCCGGGTCTTCGACTTGGCCCGGAAACCCTCGACGGACCGGAGGATCACGACCCGGCGGTCGGCCATCATCGGGGGCGTATCGACCAGGGTGCGCAGAGCGGCTGGATCCAGCTCGGGCGCGGACCGCGCGTCGACGTTGAAATCCCTCAAGGATGGATCGACGGCGCGGTCGAGCAGCAGGCGCACCGCCTCCTCCTTCAGGATCTCTTCCTCGCCGTGGAGATAGTAGACCGGATCGAGCGACCCCGGTTTGCCGCCGCCGAGGAGCGCGTTGAAGCTCAACGTCGCCATCGGGCGGATAATACCGCCCGCGTGAAGCGGATGAAAGCCTAGTGGTGGGCGCTGACCGGCTCGACGAGCGCCGAGCCGTAGGGCATGGGGTTGCCGGCGGCGGTCATGGCACGCGGGTCCTGGAACGTGACGAACGGTACGCCGGCCTGGGCTACGGGCTTCGGGAAGGGCACCGGCGGGAGCGCGTGGGCCACGAGGGGTGCGGGACGGTGGGCGAGCTGCAGGGCCACGAGCGCGATGCCGACGGCGGCGAGGAGCGCGGCGGCGGCCCCGATGCGCGGAGAGATCCGCGGGCCCGCCATCGTCAACGCCTCCCGGCGGAGCCGGGCATCCAGGCGGGCGCGGAAGCGTTCCGAGGGGGTCAGGGTCTCGACCCCCTGAAGTGCAAGCACCCCGCGACGAACCGCCGTGTCGTACGAGCGGCACGTCTCGCAGTGGGCGAGATGACGCTCGAACCGCCGGCGGTCGCGTGGGGTGGTCACCACTCCGTCGCGGTAATCCGTATAGCGATCGAGAAACTCAGCGCATTCCATCCTGGGCACTATACCTCCCGTGCCGGCGGGTGGTTCCGCGGTTCGTCGCTCAATCGAGTTGCGGGCCGATCAGATGCGCAAAGGTGTTCCGGGCCCGGTTGAGGCGGCTCTTCACGGTGCCCAGGTTGCAGCCCGTGATTTCGGCGATTTCCTGATAGCTCCGCCCTTCCAGCTCCCGCAGCACGAATACCGCCCGATGATGCTCGGGCAGCTCCTTCACGCACGAGTCCACGGCGTCCTTCAGGTAGCGCTTGCGATACAGATCGTCCGGACGCGCGGTCGTGTCTTCGAACTGCAACGGCCGATGATCGGCGTCCCAGTTCTTCTTGATGGTCTGGAACAGCACCAGCGGATTCCGGCTCCGGTTCCGGAGCTCGTTCTTCGCCAGGTTGGAAGCGATCGTGTAAATCCACGTCGAGAACTTCTTGGTCTGGTCGAAGCGGTGGATGTGCCGGAACACCCGGATGAACACTTCCTGCACCAGGTCTTCCGCCCGCTCGCGATCGCCGATGGTCCGGTTCACGAAATTCAGCAGCCGGACCTGATACCGGTCGACCAGGGTACCGAACGCCTGCGGGTCGCCGGCGAGGTGCCGGGACACGACGTGCCCGTCATCGAGCTCGTGCAGCTTCTCCCGCTCGATGGCGCGGTCCGTGGCGACCGGTGTCGTCTTCCGCTTGAGGATTGCCCGCATCGTGTACTCCCAGGTTTCAGACGGAAAAGTAGGGAACGCTTGGCTTAATCCTCCTCTCAAGTTTGAGGCAGGAAGTGTACCACCCATTTGACTTCATTAGCATTTGATTAAGGAAGACGTTACAGACCTGCTTCAGCCGCACGTCCTCCCGGGTGGACATCAGAAAGACTACAACCCGAACACAAAACCGGCTACCAGCAGGATGGCCGTCACCGTCTTGGCGTCGCAAATCTCCCCATCTCGAATAGCCGTCAGCACTTGCGACAGGGGCCGGGGGGCGACCTCGATGAACTCGTCGGCTTCACGCGCCATTTCGCCCGGGGTCAGGTCCCGCGCCCAGAAAAGATGAATGCGCTCGTCCGTGAAGCCCGGCGTGGTCCAGATCGGGATCAGGGGCTCGATCTTCCCGGCGTGCATGCCCGTCTCCTCCAGGAGCTCACGGCGGGCGCAGTCCACCGGTGCCTCGCCCTTCCCGAGCCTTCCCGCCGGAATCTCCCAGAGCATGCCGCCGGTGGCGTAGCGGTACTGCTTGATCAACAGGATCGTCGGATCAGGCCCATCCGGATCGGACAGCACCGGGACCACCGCCGAGGCGCCGGGGTGACGGATCATCTCCAACTCCCCGGAGGATCCGTCGGGATACTTCACCGTGTCGACGTCGAGATCGATGACCTTGCCGGTGTGCACGCGTCTCGTACCGACCTGCATCAGGAACTCCTCATCCTAGCGATATAAGAGCCAAGCCACCGGGACCTTCCATCCCTCGGCGGCGACGTAGGCGGCGTTGGTGCGGAGTCTCGCGCTGATGGGGGACGCCTTGGCCGGAGACGTGAAGGGCACGAGGCCTTGGCGATTGGCGAGGATGCGCAGGCGCAGGAGATGAAAGCCGTCACTCACCAGGTCCACGCGTTTGCTCGGCCGGTCCTTGAACCAGGCGCCAAGCTGGCCGATCGACGAGACCGTCGTCGCGGCAGCGGGGAGGGCGATCACGGAGTCTCCGGGGAGGCCGATGTGGGTGAGATAGCGCCGGCCCACCTCCGCCTCGCTCACCGTGTCCCGGTTCCCGATCCCACCCGTCACCAGGATCACGGGCGCTTTTCCGGAGCGATACAGCCAGGCCGCTTTCTCGAGCCGTGCCTTGAACACCGGTGACGGCTTCCCGTTGTACTGCGCCGCGCCGAGCACGGCGATGGCGTCCGCCGGTGCGGCGCCTTCACGGGAGGCTGTGATCAAGACGTCGATCACCACCGCGGCCCAGCCGGCGGCGAGAAGGAGTGCGAGGGACAGAGAAATCTTGAAGGCACGACGGGCCGAGGGCATGGGGAACAAATATAAAGGCGTGGGTGTGTGGGGAGGTGGGACGTTCCCCGTACACGGAGAGTCCCACTTCCCCACCTCCCACGCCTGTTGGGCTCTAGAGGCTCATCCAGTAATTCAGCTTGACCAGCAGCACGTTGGTGGGCGGATCCCGGAACAACTGATGATCGAAGTCCCGGCCGATGTCGAACGTGGGATCGGAGAACATCCCCCCGCGGCTCTGGGTCCAGACTATGAACAGAGTCGATCCGGGCCGGTACTCCCACCGCAGTACCGCGTTGATGCGAACGGACCGGGTGCGGAAATCGGGGTTCGCGAACGTGAAAGAGTCCGCCGGCTGTGCCGCGTTGGGGAAGACGTGGTAGAGCGAATCCGTCGTATTGAAATTGATCGACGTCCCGTTTTCCCCGTACCGGTTGAACGCGAACGTCTTGGGTTGGGCCAGCTCCTTGAACCCGCCGTAGGAGCCCGTGAAGCTGAACGGCTGGGCGAATACTTCGAGTGACAGGTTTGGGGACACGGTGGCGCTGACCCGCAAGGTTACGTCGAACTCATGCTGGAACAGCTGGGCGAAGACGTACCGCGACCCGAAGGTGCTGCCGGCCGTCGAGTCGGTGACCGCCTGCACGTACTGGGCCGCCGTGGGACCCACGGTGAAATTCGGTGTGATCGAGAAGTTCAGGGCGCTGGAGGCGCGATACCCCAGTTGCGGGCTGACGTTGAACTGCCAGCTCCCGGCGTTGTCCTTGTTGTACGACCCCATGACCATCGCCGTGAACGCCTTGCTCTGATTGGTCTGGATCATCGCGAACCCGTTCCAGAACGCCGGCGCCAGGGCGAGGGGCCCACCGCGGGTCAGGCGGTCATCGACCACCTGCGCCCCGTAGTTCCCCTGCACCTGGAGGAACCAGAAGTTGTTGAGATTGCCGAAGTAGCTGGCCGTCACGGCCTTCTGGATGGGATTCCCGTCGTAGTTCCACGAAGGCCCCACCGTCAGCACCGCCCATGATTCCCGGAACACCGGTCCCGGCGTCGTCTGATGCCGCGCGAGGTACGCGTAGCCGGAGATCCGGTCCACCCGCGGCTGGAATCCGAGATCGTTCACCTCGAATCCCGGGGAAGAAGTGGAGATCGCGGACCCCCAGAGCCAGGTGCCCGCCAACTTGTCCAGGTAGACGTTGCCGTTGAAGCCGGCCAGGGACCTCCGGGTCGGATCATAATGGAAGGCGTGCGCGTCGGGCCGCTGGTAGTAGCGCCCCGACGAGAACTGAGCGTCCTGGATCGCCGTCGTATCACCGGTGATGTACGAGCCGCCGACGTCGGCGGCGAGCGCGTACGTGTTCCGGGACCAGAGCTGCTTCGTATCGACGCCGAAGGTGTACGCCCCCGAATTCAGGCCGCGGAGCGAGGGAACCGCGAGGTCCCGATTCACGGCCGTGATCATTCCCCCGTAGCTCGATCGGCCGCCGTTGAGCGTCCTCCGCACCCGGCCCACCATGAAGTTCGACAGGGGCTCGACCAGATCGCGCGCCGTCAGGTGACTCGTCGTATCCAGCACCGACGCCTTCTCCTCGGAGGTGACCGCATCCAGGAACCCCACCGACCACCCCGAAGGCGTTTTCCCGGTCAGCTTGGCGGCACCGAGGATGGAGGTATTCGCGGGATAGTCCACGAAATCGCCGGACGAATACGTATCACCCTGAGGTCGGCGCCCGATGCGCCGCGAATAGAAGAACCGGGGGGTGGAGCCGAAGTTCGCGAGCCCACCGGACCCGCCCCCGAAGTTGAAGATGTCCGCGCCTTCCACGAAGAAGGGCCGATGCTCGGGCAGAAACTGCTCGAACGCCGTGAGGTTCACGAACGCCGGGTCGAGCTCGACCTGTCCGAAATCCGGATTGATGGTGGCGTCGAGGGTCAGGAACGAGCTGACGCCGTATTTCACATCGAGGCCGGCATTCCCCGAATAGGCGCTCGTCTTCGAGAACGGATTGCCGACGGGACCCTGAGGCTGGAAGGTTCCGGACCCCGACGTGTAGGGAAGCAGCTCGAGACGGCGGGGCGCCGGAATGTTCTTGAGACCGCCCAAATGCGCGAAGCGCGACACGAATCCGTTTTCCGTCTTTCCGACGAAGGGAAACAGATCGAACTCGTTCTTCCGGAGAATGGTGCGGACGAAGCGGATGCCCCAGATCTGGTCGGTGGCGCGGGAGAAGCGCAGCTGGGAGAATGGGATCTTCTCCTCCGCGGTCCACCCCAGTGAATCGATCGACGTGACCGCCGTCCACACCGGGTCCCAGGATTGATCGGTGAAGTTGCCGTCATCGCCGAACTGGATGTCGCCCTTTACGCCGGTGGGCGTGATGTCGAAGCGAAAGGCGGTGCGATGGTCGTGGTAGCTGTCGATCAGGACGCGGAAGTCGTCGCTCTGTGTGAAGGTGTCCCGGCGGCCCAGGTGGTGCGCGATCTTCGACGCCGAGTCGTCCCACGCCCGGATGCCGATGTAGAGGGCGTCGTCGGTGTAGAGCACCCGCACCTCGGTGCGCTCCGACGCGGGCTGCCCCTCATGGGGATCGACCTGCCGGAAGTCGGTGACCGCGGTGGCCGTCGCCCAAAGCGGATCGTCGAGCTTGCCGTCCATGGCGGGCGCCTGCTGCACGCGAACGCCAAAGGCCATGGGGGGAACGAGACCGTTGGAGTGACGCAGGGCGCTGGAGTCGATGGGCGAAGACGGCATCGTGGGCTTCTGGGTCTGGGGACCCTGAAGCAACAGGAGGAGAGCGAGCATACGATGTCGGACGTTCAACCCGGCTACTTGGTTGCACGCGGAGGTCAGCAGCGTGTGAGCGGAAGAGCGAGCGGGGATGAACCGCGGTCCCGACGGGACGAACGGTCCACCCCCCGCGCCGGAGTGCCGGCTACTTCCTGGTGAGAAGCTCCTCGAAGAGCGCGAGGGCCCGGGGATCGTTGGACTGTCCCAGCCAGAAGATGGCCTTCTTGCGGATGTCCGGATCCTTGTTGGTCCTGGCGATGGAGATCAGGGCCGGCACGCCGACGTCGTTCCGCTGCTGCGAGAGCGCGAATACCGCCGACTCCCGGACCTCACGGTCCACGTCGCTGCCCTGGGCGAGCGAGTCGAGACCCTTGGTGACCGTCTCCCCGGCGGCCTGGCCGATCCAGAAAACCGCCGACTTCCTGGTTTGCGTCGGGACCTCGTCACTTCGCGCGATCTTGAACAGGTCGGGCCAGACGGTCACCGAATCGGCGAGCGTGGCGGGGAAGATCGCCTCCTCCCCAATGTGGCTCGACGACGTGCGCGCCAGATCGAGCAAGTAGGCGACCGCATCCTTGTCCCCCACCACGCCCAGATCGGTGGTACCGGCCTCCGCGGGCTTCCATTCGCCCCCCACGTAGGCGCGGATGCGCGTCACCTTGCCGCCCGACACCCGCAAAACGAGGCGAACGGGTCCTTCCTCGCAGGGGCAGGTCGTCACGTCCACGTCGTGGTCGTCCCGCGAGTACGTGTTGTGATTCCCGCAGTTCCCGTCCTCACAATCCATCGAGATGTCGTTGGAGCCGTTCCCGCAGACGCCGGGGCGGGACGCGAACGTCATGCGAACTTTTCCGTCCGGGGCGGCACTCACCCGGTGGCTGATGCCCTGAGCGGCAGCGGCGCTCCCGACGAGAAGCGCCACGCCCAGGGCCGCGAGGGCCCGGATCATTGACTGATGACCTCCTGCAGGTACTGGGCGGCTTTGGGATCGTGGGACTGACCGATCCAGAAGATGGCCTTCTTGCGGAGCTCGGGATCGGTGTCGTGCTTCGCGATGTCGATCAGCTTGTCGAGTGCCGCCCCTTCGTGCCGCTGGGAGTAGACGAAGATCATCTGCTCCTTCATGTCGCGGTCGTCCATCCGGTCGTACAGACCGGTGAGCCGATCGAGGGACACTTCGTTCGACTGTCCGGCCCAGAACAGGGCCTTCTTCCGCATCTCGACCGGCTCCTGCTTGTTGGCCGCGAGGTCGACGAGCCAATTCGTGTTGTCGGCACCGCCGAGCTGCGAAATGGCGAAGATCGTCTTGTCCTTGAGGTCGTCGTCGGTCAGGCGCCCGTACAGCGCGCGGAGATAGGCCGCGTTGGCCCCGTCATGCTGCTGCGAGAGCCAGAAGATGGCCTTGCCCCGCGCTTCGACCGGCGCGCCGGGCCGCTCGGCGTAATCCCGGATCGCCTTGGAGGCTTCGGGGGAATCGATCTGGGACAGCGCGAAGATCGCCTTGTCCTGGAGCTCGGTGTTCGTCGAGTTCAGAAGGATCGAGTCCAGGGCCGCCGTGGCCTTGGCGGTCCCCACCTGCGAGAGCCAGAACACCGCCTGTTCGCGCACGTCTTCGTCCGGATCGTTCCGGGCGGCGCCAAGGAGGATGTCTTCGGTCTCCGCGGTGTGCTGCTGCGAGATGATGAAGATCGCCTTGCGCCGCAGGGACACCGAACAGGGGTCGCGGCGCTCCAGAACCTTCTTCAGCACCGGCACCGCGCGGTCGGCGTCCATCTGGAGCAGGGCGTTGAGCGCCGCGATCCGGGGATCGTCGTCGTCATCGTCGCTCGACGCGCAGCTCCCGCTCGTGGTCGGACGCTCGGCGTCCGCCTGGCTCGCATGTTTCTGCACCCACTCACCCGCGGGGCCGTCACCCTGACGGGCCAGCGCACCCTGGATCTGTGCATAGAGGGCGTCGGCATCCCCGTGGGTCGCGGCGTCGGGGAAATGCTGTTGCTGATACTCGAGCACGGACCGGGCTTGCTTGAGCTTGGATGCGTCACCGGTCTTGTAGAGCGAGAACGCCTGCCAGTAGTAGGAATCGGGCACGTAGCGCGACTTCGGATACCGCTTCGCCAGGTCGGCGAACGCGCTCGCGGCTTCATTGTACCGGGCGCGGTTCAACAGCGACCGCGCGGCATTGTAGAGCGAGTCACCCGGATCGTCCGTGTACTCGCCCACGGGGGCGCGGGTCGCCCACCGCGCGGCGCGCACCTGGTCGCGCGCCAGCGCGGCGTAGGCTCGGGCGGGTCCGACGTAGGCCAAGGCGATGCTCGGGTAGACCCGGCTCACCGGCGCCACGACCGGCGTCTGGATGAACATGGCGGCCGTGAGCAGGAGATGCAGGGAAATCATTAGAGTGCTCCTCTGTGAGAAGTGCCCGGCGTGGGACCGATGGTCCGCAGCCGGAGCATCACGCTTCGTTGATCGAGTCCTTGATTGATCAGATCGACATCATTCCGGTCGTTGCCGGCCGGGAGCTGGGCGATTTGCACCAGCATCGTCTCGAGATCCTGCAGGAGGCTCGCGAGGCGGGGGTCCCTGGCGGCAGGGGAGTTCAGCATCAGGCGCGTCGTGACGAGCAGGTCCTGCGCCTGGGCGGCGAAGTCGGCGTCCACTTTTCCAGTCCGCGACTCGGCGCGGAAACTCGTGAGCAGCGCCTCGGTGCGGGTGAGATAGGGCGCCGCAGCGGCGCGGTACGCCATCTCCTCGTTCCGCGGTCCCGGGTTCTTCTCCTTCACGTTCATGCTCCAGCGGCCGATGGCGACGCCGAGCACCAGGACCGCCGCGGCGGCGACGCTCCAGGTCATCCAGCGGCGGAGCGGAACCACCTTCATGGACTCGCGCCGCCGGGCGCGCTCCGCCGTGATCCGTGCCCACATTTCATCGCGCGGGGTCTCGGGCGGACGGTGATAGTCCTGTGCCATGCGCTTGAGCTCCCGCTCGAAACGGTCTTCCCGGTTCTCGTTCATCCGATCCATTCTCCCGCAAAATCGGCCAGAGCGATTCTGAGCTTCGCCCGGGCTCGTGATAACTGGGCCTTCGAGGTGCCGGACTCGATGGCGAGCGCGGCGCCGATCTCCTCGTGCGTGTACCCTTCCACGTCGTGCAGCAGGAACACCGTCCGGTATCCTTCCGGCAGCGCATCGATCGCCTGCGCCAGCCGTTTCTTCAGATCCGGTTCCGCGTTCGCCCGGCTCGCCGTGACGCCGTCCGCTTCCTCGATGTCCGTCTCGCGCTTCCGGAACCGCTTCAGCTTCCGGAGGCCGTTCAGGGCCACCGTGGTCGCGATGCTGTGGAGCCAGGTGGAGAAGGCCGACTCACCGCGGAACGTGTCCAGTCGCTCGAAGGCGCGGATGAACGTCTCCTGGGTGAAGTCGCGCGCGAGGTCGTCGTCGCCGGCCATGCGGTACGACAGCCGGTAAACGCGGTCGACATGCGCGTCGTACAGCGCCCGCTCCGCCGCCGGCTCTCCGGCGCGGACTCTGGCGATCAGTTCACGGTCGTCCACGGGGCTCCGGGTGACGGGTGCTTCCGGGCTTCACTGGGATGGGACACAGGGTGGGCCGAAA
>Ga0070730_10001371_pt1 | contig 23612 bp, 19 predicted proteins | sample Coa_R1_3_FD_66447 | JGI IMG/M metagenome (GOLD analysis project Ga0070730, IMG submission 66447) | Surface soil microbial communities from Centralia Pennsylvania, which are recovering from an underground coalmine fire - Coalmine... | ecosystem: Environmental > Terrestrial > Soil > Unclassified ... | reverse complement strand
GTTTGCGGCAGCTTGCCGTCGGCAAACAGCGTGGCGATGGGTGTGATGCTCGGCAGCAGCGTATCGATGCCGGGGGCGTAGGTGCTCGAATAGATGTCGGTCGGCGCGGCGTAGATGTTGCCGTACGCATGCTGATAGCTCGTCGTCAGCAGCGGGCCGAACACCGTCGACCCCAAATTGACCTTGCCGAAGAAGATTGCGTCGCCGAAGGCTTCCAATGCATAGGGTCCCGACATGGGCGCGGCGGCGGTCACAGTGGCGGCGGCCGCCTGCAACGCGCGCTGCGTGGCCATCGCGACGTACCCGCCCTCCGAATACCCCGTCACGAACAGCTTGCCGTTGTCGCTGGTGGCCGCGGCGAAGGTCTTCGGCAGGGCGGTGCGCGCAGCCGTGAGGATATTCATCATTTCCCCGGACTGCTGCGCGGCATTCAAGAACGGGTGATAGCCAAGCGTCGAAATATCGTAGCCGGCGTAGTTCGGAGCCACGACGATGTAGCCTTGCGCCGCAAACATGGCCGCAATCAGCACCCCCTCGGTATTCGTGGGGTCGGTGACGTCGGCGAGATTCAAAGCCTGATTGGTGTCGGTGCCGTGGGCATAGAGCACGATGGGTCGCGGACCGGAGCATCCCGTCCCGCCGGTGGGCACCATCAGCGCTCCCGACGATTGGGTGGTTTCCTTGGCGCCGCCGACCGTCCAGAACTTGAGGTAGTAGAAGTCCACGCCGCATGCCGGCATGCCAGTCAGCTGCAGCAGCTGCTTACCTGCGGCCGTGGCGCCGACCTGGGCGGCGAATGTCGCGGCGTCCGCCGAGGCGATTCGAAAGGGTGGATCGAGTGCAAGGCTGCCCGGTGCGGTGGAGTTGCCGACCGCGACGGTCTGCGAACTGGATCCACACGCCGTCACAATCAGGGCTGCCACTGACAACCCAAGAGGCCTCAGAAACTTTCTCATGCTGTCTCCCGCCGATTCGTGAAGATCGGATACCCAGCGAACGAAAACCCGATCATTGTCGTTATATTGCGACCGCCGGCCCGCAGTAGTGCAGTTTATCCCAACGGAACTATTCGAGCATCAGGGGCTCCCGCAAGCCATGCGTGGACTTCACTGATGATCGAGAGCGCGATGCCCTCCGGCGTTACCGCCCCGATGTCGAATCCGACCGGACCCCGCAGGCGTGAGCGCAGCGCTTCCAATGCGCCGCCCAGTTCTTCGGCGATGCGCCGGCGGCGGGACGCGGGACCGAGCAGGCCGACGTATGCCGGCACTCCGGCTTCGGCCAACTCGCGCAGGTACGCGACGTCCGAGGCCAGGTGATGGCTCATGACGACCGCCGCATGGCATGCCGCGATTGCGACCGTCGCGCGCAAGCTCCGTGCGTCGGCATGCCGCACGGCTGCGCCCGGGAAGCGTTCCGCCAGCGCATAGGCTGGACGATGGTCGATCACCGTCACGCGCCAGCCCAGCGCCAACGCCGCGGCCGCCACCGGCTGTGCATCGGGTCCGGCGCCGCAAATCAAGAGATGTGGAGGCGGTGCCAGAAACTGCGCGAAGGCGCGGGTGCGCCGTCCGGCGGTTTCGCTGTCGATGGTGCGCGACTCGGCATCGGCAAGCGCGCGCTGTCCGGCGTGGAGCAGCGCCGGCGGTAGGGTCCGGAGCGGAAGCGGTGCCGCCCCCGGAGGGGGGGGCGCGCCGCCGTGAGGGTCCGTGGCATCGCTGCCCGCGACAGCGTAAGTGCCGAGAACGAGGTCCGGCGATTCGTGCACCACGATCAGGGATGCCGACCGGCCCGCCCGCGTCGCATGTCCGGCAGAGGCGAGTGCGGCCGACGCCGCGCTGCCGGGTCCCGCGGGTTCGAGCAGAACGCGCATGGCACCCTCGCAGCCCGCGCCGATCCCGAACAGGATATCGTCCGGCCCGCGCATGTCGTACTCGACGACGCGCGCGACGCCGCTGCCGAGTACCCGGCGGGCATGAATCGCAAGATCCGCTTCGAGACATCCGCCGCTCAGCAACCCGAAGTGGCTGCCATCGGACATAATGAGCATGCGGGCGCCGGATTTGCGGTAGGTCGAACCGGCGGTTGCCACGACGGTTGCCAGTACGGCGGGGCCTCCGTCGCGGGGCGCTTTCTCCAGCAAGGATTCCAAACTGGTGTCGAGCCGAACCTCGAGTCTGCCGCTATGCATGCCGCATTCTCGCAAAGAAGGTGCAAGAACGCGACGCGCTCGCGCGCGGGGCGCCGTTGCCATCCGCACGGGAAGCGATCAAGATTCGACTCCGATGACACTCGCCCCGGATACAAGAAAGCTCTATCAGCAGGTCGCGAGCACGATCATGGGGTCCATCATGTCCGGCAAGTACAAGCCGGGCGAGCGCCTGCCATCGGAACGCGACCTCGCGGTCGCCTTCAAAGTGAGCCGTCCCACGATCCGCGAGGCGATGATTGCGCTCGAGATCCGCGGGCTGGCTGAAACCCGCCATGGGTCCGGGATCTACGTGACCGACCAGCCGGCAGCCACCGCAAACTCGGCGGACCTCGACATCGGCGCGTTCGAATTGACCGAGGCACGGCGCTTGTTCGAGGGCGAGGCGGCGGCGTTGGCGGCGACACAGGTCAGCGACGCGTGCATCGAGGAACTCGAGCGCATCATTGCGGAAATGGAAGAGGAAAATGCGCGGGGCCAGCAAGACTGGACGGCCGACCGGCGGTTCCACATCGCCATTGCGCGCGCCACCCGCAACACGGCGATCGCGACGGTGATCGAGAACCTTCTGGACATGCGGCACAAATCGCCGCTATGCGTTTACATGCTGGAACGCGCGCGGCGCGTCGGCGTGCAGCCGCGCGTGAGCGAACACCGGCGCATTTTGGTCGCATTGCGCAAGCACGATCCGCGGGCCGCCAGGAATGCGATGCGCGACCACCTGGCGCGGGTCATCGAGGATGTATTGGCGGCGACCGGCCCCGATGCGCTGGGTTCGACCGCACGAACGACCAAGAAGCGCCACGACTACATTCGCCGGCTGGCAATCTAGCGGCCGTGGGCAGCGCGGGTGGTCTCCTCGACGCCAATCGCCGCTACTACGACTCCTTGTGGGCGGGCGCGCGGCTGGTCGAACCGCAACGATTCAACACCTGGCCGCTCGTGCAATCTCTTTTGGCACAGGGCGGCAGGCGGCTCGAGGTGGCGCCGGGGCTGCGGCCGCGTCTGCCGCTCGACGGTACCTGTTTCGTCGACATCAGCATGCCGGCGCTCCTCAAGCTCAAGGGACGCGGTGCATCCGCGACCTTGAGCCAGGTCACGTCGCTGCCCTTTGCCAGCGGCGGTTTCGACCTGGTCTGCGCGCTGGACATCGTCGAGCACGTGGACGATGAGGATGCCGCATTGTCGGAATTGTCGCGGGTGGCGAAGGCGGGAGCGCCGGTGCTGCTATCGGTGCCGCTGCACCCCGCGCGCTGGACCGCGTTCGATGATTTCGTCGGACATCGCCGCCGCTACGAACCCGAACGCTTATGGAAGAAATTGGCGCAGCACCGGTTGCTCGTCGAGCGCAGTGCGGTTTTCGGCATGCAGCCGCGGTCTTCGCTTCTGCTGGACGCCGGCATGTGGTGGTTGACGCATCAGCGCGAACGCGCCCTGTGGTGGTACAACCGCGTTTTCATGCCGTTGGGCCTGCGGTTTCAAAAGCCGCTGGAATTGCATGCGGGCACGATAGGAACCGGCGGCGTGGACGAGATCTTGATGGTGTGCCGTAAACTTGCCGGTGGGCCGTAAAGGTTGACGATGCCGCGTCCAATGCACTTGTCGCGCCGCGAGGCGCTGATTGCCGGCGCCGGGATGCTGTGGTCCCTGGCGGTGCCCCGGAGCCGCGCCGCGGACGCCGCGCTGGTTACCGAGGCCGTGGCGCCCGGGATCCACATTCGACGCGGCGTCGATGAGGATGCCAGCGCCGCCAACGGCGATGCGATCGCCAATATCGGCTTCGTCGTAGGCCGCGATGCCGTGGCGGTGTTCGACCCGGGCGGCAGTCTCGAGGATGGCCAACGTTTGCGCGCACGGATTCGCGAGGTGACGCGATTGCCGATTCGCTACGTGGTGCTCTCGCACGTCCACCCCGATCATATATTCGGCGCGGGCGCGTTCGAGCAAGACCGGCCGGAATTCGTAGGCCACGCCCGGTTGCCGGATGCGCTCGCACAGCGCGGCGAATACTATCGAAGGGGATTGGAGGCCGTTCTCGGCAAGGGCAAGGCGGGTCCGGTGGTCGTCCCGACACGGCTGATCGCGGATCGGGGCCAACTCGACCTCGGCGATCGTCTGCTCCTGCTCAGCGCGCATCCGGTCGCCCACTCCGACTGCGATTTATCCATGTTCGACCCGTCGAGCGCCACGCTGCTGGCGGGCGATCTCCTGTTCGTCGAGAGAGTGCCGTCGCTCGATGGGCGGCTGAAGGGTTGGCAGAGCGCGTTGAAGTCGCTGCAGACGATCGCCGCGAGCCGGGCAGTACCGGGACACGGCCCGGTGAGCGTAAACTGGCCGTCCGGAGCAAACGCGCTCGATCGCTATCTCGAAGTGCTGTTGCGCGAGACCCGGGCCGCGGTGAAACGGGGACTGGAGCTCAGCGACGCCGTCGCATCGGTGGGCGCGTCCGAACGCGGCAAATGGAAGCTGTTCGACGACTATCAGGGCCACAACGTCACGCAGGCGTTCAAGGAGGTCGAATGGGAGTGATACGCGCATTGTCGATGCCAGGCGTGCTGCTGGCCTTCTGTGCGGGCTCTGGACCGTGTGCCGCACAGGCGGCAGGGCCGCCGGTCCTGGCCGCTTCGTCCGACGGCACCGCCTCGTCCGGTCGAGCCGCTTCACCCGATGGCGCCGGCGCGCGCGACGCCGATGAGACCGAACGGGCCGAGCGCTGGAAAGAGCTGCAGCATGCGCTGTTCGGCGACCGGCCGATACAGGACGGCAGCGGCTGGCTGGGCATCGAGGCGCCGGATCGCGCGCTTGACGCTGCGTTGGTGCCGGTCAGCATGACGGTCAGGGGCGACCGGGCGATCAAAGGCATTTATCTCGTCATCGACAACAACCCGGGACCTCTGGCCGGGCATTTCATTTTTGGATCGGCGGGAGATCCGCGCTCGCTCAAGCTGCGCGTGCGCGTGAACGCCTATACGTACATGCATGTGGTTGCCGAGACGCGCGACGACCAGCTGTTTTCGGCGGCGCGCTTCGTCAAGGCGGCGGGCGGATGTTCGGCGCCGGCCGGTGCCGACGAGCAGCAGGCATTGCAGGACATCGGCCATATCAAGCTGCGGCTCCTGCAACCGTTCGCCGCGGGCAAACCCATGGAAGCGCAGCTCATGATCCGGCATCCGAATTTCAACGGCATGCAGATGAATCAGACCACCCGTCTCTACACCCCCGCCATGTTCATCCGCACCATCGACGTGAGCTACGACGGCGCGCCGGTGATGCATCTGGACTCCGATATCTCCTTGAGCTCGGATCCGGTCATCAGCTTTGGATTCATCCCGCCCCAAAAGGGCCGGCTCAAAGTGCTGGTCCGAGATACCAAGGATGCGACCTTCGGACAGAGTTTCGATGTGCCCGCGCCGGCGGGATAGCGGACATGCTGCGTCGATGCCGCCGCGCCTTCGCGATGTTCGTTCTCTGTGCCGTGCCGGCCGTAAGTTGCCTGGCGCAGGGTGCGCAAGGGGTGGCCGAACCTGAAGGCTATTGGACGGGGGATGGCGATTCACCGACACCTTCGACCATCCACGGCGGCAGCGTCATCCACGTCGCGGAGCTTGGAGCGCTCGTGCGGCAAGGCAACGCGGTGATCATCGATGTTTCCAATACGCCCCGGCGGCCCGCGGAGTTGGCGCCCGGCGCCCCATGGCTGCCGACGCCGCACCGCACGATTCCCGGCGCGCTGTGGCTTCCTGGGGCCGGGGCAGCGGCTCCGGCCCGGGAGGTCGACGACTTTTACCGCGGCCGCTTGGAGCGGGCGACGGCGGGTAATACCGAGATGCCGGTGATCGTCTATTGCCACGAGAAGTGCTGGTTGAGCTGGAACGCCGCGAAAAGGGCGATCGGCTATGGCTATCGCCGCGTATTCTGGTTCCCGGAAGGCATCGAAGGCTGGACCGCCGCAAATTTTCCGACCACGGTCGCGGCGCCGCAGGGACCCGCGGCCCAGGATTCTCGATAGTCCATGCTCGTTAATCCAGTGATTCGCAATAGTCCAAGATTCCGATAGCCCCCGGCCAGGATTCCGATAGCGCAGGATTCTCGATAATAGTGCGGCGCAGCGAGCGATCGATACGCTAACATCTCAGGACAACAACGCGTGGACACGCCATCGATGGCACGGTGCGGGATCTAACGAAGAATAAAGGGGAGTTATGTTCCACCAATTATTGACCCCGGTGGGCGGCAGCCTTGGGCTGTCGTTCCTGGTGGCGCTGCTGCCCATCGTCACCGTCCTGGTGCTCCTCGGCGTATTGAACAGACCCGCGTGGCAGGCAGCCCTCGCGGGCCTCGTGGCGGCTTTCCTGGTCGCGGTGACGTTCTGGGGAATGCCGGTGCGAATGGCGCTGGCCTCGGCATGCAACGGCGCGATATTTGCGCTCTGGCCCGTGATGTGGATCGTCATCAATGCCTTGCTGCTCTATAACATTGCAGTGGCATCGGGCCGGTTCGACGCATTTCGGGATTGGGTGATCGCCCGCTTGCCGAACGACCGGCGAGTGATACTGGTCGTGATCGGATTCTGCTTCGGGGCGCTGCTCGAAGGAATCGCGGGGTTCGGCGCGCCGGTCGCGATCACCGCGTCGCTTCTGATCCTGGTCGGATTTTCCGAACTCGACGCCCTGGTATTCGTGCTCATCTTCAATACGACTCCGGTGGCGTTCGGCGCGCTCGGCGCCCCCGTGACGGTTCTGGCCGCGGTAACCGGCCTGCCCGCGGCCGCGCTCGGGGCGATGATCGGCCGCCAACTTCCCTTGATGGCGATGATCCTGCCGTTTTACGTCATGGTGCTGTACGGCGGATGGCGCTCGGTGCGGACACTCTGGCCGGTATTGCTCGTCGCCGGCGTAAGCTTCGGCACGGCGCAGTTTCTCGCGTCCAACTATCTGGACTACACTCTCACCGACGTGCTGGCGGCGCTGGGGTCGCTCATCGCCACGGTGCTTTTCCTGCAGGTATGGCGGCCGGCCGCGATGGCCGAGTACGCCATCGTTCGCTCCCCGCTCGACGCATCCAAGTCGCCGCTGCCGCCGGTTGCCGCGTGGCAGGGATGGATTCCCTGGCTGATCGTGTCGGCCACCGTGATCCTGTGGTCGTCGTTCAAGATCGCCGCCAAAGGCCAGATCAACGTTCCCTGGCCCGGACTCGACAAGGCGATCGCCATCACGCTTTACCACGACAAGCCGTATGCGGCGGTATGGGCATTCCAGCCGCTCGGCACCGGAACGGCGATATTGCTCGCGGCACTCATCACCGCAGCGTTGGTTCGCTTGCCGGCCGCGGAACTCGCGCGGTGCGCGGTACGCACCATCCGGCAGATTTGGCTTGCGGTCGTCACGGTCATGCTCGTGGTTGCGCTCGCCTACGTCATGAACTACTCGGGTTTGGCCTATACATTGGGTCTGGCCGTTGCCTCCAGCGGCAGCGCATTCCTCCTGTTCTCGCCCTTCCTCGGCTGGATGGCGGTGTTCCTGTCGGGCAGCGACACGTCGGGCAATGCGCTGTTCGGAAATTTGCAAGTGGTCGCGGCCCGGCAGCTGAACTTGAATCCCTTGCTGTTCGCCGCCACCAATTCATCCGGAGGCGTTCTCGGCAAGATGATTTCACCGCAAAACATCGCGACCGGGGTTTCGGTCACAAGCCTCACGGGCCGGGAGGGAGCGGTCCTGGCGCGCACCTTCCTGCACAGCATCGTGCTCACGTTGGTGCTGGTGGTCATCGTCATCGTCCAGCAGTACGTCGTTCCCGGCGTCATTCCGGCGTTCACCGCCATAAAATGAACGACCACGCCCGCCGCCCGGCGCGGGTGAACACCATTGACTCCGACGCGGCAGCGGTGCTGCGCATGTAAGCGGATGCTGACACCGACTGGCACCATTATCCGTCCTGTCGGTCATATCGTTGACCTAAGAATAGCGGCTCACCCTCATGAGGCGAAGCGAACATCGATATGGCCTTGCCCCGCTATGCCTCCACAGGCGCGATCAGTTTCCTCGGGCACTACGTTCGGCGACGCCTACTCAGCCACGCGATCGTTCTTTTGGCGGTCTTGACGGCGGTCGGCTGCGCCGTCGCCTCACAATATGCCGTCAAGCATTTGGTGGACGTGCTCGGGACGCGCAGTCCGCCGGCGCAGGTATTGTGGGGGGCCGTCGGGCTGCTGCTCGCGCTCGTCGCCGGGGACAACCTGTTGTGGCGGCTGGCGGGGTGGGTGTCGACGCACGCCTTCGTGGCGGTCGGGGGCGACATGCGGCTCGAATTATTCGATCACCTGTCGGGCCAGGGCACCCGCTACTTCGTCGAGCGCTTTCCGGGCGCCCTGGCCGGCCGCATCACGGCGGCGGCCAACGCCGCCTGGGTGATCGAGAACTCGCTGACCTGGAGCACGATTCCGCCGGGCACCGCGGTGATCGCGAGCGTCGTGGTGCTGGGAACGATCAACTGGCACCTGACCGCGGTTCTCATGCTCGTCATCGGGGCGCTCGGCGCAACCATCGCCTGGATGGCGTCGCAGGGGCGGGAGCTGCATCAAATTTTCGCCGGGCACGCGGCCCACGTGAGCGGCGATCTGACCGACATCGTGAGCAACATCGGATTGGTGCGCGCCTTTGGCGCCGCCCGCCGTGAACAAGAGCGCCTCACCGCGAAAATCCAGGACGAAATGCAGGCGCAGCGCGCCAGCTTGCGATCCCTCGAACGGCTGCGCCTGTTCCACGCCTTCACGGTGTTCGGCGTCACCGCCGGTGTGCTCGTCTGGTCGGTGGAACTTTGGCGCCGCGGGCAGATATCCACCGGCGACGTCGTGCTGACCACCACGCTGGGATTCACGGTGCTGCATGCCTCGCGCGATTTCGCCATGGCCCTCGTCGACATGGTGCAGCAGTTCGCGAAGCTCGGCGAAGCGGTGGAGGTGCTCGGGCTGCCGCACGAAATGCAGGACGCGGCGGACGCCAAACCGCTCGTGGTCGGCGGCGGATCGATCAGCTTCCGCGGGGTCAGCTTCTCCTATCCGAGCGGGCAGAGCGTGCTCAAGGATTTCTCGCTCGACGTGCCGGCCGGACAGAAGATCGGCTTGGTGGGACGCTCGGGAGCCGGCAAGTCGACGATCATCGCACTCTTGCAGCGGCTGTATGATCCGCTTGCCGGGGAAGTGTTGATCGATGGCCAGAACATCGCGCACGTCACGCAGGAGAGCCTGCGCGGTTCGATCGCCGTCGTGCAGCAGGACATTTCCCTGTTCCACCGCTCGCTGCTCGAGAACCTGCGCTACGGGCGCCCGGAGGCCAGCGACGAGGAGGTGTTCCGCGCGGTCGAAGCGGCGAAATGCACGGAGTTCATCAATAAGCTGCCGGAGGGGTTCGACACCCTGGTGGGCGAGCGCGGTATGAAGCTCTCGGGAGGCCAGCGCCAACGACTGGCGATTGCGCGCGCATTTCTCATGAATGCGTCGATCGTTTTGTTGGACGAGGCGACTTCCTCACTGGACACCGAATCCGAGCAGGCCATTCAGGAGGCCTTGTCGCGGCTGTTCAAGGGCCGCACGGTCCTCGCCATCGCGCACCGCCTGTCGACGCTCGATGCATTCGATCGAATCGTGGTGGTCGACCGGGGCCGCATCGTCGAAGACGGTCCGCCGCGCAGGTTGCTGCAGACCAAGGGGCTCTACAGTCGAATGTACGGCCGTCAAATCAGGGTCAGCGCGGAGCAGGTGCAATGACAGGTGCCGTGAGCGGCGGGCCGGGCGCGATGAAAGGATTGAGCTATTGCGCGGTACTCGCATTGGCCGTCGCGTTGTCGGCATGCAACACGATGCGGGGCGGCGCGCATCGCGCTGCACAGCCGGTAGGGGCGGCCGGCGAACCGGCGGCCGGCGAACCGGCGGCCGGCGCACCGGCGCCAGCCGAGTCGCAGCCGGTATCGCCGCCGCAGGACACGTCCAATCCGGAGGAGTCGAACAACGAGATGAGCCAGCCGCCGGACGCGGCGACGCTGGTGCCCTGCCTGCCGATCGACAACACCATCCCCAAAGTCAAGACCAAACCGAAGCACGTGCGAAAGAAAGCGCCCCCGCCCGCGCCGCCGGCCCCTCAGGTGGCCGAGACGCCCCCGGACGGAGTAGTCGATGCACAGGTGGCGCAGCTGCCGGTCTCGGTCATGTCGATCCTCGGGAAGAAGGTCCAAAGTCCCAAGGGTGAAGACCTGGGGCGCGTGGTGGATGTGCTGGCCGATTCCGGCGGGCGTGTACGCGTCGCCATCATCGATTTCGGCGGCTTCCTGGGGGTGGGCAACCGCCGGATCGCGGTCGACTGGCCGCTGCTGCGCTTCAACCCGGACCGGCGCGACCCGTCGCTGCTCTTGAGCCTGAGCCTGGAAAAGCTGAAGTCGGCGCCGGAATACAAGGACAATCCGCGGCCGCAAACCTTGATGTTGCCCGCGCCCGACACGGCGCCGGCCGCGCCCGCCTCCGCAGCACCTTCGGGGACCGCCACGGCACCGTCCGGCCCTGCCGCGGCCGCTTCGGGGTCGCCCGCAGCGGCGTCGGCCGCAAGCCCGCCTCCGACGGCAACGCCGCCCGCCAGCGATCCCAAGAAGTGACCGGATGCCTGCTCCGGCCGACAACGCGGGCTCGGCAGGTGTCACTCCGGCTCGCGCCAGCCGCGGGCTGGATTGGTTCAACCTCTTCGTCGCGAACATCCAGACGGGATTCGGTCCGTTCATCGCCGTGTACTTGAGCAGCCAGAGTTGGACCCAAACGGCGATCGGCGTGGCGCTCAGCATCGGAACCGTGAGCTCCATGGCGAGTCAAGTACCGGCGGGCGCGCTGGTCGATCTCATGCCGAACAAGACCCGCGTTGCCGGATTCAGCGTGGTGGTGTTCACGATCAGTGCGCTCATGTTCGCCATCCACCCGATTCCGCTGTTCGTATATCTGGCGGAAATCCTGCACGGCATTTCGAGCTGCACCCTGGGGCCGGCCATCGCGGCGATGAGTCTGGTCATTGCGGGCCCCTTCGGCATGGGTCTTCGGCTGGGGCGCAATGCGCGCTACGCGGCCATCGGCAATGGCGTCGGCGCGGCTCTCATGGGAGCTTGCGGGCAATATGTGTCGGAACGCGCGGTGTTCTTTCTCACCGCCGCGCTCACCCTGCCGGCGTTGTTCGCCTTGCTGCCGCTGCGCCGTTCGGCGGTGGCGCCCGAAGAACTGCGTCCCCCGCACCTCAAAGAACTGGACCGCAAGGTCAAATACGTGAGCGTGCTGGCCGACCGCCGCTTGTTGATCTTCAGCCTCTCCGCTCTGCTGTTCACTTTCGCCAATGCGCCGATGCTGATGTTGGTGAGCGGCACCTTGACGGCGAAGGGGTCGAACCCCAGTCTGCTCATCGCCGCGTGTATCGTACTGCCGCAGATCATCGTCGCCCTGATGTCGCCGCAGGTGGGCCGCTTCGCCGACATCTACGGGCGGCGTGTCGTGTTGATGGCGGGTTTGAGCATGCTGCCGTTGCGCTGCGTGGTGTTCGCGGCCAGTCAAAATCCGGCGGTCCTGGTCGCCGCGCAAGTGCTGGACGGCGTTGCCGGAGCCTGTTTCGGGATCATGGTGCCGCTGATCGTCAGCGATGTGGCGGGCCGGTCGGGACACTTCAATTTGTCGCTTGGCACCGTCGGATTCGGCGTCGGCATCGGCGCCACCCTGGGCACGCCGGCCGCGGGATGGATGGCGGATCATGTCGGAACCAAGATGGCTTTTTTCGCCCTGCTCGCGATCAGTGCGGTCGCGGTGCTCGCGGCATTCGTCATGCCGGAAACGCGCCCGCGGCGGGATGCCGAAGACGACGCGGGCCGCGGCGCAGCCCCAAGGCGGGATGAGCGGCACGTCGCGGCGGAGGAGCCCCGACCACCGCCGGATGACGGCGTGCCGCAGCCCGGTGCATTGCCGTCGGCCGAAAACACTGCACCGAAGCCGGCGGCGCGGCGGCGCGGATCGATTACCGGCGCACGATGACGACCCCGTCGCGGCGCGTGACCGTCGCGGCCACTTCCTGCGAGTGCGACATCGCGCCAGTCGGGGCTGCCCCTGTCACTGCGTCTCGCGCTCATGACGATCAAACAGTTCGTTCAAGCTCCCGGAACGGCCATAACGATGCGCGAATGGTGTGCGCGGATCGATTAGTGGCGCACGATGACGACCACGTCGCCGTCGCGGCGCGTGACCGTCGCGGCCACTCCGTCGCCGTAACGATGCAGCAGAACATCGGCCGAACCGCCGCTCAGCCGCAGGTTGCGCAGGTGGAGGTGATCGATGAAAGCCGGCAGCACCGGCCGGTAGAACGCCACCTCGCGGCTGCCGTCGAAGAGTTCGAGGCCCAAGGTGGCCTGCAGCAGGCTGAGCATCGTCGCGCTGGCCCATGCCTGGGGCGAACAGGCGACGGGGTACTGGGTGGGCGCATTGCGGTGGCGTCGAACGAATCCGCAGAACAGTTCGGGCAGGCGCCGCAGATCCATGTACGACGCGGCATCGAATAGCGCCCCGAACACCGTGGCAGCCGCCTTCTTTTGGCCGTAGCGCGCCATGCCCATGGCGATCAGTGCATTGTCGTGCGGCCAAACGGAACCATTGTGGTAGGACATCGGGTTGTAGCGGGCCTCCGACATCGCGACGGTGCGGATGCCCCAGCCGCTGAAAATGGCGGGTGCAAGCAATGTACGACAAACGCGCTCCGCCCGCTCGGGCGATGCAATGCCGGTGAGCAGCACCTGGCCGGAATTCGACGAGATCACGCGGCACGGCTGCTTGTCGCCGTCGAGGGCGAGGGCGTAGGTGGAGAGCTCTTCGCACCAGAACTTCTCCTCGAATCGCCGCCGCAGCACAACCGCCTGCGCCTGCAGGGTGTTGGCCCGATCGTGATGCCCGAGCGCCCCGGCCAGCAGAGAGCCGTGGCGTTTCGCCCCGTAGACATAGGCTTGGACTTCGCACAACGCGATCGGACCTTCGGCCATCCGGCCGTCCCGGTGGAAGATGGCATCATGAGAGTCCTTCCAGCCCTGATTTGCGAGGCCTTCCTTGGTTTGCCGGAAATACTCGACGAAGCCGTCGCCGTCCCGGTCGCCGTAGGTGTCGATCCAGCGCAAGGCCGCCTCGGCGTTCGGCCAGAGCAAGCGGACGGTTTCCAAGTCCCCGGTGCGGACAAAGTATTCGCCCAGCAGCAAAACGAACAAGGGCGTGGCGTCGACGCTGCCGTAGTAGCAGCCGAAGGGAACCTCATGGAGGTTGGCCATCTCGCCGTGGCGCATCTCGTGCAATATTTTTCCCGGCTCCGCATCTCTCGCCGCTTCGCTGGCGGTCGCCTGATTCGCGGCCAGAAACTTCAGAACTCCCTTCGCGATGACCGGATCAACCCACAGCGTCATCAGCGCGGTGATGAGTCCGTCGCGGCCGAAGGGGGTGCTGAACCACGGCGTGCCCGCATACGGGTATTCGCCGTGGCGCGTATCGGTGATCAGCATGTACAAATCGGACACGCAGCGTCGCACGATTTCGTTGAATATGGTATTGGAGCTTTCGACGCTCGCGGCGCGCGCACTCGATTCGCGCAGCGCGTGGCGGGCGGTGCGCATCCGGCGGTAGAAGCCGCGGCCGCTCCAATCGGCGTCGCCCGCCTCGTGCGGGCGCCCGGACACGCCGTAGCGCACGAACACCCGGCGCGTCTCGTGGGGTTTCAGCAACAGTTCGTACGAGGCGCGCGCCGTGGTCAAGGTGTTGGGGGCGGGCGCGAACATCAAGCGCGTGATTCGCTCGATCTCGTCCAGACCCGTGTATTTGAGCAGCACCGCGCTGCCGTTCTCCAAATCCGCGCAAGACACACCGCGCGCCGCCCGTACCTCGCCGCGCACTTCGAACAAATCCGCAAAGTCCGACGCAAACCGGAATGTCAGGCGTACTTGCAGAGGACCGTCGCTGAAATTGCGCACCAGCAGGCGCTCGAAGCACGTGCCCTCCCACACGAACTTCATGCGATTCAAGTGAATCTGTTCCCGACGGAAGGCGATGCGCCCGTCGATGAGCAGATCGGGGTTGCTGAGATCGGCGCTGAATACCGCGTTGTCGTCCTGGGTCATCGAGCTCAGCAGCAGCGGCCGCGCTTCTTCGAGCAGCAATTGAAACTGCGACAGGATCCGGGTGTCACGATGGTACAGTCCTTCGGAATTACCCGGTTCGCCCCCGATGTCGCCGCGCTGATCGAAGACCGCGAACGTGTCTCCGTGCTTCAGCGTGCGCGTGCGCCGCTCTTGCAGTGCGGCGTTCGCGGCGATTGCGTATTGCGGGGCCGGATCGGGGTCGCCGGCGCCATGTGCCGGTGCTGAAGAATTCGGCAAATTTGATGTGTTCACGCACGCCCCATGTCGGTTGTTGAAGATCGTTGCTTCGGTGGTTGGCTGTCAGAGGCCGGTTGCGCGTTGAGCGGTTCAACCGGTTGACGTCAAAAAGTCAGTGGTTTTCTTCGAGGTCATTTCAAGGATCACTGGACGATTTAAAGACCCTAAATTGTAAAAGTTGCAGCCCGCGCGCGCACGGTGCGGACATCTGGGATAAGAGTGCCTGTAAGCGCGTCGGTTCCATCGAACGCGCCGCGCGGGAGCTACCCGCGACCCGGCTCGTCGTATATTCTCTACGAGGATCTACATCGGGACGGAAATATCGCATGAGAATCGCACAGGTCGCACCGCTGACGGAAGCCGTGCCGCCGAAACTCTATGGGGGCACTGAACGTGTCGTCGCTTATCTGACGGATGCATTGGTGGAACTCGGACACGAGGTCACGCTCTTCGCCTCCGGCGACAGCCTGACGAAGGCGGAACTGTCCGCCATCTGGCCGCGCGCGGTGCGCCTCGATCCCGAGGTGACCGATTATTTCGTTCCCTTGTTCATGCAGCTGGAAATGGTGGCGCGCCGTGCGCATGAATTCGATGTCATTCATGCGCATCTGGACTACTTCGGGTATCCGATGCTCGTGCGGCTCCCGACGCCGTCGCTCACCACGCTGCATGGCCGGCTGGATCTGCCGGAACTCCCCGCCCTCTACGGCGTTTATGACGACGTGCCGGTGGTATCCATTTCAAATTCGCAGCGCGTCCCGTTGCCGCAACCCAACTACATAGCGACGGTGCATCATGGGCTGCCGAAAGATCTGCTCAAGAAAGGGCCCGGAACGGGCGGATATCTCGCCTTCTTGGGCCGTATTTCGCCGGAGAAGGCGCCTGACGCCGCCATCAGAATCGCCGCGGGCGCGGGCATGCCGCTCAGGATAGCGGCCAAAGTCGACAAGGTCGACCGGGAGTATTTCAAATCCAAGATCGAGCCGCTGTTGTCGCAGGGCGGGGTCGAATTCGTCGGCGAAATCGCCGAGCATCAAAAAAGCGAGTTTCTCGGGAACGCCTCCGGGTTGCTGTTCCCGATCGCGTGGCGCGAGCCGTTCGGCCTCGTGATGATCGAAGCCATGGCCTGCGGAACCCCGGTGATCGCATACGACAACGGGTCGGTGCCGGAAGTGCTGGAGGATGGGGTCACCGGATTCATCGTGGAAAACGAACGGCAGGCCGTCGATGCCATCGGAAAGATCGGTGCGCTCGACCGGGATCGGATCCGGGCGGAGTTCGACCGCCGCTTCACCGCGCACCACATGGCCCAGAATTACCTGAAGTTGTATGCGCGCTTGGCCAAGATGGAGCGCCCGGGCATGCGCATCAGGCACGCGAACGTGGAAGGATCGCTGTTAACATAGGAGCATGTTACAGAGCGATTCAGGCGCGACCGCGGGGAATGCCGCCGCGGTATTGACCGAGGGCTATGGGCGGCTGCCCGCGCATTTTTTTACGCGCGTCGGCCCGACGCGCGTTGCGGATCCCACGCTGATAGCCTTCAATTCGGCGCTCGCGTCGGAATTGGGGCTCGATGTATCGGATCTCGATGCGCGAACTCTCGCGGAAATTTTCTCCGGCAACCGGGCGCTGCCCGGATCGCTCCCCCTCGCGATGGCGTATGCCGGCCACCAGTTCGGGCAATTCGTGCCGCAGCTCGGCGACGGGCGCGCAATCCTCCTGGGGGAAATGTGCGACCGCTCCGGCCGGCGCCGCGACATCCAATTGAAGGGCTCGGGCCGCACGCCGTATTCGCGAAGCGGCGACGGGCGCGCCGCGTTGGGTCCGGTCCTGCGAGAATACCTGGTCAGCGAGGCCATGCATTCGCTCGGAATTCCGACCACGCGCGCTCTGGCGGCCGTCGCGACCGGCGAAGCCGTCTATCGGGAAAGGGGGCCGCTGCCGGGAGCGATATTGACGCGAGTCGCTGCGAGCCACGTGCGGGTGGGTACGTTTCAATATTTCGCCGCCCGCGCGGACGCGGATGCGGTTCGATGCCTCGCGGATTACGTGATCGACCGGCACTATCCCGACACGCGGTCGGCGGCCCATCCGTACCTCGAATTACTGAGGTCCGTCATGCAGCGGCAGGCGCGGCTGGTGGCCGGCTGGATGAGCGTGGGATTCATCCATGGCGTGATGAATACCGACAACATGGCCGTCTCGGGCGAGACCATCGACTTTGGGCCGTGCGCGTTCATGGACGCCTATGACCCGGCGACGGTGTTCAGCTCCATCGATCACGGAGGCCGCTATGCCTATGCGAATCAGCCCGCGGCGGCGCAATGGAACCTGGCGCGGTTCGCCGAGACGCTCTTGACGTGCATCGATTCCCGGTCATCCGACCGTGCCGTCGAGCGTGCCACCGGCGTGATCGCCGATTTCTCCCGGGAATTCGACGAGCAATGGCTTGCAGCCATGCGCAGAAAGCTCGGGCTGTTCACCGAGGAGGAGGACGACCTGACGTTGGTTCGCGGCCTGCTGCATGAGATGCAGCGCGGAGGCGCGGACTTCACTCTGACGTTCCGCCGGTTGTGCGCGGCCGCCGAAGGGATAGCCGGCGACGCGGCCGTGGAGGAATTGTTTGCGGATCCGGCCGGCTTCCGGCAATGGTCGCAGGGGTGGCGCGCCCGCTTGGCGCGCGAGCCGCAGCCGGGAAGCGAACATGCGGCATTCATGCGCCTGGTCAATCCGGCAATCATCCCGCGCAATCATCGCATCGAAGCGGCGATCGTGGCGGCCGTGCAGTGCGGCGACTACGCGCCGTTCGAGACACTGGCGGCCGTCCTGTCCCGCCCCTACGAGGACTCGGACGCCGGCGCGAACTATGCCGTCCCGCCGCTGCCCGAGGAACGCGTGCTGCAAACGTTCTGCGGCACGTGAACGGCATGGACGACGGAACGTGAACCAAGAGGCGCTCGAGCAGATTCAAATCAAGATCGCGTATCTCGAACGGGCGAATGCCGACCTCAGCGACGTGGTCTTTCGCCAGCAGCTGGAAATTCGCGCATTGGATGCGCGCATCAAGGAAGTGTCGGAGCGCCTCGCCGCCGCGCAAGCCGAAGACCGGCAGCGATCCGCCGACGACGAGCGGCCGCCGCATTATTGACATGGGCATCGTGACGACGCCGTATTGGCAGGAGCATTGCCCGGTCCCTGAATTGCCGCGGCGCCCGCTGCCCGCGCGCGTCGACGTGCTGATCGTCGGCGCGGGATATACCGGATTATCCGCCGCCCGGGAGACGGCCGCCGCCGGGGCCGTGACGTGGGTGTTGGATGCCGGCGCGGTGGGCGCGGGTTGTTCCGGCCGAAACGGGGGCCAGGTCGCCTTCAGCATCAAGCCGTCGTTGGCGGCCCTGGCATCGCGCTACGGCGAGAACAGGGCTTACGCCATCCATGAGGAGGGCCGCGAGGCCGTGGCTTACCTGCGGCGCTTGGCGACCGCCGAGGGCATGGATTGCGACTGGCGAAACCTCGGGTGCTTTTTCGGCGCGCACACGAAGGGCCACTTCGCCGCGATGGTGCGGGATGCCGAGAATCAACCCCGTGGCCTCGAACAGCGCATCACCGTGGTGCCTCGAGCCGAGCAATTCCGCGAAATCGACAGCGACTTCTATCATGGAGGCTGCGTCTATCACGATGACGCATCGGTGGACCCCATGCGGATGCTGGTGGCGCTGCTGCGTCGGGCGGAGCACGCCGGCGCCATCGTGCGGGACCACTGCCCGGTGCAGAGCATACAGCGGTCCGGCGACGGCTTTGAGATTCTCACCCCGCTGGGAAAGATCCAGGCACGCAAAGTCTTGGTCGCGACGAACGGCTACTCGGGCCCGCTCTCGCCGTGGCATAGGCGGCGGGTCATTCCGATCGGCAGCTATCAAATCGCGACGCAGGCATTGGGGCCCGATGCGGTCCGCCGTTTGATACCCCAGGGCCGCAATGTCGTCGACTCGCGTCGTGTGGTGGTGTACTTTCGGCCGTCATCCGACGGCGAGCGCATCGTTTTCGGCGGACGGGCGGCCCTGGCGGAGAAGGATCCGCTGGCCTGTGTGCCGCGACTGAAGGCGATGCTGACGCGCATCTTTCCGCAGCTCGCATCGGTGCGAATCGACTACGCGTGGGTGGGGTGGGTGGCATATACCTTCGATACGCTGCCGCACCTGGGACAGCGCGAGGGCGTCCACTATTGCATGGGGTATTGCGGTCAGGGCGTGCCGCTCGCGCCCTATTTCGGGCAGCGGGTGGGACAACAGATGATGAACTTGAAGGAGGGCGGGACCGCCCTCGACGGTCTCGAGTTCCCGACGCGCCCTTACTATTTCGGAATCCCGTGGTTCCTCGCCCCGTCGGTGTTCGCGTATCGTACGATGGATGCCATCGGCGTTTAGGGTCATATGACCGGGTGCGCGATGACGAAGTACGCATCATTCGGGGAACTTGCGCGGCACGAGGCTCAGGGAAGGGACTTTCGCGTCCGCCTCGTCGAACGTCCGCGCGCGCGCGCGGTCATCCTCGCGCCCCATGGCGGAAAGATCGAGGAGGGAACCTCGGAGATCGCCGCGTTGATCGCGGGCGCGGATCACAGTCTTTTTTGTTTCGAAGGCCGGAAGCCGTATGGCCGGAATCGGGACCTGCACATCACGAGCCACCGTTTCGATCATCCGGAGTGCCTCGCCATGGCTGCGCGCCGCGACATCGTCGTCAGCGTGCATGGTTGCATGGGGCGCTCACGGATATTCGTCGGCGGGCTCGATGTCGACCTCTCGGGACGGCTGTCGATGGAGCTCGCGGCGGCGGGCTATGTCGTGATCTCCGAGGGCCACCGGTATCCGGGGCGCCACCCGTTCAACATCTGCAATCGCGGGCTGCGGAACAAGGGCGCGCAGCTCGAAATCACCTACGATTTGCGAGCTCCCGAGCACCGTGCGGCCATCGCCCGTGCGGTCCGTTCGGCGATCGCGGATCTCAGCGAGTCGCTGTGCGCCACATTGTATGGCGATGTGCGTGCCCCATGAACGATGTTGTGCGTGCCCCGCTCAAGTTGTTGTCCTCGATGGCTACCCGCGATGTGCTGCGGGAACTGGTGGCGCGCTACGTCTCGGACACCGCCCGCGCCGTGAGCACGGAAGCGGCCGGAGGAGTCGATGTGGCCAGGCGCGTACGCGATGGTGAGGCGGTGGACATCGTCGTGCTCGCCAGCAACACCATCGACCAGCTGATCGACGAGCGGAAATTGCACAGCCGCGTGGATCTCGTCAATTCAGGCATTGCGATCGCCGTTCGAGCAAATTGCCCGCGGCCGGAAGTGGGGACGGAAGATGAGGTGAAGGGCGCCGTGCTCGCCGCCGGTACCTTGAGCTATTCGACCGGTCCGAGCGGCGTCTACCTGGAAAAGCTGTTCGAGCGCTGGGGCGTACTCGAAACCATTCGCAGCCGCATCGTGGTGCCTCCCCCCGGCGTCGCGGTGGGATCGCTGATTGCGAGCGGCAGGGTGGAGCTCGGATTTCAACAACTGAGCGAGCTTACGAACGTGCCCAACGTCGAGATCGTGGGCCCGTTGCCGCCGGCGATCCAGCGCATGACGACCTTTTCCGGCGGAATCTCGGTCGCAAGCCTGGACCCCGCGGCGGCCCGGCTGCTCCTCGAGTTCATGGCGTCGCCTGCGACCGCCGGGGCGAAACTCCGTCATGGGCTCGAGCCTGCCGCGCGCACCTAGCTTAGCCGGGCGCGGATCATGAGCTCAAGTTTGGCGTGCAATGGCCGACCATATGACATGGTGAGGCTTTCCATCGGGGATGGCCCGGCGGCGCGGATCATTCGGTGACCCTGTGAGCGTTCTCTTCCCAAGCGAAAAAGTGGCGGCACGATGGAACGGAGCGCTTCAAACGCGCCTCCGGCATGCTCCGTTGGAATCGTTTCTGAGGTCGAGGGGCCGGAAGTGGGTGCTGTCCGGTGAAGCACGCATCAGCGACAACCTGGCGTGCGCGACCATCTACTTCGTCGATCAGGCTCTCAAAGCGTGCACGCCGGATGGCGATGGACTGCTCGATGCCAGCCATCATGCGGCGGTCGGTCAGGCGGCCTGTGCGGTGAGTCACGGATTGGCGCTGCTCATTCAGGAGCCGAACTCGTGGCGCATCGCGGCGCTCATCGGAACAGCTCGCATCCTGACTCCGCATATCGGACCGGATGCGTCCGCCCACCTGTCGGCGACGTGCGCACGGGACTACGCCAAAGGACTCAAGATGGGTCTCGAAAGCGGCCTGCTGCGAATCAGCACCGTCGCCGCGGAGGCGGTGGAGGGCAACAATCATGCGCGCGCCGGCGAAGCGGTGGAGCTCATCTCGCAGAGAATATCGCCGGTGCCGGCGGGTTCTCCCGCAAGGCGCACCGCGCCTCTGTAGGGACGTGTAGGGGCATACCTGTAGGACTGTTGCGCGATCCCTGTGGGAAGAACTCGGATGGCATGCGCGCGGTTCTTGCGTTCGTCGAGCGGAGCGCTGCCGGCTGAGGCACACTGTATTGCGGCTAAAATACAGGTACGATCCATTGAACGTGTCCACGCGAAGCAATGACCATCCACGAATTCCCGGAACGAAGGCAATGAAGGACAAAGATCATTGCCGGCTTCTGGAAATTGCCCTGGCGACCGTGGTCGACGCCGTCATTGGCACCGACGCGCACGATTGCATCACGTACTTCAATCCTGCGGCGGAATCGATGACGGGCTGGCGGTCGAACGAGGCGCTGGGTAAATCGCTGACCCAGGTGTTCTTTCTCATCGATCAGGAACACGACAAGGTCATCGACAGGCCGCTCGACGGGGCGAAGGATGGCTCTCCAAAGGCGGCCGGCATGAACCATGCCTGCGTGGTGAATCGCCGGGGTCTTCAGGTGGGGATTGAATACACCGCGGTGGCGATGCGCGACGAGCGCGGCGCGTATGCGGGGGCCGTGATCGTATCGCGTGCGCGCCGCCAGACGGCGGAGATCGCCCTGCAAAGCACCAACGAGTCGCTGCTCGCGAACGCGGACGAACTGTTCGAGGAGAAAGAGCGCGCGCAGGTGACGCTCAATTCCATCGGTGACGCCGTGATCAGCACGAACTTCAGCGGCCGGGTAAGCTACTTGAACGTCGTCGCGGAAAAAATGACCGGGTGGGTTCAACTGGATGCATCCGGAGTCGCTGTCGACGAGATATTCCGGCTCGTCGATGCAACCACGCGCGAAACGATTCCCTGCCCGACGGCGCAGGCCATCATCGAAAATCGCAGGATTTCCCTGGAAGCCGTGTGCGTGCTCAGCCGGCGGGATGGAGAGGAAATGGCGGTTGAGGTCTCCGCGGCGCCCATCCACGACCGCAACGGCGGCGTCATCGGTGCCGTGATGGTGGCGCACGACGTCACCGCGGCGCGCGAGCTGTCCATGAAACTGGCGCGGCTCGCCCTGCACGACAGCCTCACCGAACTGCCCAATCGGGCCCTGTTCAGCGATCGGTTGATTCAGGCCACGACGAACGCACGGGCGAACGGCGGCTATGCGGCACTGCTCTACGTCGATCTTGATCGCTTCAAGCACATCAACGATTCCCTCGGTCACGCCATCGGGGACCAGCTTTTGCAGACGGTGGCGCGGCGATTGTTGGGCTGCGTGCGCAGCACCGACACGGTGAGCCGGCAGGGCGGCGACGAATTCGTCGTCTTGCTGCCCGACATAGTCCATGTCAAGGACGCCGTGGCTTGTGCGGAAAAGCTTCTCGGCGCGCTGGAGGCGCCGTACCGAATCGGCGAACATGAGCTGCGTATATCCGCCAGCATCGGAGTGGCCATATTTCCCGATGATGCGCGCGAAGCCGAGGCGCTCCTGCGTTGCGCCGACGCCGCGATGTATCAGGCCAAGTATCACGGACGCAACAACTACAAGCTCTTCAATTCCGCGCAGGAACTCGATTCCGCTTCGGAACTCGACGTTTTGGAGTAAGGCCGGATGCGCGCGGTGCGGTGCTGCGCGCCGATCCGAGAGGCGCCGATCTGACCGCGCCCAGAGTCTAGCGAGTGAAAGCCCGGGCATCATTCTGTAAAGTCAGCTCGGCACCGCTCATCCGCTGAGTGCCCGCGCACCGCTTGAAACCACGCAACGGTCAGTTGCGTTCCTGCCGCCACGAATCTCGTGTTTTTTGCCGAAAGATGATGGTTTTGACCATCTGACGTCGCTTTACCTAGTGAGGACGCAAATATTTGCGATCGGAACGGGCGGAACGCGTCGGCCCGGTAGCCGCACGCGCCGTGGTGCCATGACACACCGAGGAATTGACGATGACAGCAGGCAATACGTGGATCTCTTCAACCGCAGCGCATAACGTGGCCATCGCCAAGCGGGGCGCGCGCCGGGTGCTCATCATCGATAACCATCCGATCGTTCGGGAAGGACTGCGGCGGATCATCGACGGCGAGGATGACCTGTCGGTGTGCGCCGAGGCCGACACTGCGCGTGATGCGCGTGTTGCGATCAAGGAGCGGAATCCGGATGCGATGATCGCGGACATCGGACTCAACCAAGGCGACGGAATCGAGCTGGTGCGGGACGTGCGCGCTCACTACCGGAGGTTGCCGATTCTGGTGCTCTCGAGTCACGATGAAACCATCTACGCTGAACGGCTGCTCTCCGTCGGCGCCAACGGCTACATCATGAAGGATGCCACGAGCGAAGAGATCTTGGTGTCGCTGCGCCGGGTGCTCGATGGCGAAATCTATGTATCGCATGACGTTGGATGCAACATGATAAAGAGGAGGTCGACCGCCCGCGGATCCTATGTGTCATCCGACCCCATCGAGCGGCTGAGCAATCGCGAGCTTCAGATCCTCCATCTGATCGGCAAGGGGATGAGCACGCGCGAGACCGCGAATTCGCTCACCTTGAGCATCAAGACGGTTGAATCGCA
>Ga0070730_10001370_pt1 | contig 23614 bp, 16 predicted proteins | sample Coa_R1_3_FD_66447 | JGI IMG/M metagenome (GOLD analysis project Ga0070730, IMG submission 66447) | Surface soil microbial communities from Centralia Pennsylvania, which are recovering from an underground coalmine fire - Coalmine... | ecosystem: Environmental > Terrestrial > Soil > Unclassified ... | reverse complement strand
TGCCTCACCGCCCATCTTTTCGTACCACCACTTGCCGGATTCCCACGCTTCTTTGGTCTGACCAATCCCGGCATCTTTCACTAGCCGGACGTTCCCGGCGAACCAGGTGAAGGCACGAAAGGCCAACTGAATTGCCGCTTTGAAAGTGCGGTCCCACCACCGCGCATCCCAGTTCATTTGACCGAAGATGTTCTCGGTTGTGTCCCAGGTCTTCCGCGCGAGTTCTCCGCGCGTCATCTTGCCAGCATCCAAGTCGGCCTGATGATCTTCGAGTGCCATGCTGTAGTCGCGCAGGAATGCGCCGAGCTTGATCCGAGGAATGTAGTAGCCAAACAGCGGACGCATGACGAGCTGATTCAATGCGAAGGGACTTTTCAGCAGTGCCGCAATGTAGCGGTCTTCCGCGACTGCCTGACGAACGCCTTCTATGGAGTGCAGCCGTTCGTCTTCGTGGAGTGAGAGTTTCGCGCCCGCTGAGAACAGATCATCCACCAGTTGCGCAGCTTCAGGGTACTTCAGAATGAAATCCTTGCCTCGTGTGGCATTGAGAAATTCTTCTGGGTTGGTCGCGTAGCGCACCACTGAGGTTCCGAGCCGATAGTCCATGACCGGAGCGAATGGCGAGGTCGCAATGTTCTTCGCCGCTTCGATGAGATTGGAGAGACTCTGATTCCGGAGGGCGTAACCCGCCTGCTCCATCCCATGCCCAACCTGACCGGCAACTGAGGAAACACTGGTCACGATCGCGTGGAACGGTGAGAGTGAGAGCCGATAGCCAGTGAGTTGGTTTTTGACCGTCATCAATCCGTTGCCGATGGTTGATTCCCGGATGTAGTCATGGCTGAGCATGTTGCTCAGTAGGCGGTGCCAGTCATCGCGGAGCGCCCACTTCCCGGCCTGCACAAACCCTTCGCCGGATGCTGCTGGGAATCTCACGTTGCCGATCTTGTCCTCGATGAACTTGAAACCTTCCGGGAGTTGCCCACCAGCTTTAACGAAGACTCTTCCTCCATCGGCTTTCGCGTCTCGCCACATCTCTTGCGCGGTGATGTAGCGCCAGGCATCCGACTGTGCGAGTTCAAACATCTTGACAGGATTGTAGGTCTGGGGTTCTCCTCCGCGATCCAGTCCTTCGCTCATGGTATCGAGGGTGGCTTGCTTCATAAAACCTTTGGAACCTTCAAGCGGTCGTCGCCCTAACGCACCGCGAGTGCCGGAGGTCTCGGGCTTTCCGGGCACAACCTTCCAGAGCACGCGGAAGTGATCCTGCTTGTAATTGAGCAGGCCATCCGCAAGTTCTTTCAGCGGGCCTTCCGGCAGTTTGTCGTCTGCTTTGAAGTCCGCGATCTTATGGAGGAAAGCCGCTTTGGCATCGTTCGGCATTTCACTCCACAACTTCTGTGCTTTCGGGCTGAGGTTGGCAACCTGGGTTTCGACGAGAGTTCGATAGGTCGCTTCGTCAGTCTTGCCCATGAAGTCAGCGAGTCGTTGGAGTTCTGGAGTGGGCTGTTTCTCTCCGGTCTTGTAAGCATCGACAAAGGCCACGCCTGCTTCCTTGCCGAGCTTGTCGAACATTTCGCCGGACTTCTTGAGGGTCTGTTCCAATACCCAGCGGTTCTTCTCCCGCGTCCCGGTCAGCTTCATGGCTGCGTCAAGAGTCTTGATGGGGATTCCAGCACGGGGGGCTATAAGGTGCTGGAGGTCGGAGAACGCCTTGCCGAGGGTAAGTTTGGCTTTGTCTAACGCAGGTAGGATCTCAGCGTCGAATTCCTTCTTGGCGAACTCGCCTAGTTTGGCCGGTTCAAAGGTTCCGACTTCGCTGGTGAAGAGGTTGGGTTCAACACGTCCTTGACCGCCTGCGCTCGCTTGTCCGGGGGTTGGCTGTTGTAGACTTCCAGCACCTTTTTGAGTTTTGCTTTCGATTGTTCGGTCATGCGCGGCTCCCGGCTCAGATTGGGCCGACTTGATGATTGAATCTTCTAACTGCTCATCCGAGATGTCAAGGCCAAAAGCAGCCTTGAATGCTTCCGACGGGCTTGGCTGCGTACCCAGCGCGAGCGTCCCTTGTCCGGGCATATCGAAGTTGGCATCCTGGGCGAACTGCCGCAGTTTCGCTTTGACTAGAGTCGGGCGCTCCGCGAGGGTTCGTACAATCGCATCCACGGCGGGATCACGGCCGCCACCGAATAGCGCAGGCTGATTCAGGTAATCTTCTACTGGGATGCTACGTTGCGCTATTTCGGCATGGTCGCGCAGTGCATCACGGATCAACGGCATGATGTTGTAGGCATCGGTGCGCGGAGCAAGAGAGGCCAATGCGGCCAGCGAGGAATCGAGTTTATTGAGAACGGATTTCGGCGTGGCATCCATTAGGCGCGGATCGTCCACCACTGAGCCTAGCAATGCTCGCTCCACGAAGGTCTTGCCTTCCTCGCTCAGTCCGCCAGTCGCCGTGTCCACGAACTGAGGCCGCTCGCGGGCCGTAATTGCTCCATCCTTCACCAACAGACTTACGATATCCTTCCCGCGCTCCCGCATGGCATCCCTGAGCGAGGCGGTATCGCCGAGCGAGTCAATCATTCCAGCGATGGAGTTCAGGGACTCGCGGCTAATGGCTTTGCCCGCGCTGACGGCGCGTTCGCTCACGCCAAGCGCTCCCGTCATCGACTTATTGAGTTCCGATCCAAGCGCGCGCAGTTCATCAACCGTCTTCGGCGCTGTGATCTCACGGACTAGAATCGGTTCCTTCATCTTGCGGATTGCTTCTTTATCGAGTCCGAACGTCGTAGCTTGGGCAAGCAGAGCGTTCTTGTAGCGGTTGCCGTCGCCCGCTTTGTAAAGTCTCTGAGTGCTCATTGCCCGTGAGTTTCCGCCGAGCACAATTCCATCAGGAGTGATTATCGGTGGGCCGTTCACTGCGTCCGGGTTAGTGTTGATCGTGTAATTCGGATCGTACTTCTGCGCCTGCTGAATCACTCGGGCCTGTGCTTCCTTCGAGGTATCGTAGGCTCTCTCTTGAACGCCAGATGGGTAGGTCGGATTCTTGGCAAAGGATTGAGCGTTGTGCGAGGTTTGCAACTCGGTAGCTTCGACTACGCGGTACTTCGCTGGACGTTCACCCTCTGATGTGAGCAGTTTGGTGGCGTTGCCAGTCACGCCATTTATCTCGGTGCCAGCAGCACGCTCTTTTGCCGCAGTCGTAATGACGGCGCGGCGCGGCGGTTGCGGCGCTTTCTTCGGTGCCTTTATCGGCTCACTCAGCGCCTTAACCCGAGCCTCAGTTTCACGTTCTGGGGCTTTGACTTTAGCCTCTGCCCCTTCCATCTTTAGCGGTCGCCCGGCAATGCCAATGTCTGAGGGCTTTAGGTCGGTTGGGACTACTCCCTCTCCCTTGTAGCCGGGAACTGGAACACCGTAGCCATTGTCGGTTTTCCGCGCGGTCACGACACGAACCGGAAGTTCCTTGATGCCCAATTCCTTCGCCACTCCCAGGCGGTGATTCCCGTCGGTGATGTGAGCTTTCTGGTCTTCGACGCCATACTTGAGGATCAGCGCTTCTTGGAGCCCGTTCTTTTGGATGTCCGCTTTGAGCGCATCCATCGGCGTTCCGAAGGGTTGGGCGCGGCGATCCTGTTCTTGATATTTCAGGAGTTCCGAGGTAGGAACCATCTGAACGTGTTCGTTCAAATAGCGGGAGACGGTTTCGGTTGGAACCATCTCCGTGTGTTGGGGATGTGTAGCGACTAGGCCGGGGTGCTCTGGCTCTGCCACCTTCGGCGCTTCCCGCATCGCCCGTTCAATTCGGTCGGCGGTAGCAATGTACTTGCTCAAGCCTTTGAAGTCGGAGGGAATTTCGCCGGGTTTCAATCCCAGTTCTACGCGGGCCTGGGCGAGTGCCGCGGCGTGACGGTCTACGCCTTTCGTGGTGTCGGTTCCCGCCACTTTCGGCAGCGGTGTATTCTCGTCGGTTTTGACTTTGGTTTCTGCTACTCCGGCTACTGGCTGGGTTTTGTCGTCGATCAGCTTTGGTGCGGCGGTCTTGCTGGCGGTGACGGGCAAGCGGGGCAAGCCAACAGATTCGAGTGCTTGGTGGATCTGCTCGATTCCTTGGGGCTGGGCAGCGCGCCGTGATTCGATGATGACATTCTTTCCCGCTTCAACGTCCTGTTTTAGTGAAGCTATGCGCTCTGGGATGGGTGCGCCGATAGAGCCATCGGGCTTTTCTTTGAAGAGAGTGCCGTCGAAATCTACGCCAACCGCTGCGCCACCTGCTGCGGCCTGCGGCTTTCGCACATCCTGGGGCTTGATGTTGTCAAACTTGGTTCCATCGTCGAACACTCCGCGTAGCCGTCTCATGCCGTTGTTTGCACCGGCAGTGATGTCGGCCAGGACTTTCCCCGGCTTCCAGTTTCCGTCTGGGCCGCGCACTTCTACGGCTTGACCTTTCAGGCTTTCGGGCTCCGTCAGTGGGCGTGGTGCGCGCGGTCCTGCGGCTGCGGACGTGCTGAGTTTTCCTTGGAGTTCGGCAATCCGCGCTTTCATTTCGTCGGTGCCGAGGATGGAGCGGGTTACGCCTTTTTCGCCGGCGGCTTCGGGGCGCGCGGCGGCAACTTCTTTCCCTTGCTGGCTTGGTTCCACTCGTCCACGTTCACTCCCTGAGACTCCAGCTTCTTCCTGTGGACGTTGAAGAACGCCTGCTGCGCTTGGCTTTTGAATGGCACCTTCGGCCTCCTGTCTTTGTCGCGCGGCTTCATCGGCCGCTTCGTGTGTCTGGGCAATCTTCTGTTCGAGAGCCACTGCTTCTTGTTCTTTCCCGGCAGCGCGTAGTTCCTGGGCCTTTCTGTAATCGTCATGGGTTTTTTCGGTGGCTGCGTGCATCTCCGGAGTCTGGAGCAAGACTTCCGCTTTCTTGACTGGCTCTCCCGGTACTCCGGTGTTGGCGATGGCTTGGACTTGCCGAACAGCATTCTTGCCTGGTTCGCCTGTCACTGCTCCCGTAGCACTTTCAACGGGCATCTCTTTGTGGAGATTCGCAACGACCTGCTCGGCTGCGGCTTGGTCGGGAACTGTGACCTTGGCGGCGGAAATGTCCGCGATCTGGCTGGGCTGAACTCCCTGGCGTGCGGCTTTGTCTTCGATGCGATCGGTGTCTTTTGACTTGCGCACGGCTTCTACGTCAGCACCGGGTACACCTTCCGTGGCTTTCTCTACTGCCTTTCCAACTACAGGCGCTTGGCGTTCGGCACTGGCGCGGAGGTCTTCTACGTCGTTCGTGGTATGGTGGACTGGCTTCGGTTCGGCTTGCACGCCTTCGATAGTCGGCGGTTCGAGTGTCGTCCCTGCTGGCGGCGGTTCTACTGGTGCGGGACCGCGCCGCATACTGAAGGTTGTTCCGACGGGCCCGGTTCCTAAAGGATTTGCGCCGACGCCTACGCGAACCTCTTCGGGGGTAATGCCAACCGCCAAACGTGGATTAACCGCGTGGAATGCGCCAGCGCCGGCGAGTAGAGCGGAGAGTCCGGCTTGGCTCCCTTTCTCTGCGCGCTGTTCGGGAGTCATCTTGTCCCAGTTATCGTGCAGATCGGTCGCCGCATCGAGCGCTCCCTTGGAGAGCATCCCGGTAAAGCCGAGGCTGATAACGCGCTGCAATAGCGGACGGGCCGCGCCTGCTCCGAAGAAAGGCCAGTTCAGGGGATCGGCGGCCGTGCTGGCAGCAGTTTCGGCAACGCCTCTGGTAATGCCTGCCTCGATAGGGCGCTCTTTCTGGAATTTCTCCACCATCTCTGGCGTGGTGCGAATTGGACCCGGGGGGATCGGCTGACCAGCGGTAGCCGGTTCAGTTGCCGCAAAGCCGGTAGCCAGTTCTCCGGCTGGTGGGCCAACTGTGCGCGGGATATAGGTAAGTGCTCTCTCAGTCGCGGCGAGGGCCGGCACTGCCGCTTGCGGAACCATCTCACCTAAGCGTTCCTGGGGCGTGGGTTGATTCGGAGCGGCGACATAGTTCGATGGGCCGGGAATAGGCTTCATCGAGCCAAGATCAAATTCTGGCTTGGGAACGGCTTGAGCAGGTGGAGGAGTTCCCGGAGGCGCACCGGGTACGCCAGCCATCGTGGAAGGAGGGGTAATCGGGCGTTCTGGCGGAGGCGTAGCCTGGATGGGCTTTAATGTGCTGAGATCAAACGGCGGCGGGGCTGGAGGAGCAACCGGTTGTAAGGTGCTCAGGTCAAAAGCGGAGGCTCCCATTCTATTGCGCTACTCCGAGATCAACGGTGCCCTGTGCGTTCGTCCAATGGAGTTTGTTATCCTTTTTGCTTTTAACCGTGTGCGTGGCGCCGGGAGGCGGGCCTTTCGGAGCACCGGCGGCGGGCGGTGCGCCCGGAGCAGGCGCCGGAGCCGTCTGAGCCACTGGCGTCCACGTAGCCTGTCCTTTGGCATCGACGGTGACAACTTGGTGCGGACCGACATCTCCGCCATCTCCGAGGAGACCGCTTTCCTCTTCGTAGGCGTTCTGCGCTTCCTGGAGAGAGCGTTGCAGTTCGGCGTTGCTCTCGGGCTGGCCGGGATCCTTTGCGTACTCCGCGAGGGCGCGCTGAATTGAGGCGTTCTTTTTGTCTGCGATAATGCGGGCCTGGGTTACGGATTGCCCCCCACCCGGCTTCGAGGGTCTGCCGCTCAAGGCTGCAATCCGCTTGCCTACGGCTTCATAGTCGGCATCGGTTTGAGGGGGATGCCCGTTCTGCCGCGTGAATTCGGAAATGACCTTGTTGCGCATCGCCTGTTGGATTACGGCTTCGTTCGGCTGTTCCGGTTTCTCCGGTTTGTAGCCAAGGCTGTAGTCGATGAGGTCTTTGCCTTTCAATCCGACAGCGATACCGTTCTTTCGGCGTTGGTCAATTTCAGCCTGGTCAAGTCTCAGTTTCTCATCCGTCTTATTGGCTGAGTCAGGTTTGTTCTCCGCATTCAGTTCTGCGGTCGCGTGTCCGGCTGCTCCGCCATAGGAAACATTCGTGTCTTTCGTCGCCGCCAGTTCTTCCTTGCGTGCAGCCTGCGCCTGTTTCCAGTTCGCTAGAGCTTCATCGTAAGTTCTGGAGCTAGTTAATTGTTCGCGTAGCAGTCGGTTCGCCTCGGTTTGGCCGGCAGCATTTGGAGCACCATAGGGCGTAGAGCCAACTTTTCCTGGATCAACCGCGCCAGCAATCGCGCCCGGTATTCCGCCAAGCGCCAAGCCGGTCAGTCCACCGCGCACACCGCGCCAGATTCGTGAACCGATCGACGGACGGTAAGCGGCATCGTTAAAACTGGAGGCTCTGTCTTGTGCTAGATCACGCGCTTTCTGTGCTGCGGCAATTGAAGGGTCAACCGTGCCAACAGTCTTCGCCAAGTCTTCCTGCGTTTTAGCAGTGCGTAGTTCTCCTGTGATTCCCTGGCGAGATAAGTCCTCAAGCGGAGTCTGTTCCTTCGGCATAGATACCGCCGTCGGAGTTGGGGTTGTTACGCTCGGCGGCGGCGAGGTTGCGCCGTTCGTTGGCACCTTCCCAGCACTGAGCGCCTGTAGCCATCCCGGATTTGCCCGCACTTCGTCGGGGTCAAGACCCAAAGCGCTCAAAGGGTTTGCAGCGCTTGGGAATTGACTCATGTCATCTCGATCTTCCCTATCCATTGCTGCCACCCCCGCCTTGACTATTGTCCCCGCCACCGCCTTTGAACAATTTGGCAATGTTCGACGGATCACCTAAGAACTTTCCGAAGGTACTTCCAAAACTGCTGCCAAGCGTATCCATGAAGCTCGGGGTTTCTCCCGCCTTGGCTGCGATGCCCAGTGCTCCCTGGGCGAGTTGTCCCTGTTCCTCAGCAAGACGATTCTGCATCTGTTCCGTTTGTCCGATGCCTTCGAGTCCGGCTTCCTGATAGCCAGTCCCGGCAGCAAGGCGCCGTTCTGTTGCAGCCGCCTCTTCTGCGGCCAGATCGCGCGCATTGCGGGTTTGCATGTTCTCCGTGGCCGCAATTGCGCCGGCGGGGTTCTGGCCTGTGCGCACGGCCGCGCTCTGTAATGCCTGGCCTGCCGCTTCTGCCTGGCCTGCCGCAGTATCGCTCAACTGCTGGTTTTCGAGCGTTTGCGCCTGACCACCTTGGACATAGGGATTCGCTGCACGAAACGCTCCTACGGCTGAGGCATAATCTCCAATGTCCCGCTGCGAAGTGTCAAACGAAGTTTGCGCTTCTTTGTTATATGCCGCATTTTCACCACGCGCTGTGTTGAACACTTGTGTTTGCTGGCTTCGGCTCATACTGTCGCCTCCCGGTTCTCGTACCACGCCCGCAGTTCTTCGTTCTCCGCAGGATCCAGCAAACGATAAAAGTGCGTCATTCCAGTAGCGGTCATGCGATAAATCTTTTCCAGACCATGCCTCATATCTGCTTCACGGTTCGCGGGCACTAGAATGTGTTCGTCGCGGTATCCTCGCTCCCGCAAGACAAAGTGTATCGCTTCCTGTTCGTGCATACTGCAAACCGTCGCCTCAGCGTTGATCCCGAAGCTCATCAGTTCGACCGTCCGTTCCCAGACGTGTCCCTGGATGACCTTACCATCCTGAATATCCACGGCCACCAGCGCCAGAGGGATTGACGGAAGGCGCACTCCGTTCTCATCGAACACTGGAGGCATCTGGTAACTGGTAGCATCACGTTCGTTCTGCTCCTTCAGGAGTTCCTGAATTACGGGAACGTCCTCGGGTCTCATCTCGCGCAGCCGTGTTCTCATGCTTTCGGGCCATTCCCTAGCCGGACATGCGGGTGCAACTCGCGGTATTGCATGACCTGAGCGTGATGCGCGTGCAGTTGTTTCAAAGTATCGTGCTTTGCTGCGGCGAAATCTACCGGTCCGCCTGCATATTCGCCATTCATCCGTCCGCAGTGTGGGCATGATCCTATCTTGAAATCGTGGACTAGGTGGTGCTCGGCGCCGGTGTCGGAGTTCTTGTAGATGACGACGTGGCGAGACTGCGCTAAGTCAATCCATTCGTCATGTATCTTCCAGGACATGTCAGTTCCACAGCTCGAAATTCACGGTGATGTTAGTCGAGCCGTCACTGGCTCCAGCAACGTACTCAACCGTGATTACGTCTCCGGCCGCAACCGTCAGCGCGGTCGCAATGTCCTCAGATGCCGCAAGACCGGGAAACGTAAAGACGGTTGCGTTGTTATCAGGCTGCGAGATCGGCAGTCGTCGCCTTCTTACGAGTGACCAAACATCCCAGGAAGCTCCGTTGTCCCGATAAGCAACCTGGTCATCGCTGGCAAAAAACAAACGCCCCGGAATCCCTGGCGCTGGCCGATTCTCCATCAAGTCAATCAGGATCAGGTTGCCTAACGTGCTCAAGCGTCCACTTCCTCGACCATGATGATGTCGCCGTTAGCCCAGATTATGTTTCCCTGCCCATCAGTCAGCAGTTCGTAGCGCGCTGGCTGCGGAAGATTCGCACTCGGAACCCTGTTAACCAACTGCGTTGCCGCGTCAATTCGCGGGATTCTGGTTGCGATCACGCGATCACCCCAGTCACCACATTCAAATCTTGGGTAAGTCGTCCGCCGTTCCCGCCGCCTGTACCACCACCGCCCGCTTGGCTGCTGCCGAGCGTGATCGCTCCCACGGGCTCCAAGTCATTCGAGAGAACCTCTGCCAGAGTAGGGGCAAGACGGTACTGTGTTCCATCCCATCCGACAAACTGGCTGCTGCTCAAACCGTTCCCGAAGATTGTTGCGGAAGGCCGAAGCGACTGCTTCGCGCCTTTGACTGCGGTATAAGGCGTGAAGAGTCCACTTGGACCGCTAATATCCACGCGCGCCGAAGGTCCGGTCGCAGAAGAGACCACCATCGCGTAATTCGTCTGGTTGAAGGTAGCGCCGGGAGAAGTCGCATCCGAGCCAATCAGTCCCGCTTCTACGGGATGAACTGAGGACATCTGATAGTTCGTCCACGTCTTTTTGTCGAAGCTCGATCGCAGCCGGAAGTGAAAGGTTCCACCGGGAGACGGGATCTGGATCGTGGTGTTCGTCGTCGGCGGCATGGTGGTGACATCTTTGGTAAAACTGGCCAAGGGTGAGTAGCTGAGTTCGTGGTAGATCGCCGTCTTCGCGTTTGGCGGGTTGGCGATCGAGACGGAGAACTGGGCGTTCGCCCCTTCAACTTTGTGGGAGACTCCCGCCGGCGGCGCGCTCGATCCCGCTTGTGGACCACCGGGTTGTAGAAGATTTCCTCCCGGAGAGAGTGAAGTCAGATTGTCCAAGATGAGAGTGAAGAACTGCCGCGCGTCTTCTTGGGCGCCGGGATGCAAACGGCGAACAATGCTTTCGACCCAGCTCCTCGGTTGCGCTTGGATAGTCTGGCTCATCGGTCACCTGCATCCCGACCAGGAGTGAACGGAATCACGTACACGGTAACGAACTTGAGACTGAACCAGTTCCCTGCCACCTTGCCGTTCCAGAACCTTAGCCTCCAGAATTCATTGACGCTCGGCGGAACCTTGCGGGTAATCCCGTAGACCTGCTTCGGCCGGAGCGCAATCGGTTCACAGGGGAGTTCGTCAAGTTCCTCAATCAGTTTCACCTCACCGCCTTCATCGCTGATTGCTTCCCGGCTGGCTATAAAAGAGGCAAAGAGTGTGCCCCATCCCGCCGCGTTCAGATTGAATCCCTCGGGCTTACACACTGCCTGCATGAGCCCGGAACTCATAGTTTCGTACTGGCAGTCGATTCCTGCCCCGTTATCCTGGAAGATGCCGGGGGTTCTCGCCTGCACCGTGCCGTCGGGCCCACTCGAGGCGAAAAGCAGTTGCGTCAACTGATAACTAGAATCCGGCATCGTTTCCCAACTGGGCCCGTCGATATAAGCATTGCCGCCTGGCGGTAGCGTCCGCTTCATCCGTAAGCACAGGAAAGCGCTGACGTCGTGATATGACCAGCGGCGCGCTGCATCCATCGAGATTTCCCGTCCGGAGAAGGTCGAGAAGTGGATCGGGTTGTTCCAGCCTTCGATGTAGCTGAGAACGATGTCCTGATTCGGCGTGACGCTGGCGCCGGTTGGAACGAGCACATGAACCGTGTGCGTGTCGGCGTCGATTGAGACGCAAATCTTTTCCCCGGCTGCCCAATTGATTGTTGACCAGAGCCGCGGAATCTCCTTCTGCATCATGTCGGGGTCGCTCTGATCGTACTTGTAGAGTCCCGAGCGGTGCGCAAAGATGATGAACTTCCCACACGCTGCCCACGCGCGAAACCCGCACGGCCCTACGCCTTCCGTGACGTCACCGCCCCAGCGCCGTTTTACCGACCAACTATTCGGGTTCCCGGTGTTTGCGTCGATGGTAAATCCGCTTTCTTCGGTTAACGCGAAGATGATGCCCTTGTACTTGTCGGTGACCCCAAAGCATCGTTCGCCGTTGGCTATGATCGGAACCGGGCTGTTGTCGCCGTAGAAGCTCTCGTAATCCTGGCCCAAACTAATCCAGACTCCGCTTGTCAGTCCCGGCGATCCTGTAATTGCCAAGCGGTCTACGCTATCAAGGTAGTCAACCCGCACGCCTGTGGGCGGAATGGTGATGTCCAAACGGTCATCGACATTGTTCTGCGCGATGAGGTAGGTGTCGGTGAAGTTGAAAAGTCCTTGCTCGGTTGTATTGTCGAGGAAGACGGTCGCGCTCTGCTCTACCTGGTCGATCAAGGTCTGGTTGGGATAGACTACGTTCTGCGAAGGCACGAACAGGTTCACCAGTCCAATCCAGTTGAAAGGTCCGGCCTGACTCGAATCGGCCACGCTGAAAGCGATATAGCGGCCAATCACGTTCGGCATTCCGGTGAGGACGTTGAACGCCCCAATTTCCCAGCCGTCTTCGTCGATGTCGGTTTTCACCACGCTCGCCAGACTGAAGCCTGAGAAGGTCTCCATCTGGTTGATCCAGCCCATTGCCGCGTAGCGATAGCCCTGTCCTCCATTTGCTCCGCCCGTTGAGGTATCGGCTGCGATCGCCCCTCCGGGTCCGGTTGTGTTCTTGATTGGCGGGTTTGGCCCGGTAGCGCTCTCGAGGATGAAGGGTTGGGCTTTGGGTTGGAAATAACCCACAAGCGCGAAAGCTGAAGACGCTGGCGCCGCGGTTCCTGTGGGTACGTCCGCTTCGTAAATCCCAACACTCGCAATTTGGAATAACTGCTGGTTCCCCGGTCCGAGCGGTTCTTCAACCGTCACCACCACCGCGTCGTCGGCGTTAGTGTTGATGATCGAGTTCGGAGGCCCGAGCGGCGTTTCTCCCAAATTGTTCGTGTAGGTCATGGCCACGTAGATGTCGCGGCCGGGTGCAAACGTCCCAGAGGGCAAAGTCGCGGTGTTGATGAGCGGAACAGCGGGACCAGACCCGTGATCGAGGATCGTCGGCGTAGCTCCGAGAGGAAATGTGCCGAGTCTCGGGAAGTTTCCGGGGAAATCGGCGCCACCGTTCCAGACATAGATGTTCATGTCGGTGACACTGGGACCGTAGTTGTCTTCGATGAACACCTTGATACCCTGCCCATCGGCGGTGATATGGACGGGAAGACCTTGCGGACTACCGATGACTGGAGGACTGGGCGACGTTTCACCGTTCGGATTCACCAAAGTGAAAAGAATGTAGACAATCTGGCCGGTGTGGAACGCGCTCCCAGCACCATTGATAAGTTCGGTTTGAGGAACGGGCGGAGGCGCAACCAGGCTTCCTGCCGGCACGCGCTGAATCTGCGGTTCGGTCGTCGGCGTGGGGAGCTGTCCGGGGGTTACGCGCGCCGTGGTTACGTTCGGGGGAGCGGCACCCGTCCCAGCGCCGGTGACATTGACCAGCAACCCGAGGACGGATGAGCCAAAGAGTTTGTAGGTCGAAAGCGCTGGCGCTGGCTGTCCATGCGCCACGATGGCAACGTAGACCTTGGCCTGGGTAGGAATGTAAGCAGGCCCGAGGCTCTGAATCCAGCCCGCCAGTTCGAGAAGTGCGGGAAGCTGCACCACCACGGTTGAAGCGGGCGCCAGGGTCGTGATGAAAACCGGAATCGAAGGAAGGGTTTGCCCAGCCGCGTTAACCAGTGTGATGACCACGTAGACATCTTGGTTCGCAGCAATCGTGCCCGCGCCGGCCAATGAAAGCGTTGGCGATGCTGGAGCGGGTAGACGATTGGCAATGACCATCGTCTTTTCTTTCCAAACAACCTGATTCGGTCCTGGGTTGTCGATCACCTCCCCGCCTTCGGTTAAGGGCCAGACGGGCTGCGCCAAAGCGTCTGCCGCGGTCGTGCCAGCGTTCTGGGCTTGATAGGTGTGGCCGTTTCCGGTGCGCGGAGACGCCGGTGTACAGACTTCGCCCTCGAGAACTGGAATTCCGGGAAGCCAGTTAAACCCAAACGGCTTCATGCCGAAGGGGTTTAAGGTAAGGGCTTTCGGGTCCATCGTCGAAAGCGCGCTGAGTGGTTTCTTCAGGTCGGAGTATGCCGAAAAGACCTTATTCCCAGCACTGACCTGGATGGCATGTGAGGCTTTCGGCTCGGAGAAGTTTGTCTGTGGGAACCTGACCATGTGGCCCGTTCCCACGGGATTCTCATACTGAGAACCGATGCTGGGCTGGAAGCAGAGCGGCAACTGGAAGGAGAGGTCGGTGTCGCTTTCCGGGGTGTAAACGAAGCCGAGGAGTCCAGTAACCGGGTCCATCGGCGCCAAACACTGCATGGCGGTATTGATTCCGGCCCGAGTTGTAGCCTGGGTAGGACCGCCCGAGTCGCGGGTAAAGTCGCAGTTCTTGCAGAGCGAGGCTAGGCCCATCGGTAGGTTCGTAGGGTCATCCGAATCTACCTGGCCAAGAAATCTGTTTTGAGGGACTGGCTTGCCGAACCACTGCAAAGAAGAACACCTCTAGCGAAATGGTTGCGGGGGAAGGATTTGCACCTTCGTCGTGCCGGTTTATGAGACCGGTGCTGGAACTGCTCCAGTCCACCCCGCTTCTGGTTACTGCAATGGAACGTAGAACACGAGCAGGACGCTGCCAGCGAGTTCAGGGGCGCTGTATGCTACACCGGTTCCCTTCTCTGCGCCGCCAGGTTCGTACATCTGCAGCCCGAAGTTCTTGAGCGTCGGCGCCGCGTTTGGCAGAATGTTGACGTAGGAACCGCCCAAGGCCTCGTTGAGAACACCGTAGATAGTCGGCGGCTGTTCCAGAATCTCGTCATAGTCGAAGCCCGGATCAGTAACCCCACCATCCGTGCCGTTGTTCTGGCTCGGAGTCAAGTTCAGCAAGTCGCCGACTCCGGCTGTTCCATAATCTCCGGTGAATGTGGCTTTGAAGATCAGCCCCTTCGAGTTGTTTTGTTCGGTTGTGCCTACAAATTGAAGTGCGACTGCCATGTGAATTCTCCTCTCAGAATTTGAGTTACCAGATTGCCGTGCCTCCCCATCCCCAAGCCGTACCACCTCGACCACCAATCTTTGCAAGTCTACGAGCGTTCTTTTGGCATTGCCGAATAACATCAGCAATGATGTTATCGAGCATCGCCGTAGCCCGTAATTCATATCCCTGCAGGATGGCCGGATTTGTCCGCTCAACGCCCGTCAGGGCAGAAGCCGCATAAGCGAGCGCCGCAGTCATTCGCGGGTAGAGAATGAGGAGGTCATCATCGCTAACCAGTTCTGGCGGGTTGAACCGTCCGTACACCTGAATGTCGATGGGGCCCGCCACCGGCGTAATCGAGAGATTGTTTCCCATCCAGCAAAACGTCACTTGGACAGCATAAGTGCCGGGAGTAATCCCCGGCGGATTGATGTGTGGCAACGTATCCCGTGGTCCGATCGCCGGAGTGTAAAACTGCGGCAACTGGCCAGCAGTCTTCACCCACATCCGTAATGGGTCAAAGAGTCCGACCAACGGCCCACGAACCGGTTGTTGGTCGCCTCTCTGCGCCGCTTGATAGCCTTGGTACTTGGAGAGATCGGAGGTCCCGACTGGGACGTTCAGAACCTCGATGACCGCCTCCAAGTTCTTACTGCTGCCATTTCGAATCGCCACATCCATGTCTTCGTAGGCTTGGTTGATGAAGGGAAGGAGGTAATCTCGGGAATACATCCCTGCCTTCGGACCGACCACGCCAGCCAATAGGGACTGGCAGCGTCCCACTGTAGCACCGAGCGTATTGGCCAGCGGAGTCGCTTGTGGCATTAAGCTCCTTGCGTTGGTTCCTTGCGGCGTTTCGGTTCAGTTTTCGTTTCTTCGCCGCCGAGCAACACCATGCGGTTCCGGCGTTGCGTCATCTCAGCCACGATGTCAGCCCACTCCTTGCTCTTTTCGTCGTAGACGGCAAGGCGGTCGGGACTGACCTGGCGCCCCGCCATGAAGGCTTTGTAGGCGTCAAACGGAGCGTTGCAGTTCCGGCAGAAATACTGCTCGGGATCTTCCTGCTTCGCACGGCAGTCGGGACAGAACACCGCTTGAATGAGTGGAGAATCCTGGAGCTTCGACGACGCCCACGGATAGGGCTTTTGGATGTAGCCGCAGTCCAGTGCGAAGTTGTGCCAGAGGATGTGAATGTTGCTCAACTGGTTGCGCACGTCGTCCGACTGGCTATTGGCGTAGCGATGCCCTTCCGCAATGATCGCCTCGGCGTAGGCTTGCTGCTGCGCCAGTTCGCGGCGGAGATACTCTTCGAGCAACAGGGGCTCCGCTGAGTACATCACCTCGCCGGTACCATCGTTCGAGAAAGTCGCTTTTGGCATTCTGACAGAGCGCTTCGAGCCATCGGGTCGCGGCCGGTTGAGGATGTGGAGATCGCCTTCAAAGGCGAGAATTCCGCCCATGTGCTGCGCGTCCGGCGCGCCTTCGCAGTAGTGCGAATAGAACTGGTGCGCTAGGCCGAGCGGCGGAATATATTTTGCTTCCATCGTTGGCGTGTCGCCCATCGGGTCGGGAGTTACTCCCATGCAGGCCAACCAGACCTCGGGAGCGGTAATCGTGACGTAGCTTCCTGTGAAGGTTCTCCCGCGGAAGGCGAGTTTCACCAAAGCGCCTTTTCCCGCCGGGGGAATTGAAAGTCTCTGCAACTGGCCGTAGAGCGTCAGTTTCACCGGGTTGAGGTTGATGACCGTGGCTGGCGCGCAAGGACCATCCCAGGTATCCCCGTGCCGAGTAGTCAAGTTTTTCAATTCCTGAGTCTTGTGCAAGACGAGCTGCTGACGTTTCCGGGCTGAAGGTGACCGGGCAAAGCGGGACTGTACTTCTCCCGCCGAGGTTCCCGCGAGTTCGCGGATTTGGCGCTGAAGATCGGCAACGACCGATTCTCGGCGCCGCGCATCTTCAAGGTTCATCCCAGCGCGAAAGCGGTCTTCTCCCTCGCGCAAGGGTACTTCGGGAAAGCTAACGCTTACTTCCTGGTCTTGAACATCTGGCGATTCGGGCATTGCGGTTGCTCCTTGGGTTATCCCCACTTCTCACTAGCCCCCAAGTTCACACCGTTGGCGGTGTGCTTGGAGACCACATTCCTAAACTCTTGCGCCGCGCTGCTAACACTGCGCAACGTGCTGCTCAATCCGAGACGATGCTGCGCGGCAATCTCTTCGGCATAAGCATCTGCCGCCTGCTGCCGCTCTTGCTCCTCGAATGCAGTCATGGAGCGAAGGTAATTCTCCCAGTTGACCGGGTTGTTTCGCTGCTGCACGTTGTAGCACCGGATTGCGCCTTTCAAGTCTCCGACTTCCGCGATGGTCTTCCACGGGCCGCACGGCATCATCATGTAATCGCCGCGCTGCGGATAGGCTGCGAGTAACCTGGTACGGCCGTCTTTCGCTTTCTCGCCTTCCCATTGCTCTCGTGTTCCCCAGACTGAGGCCGGAAACCAGCGTTGCAGAATCCAGCCGCGTATGTGGTACCGCGGAATCCAGTGTTCGCCTTCCTCGATACGCGAAGGTGCGATGTTCGCTTTGGCTTGCGGGTCGTCGCCCATCTCTGAAAGTTTCAGTCCTTCGGGCATGTGATTCAATGCACCGAAGCAGTGGATACGGCAGTTCTGCGCGAGAACTAACCGCCAGATCGGTTGACCATCCGGGCTGAGACCGCCGTATTCCCGCAGTTCGTCGAGCACCCAGCGCGGCGTGTCTTTCTCGGGGCGGTCTTCGTACATCAGCGTTTCTTCCTATGCTCGTAGAGCCAGATCGCCACAAGCGCAATCGGCACGCCAGCAGAGAGACAGATCCAGAAATAGAATTCGCTATCCATTACAGCCCATCCTCTTTCAGCACCTTGGCAATTTCCTTTGCCAAGATTTGCAGGTCTTTGATCTCTAACTTCCGTTGTTCCGGGTCAAGCGGTTGTACCACGCGCAACTCTTTCGTTTCCCCATTCTTGGCTTTGTAGAGGAGCACGGTGGTGTGGGTGAGATTGATTAGGTCGTCTGACATGGTAAAAACTCAGGCCGGGGGTACCGGTCCCCGGCCTGGCTTACTCCCAGCGAGAGCCCCTCTCCCAAGGAATGCTCTCGCTACTGGAGATTTAGGCGTGTACTGGCGCTGCCATCGCCGGCGTGATTCCCAGCGAGTTGATAACCCCGTGGCACCACACGAGGTTGGTGTAGAAGTTGTAGGCATCCTGATAGAGCATGTCCCGCTCGGAAGTCGCCTGACCTCCGGCGTAACGCGGCCACCAGTAGCCCATCAAGGTTCCAGGCAGGAACTTCTGGCTGCCGGGATACCGTACCTTGCGTAGATGGTTTTGAGCAACGTCGTAGAGCGTGTTGATCGCGGCCATCGAGTCGGTCATCACTTCCTGGTCACCGATTCGCCATTTGTCCATCCGGCCAGGAGACATATCGAAGTTCGCCAGTTTCCCATCCGTGGACATCAGGGTGGTTTTGGCGAATCCGAGCTGCCGCGCCGTGGCTTGCTGGACGTTGTGGGTGTACCAGAAGCGCTTTTCGGCTTCGTCGTCGTTGCCCAAAAGCTGCAACTGGCGAACCCGCTCCGCTTCGATCAGTCCCAGAGTGAGCGTGGAACCGTTGGCAAACACGCCCGCAGCCTGCAACTGAGGCAGCGCGCGCGCGAGGCCGTCCTGGTCACCGACATCGGACGTCGAGATCAGGTATTGCATCCCCTGCGGTCCGAGCGGTGCGCCCGAGGTCGCGTTCATCAACAGGAAGGAAGATCCTGCCACGAGGCCAGCCGGAGCAACGTCGAGTTGCACGGTGTCGATCGTGCCGGCCGTCGAGTTCGATTTGTTGAGCACGGTCGGAACGCCGACAATGTTGAAATTCCCGCTGGCGTCGGTCGCGGCGTACATATTGTTGATGTCCAAGAGGCGGTTGCCGAACGGCGAGTTGGCAAGGGGCACCACGTTCCCGCCGGCGTAGGTCGCATCGACTGTGCCGAGGACGAACTGGTTGTAGCCCTGGGCCAGAGCGTTGCGGGTGTGCGCCATCTTGGTTTTCACATTCGCAATCATCTTCGCTACCGGGTCGATGATGGCGAGGCCGGAAGCCTTCGAGATGCGGTCGAGCAGTTCGGTTGCGCCTACGGCCAGCAAAATCGGAATCGGCACCACGATGAACTGTTGGTATTCGGGACCCGTGCCGGTGAAGTACGGCCCACCGTCAGGATCGTAGCTGCCTGCCTGTCCGCCGACGTCAAACAAGATCGGGTGACGGTATTTCTCTTTGCCCATGTCCATCGCTCCGGCTTGCTGAAAGCGCCGGTCGATCCCTTGGTCAAGGTTCTGGGACATGTCCACATTTTCGTTAATCACCTGCTCCATCAAAGCGAGCTGGCTTTGTGCGGTGGTGAAATTGGGTGCGGGCATAGTGTTCTCCTCTCCGCAATAAGTTCAGTTTGTTTAAGGGGGCCCTGCTTGCGGTTTCGCGCCTTTTCGAGACGCGGCTGCGGAGAGAGAACTTCTCAGTTCTTACTATGTACCAAAACGCTTCTTCATGGCCAGAGAAATCGTAAGCGCTTCACGATCGGCTGAGGTCATGCCTGCATAACTCGGGTCTTTCTTGGCTTCGGCTTCCGCCCAGGCGCGCACCTGAGAGGCATCCAAGGTCTGCGGTACTACCGTACCTTGGCTTTGTGGTTCGACTCGTGGACCGGTTCCCGGCGGCGCCGCTGGTGGTTTCTTTGTCGAGGCCCGGATGCCGTCCTGGATGCGCTGGACTTCGGCGTTGAAAATCTTCGGCAGGTAGAGATTCTGCAACCGCGTAATTTCCGCAATGCGCGCGTCTTTGCCAGCCACTCCCAGAGCTTCGAGACTCATCAGTTTCGCCGCGTGCAGTGGGTTTTTGTTGATCTTGTCGTTCAAAGCAAGGTAGATTTTCACTCCAAACGCCGAAAGGTTGGTCGCTTTCCCCGTGGATGGATTGGTCCACTTGTCGTTGAGCACAAAGTCCGGGAGGTATTCTCCGCGCTCTTTCATGGCCGCAACCTGGGTATCGATGTAGCGGTTTACTCCCTCTTCGTAGGTTTTCTGAACTTCGGAGTTGAGTTGCTTCGTCGTCTGCTTCCGGGATTCTGCTGTGCTTTTCCCGGCCTTCGCGTCAAGGTCCTTGCGCTCCGCTTCGAGTTGCTTTTGGAAAGCAATCTGCTCGGGCGTGGCGTTCGGCGGAAGACTAGGCAGTTTCGTGCCGTCATCCGTGCCAGATAGTTTCGCCAGTACGAAGTCGAAGGCCGCTTTCTCGTACTTCGTGTTCTCAAGGGCATCGGCATCGGCTTCGCGGAGTTCGTCGGAGGCATAATTGCCAGCGAGTTTTGCTTCCAAGGCGGTGATCTGGGCTTGCGCGTTGCCGGCGAAGTCTTCCATCGCTGAGCTTGCCGCCTTGCGCACAAACGGCTTGAAGTCAGAGCCGAGTTTCGGTTTTCCGTCCGGGCCTTTGACTTCGGCGCCGTTTGCGTCTCGCTCCTTGAACATTTCAACCGTCTGCTCCCATGCGGGTCCGACCATCTCGGGATCTTCCGCGCTGAGAATCCAGTTCGTTTGCAGGCTGACAAGGCGATTGGCGTGTTCAACGGCAAACTCGGCTTCTTCCTTCGTCGAAACGATACCCATGACTTCCTTGGCTGCTTCGAAGCCGCGGGCCATCTCCATAACGGCAGACTTCATTTCGGGACTCTTCTCGAAGGCCGCTTTGAGTTCCGGGCTTTTCCCCATCCACTCCTCGATCGCGGCCGGAGTAGCGGCGGCAACCGGAGCCGCTTCGGCTGGAGGCTTCGGTGCTTCCGGTTCGCCTTCCGCTGCCTTGACTGCCGCGGCTGTGGCATCGGGCGCTGCCTGGGGTTCGATTCCATCCTCTGCGGCGATCTTCTCCGCTCGGATTCGTTCTGCTTCTTCCGGATGCTCCATGCTCCAGGCGGAATTCGCCTTGGCAAATTCAACCAGACCTTCGGAATCCTGTGAGTAATCGGAGGACTTCGGTGGTGCGGCGGCGGTCTTGGGGTCGTAGGGCGCTGGCGCTGCCGGAACTGCCGGAACTGCTGCGGCCGGAGCCGCAGGGGCGGGAGCTGCTGGAGCCGGAGCACTAGGGGCTGCGGCGGGAGCAGATGGGGCGGGTGCTGCGGGCGTTTCAGGCATATCTCAATTCTCCTTGTAGCGTTTCGTTGAGAGTCACCCGTTCGACAGGGTGTATCTCGTCGTTTTCGATCTTCTTGATTGCATTGCAGTTTGCGCACAAAAGCTGAAAATCGCTGAGATTTCTTTGTCCAAGCATGATTTGTCGATAGAGCGCTGAGCCAGAACGTCCGGCTTTGCCGCGTTTTTCCCGAGCCCGGTGAATATGATCTAGTTGCAATGCTCGCGGGTCAGCAAAGGCACACCGAACGCATTTATCACCGAAAATGGCGAATACCGCACGTTTCGCTTCTAGATTGCGTCCTTTGTCATAGACTCTAGCGCGAGAATTTCTGCTCTCTCGGTAACGTGCGTGCAGTTTCTTGTTGTAGTTTGGGTCCTTCTGGATTCTACGTTTGTATACCTCGGACCACTTGCGCGGGGCTCTCACTATTTTCCTCCCGCCATCAGTTTGCCGGCTGCTACCGTGGTATCCACGATTTCTTTGGCCGCTGCCACCTGATCTTTCGCACTCTGTTTGGTGAGCATCGGGTCAATCTGCATGATCTGGGCGAGGCGCATGATCGCCGGAGCCGCAGCCTGTAGAAGCTGCTGCATCTCGCCTTGCATCGCTGGATCGGGCGGTGGCGGTGGCGGTTGTCCGGCTTGTGTCACAGCCATTTGTCGTTTGGCCGTGTCTGCTGCCACCTGCATATCCATGTCGTTCAGTTCGTCATAATACTGAACGAGCCCAACCCACGCCTGGGGGTTCTCTGTACGCAGTTCGAAGTGCTCCATCATGTAGCGCTGAACGATCTGCTTGGCGATGGGGAAATTCTCGGTTTTCACCGGATGCGCGGCCAGTTCGGTTCCAGAACTGCCGTCCGGATTCATCTTTACCTGCGGACCTTCTTCAACGATGAGGCCGATGTCGCTCTCAGTTTTAAGCCGTTGCGCTTCGTCCGGAACCACGGAACCGGGGATGGTTCGACTGAGCATCAAGTCCTGGTTTGCGGGTACCGCCATCCATTCGGCGGCGGCGGCGTTGCCCTTGGTGAAGGCATCCCACATCGCCATCAACGCTTCGCGGAGTTCTGCTGGGTCAATCGGGAGGTCCTGGTCTTCGTCCACTTCAATTCTGACGTTGCCCTGCATCCGGTTATAATCCACGGACTTGTTCTGGAAAGCTCCGCCCTGGGACTCGATCACTTCCTGGATTTCTTTGACCGCGCCGACCTTCATCAGCGCTTGCAGACAATCGACGGCATTCTGGTCGGCTTCCGCGCACTCGGTCTTGACGTTCTTGAAATAAGGTTTCAGCGTGGTAGTAGCGCGCGCAAGTTGCAACTGCTGCCCGCCGAGAGTCTCTACGTCGTCCTGAGTGCCTTGTCCTGAGAGTTGCCGAGGGATGCCGAGGATGATTTCACAAAACGTCATCAGCATCATCGGGTAGCCCCAAAGGGCTGGGTTAACCGGGAGGTCAAAGTGGGCGAAGGTTTGCTCGATAGGTCGAGGCTCACCATTCACACGCATCGGCAACGGAACCGCTGTTCCCGCCGGCAAAGGTTTTCCGCTCATCTTTTCAGTGTCAATTCGCGCCGCATCGACCACATTCAATCCAAGAGCCGCGCGGCTGGCCCAGTCGTCCAGAATCCACATCACCCGGTTGAACCGCGCATTGAAACTGACGGCCGTATTCGCCAGGGCGTTGCAGTAGGCCCCCTGCTCCGGGAAGAGTGAGCATTTCGTGATTTCCTTCGGGAGCACCGCCTTGCGAATATCGACGACGATCTCTCCAACCATCGAGAGTTTGAGCCCGTCCGGGAATGCCGCTTCCATGCGTTGCGCGAAGGCCCAATCCCGCTTCTTGTAGTAGGACATGGGTTGCATCCAGACTTCGGAGTACGTCGGGTTGGTTAAGCTGTTGTCGGCGGTCATCCCACCCATCGCGCTTACGAGGTTGATGCGCGAGAGTTTCTCGACGCTGGCGTTGGCGGTCGTCGAGGTCTCGGCTCCTGGTTGAATCGACTCGCGCATCTTCGGGAACATCCGGCAGGCTTCCCCGAAGTCAATTTCGCAGTCCTTGGCGAGAATCGGGGTCTGACAGACCTTCTTCGCCTTGGGATCCATGTCGATCTCGAGTGGAGAGTGCAGGGTCCATTTCACGCCAGCCCGGGGAACTTTCTTTGTACCGCTCATTTGCAGGCTGGTACGGTTCTTCTCTCCGGCGCCGAAGTAGCTTTCCTGTCCCATAAATGCACCACAGGACGGGCATTCCATCCCCTCGGGAGAAGTAGCTGGGACTTCCGCGCCGCACTTCGGACACTGGTAATGCGGGCCCATTTCAATCTGGAGATCAGCGAAGATGGGTTCTTCGTCGTAGCCAAAGATCACACCGTCGATCACGCCGCGAGTGTAGCGGAAGTACGTTCCATAAAGGAAAAGAAGGTCGTAGATCAGCCGGATAAGTTCCGCGAGTTTGTTGATGCTGGCGATGATGCGCAGCGCTTCGACTGAGGCTTTGGCCGTTACCGTATCCTTCAGGTCGGGGTCGGCATTCTGCGGCTTCACCACGCTTTTCGGAACCACTTCGCTCATCGCGCTCGAGAAGACGTTGCGGAACATCATCGTCAGCGGGTTGATCCAGCGCTCAAGGTCCGTGTCTTCGCCGTCGTCCTGGTTCTGGCTTCGGGCCCAAGCAAGCGCGTCGTACCAGCAGTTTGAAGCGGTGTCCCAGCGGATAACCTGCACGCCTTTGTCGTAGAACACATTCTCCATCCACTGCCGGATACGTTCAATGCGGTCTTGCCCCCAACTGTTGCGGTATTCGGTAATGATTTCTACGAGTTGCTTCTGGTCGGCTTCCGCCACTTCGCTCAGGGTGAAGTGGGAGTCATCGGTTGAGAATTGAGACGGGTTCTGGGAACTTACCTCGGCAACGTTCTGTCGGGTTCCGCCGGAGTCCTGGCCACCTTGCGGATCTCCGCCATTCAACCCCGAGAATCCTGGTAGTCCGCCTAAGCCTGCCAAACCCA
>Ga0070730_10001369_pt1 | contig 23616 bp, 17 predicted proteins | sample Coa_R1_3_FD_66447 | JGI IMG/M metagenome (GOLD analysis project Ga0070730, IMG submission 66447) | Surface soil microbial communities from Centralia Pennsylvania, which are recovering from an underground coalmine fire - Coalmine... | ecosystem: Environmental > Terrestrial > Soil > Unclassified ... | reverse complement strand
GCAGGCCGCTCCTCGATGAAGTAGTTCTGGCGGACGTCGACCTGGATGTCCTCGCGGAAGGCATCGAGGGCGGCGCGGGGATCGCTTCGCGCGAGGTTCGGGTAGAGACCGTGGCGCTCCAGCACCTCGCCGAGGGGCGCGCTCGTGAACACCGCCCTGCGCACGTACTCCGCGAGCTGCCGCCGCGGGGGAGGCAAGCCCGGCGTCTCGCGCTCCCCCTCGACGACGCGCAGGACGCACTCGGGCTCGTACGCGGAGCGGCTCCACGCGACGCCCACCGCGAGCGCCGCGGCGTAGACCAGGGTGGCGGCGACGAGGATCGCCCTCCGCTCGAAGCCGCTCGCGATGAGCTTCCCGATCTGCGCGAGCGCCGCCCACGCGGTCGGTTCCTGGTCGAGCCAGCTACTGCTCGTCATGGCACCGACCCTCGATCGCGTCGAGCACCTCGCTTCGCGCTCGTTCCCAGGCCGCCTCCGTCCGGGGCCACTCCGGATGGTCACCGGCCTCGCCGAGGGCACGCGGGATCGTGCGGCGCACGATGGCGTCGGCGACGTCCGCGCCTCCGAGATCCCTCAGCTCCTCGAGCAGCAGGCGGTCCTCGAGGCCGCGCCGCAGTACCTTGAGGCGCAGCGACGGCAGCGGGCCCGGATAGGCGAGCAGCCCGTCTCCGTTCCCGAAGTCGGCGCCGCCGCGGTGTCGCTCGTCGAACGTGATGGCCTGGTGCATCACGTCGGTCGGCCCGGCGCCGTTGTAGCGGTCGGAGAAGTAGAGGCCCTCCCACGCGTACCAGAGGTCGACGTGGTAGCGCTCCGCGATCCACCCCCACGAGCGCAGCGCGCTGCCGTCGGCGTCGAGCACCATGCTCCCGGCCTGCGGAGGCCTTCCGTTGTACGTCCAGAGGCGCTCGTGGGCGCCGGGAAGCGCCGCGCTCTTGGGAGAGACGAAGACGTCGATGGCATCGGCGTAGTCCGGCGACGGCGCATCGGTCACCGCCCGCAAGAGGAACGGAGCCCCGCCGCCGCTCCGCCCGATGACCTCCCCGACGTGCCGTGCGCGCGCCCTCTCGGCGGCGGTGTGCGGCTCGTCGACGGGGATCGCGAAGGGCGTGACACCCGTCCCCGCGAACAGCGCGCGCCATCGCGCCACGTCGGCGGCGATGGTGTCGTCGGTTGTCGTGTCGATCGCGACCGGCCAGTAGGCCACGTCGTGCACGAACCGCCGCCGCGCCTCGAACCGTTTCGGGGGTAGATCGGAGGCGAGGTACGCGCCGTGCGCGCGGAAGAGCGCGTCGTACTCCTCTTCCTTCTCGACCAGCGCGTGGCCGTCGCCGTCGGGGAGCCCGTGGGCACGGGCGATCTCGCGTGGCGCGTAGAACACCCAGACGAGCGGGCGCGTGCGCAGATCGATGCGGGCGCAGCTCACGTCGAGGACGACGGGGAACGTCTGGTCGTCGACGCGGAGCACGCCCTGGGTGCGCCCCGGCCGCGCGAGGCTCGAGATGGCGACGTCGAAGTAGGCCACATCGCCCGACCGAACGGGCCCCGTCGAGGGCACGAGGATGTCCGGGTACGTGCCGACGCCCATGCTCGTCCCGTACATGGACGTCGACGGCTCGTGCACCTGGAGCGACGCGACCGAGAACCCGGTCACCGTCGCCACGTCGGCCGGCAGGGTGAGGCTCGCCTCGCGCGGATGGCCGCCCGCGATCCGGATCTCGACGCCGAGGGTCTCGCCCCGCGCGCCCCGGAGACCGACGCGGGCGCCGTCGAAGACGGACGACGCCTTCGGAGCCGCTCGTTCGCGCGCCAGACGCGTCGACTCCGAGAGGATCTGGAGCGGCGGCGACCGGTCGCAACCGCACGCGGCCAGACAGAGGCTAGCCATCAAGGAGCTCACCCACCGTGACGAGGTCATGGCCCGCCTCTCTCAAGCGCCGCAGCACCCGCGGAAGCGCGCGCAGCGTCCACGGCTGCCCTTCGTGCAGCAGCACGATCGAGCCGGGCTCGAGGGGCGCGCAGTCCCCCTCGAACGCCGCGCAGACGTCGTCGGCGCTCGTCGTGCGCCAGTCCCCGGAGTCCCGGGACCAGAGCACGGTCGTGAAGCCCGCCCGGACGCACGTGCCGAGCGAGCCCAGCGACACGTCGCCGTGCGGCGGCCGCACCAGGGGTCGCCTGCGGGGATAGTCCGGGAGCAAGGACGCGGTGACGGCGAGCTCCGCCCGGAGCGCCGTCGGCGACAGGCTCGGGAAGCGACGGTGGCTATACCCATGCGGATGGAGCTCGTGGCCCCCCGCCGCGATGGCCGAGACGAGCTCGGGATGGGCGACGCACCGCTCCCCGATGACGAAGAACGTCGCCCGCGCATCGAACTGGGCGAGGACCTCGAGGTACGCACGCGTGAGCTCGTCGGGCCCGTCGTCGAACGTGAGGGCCACGCGCGTCCCGCGCCCGTTCGCGCCGGGCGTCGCTTGCCCGCGCCACGCCACGATCGATCCGGGAACGACGGCGCGCGCCACGCCGCGGGCCACGCGCCGCGCGGTCGCCCCCAGGCGCGATCGCTCGTCGACGGAGTGGAGATGGCTTTCGTACACGGGGCCGCCGAGCAGCACGCTGCATGCCACCCTCTGCAGGCGCCTCGTTCGCCCGCGCCGCAGCATGTACGCCGCTCTCGGCCGAGCGGTGAGACGTCGCAAATCGCACCATGAGGCTATTCGCGCCGGACGGGGCGGGCCCTACCGCCTCGTGCGCCGCGGAGCATCCCGGCGAGACGGCGGAGGGCGCCACGGATCTGCTCTTGCAACGCGCGGTCGCCCGTGAAGGAAACCATCGCCGTCATCGGCCTCGGATACGTCGGGTTGCCCGTTGCCCTCGCCTTCGCGCGTCGATTCCCGAACACCATCGGCTTCGACGTCAGCGAGGCCCGTGTCGCGAGCTTGCGACGGAACGTCGACGCGACGCGCGAGGTCGACCCTGGCGCGCTCTCGTCGTCCCACCTGACGATCACGTCGGACCCCGCCGCGCTGAAGGGCTGCACCTTCTTCGTGGTCGCGGTCCCCACGCCGATCGACGCCGAGCACCGGCCGGACCTCACCGCGGTGCTGCGAGCGAGCGAGACCGTCGGCGCCGCGCTCTCCCCGGGCGGCGTCGTCGTCTACGAGTCCACGGTGTACCCGGGGGTCACCGAGGAGGTCTGCGGGCCGGCGCTCGAGAGAGCGAGCGGTCTGCGCCGCGGGAGCGACTTCACCCTCGGCTATTCGCCGGAGCGCATCAACCCCGGAGACACCGAGCACTCGTTCGAGAAGATCGTCAAGGTCGTCTCCGGCGAGGACGCTGCGACGCTGGAGCGCGTCGCGGCAGCGTACGGCGCCGTCGTCGACGCCGGGATTCACCGGGCCGAGTCCATCCGCGTCGCCGAGGCGGCCAAGTCCATCGAGAACGTCCAGCGCGATCTCAACATCGCCCTCATGAACGAGCTGGCGCTCATCTGCGATCGCATCGGCATCCGGACGCGCGACGTCCTGCGCGCCGCGCGGACCAAGTGGAACTTCCTCCACTTCGATCCCGGGCTCGTCGGCGGGCACTGCATCGGCGTCGACCCGTACTACCTCACGGCCCTCGCCGAGAAGGTCGGGTACCAGCCCCAGGTCATCCTCTCGGGCCGACGGATCAACGAGGGTATGGGGCCGTTCGTGGCCCAGCGCCTCGTCAAGATGCTCGCGCGCGCCGACGTCCCCATCAAGAGCGCGCGGGTCGCCATCCTGGGCCTCACGTTCAAGCAAGACGTCCCCGACCTGCGCAACACGAAGGTCGTGGACGTCGTGGAGGAGCTGCGCCAGTTCGGCGTCGAGCCGATGGTGCACGATCCCATCGTCTCGGCCGAAGCCGCCGCCCACGAGCACGGCCTGCGCCTGACGCCATGGGACGAGCTTAGGGAGCTCGACGCGATGATCCTCGCCGTGCCGCACCGGGAGCTGCTCGATCGCCCGGTCGAGAGCTTGCTCGCGCCGCTGCGGCAGGGCGGCGCGTTCCTCGACCTCAAGTCGGCGATCGAGCCGCGCCACGTGCGCCCGGACCTTCGCACCTGGAGCCTGTGAGCCCATGATGCACGGCACGATCGCCCCTGTGTCCCCGTATGCCTCGAACGCACCCGTGCAACGACAGGAACCGACGCACGGCACGACCTCTGCTTCTCACGTAGGGTCATGAATCACTCGATATCGCAAGAAGCCGATGCGACGGTGTTCCGCGTGAGCGGCGAGCTCGATGCCCTCTCCTCTCACGACATACGGCCCGATCTGGAGGTCCTGGCGTCGCGAGCTTCCGGAGCCGTGGTCGTCGACCTGTCGGAGCTTCGCGTGATCGACAGCTCTGGCGTGGGAGCGCTCGTGTCCCTCTACAAGCGGGTGCGAGCCAACGGGGGAGCAGTGCGCTTCGTGGGCGTCAAGGCGCAGCCGCTGGTCATCTTCAAGCTCCTCCGACTCGATCGCGCGTTCCAGCTCGCCTGACCGGCGCGTAGAGCGCGCCGCGAGCGATCATGCTGGCGATACCCGGACTCGTGCTCCTCGTGGTGTGCATCTACTTGCACCCGCAGGAGGTGTTCGGGCCGCTTCGCGCGATCCCGCTGCTCTACGTCCTCCTCGGGCTGGCCCTGTTCGGAGGAATGATCGATCTGCGGGTGAAGACCTTCCGGCTGCAGTCGAGTCCCTTGCTGCCCTGGGTCGCGGCGTTCGTGGCGTGGAGCGCCTTGACGGTGCTCGTTCGGGCCCCCGGGAGCGCGAGCGGGCCGCTCACGGACCTGGCCATCGCCGCGACGCTGTACGCCCTGATCGGCCACTTCGTGCACACGTTCCGCGCCCTGCACTGGGTGGCCGGCTCCATCCTGGCCATGGTGCTGGTCATCTGCTTCGTCGGGGCGCACCAGGGGTTCGCGCCGAAGGGTTGCGTGGAGCTCGTGGAGTCCGCACGGGGCGAGACGCTGAGCTGGACCCCGGACGGTCGCGCGTGCGACGTCGTCCGCAACTGCTACGACGGCGAGGGCGAGCCGGGCGCGGAGTTCGCGTGCGAGCATATCGGGCTGCTGGGCACGACGTCGGTCGGCGGAGGGCGCGTGCGCTACCGCGGAGTCCTCCAGGACCCCAACGAGCTGGCGCTCGCGGGCGGGGTCGGCCTTCCGCTGGCCTTCGCCCTCGGCTCCGCTCGGAAGAGAGCCGCGTGGCGCGGCGTCGTGACGGCGTGCGCGCTCGCGCTCGTGCTGCTCTGCGCCGTGCTGACCGGCTCCCGCGGCGGCCAGCTGGTCGTGCTCGCCGTGCTCGGCGTGTACGGGCTGAAGCGGTTCGGCGCGAAGGGTCTCGTCGTGGGCGCCCTGCTCGCGGCGCCGCTCCTGCTGCTCGGCGACCGGAACGGCGAAGAGGCGTCCAGCTCGACGCTCGAGAGGCTCGACTGCTGGGCCTCGGCGCTGTCGATCGCGCGCGCGCATCCGCTGCTGGGCGTCGGGCTCGGGCAGTTCACGGACCACAGCTACATGACCGCGCACAATGCCTATTTGCTCGCCCTCGCGGAGCTCGGCATCCCTGGAATGCTGCTGTTCACGATCGTGCTCTATCTGAGCGCGAAGATCCCGTTGTTCATCCTCCGCAAGGCGAGCGCCAGCGGGGCAGATGAGCCGGGCGCCGGGAGCGGCGACGGCCTCGTCGCGCACCACTGGGCGATGGGCCTCCTGGCCGCGTTCGCAGGGCTCGCCGTCGGCATCTTCTTTCTGTCGTTCACCTATCACTACGTCCTCTGGATCTACATCGGGTTGTCCGGGGCGCTCTACGCCGCGACCCGCGCGCACGACCCGTCGTTGCGTGTCCACTTCGGCTGGAAGGACCTGGCGCTCGTATGCGCGGTCGACCTCGCGATCGTCGCGTTCGCGCGCCTCTACACGGGATGGATGCTCGCATGAGTGGTCGCGTCGTCGGCGTGAGGGTCGTCCACGCGGTGGTGGGGGTGACGGCGATCGGAGCCGTGCTGGCGTGCAGTCGGTGCGCCGTGCACCGTCTGTCCGGTCGAGCGGGCGTGGAGCGAAGCGCTCCGCGGGGGCCGGCCGTGGAGCTGGGACCGCCGGCGCCCGCGACCCCGAGCGGTGCAGCGCGTCGCCTCCTGCTCGACGCGGACGCGCTGGCGCGGCTCTCCGACTGCGCGCACCGCAAGACCCCGGCGTGGAACGTCGTCGTCGCGCGCGCGGACGAGGCGCTCGCGAAGCCGGTCCGGTCGGGCTACCAGGGCTTCGACTGGGCGGACGCGCTCGCGGACACGTCGCTCGTCTGGCTCGCCACCGGCGATGCCCGGTACGCGGAGGGCGCGCTCCGCTACTACCGCGCGCTGCTCGACGACCGGCTCGCGGTGGGCGACGGCAAGGGCGGCGACGACGTCGTCACGCACGACTCGGGCTACGGCATCCGGACCTTCGGCGCGTACACGGCCCTCGGCTACGACTGGCTGCGCGGTGCCCCCGGCATGGACGCCGCCCTCCGGGCGCACGCGCTCGAGCGGCTCGATCACTGGCTGGCGTGGTACGCGGCCAAGGGATACCTGCGCGATCGACCGACCGCGAACTACTACTGGGGCTATCTCACGGCCCTGAGCTTCGCGGGCCTCGCGGCCGCGGGCGACTCGCCGCTGGCCGACGCGTGGCTCGCACGCGCGCGCGACGCCCTCTCCCAGAGCGTCCTTCCCGCGTTCCGGGACCAGCTCGACGGCGGCGGATGGCCCGAGGGGTGGCAGTACGGCGAGTACACGGCGGTCGAGATCGCCCTCGTCGCGCGCGCCTTCGAGACGGGGGCCGGCGTGCACGTCGCGAGCAAGATGCCGTGGCTGCCGCAGATGGTGCGGTACCACGTGCACGCGCTGCTGCCGGACGCGCGGTCGGTCTACGACGGCGGGACGTGGGGCGAGCATCCCGCGAAGCCGTCCGCGGCGGGGCTCGCGGGGGCCGTCGTGGCACTCCAGGGCGTGGACGATGCGAGCGCCGCGCAGGCGCGCTGGCTGATCGCGCACGCGCTCCCGCCGCTCACGCGCGAGCAAGCCTGGGTCAGCCTCCTCGCCGACCGCCCCGGCGCCGCGGAGCAACCCCCCCGCGAGCGGGAGCCGACCAGCTTCCACGCGCCGGGACAGGGGCTGACCTTCGTGCGCAGCGACTGGTCGCCCGCGGCCGTCTGGGCGTCGTTCCAGGCCGGCCCTCGCCTCGCCGAGGACCACCAGGACGCCGATCAGGGGCACTTCGAGCTCTTTCGTGGCCCCGACGGCCTGCTCGTCGACGGCGGCGACTCGGAAGGCTCGGCCACGATCAACCACAACACGCTGCTCGTCGACGACGGCGGCCGTGTCCTCGACTACCCGCCCAACCAGGGAGTCTGGGGCGCGAAGGTGCGCACGACGCGCTTCGCCGACGACGGCGTGGCCGCGGTCGCGGTCGGCGACATCGGAGAGGCCTACGCGCCGTCGTGCGTGGAGGACGGGTGCACGAAGCGCGCTGTCCAGCGGCTGACGCGGACGTTCGTGTTCGTACGCCCGTCGCTCCTCGTCCTCGACGACCGCGTGGTCCTCGAGCGGCCGGAGGACGGGGTCGCGTGGGCCGCCCACGTGACCAAGGCGCCGCAGATCGCCGACGGCCTCGCGAGCGCGGTCGTGGGGGCGTCGCGCGTCGACATCCGGACGCTCGAGCCCGCGAACGCCCAGGCCGCGGCGCTGCGGGAGCCGACGCCGTCGGGGGAGGGATCGCATCGCGCCGACCATCCGTGGGGGCCGATGTGGCGCGTCGAGGTCCCCAGTCCGCGCGGCACGCGCGAGCGAGGCTTCCTGCATTTCATCTCGGCGGACCGGGCCGAGGCGGCGCCCCCCGCCGTGCAGCTCGTGTCCGGCAACGGCATCCGCGGCGGCATCGTCGCCGGTCGCAGGACGGCCGTGCTCTTCGTGGACCCCACGAAAGGCGGGAGCGCTCCCCTCCCCGGCGGCGCCGATCCCGTCGTCCTCGTCGGGCTCGATCCGGCACGTCGGTATGCGCTGTCGGTCCACTCGGCGCCCTGCTCCGTCGAGGTCACGCCGAGCGGGGCCGCGTCGGCGGTGGCCCCGAGCGCGGGAGGATTCCTCCGTACGCGCGCCGCGGACTGCGGGGGTCCATGAGCCGTCCCCTGCGCGCGCTCGTGGTGTCCTACGCATTTCCACCCGTCGGGGGCGCCGGTGTCCAGCGCGTCCTCAAGCTCGTGAAGTACCTGCCGCACCACGGCGCGACGGCGGCCGTGCTCACCGTGGCGAATCCGTCCGTGCCGCTTCGCGACGCGTCCTTCGAGCGCGACGTGCCCGCGCGCACGGAGGTCCGCCGAACGCGCACGCTGGAGCCGGGCTACGGCGCCAAGCGCCTCGCGTGGAACGCCGCGGCGAGCGTCGCGCCCGGGGTGCTTGCGCGCGGCAAGCGGCGGCTCGCGGGTCTCGGCCGCCACCTGCTCGTGCCCGATCCGCAGGTGCTCTGGCTGCCGTCCGCCGGCCTCGCGCTCGCAGCGCGCCTCGCGTCGCGCGATCCGGACGACGTGGTCTTCATCAGCGGCCCGCCCTTCTCGCAGTTCCTGCTCGCAGCGCTCGCACGCAGGCATCCGCGCACGGCCATCGTCCTCGACTACCGCGACGAGTGGACCACGACGCGAGGCCTCTACGAGATGGGCGGCGCGGCGCGGGCGAGCCGCTGGCTCGAGCGCCGGATCCTGGGCGCGGCCCACGCCGTGACGACCGCCACGGAGGCCTTCCGCGCCGAGCTGCTCGCGCGCTTCGAGTTCCTCGACCCGCGCCGCGTCCGCGCGATCCCCAACGGGTACGATGCCGAGGACTTTCCGGCGACGCTCCCGAGCCCGGCGCCCGGCCGCTTCGTCCTCACGTACGCGGGCACGGTGTTCCGCCTCACCAGCGCGCGTGGCCTTCTGGACGCCGTGCGCCTGCTCCACGCGCGGGAGCCCGAGCTCGCTCGCCTGCTGGAGGTGCGCTTCGTCGGGCGCATCGTCGAGACCGAGGCGCCGTACTTCGCGGGCACCGAGGCCATCGGCGTGCGCCGGCTGGGATACCTGGAGCACGACCAGGCCCTCGCCGAGCTCGCGCGAAGCCACGCCGTCGTGTGCCTGCTGGAGGACCTTCCGGGCGCGGCGCGCATCTACCCGGCCAAGATCTTCGAGCTCATGTACCTGCGCCGTCGCTGCCTCGCGCTCGCGGCCGAAGGCGCGCTCGCCGACCTCGTTCGGCTGCACGCGCTCGGCGACGTGGTGCACCCGGCCGACGTCGAGGGCATCGCGGCCGCGCTGGCTCGCATGCTGCGTCTCTTCCGCGACGGCCGGCTCGACGCGATTCACAGCCCCGCGGCGTCGGACGCCGTCGGCATCGAGCGCTTCGATCGCCGGCGGCTCGCGGGGGAGTTCGCGCAGGTCTTCCGCGACGCCGTCTCCACCGCGCGGGCTGCCCATGGCTGACGTCGCCCTCGCCGCGCTGCTCGTGCTGCTCTACACGTACGCGGGGTACCCGCTGCTCGTGGCGGCGTGGGCGAGGATCGCACCTCGGCGCGTCGTCGAGCGGGACTTCACGCCGACCGTGAGCATCTGCCTCGCCGTCCACGACGGAGAGGCCCATCTCGGGAGGCGCCTCCGGAACCTGCTGGCCCTCGACTACCCGGCGAGCCGCCTCGAGCTCCTCGTCTTCTCCGACGGCTCGACCGACGCGACCGAGCGGATCCTCGCGGAGCTCGCCGCCGAGGACCCTCGCATCCGCTGGCTCGCGAGCGCCGAGCGCCTCGGAAAGCCCACGGCGCTCAACCGGCTCGTGCCGCTGGCGACGGGCGAGGTGCTGCTCCTCTGCGACGTGCGTCAGACCTTCGCGCCCGACGCGCTGAGGCGGCTGCTGCGGCGCCTCTCGAGCGATTCGGTGGGCTGCGTCTCGGGCTCGCTCGTCCTCGCCGGGGCCACGGGTGCCGGCGCATACTGGCGGTACGAGCGCCTCCTTCGCAGCGCCGAGGGGCGCACGGGCGGGCTCGTGGGCGTGAGCGGGAGCATCTACGCCCTGCGGCGCGCCGACATGCCCCACCTGCCGAGCGACGTCCTCCTGGACGACATGTTCGTTCCGCTCCGGGTGGCGCTCACCACCGGCAAGCGCATCGCGCTCGCCGAGGCCGCGGAGGCGTACGACGTGGCGTGCGACGACGAGCGCGAGTTCGGCCGCAAGGTGCGCACGCTGGCGGGCAACTACCAGCTCGTCGCGAAGATGCCGTCGCTGCTCGTGCCGGGCAAGAACCCGATGTGGTTCCAGCTCGTGTCGCACAAGCTCCTGCGGCTCGCGTGCCCGTGGGCGCTCCTCGCGCTCCTCGGCGCGTCGGCTGCGCTCGCGTTCGACCCCGCACGCGCGGGCGTGGAGAGCCTCGCGTGGCGCGCGGTCTTCTGCGCGGAGTGCGCGCTCGGCGTGCTCGCGCTCGCCGGTCCGGGCGCCGGGCGCCTCGGCACCCTCGCGCGGACCTTCGTCGTGCTGAACGCCGCCGCAGTCGTGGGCCTCGGCCGCTTCCTGCGCGGCTCTCAGAGGGTGACCTGGTGAGCGGCCACGAGGCTCTCGTGGAGGCGCCGCGCGCTCCCGGCCCAGTCGGGGGCTTCGAGGGTCGACGACACCTCCGCGGGGTCGTACTCGCACGACAGGGCCTCGGCGAGGGCGCGTGCGAGCGCCGGCGGATCGCGCGGCGGCACGAGGGTGCCGAGCGTCTCCGAGGTGACGACGGCCGGGGTCCCGCCGACCGCGGTCGCCACGACGCGACGGCCACACCCGAGCGCCTCGAGCACGACGTTCGGCGTCCCCTCGTTCCAGCTCGGAAGCGCGAAGACGTCGCACGCGGCGAGCCATTGCGGCACTTCGTCGTGCGGCCGCGCCCCGGCGAACGACACGTCCACGCCGAGGCGCGCCGCGAGCTCGCGGCATTCGCCGAGCGCAGCGCCGTCTCCGACGACGGCGAGCAGCGCGGGGGTCGCACGCGCCCTCTGCATCCGGGCGAACGCGTGAAGGAGATCGAGCGATCCCTTGTGATGCTCGACGTGGCCGACGTAGAGAACGACCTTGCGGTCCAGCGGGAGCCCGAGGGCCCGCCGGGCCGCGTCGCGCTCCTGAGGACGGAAGCGCGTGCGGTCGATGCCATTGGGCACGACGTCGATGCGCGCGGCCGCCGCGCCCAGCGCGAGCGCGGCGTCGCGCAGGCGTGCGCTCACCGCCACGATGCGCTGCGCCCGCGGGAGCGCCCACCGGAGGCGCCGTCGCGGCCCGCGCAGCTTCGCCACCACGTTCATGTCGGAGCCGTGGAGCTTGATCACCGCGGGGATCCCCAGCATCCGCGCGAGCACCACCGCGGCGAATCCGTCGGGATACGCCCACGAGCCGAGCAGGACGTCCACCTTGCCACGGTACGCCTCCGCGGTCCTCGCCAGGGAGGCGGCATAGAGCGGACCGGATAGCCCGGGCGCTATCCGCGGCACGAGGAGGACGCGCGGATGCCGGACCGCGAGGCCATCGACGCAATCTTCCGCCGGCACGTCGAGGAGGCGCCCGGCGCGGGACCACCGGGAGAACGCGCGCGCGCACGGAAACCAGGGAATCGTGGCGAGCACCTGCACCTCACATAGGTGCGCGAGCTGCGCGAACTGCTGCCGGTTGAACGGGGAGGACAGAGGCTCGAGCCGGTTCGGGAAGATCTTGGTCAGGATGAGCACGCGCACGCATCGCCGATAAGCACGCGACATGCCCAGGCGCTCGCGGCCGGGGCCGCCACCTCAGTTCGGCGGGACCTCGCGTCTGCTGCGCCCTTCGGGCCGTCGGCCCGCCTTCGGCGGGACCTCGCGTCTGAAGCGCCCTTCGGGCCGTCGGCCCGCCTTCGGCGGGACCTCAGTCGTGCGAGCCCAATGCGTCGGCGACGCGGGCGGCCAGCTGGCGCGAGCTGCCCGGAGCGATGACCAGCGCGCCGAGCACGTACCCCACGGCGCCGGCCAGCACCTCGACGGCCAGGCTCGCCGCGGGCGCTACGCCGCCGCCGCTCGCGAGCAGGTGGCGTGCACCGAGGACGGCGAGCACCATCGGCGCCGACGCGGCGAGCGCCGGCCCGAGCGACGCGAGCGACCGTCCGAGCGGCAGCCCGTCGAGGCGCTGCACCGCCCACAGGCACAGCAGCGCGTGCGCCCCGAACGCGACCCCCACGGCAGCGCACGTCCACAGGGGACCGAGGCGGCCGACGGTCGCGACGAGGGCGACCAGCGCGGCGACCTTGAAGGCCTCGAGCCCGAGGATCAGCCGCGGCCGCTCGCACGCCTGCAGGTACGACTCGACCGTCCAGCCGACGGGGCGCGCCACCGACAGCGCGGAGAGCCACACGAGCATCGGCCCGATGGGCTGCCAGCGCGCGTCGAACACCGTGGCCACGAGCGTCGGGCCGACGGCGCCCAGGCCGATGGCGAGCGGAAACACGACCAGCGCCAGCAGCGACATCGAGCGAACGAGCGCGCCGCGTCGCTGCACGGGGTCGAGGCGCGCGAACGAGGGCAAGAGCACGTCGCCGATCTGCTCGCCCACCTGGATCGCCGGGACGTCGGCCAGGTTGTAGGCGAGGTTGTACATGCCGGTCGTCGCGGGGCCGAAGAAGCGGGAGACGAGCAGGTTGTCCCATCGCCGCGACGCGAAAGCGCAGAGCGACCCGAGCGACATCGGCACCCCGAACGCGAACAGGCGCCGGGTCACGTCGGCCGATGGGCGGGAGACCTCCAGCCAATCGCGGACCTTCACGGCGAGCACGAAGGTCGCCGTCCGTGCGACGGACCGGGCCACGTTGCCCGCGACGATCGCCATCCCGCCCCAGCCGAGCGCCGCGAGTGACACGCTGCCCACGCAGTACGCGAGGTCGCCCAAGGCGCGCCCGCCGCTCACCGCGCGGAACCGGAGATCGCGCACCAGCACGCGCTCCGGGACATAGGCCACCCGGTCGACGAAGCCGCTCGCCAGGAGCCCCGGAAGGAAGCGGGCCAGGTGCGGCGCGTCGAGGAGCGCGCCGAGGCGTCCGCCGAACGCCAGGACGGCGACCACCGCCAGCACGCCGATCGTGAGGTGGAAGAGGGTCGCGTGGAAGGCGACGCTCCGCGGCGCGTCCGGCCGGGCGACGAGGTACTGCCCGAAGCCGATCGTCGAGCACTGGTTCGCGGTCATCACGACGACGGCCGCGACCGTGACCTCGCCGTAGTCGTCGGGCGCGACGAACCGCGTCACGAGCACGGTGCCGACGAGGCCGATGGCCCGGGTGGCGACGCCCGCGGCGATGGTCCAGAGCGCCCCTCGGACGGCCTGACGCCCGAGCGCCGCCATGCTCACGGGACTCGAACGGCGTCGCCGGCGAGGACGACGATGTCCTGCTCCGGGCTCTTTCCCGCGAGGATGGCGTCGTAGTCGATCGGGATGCGCTGCCCGCCCCGGACGACGACGACGTTGCCCGTCGAGGCGTACCGGTTGGGGCCCGCCGCGAGGGCGATGGCCTCCGAGACGGTCACGTAGTACCGCGGGCTGAACATGCCCGGGTGCTCGACGTTGCCGGCCACCGTGAAGCGGTAGCTGTTGACCTCGATGACGGCGACGGTCACCACCGCCTCCTTGGCGTAGGCCGCGAGGCGCTCGGCGATCGTGGACTGGAGCTGGGCGGCGGTTCGCCCGGACGCGACGACCTCGCCGACGAGCGGCAGGGTGATCGTGCCGTCCGGCCGGACGGAGGCATCGCTGGAGAGGTTCGGATCCTTCCACACGGTGACGCGCACGACGTCCGACGGGCCGATCACGAAGGGTCGAACGCGCGGATCGCTCCGGGCCGCCTCCGCGTAGAGGGCGCTCGCCTCCGGGTGCTTGAGGCCGCACCCGAGGGCGGTGAGGCACAAAAGAGCGACAGCCAAAAACCGAATTGACGCCGTCATCGCGCATGAACCATACGCACGGCCCCGCGCGGTGGCCATATCCCGATCGGCACAGTTGCCACTTTCCAGACGCTCTCGACCATGGGCGCGCCGTTTGCTTTGCGGATGGTGCTGTCATGAGCGAACCCACGAGCTCGGCCACGATGACCACCCTCGAAGCGATGGACGCCGTCGAAGCTGTGGAAGAAGCGCCCCCTCCAGGCCCAAATGCCACGCCGTCGGCGGCCTCGTCGCTGCTCGTCTTGCCGATCGGCGGCGCGAGCTACGAGGACTCGGTCCGTGCTCTCGTCTTTTTGCCCCGGGGCATTCCGGTCACGGTGCGCATCGTCAAGCGAGCCGTCGACGTCGTCACGGCGATCGTCGGTCTGTCGATCGTCGCCGTGCTCCTTCCCTTCCTGGCCCTCGCGATCTGGCTCGATTCGCCGGGGCCGATCTTCTACCGGCAGGCGCGCGCCTCGCGCGTCCGGTGGTCTCGCACGAGCGCGCACTGCCGGTGCGCGCCCTTCATGATGCTCAAGCTCCGCACGATGCGCGTCGACGCGGAGAAGCTGACGGGCCCCGTCCTCGCCGGCGAGGACGACCCGCGCGTCACGCGGGTCGGCCGGCTGCTCCGCAGGACCCGGCTCGACGAGCTCCCGCAGCTCTGGAACGTACTGGTCGGCGACATGAGCCTCGTGGGGCCGCGGCCCGAGAGGCCCGAGCTGTTCGAGAACCTCGCGCTGGCGATCCCGTTCTTCGAGGAGCGGATGCGCGACTGCAAGCCGGGGATCACCGGCCTCGCGCAGGTCTCCCTCGGGTACACCGGCCGCGCGCCCGCCGGCAGCCCGATCGCGCGCATGAGCGACTCCCTCGTCAACCCGTTTCACCTGCCGGGGGCGGAGGGGTCCGACGCGGACGACATGCGGACCAAGCTCCTGTTCGATCTGGCCTACGTCGCCGCCCTCGAGCACTTCGATACGTTCCTGCTGACGGAGCTGGCGATCATCGTCAAGACGCCGTGGGTCATGCTGCGGGGGCTCGGTCGATGAGCGGCGCGAGGGTCATCGCGCACGTGCTCTCCTCGTTCGGACACGGAGGGCAGGAGCAGGTCGCGGCGGACCTCGCGCGCCTGCATCGATCGGCGGGCCACGAGGTGCAGGTGGTGTCCCTCGCGCCCGGCCCCGAGGGTCCGATGGGCGCGATGCTCCGCGACCTCGGCGTCGAGACCGCGACGGTCGCCAAGGGCCCGGGCGTGGATCCGTCGCTGCCGATCCGCCTCGCCGCGCTCCTGCGCCGCCGCGGCGTTCACGTCGTCCACACGCACAACCCGCAGGCGCTCGTGTACGGGGCCGTCGGCGGGCGACTCGCGGGCGCCGTCGTCGTCCACTCCAAGCACGGCATGAACCCCGATCCGGCGCGCCGCATGGCGCTGCGGCGGGCGGCGGCGATGCTCGTGGACGCGTACGTGGCCGTCACGCCGAAGCTCGCGGAGCGTGCGCGCGAGCGGCGCGAGTGCCACCCGGCGCGCCTCCACGTGGTCCCGAACGGGATCGACACGGCGCGGTTCGCGCCGAGCGTCGCGGAGCGCGTCACCGTCCGGCGGGAGCTCGGCCTCCCGGAGGACGCGTGGATCGTGGGCACCGTGGGGCGCCTCTCACCCGAGAAGAACCAGGCGCTGCTCGTCGATGCCATGGCGCCTCTCCTCGGCGAACGGCGACGCCTGGTGGTCGTGGGCGACGGGCCGGAGCGCGCGGCGCTCGAGGGCCTCGTCGCGAGCACGCCGGCGGCTCGGTACGTGACGGTGCTCGGGCGGCGCACGGACGTGGAGCGGCTCCTCGCGGCGTTCGACGCCTTCGCCCTCAGCTCGCGCACCGAGGGCCTGCCGCTCGTCCTGCTCGAGGCCATGGCTGCCGGGCTCCCGGTCGTGAGCACCGCCGTGGGCGGCATTCCGGACCTGGTGAGGCACGGCGACACGGGGCTTCTCGTCCCCGAGGGAGCGCGCGAGGCGCTCACCGATGCGCTGGCGACGCTCGCCACGAACGCAGCGCTCGCGCGCGCGCTGGGCGACGCAGGCCGGCGGGCGATCCTGGAGCACCACTCGGTCGAGCGTATGGCCGGCGCCTACGGCGCCATCTACGAAGAAGCGATCCGGGCACGCAGCTTGCTCGGCCTACTGAGGTGGAGGGCCGAAACCGATGTGCGGCATTTTTGGATACCTCGGTAGCCGCGAGGCGGCGCCCATTCTGCTCTGCGGGCTCAAACAACTCGAATATCGAGGATACGACAGCGCGGGCGTCGCGCTGATTCACCCCTCCGGCACCGTCGAGGTCACGCGCTCGACGGAGCGACTCGCCGGCCTCGAGGCCAAGCTGGGCGCCTTGAACGGCCACGCGCGCGCCTCGCGGGCGGGCATCGGCCACACGCGCTGGGCCACGCACGGCCGGGCGTCGGTGGAGAACGCGCATCCCCACACGAGCCTGGACGGCAAGATCGCCGTCGTCCACAACGGCATTTTCGAGAACTTCATGAGCATTCGCCTCGCGCTCCAGGCGCGCGGCCACGCGCCCCGCACCGAGACGGACACGGAGTGTTTTCCGCTCCTCGTATCCCAGCGCATGGCCGAGGGCGACGACTACGCGACCGCCTTCATCACCGCGGTGCGCTCGATGCGCGGCAAGTACGCGCTCGCGTGCGTGCACGCCGACCACCCGAACAAGATCCTCCTCGCGCGATCCGGTCCGCCGCTCGTGGTGGGCGTGGGGCAGGGCGAGTACTTCGTGGCGTCCGACGTCGGGCCGCTCCTGCCGTACACGCGGGACGTCGTCTTCCTCGAGGACGGGGACCTCGGCGAGGTCACGAGCGACGGACTTCGCATCTGGAATCGCGACGGTGAGCGGGTCGAGCGCCGCGTGCAGCGGGTGAACTGCGACCACGACGACGTCGAGCTCGGAGCGCACGCGCACTTCATGCACAAGGAGATCACCGAGCAGCCCGAGGCCGTGAGCCGGACCGTCGAGGCGTATCTCCGCGGCGCCGGCGTGTCGCTCGATCTCCCGTTCTCGGAGCAGCTGCGCGACGGCGTCGACCGGGTCGCCATCCTCGCGTGCGGGACGTCGTGGCACGCGGGGCTCGTCGCGAAGTTCCTGCTCGAGCAGATCGCGCGCGTTCCGGTCGAGGTCGACTACGCGTCGGAGTTCCGGTACCGCGATCCCCTCGTCTCGAGCCGCACGCTCGCCATCGCGATCACCCAGAGCGGCGAGACCGCGGACACCGTGGCCGCGCTCGAGGAGGCGCGCGCGGGCGGCGCCCGCACCGTGGCCATCTGCAACTCGGCGGGGTCGCAGGTCACCCGGCTCGCGGACGGCACGCTGCTGACGCATGCCGGGCGAGAGATGGGCGTCGCGTCGACCAAGGCCTTCACGACGCAGCTCGCGGTCCTCACCCTCGTGGCCGTCCATCTCGGGCTCGCGCGGGGCACCGTGCCCGGCGGCATGGCCGCGCGCGTGGTGAAGGGGCTCCGCGCGCTCCCCGAGCAGATACGGCACGTCGTCGACACCCTCGAGCGCCCGCTCGCGGAGCTCGCGCAGACCTGGCACGGGATGCAGAGCGCCATGTACCTCGGGCGGGGGGCGCTCTACCCGATCGCGCTCGAGGGCGCGCTGAAGCTGAAGGAGATCTCGTACATCCAGGCCCAAGGGTATCCGGCGGGCGAGATGAAGCACGGCCCCATCGCGCTCATCGACGCGCGGATGCCCGTCTTCGCGCTGTTGCCGCGCGACGCGCATCGGGAGCGGATGCTGAGCAACCTCCAGGAGGTGGCGGCGCGCGGTGCCCCCATCGTCGCCTTCACCAGCCACGACGAGGACGAGGTCGAAGCGCTGACGCGCACGGTCGTGCGGCTGCCCGAGGTGGATCCCATCCTCGCGCCGCTGCTCTACACCGTCCCGTTGCAGCTCTTCGCGTACCACGTGGCCGTCCTGCGCGGGTGCGACGTGGACCGGCCGCGCAATCTGGCGAAATCGGTGACCGTGGAGTGAGCGCGGGCGTCCTGGACGCCGCCGGCGCGCTCGCGTCAGTACGCGAGCGCAGGCAGCGCCAGCATGGCGAGGAAGTGCGCGTCGGAGAGCCCCACCTCCAGCGAGAGCCTCCGCGCGTCGAGCGCATCGAAGCGCCAGACGTGGTTCACGCCGCTCGCGTTCGAGAAGCCGAGCTCGTAGCCGGCTTTGCGGATGGCGGCGCGGATCGCGGGCGCCCGTCCCAGGCGCTTGCCGACCGGATAGGAGATCGCCCGCACGCGCTCACCGAGCTCCCGCTCGAGCGTCTCGCGCGAGCCGCCCAGCTCGTCGCCCAGGCGACCGAGCGGCACCGTCTGCAACGTGCGGTGGGAGCGCGAGTGCGACTGCACGCTCATGCCGGCATCGCGGAGCGCGCGAAGGTCGTCCCACGTCATCAGGAGTGGATCGGCCATCCGGCGCTCCTGGAGAGAATCGAGGGAGACGTCGCAGGCGGCCGAGACCTCGCCGAGGAAACGCTCGAGATCCATCCCGCCCTCGTCCTTGATCAGGCGAACCAGCCGATCGGCGGCGGCGAGGCGCTCGCCGTCCGAGCCCAGCACGAGCCGCCGCGGGGATGGGTACGACAGCTCGATCGACTCCCGCTTCGACGACCGGACGATCCAGTGGACGCGATCCCACCAGAAGAGCTTGCGCTGGTCGATGTAGTCGGTGGCGACGAAGAACGTGGCCGGCAGGCCATGCCGCTGGAGGATCGGTACGGCCACCTCGAGCCCGTCCTTGTACCCGTCGTCGAACGTGATCATCACCGGGTTGGGCGGCAGGCGCTTGCCGGCGCGGAACGCGAGGACGTCCTCCAGCGAGACGACGTGGAACCAGCGCGCGAGCATCGACATCTGGCGCTCGAACGACTCGGGCGAGGCGTCGGCGACGGCGTCGTCGAACGCGCCCCCCGCGTGGGGTGTGGCGAACCTGTGGTAGGTGAGCACCGGAAGCCACGGCGACGGTGTGCGCGCCCGCACCTCGAGCACCATGGACAGCAGTCCGGTGCGCTCGAGGCCCTCCGCGATCCGTCGCCGGTTGATGCTTTTCAAGCGCTCCCGACTACCCTACCAGCCCGCCCCCGGGGCCCCGAGCGGCTTCCGTGCCGACGCACGGTGACGAGCGCCTCGGCACGACTCTTGGACCCTCGGGGGCCCGGAGCTCGTCATGGATGACACCGCTGACCCCTCGCCTCCGATCGAGCGGCCTGCGCTGGCGCACGAGCTCTTCGCGCGTCACGCCGCGGCGGCGCCGGACGCGATCGCCGTCCGCTTCCGCGACCGCCGGCTCACGTACGGCGAGCTCCAGGCCCGGGCGAACCAGCTGGCGCACACCCTGGCGGAGGCGGGGATCGGCGCGGAGGCGCGCGTCGCGGTGTGCGTGGAGCCCGGCCTCGACATCGCGATCGCGCTCGTGGGCATCCTGGCCGCCGGCGCCGTGTACGTGCCGCTCGACCCGACGTACCCGGCCGCGCGCATCCGCGCGATCCTCGACGACACGACGCCGGCGCTCGTCGTCTCGCAACCTCACCTGATCGAGCGCCTCGGCCTCGGTCACCTTCCGGCGTTGACGCTCGACGACGCCGCCCTCGGCGCGCGCTCGCGACGCGACGTCGACGTCCCGGTCCACCCCTCGCAGACCGCGTACATGTACTGCACCTCGGGCACGACGGGCGCGCCCAAGGCGGTGATGGCCACGCACGCGAACCTCTCGGCGTACCTCCAGGCCGCGCACGACCGGTACCGCATCGACGCGCGCGACGTCATCCCGGCGATCGCGCGCTTCGGGTTCAGCATCAGCATGTTCGAGCTGATGTCGCCGCTGGTCGCGGGCGGGACGCTGCTCGTCCTCGAGCGCGAGGCGGTGCTCGATCCCGCGCGGCTCGCGCGCGCGCTGACCGGCGTGACGTTGTTCCATGCGGGGCCCAGCCTGCTCAAGGGCCTGATCGGCCACGTGCGCGCGTCCGGCGCGGCGCCGAGCGAGCTCGGGGGGGTTCGCCACGCGTCGACGGGCGGCGACATGGTGCCGCCGAGCGTCGTCGCAGGGCTGCAGGCGATCTGCCCCGCCGCGGAGGTCTTCGTCATCTACGGGTGCACCGAGATCGCCTGCATGGGGTGCACGCACCTCGTGCCGCGGGACCCACCCGTCACGCGCACGTACGTCGGCAAGCCCTTCGCGAACACGATCGTGCGCGTCGTCGACGAGGGGTTGCGGGAGGTCCCGGCCGGCGTCGTCGGCGAGATCGTCTTCGCGGGGGACGGCGTCGCGAGGGGGTACCTGCATCGCCCCGAGCTCACGGCCGAGCGCTTCGTCGCGATCGACGGCCAGCGCTTCTACCGCACGGGCGATCTGGGCCGCGTGTCCGACGAGGGCCTCCTCGAGGTGCTCGGGCGCACGGATTTCCAGATCAAGATCCGCGGCATGCGCATCGAGGTCGCGGACGTCGAGGCCCACCTGCGTGCGGCCCCCGGGGTGCGCGACGGCGCCGTCGCAGCCCCCGAGGGGCCGGGCGGAGAGCGCACGCTGGTCGCGTACGTCGTGGCCGACCCCGGTGCGTCGCTCGCGGCCATCCGCCGCCACATGGCCGACCACGTGCCCGACTCCATGGTCCCCGCGCGCTACGTCGAGCTCGCGAGCCTGCCGCTCAACCACAACGGGAAGCTCGATCGCCGCGCGCTCGTCGCGGTCGCGCCCGCGGTGCCCCCCAGGCGCTCTCCGCGAGCGCGCATGGAGACCGCCCTCGCGGCGCTCTGGGGGCGGCTGCTCGGCGTCGCCGAGGTCGGGCTCGACGACAACTTCTTCGAGCTGGGCGGGGACTCCATGCTCGCCCTGCAGCTCCAGGTGGCCGTCGAGCAAGCCCACGGCGTCGCGCTCGACGGAATGGACATCCTGCGCGAGACGCTGGAGGTCCTCGCGGCGATCTGTGACCGGGCGCTCGGGCACGACGGCCCGCGGGCTCGCGCTCCCGGCGGCACACGGCACGCGGCGCCGGAGCTCTTCCACTTCAACCCGCGGGGGGAGCTCTTCGGCGTCCTGCACGGGGGGCGCGCCGAGCACGCCGCCCTGCTTTGCGTCCCGCCCGGTCAGGACCAAGTGCGCGCGTCCTTCGTCGTCAACCGACTCGCGCGGGAGCTCGCGGCGCGCGGCATCGCCAGCCTGCGGTTCGACCTGTACGGCTGCGGCGACTCGCTCGGAGGATCGCTCGACGCCTCGTTCGCGCGCTGGCAGCGCGACATCGCGGACGCACGCGCGGAGCTCGTACGCCGGACGGGCGCCACACGCGTCACCGGGATCGGCGTGCGGCTCGGGGCCACGCTGCTGGCGGAGGCGCGCCGCCGGGGGCTTGCGCTGTCGCGGCTCGTGCTCTGGGATCCGGTGGCCGACGGGGCGGCGCTTCACGCGGAGCTCGTGCGGATGCACCGCGCGTACGTGCGCAGCCTCGTGCACCTGCGGCTGCGCCGACCGCAGCCACCCCGCGGCGCCGTGGAGCTCCTGGGCACGGCGTACACGCGGACCGCGATCGGGGAGCTCGCGGCTCAGCGCCTGCTTCCCGTCGACGCTCCTTCCGCGCGGTGGCTGATCACGTCCGAGCCGGGGCGGCAGGCGCCGCTCGCCGACGCCGCGGGCATCCCCGCCGTCGCGCTGGACGTGGATTGCCGCTGGGGCGATCTCGCGCGGATCGAGGACGTGCTCCCCGATCCAGGGATCGCAAAGGCGCTCGCCGCCCTGGTCACGGAGGCCGCGTGAGCGCCTTCCGGGAGACCGCTTGCCGCTTCGGCGACGACGCGCAGCTCGCGGGGATCCTCACCGAGCCCGCGCGCCCGGCGCGCCGGGCATGCGTCCTCGTGACCGCGGGCCTCGTCCCGAGGCTCGGCCCCTATCGCCTGTACACCGAGCTCGCACGCGAGCTGGCTCGGGACGACGTCGCCAGCCTGCGGTTCGATCTGGGGGGGATCGGCGACAGTGCCCCGGGCGCCACGGGCCTGCCGCTGCGCGAGCGCACCGCCGCCGAGCTCCGTGCCGCGGTCGACGCGCTCGTGACGCGTACCGGCGTCGACGACGTCGTGGCCTTCGGCCTGTGCTCCGGGGCGGAGGACGCGCTCCGGCACGCGGAGGGAGACCCGCGCGTCACCGGGGTCGTGATGATCGACCCGTTCAGCTTCCGCACCCGGGGCTTTGCGTGGCGGCACCTGCTCTACCGCGCGTCACGGCGCTCCCTGCGCGCGCTGCGGCTCTACCGACCGCTCGTCGCGCGCGACGGCAACGCGGGATCGCAGCGCCTCGTCGAGTACCGGTACATGACGCGAGACGAAGCGTCGCGCGTGCTCTCCGCCCTGATCGGCCGCGGCGTCCAGGTGGCCTTCGTCTACACCGGAGGCGCCCGCGAGAGCTTCAACCACGCGGGGCAGCTCCGCGCGATGTTCCCCGAGCTCGACCTCGGACGCCACGTCACCGTCGATCACCTGCCCCACCTCGATCACACCCCCTTCTTCGCCGCCGACCGCGCCGCGCTGATCGGCGCGATCCGTCGGCGGATCGCCGAGCGTCCCGCTCAGTGGACCGCGCCTGCCGCCGTCACGGAGAACGCGAGCGTCCCCTGCGCCGTGGGCTTCCACGCGCCTCCGCGCGCGACGTGGATGGCGAGCCGGCCCCCTGCGGGCGTGGCCGTCACGGAGTACCCCCCGGCGGACGCGGCGACATCGAAGAGGACGTGATCGGCGTCGGTGGTCTGCGCGACGGTGTAGTCGGCTGCGGCGCAGGTGCCGGTGCCGGCGTGATCGCCCGGGAAGAGAACGACGGCCTCGCGCGCCGCACCGAGCACGTGGGCCCCGACGAGGCCCCCGGAGCCGACGTTGCCGTCCGCCGCCGACAGGCGCACGACGTCGGGGGACGCGCCGACCGTGATGGCGGTGAGCCAGTCCTCGCTCGCGGCCGCGGCGTGCGTCTCCACGCGGGTCGCCGCGCCGAGCAGATCGACGGTCTTCGCCGACGCGCCGGCCGGCAGCAGCGCGTGGAACGTCGCGCTCGTCCCGACATCGAAGCGGAGCGTCCCGTCGCTCGCGGTGGACTGGGTCGGCGTACCCGGCACGTGCCAGGCGATCCACTGGTCGGTCCCGTCCGCGGCGACGGTCGTCCGGTCGTACACGACGAACGTGCCGGGGCGGACGTACGCCACGTCCCGCGTGAACTGCTGGACGACGCCCGCGGGGGCGTACATCTGCTCGATCCGGGCGCCGCGCGAGCGCACCCAGGTGCCGCCGTCCTCGTAGCGCTCCACCGTCGTCGCCGCCGCCGTGGGATCGTGTCCGACCTGCGTCGCACCGGTCGCGAAGAACGTGTTGTCGAGGAGGCGCGTCTTGCTCCCCCACGAGTCGTCGTACACGAGCGACTCGCCCGCCGCGCCGGCCGCCTGCGGGAGCCAGCCGGTCGCGTTGACGAGGACGGGCGCGTCGCCCACCGCGATCGCCAGACCGCCGGCGTCGAAGAGCTCCTCGCCCGAGTCGGGCGCGTCGATGTACGGGCCGCTCACGAACGAGGCCCACGTCGCGTCGGCCGCCCACGTCGAGCGCATGGCCACGTGGCCCGGACCCGGCG
>Ga0070730_10001368_pt1 | contig 23619 bp, 16 predicted proteins | sample Coa_R1_3_FD_66447 | JGI IMG/M metagenome (GOLD analysis project Ga0070730, IMG submission 66447) | Surface soil microbial communities from Centralia Pennsylvania, which are recovering from an underground coalmine fire - Coalmine... | ecosystem: Environmental > Terrestrial > Soil > Unclassified ... | reverse complement strand
CTCTTATCAGGGAATTGCCCCTCGCATCCACGACTCGTGCTATATCGATGAGTCCGCACAGATCATTGGGGACGTGGAAATCGGCGAAAACTCCAGTGTCTGGATGAACGCCGTGATCCGTGGTGACGTGTTCGCCATCCGCATTGGCAAAAACTCCAATGTGCAGGATTGCAGCGTGCTCCACGGCATGCGCCACAAATATGGCGTCACCATGGGCGACTGGGTCACCGTGGGGCATTCAGTCACGCTGCACGGCTGCACCATTGGCGACCGCTGCCTCATCGGCATGGGCAGCGTGATTCTGAACAACGCCAAAATCGGCGAGGGCTCCATTATCGCCGCCGGTACCGTGATCCCCGAAAACACAGTGGTGGAGCCAGGCTCGCTGTGGATGGGCGTTCCGGGAAAATTCAAAAAGAAGATTGACGACGAAGAATCACAGAAAATGATTCTGATGTATGGAAAGAATTACCTGGATTACACGGCAATCTACAGAAACGAACAGCAAAAATAACTCGCACTGGCAACGAGAATATCCGAAGTAAATCACTCATGGCTGAACTCATTAAAACAGTTCGCGGTACCCGCGATTTGCTGCCTCCGGATACGGAGACGTGGAACTTTGTCGAAGCGAAAGTACGCGAGCTGTTTCGCGTTTACAACTTCCAGGAAATTCGCACACCCATCATCGAAGACCTGCAACTCTTCCAGCGCTCGGTGGGCGAAGAGACCGATATTGTTTCCAAGGAAATGTTCACGTGGGAAGACCGGGCCCGCGCGCAAAGCGAGAAAGGGCAGTGGCTGGCGCTGCGACCGGAAAACACAGCGGGCGTAGTCCGCGCTTATATTGAGCACAAGCTGTGGGAGCGTCCGGGCCTGCAGCGCTTTTATTATATTGGTCCGCAGTTCCGGCGCGAGCGTCCGCAGAAAGGGCGTTACCGGCAATTTTTCCAGATCGGCGCCGAAGTCATTGGGCCATCTTCCGCGGGCAGTGAATCGCCTGCCGTGGACGCAGAAATCCTCGAAATGCTGGCTTCCCTGCTGGACCGGCTCGGCATACAGGGCTGGACGCTGCAACTCAACTCGGTGGGCAATGCCAGTGATCGGCCAAAATATTTTGCAGCTCTGCGTTCGGCGCTCAAAGACGTGGTCGGCCGCATGTGTGCCGATTGCCAGCGCCGTTATGAAACCAATCCGTTGCGCGTTTTGGACTGCAAGGTGCCGGAAGACCAGCCCATCATCGAAGGCCTTCCCCGGATGGCCGACTATCTCGACGAAAACAGCCGCACGCACTTTGCCGAAGTGCAAAAGATTCTGACGACTCTGGGTGTGCCGTTCGTCATCAATCATCGCCTGGTGCGCGGGCTTGATTACTACACCCGCACGGCGTTCGAGTTCACCCACGGCGCGCTGGGCGCACAAAATGCCATTCTCGGCGGCGGCCGTTATGACGGACTTTCCGAATCCCTCGGAGGACCACCTGCGCCGGGCATCGGCTTTGCCATCGGCGAAGACCGGCTGGTGATGTCCCTGCAGGAGACCGCAGGCAGTGCAGCCACGCCGACGGACATCTACATCGCTCCACTGGGCGCGGGCATGAACGTCCACGCTGCTTTGCTGGCGCGCGAACTTCGCCGCCAGGGCGTGATCGTAACCGCCGGCGATGAAGGCTTTCGCCTGAAGAAATCTTTGGAGACGGCCAGCAAAACCGGCGCACGCTGGGCCCTGATCGTGGGAGAGAACGAAGTCCAGGCGGGAAAGTTCGCGCTCAAGAATTTGGCCACGGGCGAACAGACGGAAGTTGCTCGCGACCATATTGCGGCGGCTGTCCTGCGGCGATAAACGCATGGCATCATCGCCGCCAGTGCACACCGCAACAGGCACATAACCTAATTTTCATCAACTCTTCATTCAGGATTAATGAAGCGGCGAACTGCTGCCGCTAACATTCGTTGTTCACCATCCTGCTGTTCATTTTCCCTGAAGAAGAGGTGTGTCTTTGAAGAAACTGCTTCTGGCTCTGTTCACGGTTACTTTGCTGGCCTCCCCGCTGTTTGCTCAATTCGATACTGCCGGTGTTTTGGGCGCGGTGCATGACGGCACGGGCGCGGTTGTTCCCCAGGCTTCCGTCACTTTGATCAATCTTGAAACCGGCATCGCCAGCGTGCGCACCAGCAATGAGAGCGGCGAATATGAATTCGCGTCGGTACATGCGGGTCGCTATAAAATCACGGCGAAAAAAGACGGGTTCTCCGAGGTGATTGCGGACAACATTGTCGTCACCGTGGGCGCGCGCCAGCGCGTGGATCTGACTCTCGGTCTGGCAAAGGCCAGCGAAACGGTGGAAGTGATTGGAGAAGCGCTGGCCCTCGAAACCGATTCAAGCCAGCGCGGACAAGTCATCTCCCACACCCAGGCACTGGAACTGCCGCTGAATGGGCGCGAATACTCGCAGCTCGTGCTGCTGACCAGCGGCGTGCGCCAGTCCGCCATCGGGACGGGAAGTATTTCCACCAACCGCGAAGGCTCGTTCAACGTCAACGGCCTGCGCAGCACCTTTAATAACTATCTGCTGGACGGCCTGGACAATAATGCTTATGGGACCAGCAATCAGGGTTTTTCCAATCAGGTCATCCAGCCATCGCCGGATTCGCTGACTGAATTCCAGGTGGTGACCAACAACGAAAGCGCGGAATACGGACGCGCAGCCGGAGCCACCATCAACGTCTCCTATGCCAGCGGCGGCAATCAACTCCATGGCACGGCATATGAATTTCTTCGCAATACAGCTCTGAACGGTGCCGGATTCTTCAAGTCTCCTGACGGCAGAAAGCCTGAATTTGATCGCAACCAGTTTGGCGCGACCCTCGGCGGGCCTATCGTGAAGCAGAAGGCGTTCTTCTTTCTGGATTATGAAGGCTTCCGGCAGGTGCGCGGAATCGTAACGTCTTCCACCATCGCCACCGCTAAGGAACAAACGGGCATTTTGCCTATTGATGTTTTCGACCCGCTCACCGGCGTTTTGTATCACGCAGGTACGCAGGTTCCTGTGGCCCCTTTTGCGCAAAAGGTACTCGCCGGTTTGCCTCAACCTACAAACGCGGGGCTGGCCAACAACTACGTGATCACCGATAGGTTCACCAACAATACCGACAAATATGACGCTAAATTCGACTGGCAGCTCAACGAGAAGATGAGCTCTTTTCTCCGCCTGAGCCAGCGCAAGGCGAATCTTGTCGATAATCCTGCAATACCGCTGCCCTCGGGCGGCGCGGGCAATGGCAATACACGAGTCCTCAATCAACAACTGGCCAGCGGATTCACCTGGAACCGCACGCCGAACCAACTGCTGGAAGCGCGGTTCGGCATCTCTTACACCAAAGGTGGAAAGTTTCCTCTGGCCCTGGGGCTGCCCAGCGCACAGAGTCTTTTTGGCATCCCCGGACTGCCCACCAATTCGCAGATCACCGGCGGCGTGCCCACGGAGCTGATTTCCGGATTTTCCGATCTGGGACGACAGGCGACCAACCCGCAGTGGCAGTATCCCCTGGTCTTCAATCCCAAGATCAATTACACAGTGCTGCACGGACGCCACTCGATCAAAGCCGGATACGAGTACCAGTGGATTGGCACCACGGTAGAAGATGTAAATCCCCTGTACGGCCGCGATACTTACAACGGAGCGTTCAGCCGCTTCCAAACCGGAGTAAGCGGCTCGCCTTCTGTCACATGCCCGACTGGCTTTACTGCTTCTACCTGTACGTCGATTTACAATCTGGCCGATTTCCTGTTCGGCGCACGCGCGCAATATGCTCTGAGCACTTTCTTTATCGCGCATCTGCGGCAGCAGCAGCACTATTCTTATGTCCAGGACGACTGGAAGATCACCAACAAACTTACGCTGAATCTGGGCGTGCGCTATGAGTTCGCGACACCGTATTACGAAAAAGACAACCACCTGACCAATTTCGATCCTGCCACTTTGAGCCTGATATCGGCCACAAACGGCAGCATTTCGAATCGCGCCCTGGTCAATCCCGAACCCTATGATTTCGCTCCGCGTCTGGGATTCGCCTGGAGCCCGCTAAAATCCACCGTGGTGCGCGGCGGATACGGAATCAGCTACATCCATTACGACCGTGCGGGCGCGGGCAATCTGCTGCCGATCAACGGGCCGCAGGTCATCAATGCAGTGGTCAACCAAACCAATCCGCGCGCTGCCAGCTTCCTTACCACCGATCAGGGTTATCCGGCGGGCATTACATCGCCGGCCAATTTCAATCCGCTTACCGCCAACATCACGTACGTGCCCAGCGACTATCACACCGCCTACGTGCAGAGCTGGTTCTTCTCGATCCAGCGCGAGCTGGCCAAAAATACTTTGATCGACGTGGCTTACGTGGGAAATTATGCCCAGAAGCTGCTGCTGTTCGGCAACTTCAACCAGGCGCATCCTTTTACCACGGGCACGCTGGCCAGCAACCGGCCTATTTCCAGCTTTGGCGACATTACTTATGCCTTCAACGGCGGCGCTTCGAATTACAACAGTCTGCAGTTCCGCTTCGAACACCGCGCCAGCGGAGGGCTGACGATCCTGAATTCGTTCACGTACTCTCATGCCATCGATAACGGCTCCGGCTCGCTCGAAAATCCCAACGGCAATTTCCCCGCGCCTCAGGACATCTACAATCTGGCGGCCGAGCGGGCGACCTCGGCCTACGATCAGCCGCTCACCAACACTACCAGCCTGGTGTGGCTGGTTCCCGTGGGCAAAAACAGAAAGTTTTTGAATGGCCTGCCTGCCTTTGCCGATCAGGCTCTGGGCGGCTGGGAAGTCAGCGCAATCAACCAGGCCGACAGCGGACAGCCCATTACAATTACCTACAATCCGGCTGCCAACCGGCTGGTCTCGGGCATTCAACAGGATTTTCGTGGCGCCAACAACTATCGGCCTAACCTGATTGGCAATCCCGTTCTGAATGGCGGTGTGCAGGTGACGGCCGGTGGCGTCCTTTATCTGAATCCCGCTGCGTTCGCCACGCCAGGCAGTGGTTCGCCGTTTGGCAATGCCGGACGCAACATCGCCCGCGGCCCCAACTTCAACCAGCTTGATTTTGCCGCCAATAAAAACATCCAGCTTCCGTTCGAAAACATGAAATTGCAGTTCCGGGCGGAGTTCTTCAATTTGCTCAACCACACGAACTTTCTGGCCCCAAACAGCAATCTCTCGAGCGGGGCCGCCTTTGGCAAAATCACCGCGGCGTCCGATTCACGGCTCATCCAGTTTGGCTTGAAACTGAGCTTTTGATCGCTGAGGTATGCCGGAAAAGCGGACCTTCGGGGGAGGTCCGCTTTTTCTCTTCTCCGCAAAACCAATCTCCGGCGACGCCAACCTTTATAATCGAAGACTTCAGGCTCGCCGCCTAATTCATCGATAGAAGGAACCTTCTTTGCGCCTCGACTTTTTGGGAAATCTGCGCCGCACACAGATGTGCGGGGAGCTTCGTCTTGAACATGCCGGCCAGCAGGTAGTGCTGCTGGGCTGGGTAAACCGCCGCCGCGATCTGGGCAATGTGATCTTCATTGACATTCGCGACCGCAACGGCATGACCCAGCTGGTCTTCGACAAGGGCGAAAACGCGGCCATGCACGAAAAGGCCAGCGCTCTGCGGTCGGAGTATGTAATCGCGGCCATCGGCAAGGTGCGGCGGCGCAGTGCGGACACGATCAATCCCAATATCGCGACCGGCGAAGTCGAAGTCACCGTGGACGAGCTGAAAGTGCTGAATGACTCGAAGCTGCCGCCCTTTCTGCCTTCCGACACCGGCATCGCCAACGAAGAAGTGCGCCTGAAGTACCGCTACATTGATCTCCGCCGCGAGCAGATGCAGGCCAACATCGAGCTGCGGCATAACGTGGCTATGGCGATACGGCAAAGTCTGTCCGGCCAGGGCTTCTTCGAAATCGAAACCCCGTTTATGACCCGCTCCACGCCGGAGGGCGCGCGCGATTATCTGGTCCCCAGCCGCGTGTATCCGGGGTCGTTTTACGCGCTGCCGCAATCGCCGCAGCTCTTTAAGCAGATCCTGATGATCTCGGGCTTCGACAAGTATTTTCAGATCGTGCGCTGCTTCCGCGACGAAGACCTGCGCGCCGACCGCCAGCCGGAATTCACGCAGATCGATCTGGAGATGAGCTTTCCCCAGATGGACCGGGTGTTTGAAGTGGTGGAGAAGTTTCTTGAGGCCGCCTTCAAAGCGGCGGGCATCGAGCTGAAGTCGCCCTTTCTGCGCATGACGTACGACGAAGCCCTCCGCCAGTACGGCAATGACAAGCCGGACATGCGCCTGCCGGCCATGAGCGACATTCGCCCGGCCTTTACGGATGAAGATCTGGCCGAGTTGCGGATCGACCCATCGATGGAGATGGTGGCCATCCGCATTCCCAAAGTGGGCAAAATCTCCGACCGGGAGAAGAAGGAAATCCGCGCACTGTCCGACGAGTTGGCCAAACGCAACGGCAATTTTGCTGGAGTGTTTTACGACTTCAGCCAGATGGAGAAGAAGCGTCCGGCAGTCGCCAGCAAAATCCGAGAGATTTGCGCGGCTGAGCCGGATGATCTGATTGTTCCCGTGGTCGCCATAGCAGCAGAAGGCAAGACGCACAGCGCGGCCAGCAAGCGAGCGCAGTTTAGCGTGGCTGGCGAAGCGCGCCTGGAACTGGGCCGCAAATATGCGGACCGGCACAACGCCTTTGTCCGCAGTGGAGACGCCACGCGCGATTTCCGCTTCCTCTGGGTCACGGACTTTCCCATGTTCGAGTACGACGAAAAAGACCAGCGCTGGAACGCCGCGCACCATCCGTTCACCTCGCCGCACGATCACGATATGGACAAGCTGGAGTCCGATCCCGGCGCGGTGCGCGCGCTGGCCTATGACGTGGTACTCAACGGTACGGAGCTGGGTTCGGGCTCGATCCGTATCCATCGCCAGGACATTCAGCGGAAAATCTTCCACTCGCTCGGCATGAGTGACGAAGAAGCCAAATCGCGTTTCGGCTTCTTCCTTGAAGCTCTGGAATACGGCACGCCTCCGCATGGCGGAATCGCGCTCGGCCTCGACCGCATTGTGATGATACTGGCCGGCGCGGACAGCCTGCGCGAGGTAATTCCCTTCCCCAAGACCGCCAAAGCCGTGGATTTGATGGTGGACGCACCCACTCCGGTGAGCGATGTTCAGCTGCGGGACTTGGGGATTGTGGTGAAACCCCAGCGGTAAAGCTAAGTCCCGAAGGGACGTATGAAAGTTGCCCAGCATGGTTCGGCGTGCAAGCGCCGAACCCAATGCTGGGAGAGCAAAGAAATAAAAGTCCCTTCAGGGACGACTGAGCTTATTCTTTCATCCCATAAGCAGCCAGGAATTTGGCGAGTTCGTCATCAAAGTTCAACTTTTTATGATGTTCCACCTGGCGATGGATGTAATGGATAGTATTTTCCCGCTGCGATGCTCCAATTGAAAAAGCCCAAAACCCTTCCTGCCAGGAAAATCTTCCCGATTCAGGAAAAGCTTCATTCACCCATTTGGAAGAACCCCGCCTTCAACAGCTGCACTGCTTTGGAAACGGTAAGAACCCGCGAGAGCGACAGCAAAATATGAACATGATCTTCCACGCCTCCACAGCCAGAGCGACTGTACCGTTCTCGTGAGCGATACCGCCGATGTAGGCATGAAGACGCTCTCGAAATGGCTCGCGGATTAAAGGCCTGCGTTCAAAAGTGCTGAAGACAATGTGGACCAAACAGCATATGTAACTGTGTGGCATAGATCTCAGTCCTCCCTAACGGGACTAAGTTTCTGCTGCGAACTGTAAAGCCTTATATGGCTCAAACCCGCGCCAAAACTACACGAAACCATTGTTCAGGATCGGTCCAGCACTTTTCCATGACAAAACCGCTGTTCTGCAGCAGTGAGGAGATAGTTTCCGGAGCAAACTTGTAACTGTTCTCGGTATGAATGCGCTCGCCCGGCGCAAAAGAAAAGACGCGGTCGAGGTCACGGACCCACACCGCCTGCTCCCAGCGGCTTTCGAGATGCATTTCCACGCGCGAGCGCGAAGGGTCCCAGAACGCCACATGCTCGAAGGCATCGAGATCAAAATGCCCGCCCAGTTCGCGGTTGATTCGCGCCAGCATGTTCTTGTTGAACTGCGCGGTAATACCCTGAGCGTCGTTGTAAGCGGCGTGCAGTATGTCTGGGTCCTTGATTAAGTCGAGGCCGAGCAAAAAAGCGTCACCGGGGGCGAGCGACTGGCGGACGTTTTGCAAAAACCGGATTGCTTCCTGCGGCTCAAAGTTTCCGATGGTGGAACCGATAAAGAGAACCAGCTTTTTTCCGGGAAGAGAGCTCAACGGCAGGCGCTCCAAAAAGTCGGCCACAATCGGACTCACCACAAGGCCGGGGAACTTGCCCTTCATGCCGGCGACTGCTTCCTGCAGAGCAGCCGGCGATACGTCCACCGGGTGAAACTCCACGCGGAGCTGGCGGTGCAACAGCGCTTCCACCAGAAGGCTGGTCTTGCTGGCATTGCCCGCGCCCAGTTCGATGAGCGTAAGGTTGTTGCCTGCGTGGCGGACCATCTCGGCGGCATGCGCTTCGAGGATGGCTCGCTCGGTGCGCGTGGGATAGTACTCGGGCGTGCGCGTGATCTCATCGAACAGACGCGAGCCCTCGGCGTCATAAAAGAGTTTGGGCGGCAGAGACCTGGGTTGCGCGCTTAACCCCTCAAGGACATCCGCCGCGATGGAGCTGCCGGAAAGCGGCTGAATTCTAAAGACCGTCATACGCCAGCCTGATTCCGGAAAATTGCCAGCGTGTCTCCGGTGGAAAGAAGTTGCGATAGGTGGCCCTGATGTGCGAGCGCGGCGTGGCGCAGGAGCCGCCGCGCAGCACCATTTGTCCGGACATGAATTTTCCGTTGTACTCGCCCAGCGCTCCGGCCGCGGGTCTATACCCTGGATAAGGAAGATAAGCGCTGGCTGTCCACTCCCAAACGTCGCCGAACAGCTGCAGCGGATGCGCGGCGTCATTAGTGCGTGCAGGCCGTGGATGAAAATTGCCTTCTTCCAAAAGATTTCCCGTCACCGGAGATTGCACAGCCGCTGTCTCCCACTCAAATTCCGTGGGCAGCCGCGCGCCGGACCAGTGAGCAAAGGCGTCGGCTTCGTAATAACTGACGTGGCAGACCGGGTCACTGGCTTCCACTTCACGCATTCCCGAACAGGTGAAGTGCAGCCATTTATCACCCGCGCGCTCCCAGTACAGCGGAGCGTTCCAGCCATGCGCCTGCACTGTTTTCCATCCGTCAGAGAGCCAAAGCTCCGGACGCTGGTATCCGTGATCGGCTATGAAGGCCATATACTCGCCGCAGGTTACAGGGCGTGTCTCCAGGCGAAAGGCAGGTACGAACACTTTGTGGCGCGGCGCTTCATTATCGAAATAAAACGTCCCCGCTGCCGCGCCGATCTCGCGCAGGCCTTCGGGATACGCATGAAACGCCTGAGCCTGGGCCGAAACCAGTGTCTGCGGCAAGAACCCAGGCGCGTCTGCACTTTGATATGCCGGCCGCAGTGGATTGCTCCAGAATGCGTGCTTGATGTCGGTGACCAGCAGCTCCTGATGCTGCTGTTCGTGGTTCAGGCCCAGTTCGGCCAGTTTGCTGATTTCGCTGGAAAGACCATCCATTGCGAGCAGCGATTGCATATGCTCATCGACGTAATGGCGGTAGGCCAGCACTTCGCTCGCACCCGGACGGGAAAAGGTATTGCGCAGCGATTTCTCCGGTTGCGGCCCAACCGCGTTGTAATAGGAATTGAAAAGCGACTGAAACGCCGGATGAAACGGGCGATAACCCCTCAGATGCGGCCCCAGAAGAAACGTCTCGAAGAACCAGGATACGTGCGCCCTGTGCCATTTTGTGGGGCTGCTTTCCCCACAGGACTGGATCATTTGATCTTCCGCCGAAAGTGACGCCGCCAGGGCTTCCGTCTGACCGCGCACCGCCATATACCGGCGCGCCGGCGCGCTTCCGGAAACAGCGTTCGGAACTTCGATTTGTTGGACCGGGGTCACAATTTAACCTCATTTTTGGATGCCACTGCCATGTTCCGGGGATACAGGCTCCTGGGCGATTTTACACTTTGTCCCCTGAGCAACAAGCCGGATTTGCGGCTTGCGAAAAATTTAAGCCCCGAAGGCAGCGCCCGGCTGATGTATCGTCATTCTTGTGGCTGCGGCAAGAATCATCTTTCACGTCGACATGGACGCCTTCTTCGTCTCCGTGGAAGAGCTGTTCGCCCCGGAACTGAAAGGCAAAGCCGTGGTCGTAGGCGGACAGAAGAACGAGCGCGGCGTGGTCTCCGCAGCATCGTATGAAGCGCGAAAGTTCGGCGTACACTCCGCCATTCCGCTGCGCACTGCGGCCAAACTGTGTCCACATGCCATTTTTCTTGACGGCCATCCGGACCGTTATCGCGAGTACTCGCAAAAAGCGCGCACCGTGCTCGAAACATTTTCGCCTGCCGTGGAGATGGCGTCCGTCGATGAAGCTTACCTCGACATGAGCGGCACGGAGAAGCTGCACGGACCGCCGCTGATGTCGGCGCACAAACTGCATGAGCGAATGAAAGAGCACACCGGGCTGAATTGCTCCATCGGTATCGGCAGCTCGCGTCTCATGGCCAAGATCTGCTCCGATCAGGCCAAGCCCAACGGAGTGCTCTACGTGCTGGCCGGACAGGAACAGCGTTTTCTTGCCCCGCTCGATGTCGGCAGGATTCCCGGCGTGGGCAAAGTAGCCAAAGAGCGTCTGAACAACATGGGGATTGTTCACATTGGCGATCTGCTGCGCGTGGAGCCATCTTTTCTCGAAGAGCATTTCGGCAAGTGGGGCGCGGCCCTGGCCGGCAAAGCGCGGGGCGAGGATGCCGGCGCGTGGTTCGCGGGCGAAGTAGGCGCGGACGTGGACGCCAAATCCATCAGCCACGAACACACCTTCACCGAGGATACAGCCAGCGTGGAAAAGCTTGAGTCCACGCTCTCCCATCTTTGCGAGATGGTGGGGCGCCGTCTGCGCTATCACGGCTTCTCCGCGCGTACCATCCAGCTCAAACTGCGCTACTCCGACTTCACTACCATCACGCGCGCGCACTCCCTGCAGGCCCCAACCCAGGTGGATACGGAAATTTTTTCCGCCATCAGCCGCCTGTTTCGCCAGAACTGGCAAACAGGACGGCCCATCCGCCTTCTGGGTGTCCATGCCTCGAACTTCACCGAGGGTTCCGGGCAAATGGACATGCTCGAAGACGACCGCCGTAAAAAGTGGGCACAGGCGCTCTCGGCCACCGACAAGCTGCGGGACAAATACGGAGATTCCGCCGTCTTTCTGGCCCGCGGCATGTCCGGGACCTTCCGCGAGCGGGTGCATGAAAATCCGGCGGAAAAGCCTGCCGGAAAGCCCCGCAAGAACTCCTGAACCATCCCCCCAAAAAGGACCTTTAAATTGCTTGATTCTTGTTGCTTGTACGAGTAAAGCCTCGTACATTATGCCCATGCAGTAATTAAAATTTCTTATAGCGCCCAATCTCCCCGGATTGGCGGAAAGATGATTCCAGCTATGCCGATGCCATTCTCGGAATTCATAGTGTTTTGCGTGATGGGGCTGCTGGTCCTGCTCTTTGTCTGGACCTGGGTGCGCGACCGCCAGCCTCCGACTGGCGTATGGATGCTGGGCTGGATGGCCATCCTGGTGCATTTTGGCGCCGCGTGGCTACACAGTTTAAACCTTATCGGGGATCGCACAACCAACCTTCTAAAACTCACCACTCTGGAAGTTGCCGGCATTTGCTTTGAGCTTTCGGTTTCCGAGACCTGCCGGACCAATCGCCGCCGCATTCTCTTCATTGCCCTCCTCGGTGTTCCTTCCATCATTTATGTAGTTTGTTCTATTTACCTGGAGGGCCATATGTGGGTTTACCCGGCCCTGATCGGCATCTGTGTTTTCGGCGGCGTGTACATCATGTCGACCCATTACACCCGTCGATCCATTTATGCCTATGCCTTCTGCCTGATCTTTGGGGCGCCTGGGGTGCTGATTATTCCCGTGATCCTGCGTGCCCCGGGCTACGGCGTGCCATTCATGCTGTTTGAGTACTTCACCGTCACCGGAATTCTTTACTGGCGGCATTTCCACCGGATCACTCCTGGAGTGGTCTTTACTTCGCTCTCGTTTATTTACTGGGGCGTATCGTTCCCCGTGGCATTTATTCCCAAGCCGTATCACATAGGCCCTGAGATGGGGAACTTTTTCTGGGAGCTGCCTCAGTTTTTTGTCGCCTTCGGCATGGTCCTTACACTTTTTGAAACTCAGGCGGAAGCCGCCACCATCGTTGCCCGCCGTTACCGGGACCTGTTTGAGGGCAATCTGGCCTCGGTTTATCTCTCCACTTTCGATGGCCACCTGATGGACTGCAACAGCGCCTTCATCGCTCTGTACGGGTTCGCCTCGAAAGAGGAAGCCCTGGCTGCCGACATGTCGTCGCTTTACGTCAGCCCACAGGCGCGCCGGAAGTTCGTTTCCCGCCTGCAGAATGAAAAGCAACTCATTAACTATGAGTGCGAACAGCGCCGCAAAGATGGAACGCGCTTCTGGATTCTGGAGCGCGCCAACCTCATCACCGGTCCTGATGGCAAGCCCATTCTCGAAGGCACCTCCATCGACATTACCGAGCGCAAGGAAGCCGAACTGGCGCTGAAACAATCGGAAGAGCGCTTCGCCACCATGTTCCGCCAGAGCCCTACCGGCTGCGTGATCGTCTCGCTCGAAGGCGTGTTTATCGACGTGAATGACAATTTCCTGCGCCTGCTGCAGCTCCCCGCGGAGCAGGTGCTGGGCAAGACGGCGGCGCAGCTGGGCCTGTGGTCCGCCAGTGAGCGGGAAACGTTTTTTGCCGAACTCAAGAGCAAAGGCTCGATACGCCACTGGCCGATTGAATTCAAAGATGCCCACGGCCACCGGCACATGGCGCTCTACTTTGCCTCTTTGGTGTCCGTGGGGGAAAAGGAATGCATCTTTGGCATGCTGCTCGACCGCACCGAGCAGCAGGAGCTCGAAACCAAGTTCCTTCATGCGCAAAAAATGGACGCACTAGGCAGGCTGGCAGGCGGCGTGGCCCATGACTTCAACAATTTGCTGGGCGTGCTCGGCGGCTATGCCGAACTGCTGCAGTCCAAACTCGGCCACCAGGAAACCTGGCAGCGCTACTGCCAGAAAATCCTCGAAACCACGCAGCGCGCCACCGGCCTCACCCGGCAGTTGCTCACCTTCAGCCGCAAGGAGATCACCCGGCCCAGCCCCATGCAGATCGATCAGGCCATCCGCGAATTTTCCGGCATTCTGCCCCGCCTGATCGGCGAGGACATTGAACTCAAGCTGCACCTCGGCTCCAGTGGCACCGTGGTCATCGATAAGACCCACTTCGAGCAAATCCTGCTCAATATCGTGGTCAATGCCCGTGAAGCCATGCCCGATGGCGGGCATCTCTGGATCACCACCGACGACTGCAAGCGCCCCGCCACTCCGCCCGGCAGCGCGCCCTGTTCCGACTGCGTCGCCATTCACTTCCGCGATACCGGCGTGGGCATGGACGAGCACACGCGCGCCCACGCCTTTGATCCCTTCTTCACCACCAAGGAAGTCGGGCGCGGCACAGGCCTCGGCCTTTCCACCGTCTACGGCATTGTGCAGCAGAGCAAGGGAGATATCGAACTGAAGTCCGAACTGGGCAAAGGCACGGAGATCAGCATTTTTCTGCCCTGCGTTGTCCCGCCCGCTCCCTCCGCGAGCCCGGAGGAAAGACCGGTCGAGGTCAAAGCCGGCGTGGGCCACATCCTGCTGGTGGAAGATGAAACGGAGTTGCGCAACACCACGGCGGAGTACCTCACCTCCATCGGCTATTCGGTGGCCTCCGCGGGCAGCGGCCCGGAAGCCCTGCGCCTCGCCCTTAATAATCAGCCCATCGACCTGGTCATCACCGACGTGGTCATGCCCAAAATGAATGGCCGCGAATTTGCCGACCGCCTGCGCCAGCTCCGCCCCGGCGTAAAAATTCTCTTCGTCTCCGGCTATGCCGACGACGTGATTTTGCACACCGGCATCTCGCTGCAGCTCGTGCCTTTTTTGCAAAAGCCCTTCTCGCTGCGGCATCTGGGCGCTAAGGTAAACGAGCTCATGACGGTGGCAGCCCGCTAAAACGGCCTGAATTACGGTCAGCGCCATGGTTCCTGCGCCGTCCCGGTCATTGGTTAGTAAATTATTTTTCCTGTCCTTCCACAGCGCCAGTTTGACACCAGCCGCAAAGCCTATAAAATAGATAAGTAGTCTTCACTGTCACAGCGCTTGAGAAGTCTCACGAGCGCATTTCATTGCCGAAGTGGCGGAATTGGCAGACGCGCATGGTTCAGGTCCATGTACCCGCAAGGGTGTGGGGGTTCGAGTCCCTTCTTCGGCACCAAAATCAAAAAGATAAACACGGACCAGAAAAGGTCCAGACGCAGAGATGCGGCACTGCCGCATCTCTAAAATATTTGTGGCTGGTAGCCACAAGACAATCTGGTGTAGTGCCCGCTCAAAGGAGACGACATGCCTTACAGGGGTAAGGAAATGGACCGGTTTGAAGTTGCAAAAGTTTTGGAAAACTTTCTTGAGGGTTCAGGAGGGCCCTGGGATTGGGACGATTTTACTCAAGGCATGTCACTTAAAGATCCGGAACTGGAGGCCATTCGACGGCGCTGTGCTGGTTTGGGCACTGAGTTTCCTGCCACCTCTCCCAATCACTACTGTGGAGAGGAAGGACTGAAGGTTCTTCGATCCTACATCACCAGCTTGCGGGAAAAATGGCCATGCGGCACTGGATAACTACCATTGGACTAAAAATGGGGGCACGTCAATGGCGCTCTTCACTGGTTGCGAGCGGAGGAGCATTCTCTTGCCATGAGAACACAACTTCGCTGGCAGCGAGATAGAAAAAAGAGTTCCACTCTTCCAGGAAAAACCGGTAGGCTGTGGCATCTGACGGCAGTTTCCTCAGGAGCAGGTCTGTCTGAGGATTCTGGCCAGGCGCTACCAAGTCACCAGACACTCCAATGCCGCTGCCGCTAAGAGCGAACATATAGTTTGGGTCAGGCGGCTCCATAAAGAAGAGACTGACCGACTTCGCCTCCAGTATTCCGACACGGTAAAGTTTCTGATCCTGGTCACCATCCGTGCTGACATGCACAGATATTTTGACTGTGGCACGTCGCTCCACGATATCGAGTGAGACTTGCAGGAGCGTCGCGTCGTGGAACCCGTTCGGTAACGATTGTTCAAGTTCTTCAAAAGTCATTTCTATCCGTTCTCCAGTCACCATGGGTGTCGTCGAGCAGGTGCTAACCCGAGATTCCTAATCGCTCTGATCCTAAAAAGCTCGTCCACGGTACCGTGCCAGCGCTTCTATGGAAGTTCCACCAGTAACGGGAGCCAAAGCGACAACACCGACGACAACGATGACCGCACCAGTCACCACAATAGCGCGCTTATTTTGCAACATTTTACGATTATCATCGCCACCCCATTGCTGGCAAAGTACTCAAGCAAGAGGATCTTTGAGTTGGCTCACGAGCCGAAGGAAAGCTGGTCTTGTAGATTTCCCCACTCAAGCCAAACTCAGGCTTGAGTGGGTAGCCAGCCCAATTTTCAAATCCTTCAGAAATCTGTGATCCAGTGGAACTTGTTGCTGACCAGTTCCAGCTTGTTGCGGTCAAAGAGTTTTAATTGCATGTGAATTTTGTGGCCATCCATCGTGCCATCGAGGCTGAGTTGGTCGTTGCGCGGCCTGTCAAAGACGAAGCTGGCCTTCCAGTTCTGGCTGCCAGCCTTCGTCAGACTAAGAGTCTTGTCGTTATCGTTGATAGAAGAAACAAAGCCGACGAAGGTGTCGTCCATGCGCTGAAACGACGTAGAAGTCGTGTAATCAAACAGCACGCGGCGCCACCGATCATAATCGGTGAGGAGCGGTGAACGCGTCTGTCCGTCGATGGTCATCTGCTCAACGTCCCAAATGCCATAAAGCGAGGGTTTGGGACGGCCTCCGCCCAGCGTGTACCAGATGTGGATGTCCGTGCGCAGATTCATTCCTGTAAGAAACAAGCCAAACACGACCTGCATCAGCAAAGCTATGCGGTTTGTGCGAACGCTGCGAAAGAGCGGCGGTTGTGTGGACGGTCCCGTGGCGTGGTCCAAAAAAAAGAAGCTGAACATTCGCCTGAGTTCTGGCGCCAGCAGAAAGAACGCTAACAGCACGAGATGAAACGAGAAAAGCTTCACGATCACGTTGTAGGTCACGTTCAGAATAAAGACCTCGGTCGTGACCGCCAGACAGACCAGCGCCCCCCAGCGCAGTGGTTCGCGGAACAATCAGCAGAATGCCGCCCAAAACTTCGGCCAGACCCGTGAATACCTCGTAGGGACGGGAGGCCCCAATGGACCAGAAGAGCACTGCCATGGGCGAGAAATGGCCGAAGGGTTCCACCAGGCGTACCAGAGAAGGATAGGTCATCTGCAGCGGGACCACTTTGAAAAAGCCGTAAGCAAACAGTACGGAAGCCAGTGCAAAGCGCATGAACAACCGTAGCCATTTGTGGAGCGTGACATAGTTTTTACGTCGCCGGTCGAGAACGGACCAGATAATGGTGGCCAGAAGAGCAATGATCAGCAGGCAGAAGGCATATATCCAGCCCAATGTCGAGTCGTCGTCGCGGTTGTTGCCGAGCGGACCCGTCCAGTGAAAAACGTGGACGGCGGTCCAGAACGTAATTTGGCGCAGAGGCCAGAGTGCGCTGAGCCCGGGGAGTTTCAGCCCTGGAACCGGGATCAGCGCCTGAATGACTCCCTGGCCCAGGCAGATTAGAGTGAAATAGGCAAAGCAGAATCGGAAAATGATGCGTAGTGCGAGCTTCCAGTGCGTAACCACTCTCTTCGAGTATGCTGCATTGCCTTTCCCCAACTGTGGCGAAGCGTCCATTGTTTGCTGCGTATCGTACATTATCTTTTATGCTCAGCCCTGTAACTGCCCGCGACATACTGGTCAATCTTCCGCTTCAAGTCCGGGTTCACGATCGGATTATATTCCTGAAATACTATTAATATTCTCTTTATTCTTCGTCTGACTATCCATCGTTTTTGAACTGGTGGGCTGGCTGGTGGGCCACTCAAGCCGTATTTGGCTTGAGTGGTAGAAGCGGGCAACTTAAGCTGGAGGACATCTTTAGACTGAAGCGCTTTCACCATGCAGACAAAGTCACTTTGTAGCTGTTTAGTCCCCTCGCACAGCTGGGCGACTCTCTGAGCTGTGATTCATCTGATCAATAATGTAGCTACGCGGCATTTCGCGCTTCTACACAGCCGGGGGCGGCTGTGCTACATGGGCATGGACGCTGGTGAAATTTCTTCGTACCCAAGGTTATTTATGCAGATCCCAAAGGGACCGCACAATTTCCCCACTCAAGCCACAACCAGGCTTGAGTTGAGTGGGCCACCAACCGAGCGAAAAAAGGCACCAGGCAAGGAGTCCCCGATGTCTTTTTTGGGCAGAGTGACGGGTAAACTTGACCACTCCTGTTATGCCTTCGATGCTGAGACAAGGGGTTCGCGTTTGCTATTCATGGGAACTCCGCTAAAAAGACAGCGTTAATAATGTACCCACAATTTACCTTGTGAGTCTCTTATAAATGAGGCTGTAGAAGTGCCTGTCTCATACGTCTCATCATCGAGCCATGAATCGTCTGAAAATATATGTATTTCCCTGGTCTGATCTCCATTTACATATACATAAGCAGTAGCCTTACGCTCGTTTCGGACCTGGCTATTAATGATGCGCAGCATTTTGTTATCATCCGCCCATTCATCATAACCATATAACACTGCTAATATCAGCTCATTTTTGAACATCTCAGCTATGGTTTTATTTCTCATCTGTTATTTTTATAACACAACAAGTCAAGGCCCTGTTTTCAAGCCCGTTTTAAAAAGCCACCTGCACACCGTCACAGATTGGCTTTTTATAGTGACGGCACCGACCCCGTAACTACCTTTGATGCCTGCCAATAGATTAATGCCCATGAAAACTTATTAGTTTATAACGATGATCCTACCCTGCGCATCAATTGGAACACTGCAAACCACCCTTGCGTATGCGGAGCACTAACTCTTCACGAGCTTACTAACAATAAGTTTTTGAAAGGCAGAGAGTGCTTGAAGCACTTTCATCATTCAGAGAAAATAATTTTCGACCTACAATCATCTTTGGAAAATTGCTGCGTTCCCAAAATATGTCCATCATCAAAATTAATTGTCCGCACATCTGATTGCGGCAAGGACTGCGCTGCGCGACGCGTACGACGCGCTGGAAGTACCGTCAACCAACTCATGGGTGAAAAAAACTCGCGGTACCGCTGCTCGTGGACACAGCACACACATCTCTATTGATTCGCAATTGTTTTCGTGGTACCAAGCTGGAGATTCTCTCAGGAGAAGCGCTGGTTGCGGTATTTGAGAATTGGCTTTTGGCCATTGGCTGCTGGCTTTTGGTTCCAAAGGAAGCCGCCTGGCATTGGGTGGGGCTTGGGTGGCCCAAGGGCCACCCAAGGGCCGGATGGAGCTAAACCCTTTATTTCTGGTGGTGTCGGCAAAAAATGGGGGGGCGGGTACCCCCAAGGCATAAGGGGTACAGACCCGAGGACATACCTGACAGAATAGACTTGGCTGACAAAACACCTTACCGCGGATTTACGCGGATGAGCGCGGATTAAACTGAGCACAGGCAGGAATGCCTGTGCTCCACGTTCATATATGAGCGCGACAGTTTCAAAAGGAGAACACCAATGTCCAACAGTATATCGACCCTGCTGCTGCGTAATCTGAGCGACGTTTTTGGCGAAAATGACCCGGTGCGCCGTCGTGCTGCCATCGCTGAGATTTTTCACGAAGATGCCGCATTCTATGATCCTAAAGGCGGCATCTTTCGCGGTCGGGACGAGATTGATCGTATTGCCGGTGTGATCAAGGCGACCCATCCGGATTTCAAATATCAGCCGCTCGCCCTGCCCGAGGAATTAGGTGATGCCGGACGGGTTCGCTGGGTATCTGGTGTTCCCGGCCAGCCACCGGCTTACGCGGGAACCGATTTTATCGTCGCCCGGAATGGCCGCATTGCCTCGCTTTATCTCTTTTTCGACGAGCTTGCTTAAAGTCTTATTGCGGGTTTACGCGGATGAGCGCGGATAAAACCAGAACGGGACTTACCACTGATTTGCACTGATGAACACGGATTTAGCAAACCCTGACACAGCCGGGGCTGGCTCTGGCTGAAGTGAGTAGCCACGGTTAGTGTAGGCTCAAGGGTCGACTTGCTTTTACCTGCAACCATGCTCAACCTTCAGGAACAATTCGGTCCCATCGATATCTACCTCTTCGATCAGATTCTGCGCGGACGCATCTCTCCCCGGGCGCGGATTCTCGATGCCGGCTGTGGTTCGGGGCGCAACCTGGTGTATCTTCTGCGCGAGGGCTGTGAGATCTTTGGCGTGGACTCGAATCCGCGGGCGGTGGAGGAAATACGCCGACTGGCCGCGTCTCTCGCTCCCGCTCTGCCCGAGGAGAACTTTCGCGCCGAGGCCATGGAGGCAATGTCGTTTCCCGACGCCTTTGCCGATGTGGTGCTCAGCAGCGCGGTGCTGCACTTTGCCCGCGACGACGATCATTTTCTCGCCATGCTGCGCGGCGCGTGGCGGGTTCTGCGGCCGGGCGGATTTTTCTTCTGCCGGCTCGCATCGTCGATTGGCATGGAGCATCGCATGAAATCCATGGCCGGTCGCCGCTGCCTTTTGCCGGATGGCTCCGAGCGTTATCTGGTCGATGAGGAGCTTCTCGTCCGGCTGACCCGGGAATTGGGCGGCGAGCTGGCCGATCCGCTGAAGACCACCATCGTGCAAAACCAGCGCTGCATGACCACGTGGGTGGTGAGGAAAAATGCCTGAGAGCGATTGCGCGCCGCCAGCTTTCGGCAGCGCGCAATCAGAGCACGCGTGCGCACTCTTTTTTGGAATCTTTCGTGTGGCCCGCTGAATCCAAATGCGCATGACAAAACCGAATGCATCTGCTGCTGGAACATTTTCCATTGCTCAAAAGCTCACGGTAAACCGCCTTGGTTATGGCGCGATGCGGATTACCGGCGAAGGCATTTGGGGCAGCCCCAAATATCCCGCGGAGTGCAGGCGCCTGCTGAAGCGCTTGCCCGACCTGAACGTGAACTTCATCGATACGGCGGACGCCTATGGCCCCGAGGTGAGCGAAACCCTGATCGCCGAGGCGCTCCACCCTTATCCCAAAGATCTGGTCATCGCCACCAAAGGCGGCCTCACACGCACGGGCCCCATGCAGTGGGCGCCGGTGGGCCGCGCTGAGTACCTGCGGCAGTGTGTTGAGATGAGCCTGCGGCGGCTGAAGCTGGAGCGCATCGACCTTTATCAGCTGCACCGCTTCGATCCGAAAGTCCCCGCCGAAGAGTCGCTGGGCGAACTCAAAAAGCTGCAGGAAGAAGGCAAGATCAACGAGATTGGGCTTTCCGAAGTGACGGTCGAGGAGATTGAGCGGTCGCGGAAAATCGTGCGCGTGGCCAGCGTGCAGAACAAATACAACATCGCCGACCGTGCCCATGAGGATGTGGTGGACTACTGCGCCAAAAACAAAGTGGCGTTTATCCCCTGGTTTCCGCTGGCGGCCGGGAAGCTGACCAAACCGGACGGCGTCCTCGACAATCTGGCCAAAGTACACCGGGCCACCACTTCGCAGATCGCCATTGCCTGGCTGCTTCGCCGCTCACCCGTGATGCTGCCGATACCTGGTACATCGAGCGTTCAGCATCTCGAAGAGAACGTAGCCGCCGCCGAATTGAAACTGACCGAGGAAGAATGGCGGTCACTGGAAGAAGCCGCTGAAAACGCGGCCTGATCGGATATTCAAACATAAAAATCGCCTGCGGCGGCTATATCCGCAGGCGATTTGCTTGTGACACACGCATGTCTCAGCGGGCTCGCGCCACGTCAGTACCTTGTCATTTTGCTTTTTGCTGTGCGATCCACTTTTCGGTGCGGGCTTCCAGAAGGTCGAGAGGCAGTGTTCCGCCGTTCAGCATCTCGTCGTGAAAGAGACGAATGTCGAACTTCGGGCCCAGCTCCTTTTTCGCGCGTTCGCGAAGTTCGCGAATTTTGAGCTGGCCGAGCTTGTAGCTGAGGGCCTGCGCGGGCCACGCGATGTAGCGGTCGGTCTCCGATTGTATGGTGGGCTCATCTACCGCGCCGGACTTGCGAAAGAAGTCCACGACCTGGTCGCGCGTCCACCCTTTGGCATGGATGCCGGTATCCACGACGAGGCGCACGGCGCGAAACAGCTCGGAGGAGAGGCGTCCGTAGTCCGAAACGGGATCCTGGTAGAAGCCAATCTCTTTGCCGAGCTGTTCCGAGTAGAGGGCCCAGCCTTCGGTGTAAGCGTTGAAGCCCAGACCATGCAGACGGAATTTGGGCAGACCGGTGAGTTGCTGCTGGACCGACAACTGCATGTGATGTCCGGGTACGCCTTCGTGATAGGCAATGGCCTCGTCATTGATCAGCGAACGGTCGGCAAAGTGCGAAGTGGCCACAACCACGCGGCCAGGGCGTTTGCCATCCGGCGTGCCCGTCACGTAGTGCGTCGCGGCGGCGGCTTGAAATGAAGGTATGGCCTCCACCGTGACCGGCGATTTGGGCAGAAGCGTGAAGAGTTCAGGAAGCTTCGGCTCCATCTGGGCAATGTAGTGGCGGAAGTCATCGAGAATCTGGTCTTCGGAAGTGGGAACGTATTTAGGATTGGTCTTGAGCGAGGCGCGGAAGGAGGCAAGGTCGGCGAAGCCCTCTTTTTTGGCGATGCTGGTCATCTCGGCCTGGATGCGCTCGATTTCACGAAGGCCGAGCTGGTGTATCTCGTCCGGCGTCATGTGGGTTGTGGTCCGGCCATAGATATCGTTCTGATAGCGCTTTTGGCCGTCAGGCAGAGAGGTGATGGCCAGCGCGGTACGCCCCTGGAGCGCGTATTCCTTGCCAAGGAAAGCCGCAAAGGTCTTGTAGGCAGGGATGACGTCGTTATTGATGGCGTCGGTGATCTGCTGGGTGAGGCGTTTCTGGTCGTCCGCCGAAATGCTTGTGGGAAACTTCCTGGTCGGAAGCAGAAAAGGGTCAGCGTCAATGATTCCCTGGCACTGTACCGGCAGCTTCTCCAGAAGGAACCGGACAGGCATGAGCTTGTCCTTCATGCCGGCGCGCAGCACCTCGGTGGTCTGGCTCAGCACGCGTGGAATCTGGTGCAGACGCGCGATGTAGTCCTCGTAGTGTTTGACCGAATCAAAGGGGACGGAAAGCGGCAGGTCCGCAAGACTGGTATGAATGCCATTCTGCTGGTTGACCGGCATCTCGTACTCTTTGAGTTCGAAGTCGGCGATGCGCTGTTCAAGGACACGAATCAGCAGATCGTGGGAAAGCTGGTCCTGGTCGGTAAAGCCCGCGGTCGGAATGGCCTGCAGACGTTTGAGAAAGTCCTCGTCGGTCTTATGGCGCTGCCGGATGGCATCGAGCGAATACTCGGCGAGCTTGTCGTTGTAGCGATAGTCGCCGAATGCGGTGGCCCGCTCGGGAAAGTTGCGAAGATCGGACTCATACTGCTCGTCAAACAGAGCGTTTTGCGCGGCCACGCGGTCGGCGACAGGTTTGAGGTTTTGGGCAAAAACAGCCCCCACGGCGATGACTATGAATAGCAGGCTATGGCGAAGTCTCATAGGCGTAACAGAGTATCAGAGAGAGGCTGCGCGAGGGCAGACCGGCTGCTGCGGGATGCTGGAGCCAACAGCATCTGGAAAAACAATACCGCCGAAGTGATGAAGCATCCCGGAACGGATCCGGCGGTATTTGAAGATGTAATCGAGTTCGCCAGAGCCATTGGAATGGTGGCCTTACCGCTTTATAAAGAGCAGCCCGGTTATATATTGAATTCTTTGCTGGTCTCATTCCTGGATGCTGCGCAAATGCTTTTACTGAACGGAGTCGCGGACGTGGAGACCATCGACATTACTCTTGCCAAAGCAGGCGGCAACCCGGACTTTGAGAAGCTGGCATATCTCCTCAAGACGGAATACCTTGATAAAGGCAGGCATGGCAGGATCACGGAACAGGGGTTTTATTCCTGCCCCAATCCCAGCTTTGCCAGTCCGGACATTTTGCGAAATCAATAAAAAATATGCAATCGACAACGGATCGGATACGTCTTGTCATTGTGGGCGCGAGTGGAATGGTCGGCGGATATGCCCTTCGCTATGCCCTGGAGCACCCCTCAGTCGAACGAGTAACGTCGATCGGGCGTAAGAACCTCGGCATCTCTCATCCCAGGCTGAAAGAAGTACTGCACCAGAACTTCGCGGACTGCTCGGCGCTTGCCGAACCG
>Ga0070730_10001367_pt1 | contig 23626 bp, 46 predicted proteins | sample Coa_R1_3_FD_66447 | JGI IMG/M metagenome (GOLD analysis project Ga0070730, IMG submission 66447) | Surface soil microbial communities from Centralia Pennsylvania, which are recovering from an underground coalmine fire - Coalmine... | ecosystem: Environmental > Terrestrial > Soil > Unclassified ... | reverse complement strand
ATAATCAATATCACCGAGAAGATGGTCCAGCGGTAGAATATTCTGATGGTTCCACACTTTGGTATCATTACGGTCAACTTCATCGTTTAGATGGTCCTGCTGAAGATTATGCTAATGGAACTAAAGCTTGGTGGTATTATGGAAAATGGATTGATTGTGACTCTCAGAAAGAGTTTGAGCGTCTAATTAAGTTAAGAGCTTTATGGTAAATTATGATTAAAAATAATCAGCCCATTTGTAAAACTGATCAATATGGAAATAAATGGTGGTATCTTAATAATCAACGTCACCGTGAAGATGGTCCAGCTGTAGAACATATTGATGGATATAGAGCTTGGTTTTTCAATAATCAATACCATCGAGAAGATGGTCCGGCAGTAGAATATCCTAATGGATATAAAGTTTGGTTTGTTCATGGACGACGAATAAATTGTTCTTCTCAAGAAGAATTTGAACGCTTAATCAAATTAAAAGCATTATGGTAAACTATGGATAAAAATAGCCAAACTATCTACGAAATAAATGAATTTGGAAACAAATACTGGTTTTTTAATAATAAACTTCATCGATTAGATGGTCCTGCCGCAGAATATTCTAATGGAGATAAACTTTGGTTTCTTTATGGTCGTTATCATCGCGAAGATGGTCCAGCAATAGAAAACGCAAATAGAACTAAAGAATGGTGGTATCAAGGACAACGAATTGATTGCTCCTCTCAAGGAGAATTTGAACGATTAATTAAACTAAAAGCATTGTGGTAGTAAAAAGTATTGATTTTTCTCACATTTATTATGAGATATAAATCTCATAAAGGAGATAACTATGCTTAATGCTTTAGAATTTGCTATGGTTTCTTGTTTGTTTGCTGATATGGCTTACAATAAATTAGCCGTTATTTGGAGTTGGCTAAAAGGAGTTGAACAAAAAGTTGTTGATGAAGTCAAAAAAATGTAAAACTTTTAATATCAACAAATATATTGGTGCTTTGATGTAAATTATCATTAGAGCGCCAATTTTTTTATGATAAATTAATGTTACAATTTGTTCAATAGATGGAAATAAATTTTGGTTTCGATAAAATGACAAATAATAATCAACCTATCTGCAAAATAAATGAATTTGGAATTAAATGTTGGTATCTTAACGGTCAACTTCATAGAGAAGATGGCCCAGCTATAGAATGTGCTGATGGACATAAAGAATGGTATTTTCATGATCAGCTCCATCGATTAAATGGTCCTGCTATGGAACATGCTAATGGTTCTAGAGCTTGGTATCTTTATGATAAACCTCATCGTTTAGATGGTCCAGCCTTAGAACACATTAATGGTTATAAAGAATGGTGGTATCATGGAAAATATATTAATTGCTCTTCTCAAGAAAAATTTGAACGTTTAATTAAACTAAAAATATTATGGTAAAAAGTGAAAATAACAACCAGCCTATCTGTAAAGTAACTTTATTTGGAACTAAGCGCTGGCTCCTTAATGGTAAACTTCATCGAGAAAATGGTCCAGCGATAGAATACGCCGATGGAACTAAATATTGGTATGTTTATGATAAACTTCATCGTCTAGATGGTCCTGCTGTAGAATGGGCTGATGGATCTAGAGCCTGGTATCTTCAAGGTGAACGTCATCGAGAAGATGGTCCAGCTATAGAACGAGCTAATGGTTATAAAGAGTGGTATTATCATGAAAAATATATTAATTGTTCTTCTCAAGAAGAGTTTAAAAGATTACTTAAATTACAAGCATTATGGTAAAAATCAATTATTTCTTTTGCTTTTAAATATTTTCTGTTTAATGATATTTGATGATTATTATAATAACTCATCTCTAATAATTTAAAACAATTATATCTATTAAAAACTAAACTAAATGAATCAGTTTTTGCAATAATATGTTTATTATTTAGCACCGAATTGCATTTTCCTCTATTAACAATGGTGGAATAAATATCTTTTGTTTTTAGTTTTTCTTGAATTTGTTGAAGAAATATTTGACTAGCTGAAATTAATTGGCAAACTCTTTTAGCATTATTTTTATAATAATAGGTTCCTATTGAGCCATCGCCATCTATACAACCTCTGATAAAATCGGGAAAATATTGATCTGGAATATCTGGTAAAACCACATTATAAGTTTTTCTAGGTAAACAACCACGATTTATAAACCATTGTGAGATATCATTTCTAGTAATTCTTATTCCAAAATAACCTTTACTGAATTGATGTATCTTTAAATTTTGACCGATAATATCAGCAATTTTTCTGAGCCACTCGTAGTCAATTGAACTTAATTGACAAGCATAGGTGTTTTTATTATTCTTATAAACACAACCATCAGTAATAAACGCTCCTAGTAAGTAAAATGAAATATTATCTTCATTGGTAAAAACTGACATATTGTAATTATATTTAAACATTATATTTGTTCCTTATTTGAGTCAATTTTTTAATATTATCTTAGATGGCTTATGGTGATGATTTTATTGTATACGGACCATATACTACCTCTAATCATGGTAGAAAAATTGTTATTGTGGTGGAAAAAAACGGAAAAAGAAGGACAGTTTCTTACCCTAAATGGTTGTTAGAATGTCAATTAGGGAGACCTCTTGACCCGGAATTGGAAACTATCGACCATTGGGACAGCGATATAAACAACAATGATCTTTCCAATCTTCGCATCGTTCCTCGCGAAGAACATTCTGCTGATGATACTAGGCGTGTCAAGTTAATTAAATTTAATTGCGCTTGGTGTAATAAAGAGTTTGAGAGAAGTCCGAGGTTAATTAGAGATAAGGCTAAGAAAAATAAAGCAGGACCTTATTGTTCTCGTTCTTGTGCTGGAAAGTATAGCAGACTTCTTCAGCTTAAATTGATAGAAAAATTTAAGCCTCAAGAGCACGTAGAATCAGAATATTATAAAAGGAAATACGTTAAAGCTAGTTTGTCACTTGCCAACTCAATCTCACAAGATTATATTGTTGATTTAATCTTTGAGATTGTTGATGACCAAATATAACTACAATTTAAAAGCAATAACAGAACCTAGCCATTTCTCTTATTATTTTCTTGGACTGATGATAACTGACGGTAATATTACTTATAATACTATCAAGAAAAAATATTGTGCCGAAATCAAGCTTATTGATTATGATGTTTTAGAACACATTAAAAATATTATTTGCCCTGAAGCAAAAATAGCTCAATGTAAAAATTCTAAATGTTATAGATTGCGTTTCTTTTCTAAAGAAATTGTTGAGTATTTTATTCAACAAGGATGTGTTCCTAATAAAACTAAAATAGTCAATTTTCCAAATGTTCCATCAAAATATTTACCAGACTTTCTACGTGGGTTAATTGATGGAGATGGTAGTATTGGTTATTATTCTCGCCCAATGGTTAGATTTGATTCGGCTTCATTATTGTTAATAACAGGTTTTCAACAAGCTATTAATACATTTATTCCTGTAAATATTAATTTAAATAAATGGATAGAAGTCACGATTAATGGTAGAAAAACTAAATCTACTACTCAGACGTATAGGTTAAATTTTTACAATTTAAAGGCTTATAAATTATTAAAATTTTTATATGATAACGATCAAGTAGCTATTTCTAGAAAGAAGAAAATTGCCTTAGAAGCAATTGACAAATATGAATAAAGATAATCAACCTATTTTTGAAATAAGTAAACTTGGAACTAAGCGTTGGCACCTTAATAATCTTCTTCATCGAGAGGGCGGTCCTGCTTTAGAATATCCTAATGGAGATAGATATTGGTATCTTCATGGTAACATTCATCGTCTGGATGGTCCCGCTGTAGAATGGTTTAATGGGGATAAAGAATGGTGGTATCATGGAGAACTAATTAAATGTTCCTCTCAAAAAGCATTTGAACGTCTAATTAAACTAAAAGCGTTATGGTAAATTATGAATAAAGATAATCAACCTATTTGTGACACTAATATTTATGGATCTAAATATTGGTATCTTAATGAAGAATATCACCGAGAAGACGGTCCAGCTATTGAATCTGTTGATGGTTATAAAGCTTGGTATCTTTGTGGCAAACGTCATAGATTGGGCGGTCCTGCTATAGAATATCCTGATGGATCTAAATCTTGGTTTACTCATGGTCAACGTCATCGTTTAGATGGTCCAGCCATAGATCATTTGAATAAAGAAAAAACTTGGTGGTATCATGGAGAGCAAATTAATTGCGCTTCTCAAGAAGAATTTGAAAGACTAATTAAACTAAAAGCATTATGGTAAAACTATGAGCAAAAATAATCAACCTATTTGTAAAATGGATCAATTTGGAAATAAGCGCTGGTATCTTTATGGTCGATTACATCGAGAAGATGGTCCTGCTATAGAATATGTTAATGGAGAAAAGGTTTGGTATTTTCGTGATCTGTTTCATAGAGTGGCTGGTCCCGCTATAGAGTTTAGTAGTGGATATAAAGCTTGGTATCTTCATGGTCAACGACACCGACTAGATGGTCCAGCGATAGAACATGCTAATGGAGATAGAGAGTGGTGGTATTATCAAGAGCGAATTTATTGTTCCTCTCAAAAAGAATTTGAAAGACTTTTGAAATTAAAAGTTTTATGGTAATTTTTAAAATATCTTCCCTTCTTGACAATTAAATAATTATATTTATAATCAATAAGCCTAAAAATAAAGGCATTCAATATTTAATTTAAAGGAGTTTTATGAACAAAATTGTTAAAATGATTTCTATAATGCTAGCTGGCGCATCGATATTGGTGTTGCCTAGCTTGGCACATGCCGATAATAACCTCAGTTTAAAATTAGAGCCCGGAATTGCCGTTCCTCTAACTTCCCCACAATCTAATCGATTTGATGCTGGTGGGGCAGTTGCAGTAACAGGGTTAATAGCTCCCACTCCGTGGTTTGCTTTTGGACCAACTCTTTCTATGGTGGCACTTTCTTCCAATTTAGATGGCATTGATACGGGAGCTGCTTGGGGAGGCGGTCTTTCTGCTTTGGTTCGACGCTCCCATAATAACCAAGATCATGGTCTAGAAGCTAATTCTCCTTGGTTAGGAACTGATTTTCAAATGGTTAAAACGGGAGATTTATTACGCCCAGTTGTTTCTGTAGGGGCAGGAATTGAATTTCCTACTGATAATAATCGCGATTTATGGGTAGGTCCTTTTGCTAGATTTGAAAATCTTTTTCCTACATCCAGTGATTTGAATTTGGACAAGCGAGATGCTAAATTATTGGTGGTTGGATTAACCTTTGAATTTGAAGGCTCTCATCAAATGGCAGCTCCAGTATCAGTTTCTGATCGAGATCATGATGGGGTTGTTGATAGTGTAGATTATTGTCCTGACGTTCCTGGACCGAAATCTAATAATGGTTGTCCTTATCCAGTAGTTCAACCAGTTGCGCCTAGTAATAAAGTAAATAATAAACCTGTTCAACCAGCAACAGAATTAAAACATAAAGTTCAGTTCGCTTATGACTCATCTGTTCTGCAAAATAACTCTATTGCTACTTTAAATGAGGTAGTAAAATCTTTATCGGAGAACGTTAATTATCATGTAGTAATAGAAGGGCATGCCTCATCAGAAGGAACAGTATCACATAATCAGACTTTATCGGTTCAAAGGGCACAAGCAGTAGCAAATTATTTGGTTAATCATGGCATCGATAACAATCGATTATCGGTAGTAGGATTTGGCTCATCACGCCCAATTACGACTAATTCAACCAAAGCCGATCGAGAGATTAATAGGCGGGTAGAAGTCAATGTCACTTTAACACTTGAGGAGAATAAATAAATGAAGAAAGTATTAGTTTTAGGATGCGCAGCGATATCTACAATAATTGCATGCGGCTCTCAATTAGTTGAATTTCCTACCGATCAAACTGTAGACGATGCTGGAACATTAGATGCTTCAAATGATACAAATTCTTCAAGCAATGAAGGTGGAAGCTCTTCTGGTAACAACTCTTCTTCTAGTGGTACATCTTCAGGAAATTCTGCCTCTAGCGGATCTTCTTCTGGTCATAGTAGTTCATCTTCTGGAAGTAATAGTTCTTCTGGATCAACTAGTAGTTCCAGCGGCAATTCTTCTTCATCCAATAGTTCTTCTGGAGCAAGTAGTTCTGGCAATAGTTCTTCATCTTCAGGAAATAGCTCTAGTGGAGTTGGATCTAGTTCTTCTTCTAGTAGCGGAAACAGTTCAAGTTCAAGCTCATCCTCGTCTTCATCAAGCGGCAATTCTAGTTCCTCAGGAAGTAGTAGTGGAGGAGTAATTGATGCCGGGAATGATGGTGGATGTGATTGTGATGATGATTATAAAATGTGTATAACTTCCTGTTATCAAAGCAACTTGTGTCAAAAAGATAAAGATGAGTGCTTAGAAAATTGTCTTTTGGAAAAAGATAATTGTTTTTCAAAATGTGATGCTGGATGCCGTCGATAAAATAAACTAAGAGAAAGGCTTATGGTATATTACTACCATAAGCCTATTTTTTTTAAAAATGAATAATAATCAACCTTTTTGCAAAACAGATGAATACGGAACTAAACGATGGATTCTTAATGGTCATCTTCATAGAGAAGATGGTCCAGCCATAGAAAATACTAATGGATCTAAAGCTTGGTTTATTTATAATCAACTTCATCGATTAGATGGTCCTGCTATAGAATGGTCTAATGGAGACACAGAATGGTGGTATCATGGTGAAGAAATTAAATGATCATCTCAAGAAGAGTTTAAAAGACTAATTAACCTAAAAGCGTTATGGTAAAGAAAAATAATCAACCTTTTTATTTAATAGATGAACATGGAACCAAATTTTGGTATTTCAACAATCAACTTCATAGAGATGATAATCCAGCTGTAGAATACCCTAATGGAGATAAGACTTGGTATCTTTATGGTAAATTACATAGATTAAATGGTCCAGCTATAGAATGGGCTAATATAGCTAAAGCTTGGTGGTATCACGGAAAACGTATTTCTTGTTCCTCTCAAGAAGAGTTTGAAAAATTAATCAAGCTTAAATGGTTATGGTAAAATTATGAATAAAAATAATCAACCTATTTGTAAAATAAGTAAATATAGAACTAAACGTTGGATTCTTAATGGAAAACTTCACCGAGAAGATGGTCCAGCCGTAGAATATGCTAACGGCTATAAAGCTTGGTATTTTCATGATCAATATCATCGAGAGGATGGACCAGCTATAGAATATGCTGGCGGATTCAAAGATTGGTATTATCATGGACAACGAATTAATTGTGATTCTCAAGAAGAATTTAATCGCTTAATCAAATTAAAAGCATTATGGTAATAAAAAATTTTAACCGACCTGTTTGTAAAAATACTTTTGCTGGAAATAAATGTTGGTATCTCAATAACGACCTTCATCGCGAAGATGGTCCAGCTGTTGAATGGGCTAATGGAGATAAATCTTGGTATTTTCATAGTAAACTTCATCGTTTAGATGGACCAGCTATAGAATATGCCAATGGATCTAAATCTTGGTGGTATCATGGAGAACGAATTAACTGTTCCTCTCAAGAAGAATTTGAAAGATTAATTAGATTAAAGGTGTTATGGTAAATGAAAATTAAATTATGTTACCCAAAAATTCCCAATGTTCTTACCTTAAATTTTTCTTTAAAGAAATGTGTTGCTTTTAATAAGGAAGATGGAACATTAATACATATAGTATATAATTTTGATAAAGGTTTTTCTAGTTTTGGAACTAGACGAGACAGATACACTTTTAATAAAAATGGTTTATCTCAGTTTCATAAAGAACATAATGGATTATATGGATTAAGTCAAGCATTAGATAAATTATTGGATTACTATCCTATGGATTATTATTTTAAAAATGCTGAACCTTATTGTCGTGCAAAAGAAATTATTCTTTTTGCGGAATTTTTTGGACCTAATTCTTTTGCTGGAAATCATTCAATTCTTGATTTAAAAGATGAAAGACAATTAGTATTATTTGATCTTCAGCAAGATGGAATAATGACATCTCCATATCAATTTATTGATGACTTTGCTAGTAAAAATATTTGCTCCACCCCTAAAATAATTTATAAAGGTAAATATAATGGTCAATTATTTAGAGATGTTAGAAATAATATCTTTAATCTTAAAGAAGGGGTTGTTGTTAAAGGAGTGATTGATAACAAAGTTTATATGGTAAAAATTAAAACAAACTCTTACGAAGATAAATTAAAGGCTCATTTTAAAACTAGTTGGGAGAAATATTGGGAGTAAATAAATCACCTGATCTAATGAATAAAAATAGGTTTATTTCTCAAATATTTGAATCTGGGACTAAACGTTGGTATCTTGATGATCAACTTCATCGAGAGAACGGTCCAGCAATAGAATATGTTGATGGGCACAAAGAATGGTGGTATTGTGGAAAATGTCATAGGTTAGATGGTCCGGCTATAGAAGATGATATGAGTGGAACTAAACTTTGGTTTTATCATGGAGAACGGATTTATTGCTCTTCCCAGGAAGAATTTGAACGTCTAATCAAATTAAAAGCATTATGGTAAATATTATGAACAAAAACGAACAGCCCGTTTGTCAGACAGATGAAAAGGGAAATAAATATTGGTACCTTAATGATCAGCTTCATCGAATTGACGGTCCTGCCATAGAGCACGCTGATGGATCTAGAACTTGGTTTGTTAATGGTCAACGTCATCGAGAAAATGGTCCAGCTATGGAATCTTCTAATGGATCTAAAGGTTGGTGGTATCATGGAAAACCAATTTATTGTTTCTCTCAAGAAGAATTTGAACGATTAATTAAATTAATATTTTTATTTTGAATATTATTTTTATCTTCTAACTATTGTTGTATATATCTATAAATATATGGAGGTTTCGGTTAATTAATTTTTACTTTCTCATTCTAAAATAAGCAACAAATGGAGTTGCAGCATGGCTTCAAACAAATCAGATTGCCTAGTATTAAATCTTAATAAAGAAGATGAATATAGTATTCCCTTAAATATTTCAGATATTCTTATTATCTGTAAAGAATTTAACAAGTTAGGATGGGGAATACAGCAACAAATAGAAAATATTTTAGAATTTGGAGTGAAAGAATCTATTGAAAGCGGCTTTCTTAAACAAGAATCATTGCCATTTGTTAAAAATTTTTTAAATTGTATTTGTCAAAATCCATATTTTGGGGATGCCACTTCACAAGCAGAAGAGTGCATTGAGTTAATTGAACAATATGAAAAATATTTAATGGTTTCTTTAGCAAACTAATAACTATATGTATAATTATTAAATGAAAAATAACTATCCTATTTGTCAAACAAATTACAATGGAAGTATATATTGGACTCTCAATGGCAAATATCATAGAGAAGATGGTCCAGCTATTCAATTTACTGATGGAACTAAATATTGGTATTTTCACGGTCAATATCATCGTGCGGATGGACCAGCTATAGAATATACTAATGGACATAGATCTTGGTGGTATTATGGACAACAAATTAATTGTTTCTCTCAAGAAGAGTTTGAACGTTTAGTTAAATTAAAAGCATTATGGTAAAATGGTAGAGAAAAATAATCAATCCATTTGTAGAGCAGATAAATATGGAAATAAATGGTGGTATTTTAATAAGCGACTCCATCGACTAGATGGTCCGGCTATAGAATATGTTAACGGAACCAAATGTTGGTATTTTGATCATCTTCTTCATAGAGAAGATGGTCCCGCTATAGAATATACTAATGGATCTAGGTGTTGGTATTTTTATGGTCAATATCATCGATTAGATGGTCCTGCCGAAGATTATATTGATGGAGATAAATATTGGTGGTATCATGGAGAGCAAATTAAATGTTCCTCTCAAAAAGCATTTGAACGTCTAATTAAACTTAAGGTATTATGGTAAAATAATAATGCAAATTCAATATTCACAACTAGCTAGTTTACTACTGGATAAGAATTTAATTATTGGAACAGATGAATGTGGAACGGGCAGTTTAGCTGGACCGTTAGTAGTTTGCGGCGTCAAAGCTCCTAAAAATTGGTCGTTGGCAACCCTCAACGATTCTAAGAAATTAACGGAGAAACGCCGTGAGGCTGCACGAGACCAGCTGCTAAAGCTAGCGGAAACTCAGAATATTTCTTACTATATTACTGAGCGCTCCAGTACAACAATTGATAAATTTGGAATGGCAGTTGCCTTAAAAGATGCTTACGTAGAAGTTTTTCATGCTCTTTATGAAAATAATAGTTTAATTATTTCAGATGGAACATTAAAATTTGATGGATTAAAAGTAGATAGTTATCCAATAGTTTCATTAATCAAAGCGGACGCTCAAATTCCAACTGTGATGGCAGCTTCTATTTTAGGAAAAACTTATCGAGATAATAAAATGAAAGAATTAGATTCTTTATTTCCTCAATATAATTGGAAGAAGAATGTGGGATACCCTACTAAAGAACATAAAGATAACATCAACTTATATGGACCATGTGATTTGCATAGGTTTTCTTATGGACCAATCAAAAATCTAAAGTTAGTTAAGTGGAAGATTTATTAATATATTGAATACCAGTCAAGTGACTCCAGCTTTGACCAATGATTATATTTTTTATAGCCATTCTTGTAACATTAAATAATTTTGCTATACCTTCATAAGTATATTGTTTTGTTTGATAAAATTTAACTATTTCTAATACCTGTTCTGGTGTTAACTTAGAACGATGATGATCTAATCCTTTTTTAAAATAAGTTTCTAAACTTCCTGGTCGACTATTATGTTTAAGTTTATTTCTAATTAGATATTTAGACACAGAGGAAGCTGAGCAATTTAGTTCTTTAGCTACAGCGGTGCAACCTTTTGCATTCACCATTTCCAATAATTTTTGATCACTTGGCCAGTTTATAGTAGTAATAAAACTTCCTGAGTTTGGTGGTTTCTTAGATATTGTGCTTAATTTAGTTTTAGGCTCTTCAAATATTAAACGGTTATTACCTCCTGGTGAAACATTATATCCAACTTTTCTATTTGTTGAATTTAAAAAATTAATCCAAAATTCTTCTGCTTTATTTGTACACTCTAAAGTTTCGTGTTTTTCGAAAATTTCAAAGATGAAATTATTTTTACCATATTTATTAATAGCATGAGAAATACGCATCTTTTTTGATGCACACTTAGCATCGCTAATGTGTCGACTCCAACGTTTTTTAGGATTTATCGTTTGCCCAATGTAAATTTTTTCGTTTATTTTATTGAATATAAAATAAATAAAATGCATCGCATTAATATAAATTAAGCGATGCATTGTGTCAATAGATAATTTTATCTTTAAATATTAAAGTTGTGTCCATGTATTAGCTGCACCATCAAAGCTCCAAGTCGCGTTAATTGGATAACCTGCTGTTGCACTAACCCCGCCAAACATAATAGTTTTTCCACTAACAGTATCAAAAGCCATTTGTGCACCAATTGATCCGGCAGGACCAGATCCATTAGCAACACTAACTTTGGTCCAAGCACCTTGACCTGAATTTGCAGCAGGGTCTAACTTATAAGTATCATTAAGGAACTTATATTCATTTTGTCCGCCGAACATAACGAAAACGCTATTTACGCTGTCCCAAGCCATACATGCGTCGCTCCTAACGGAAGGACTATTGGTGGGTGATAGTTGAGTCCAACCACCAGCATTTGTATATTTCCATAAATCATTAAATTGATAGCTAGTTCCTTTACCACCAAACATCACTAATTGAGTTGTGTTTGCAGCTATCACATGACCTGTTCTTCCAGGAGGAATATTAGCGGAAGTTATTTGAGTCCAGTTTCCAGCAGACCAAACAAACGTGTCTGTTAGGAGGTGCCCAAGATTTTCTCCACCGAACATAACAGCGCCACCACCTGCTAAATAGGCGGCTTTGGCTTTATAACGACCTGAGGGAGAGGTTGTAGGAGATTGTTTTGACCATGCTGTTCCGTTCCAGCTCCAACTATCTGCAAATACCCCTGCTTGACTAGAAGTTCCTCTTCCTCCAAAAAGCATTACATTCGAACCATCAAATGACATTATCATATCCGTTCTACCAGGTAACGGGCCATTAGCATCAATTAATGTAGCGCCAGTATTAGTCCAATCTGGAGTTCCAGTTCCATTTAGCAACCAAGTTTGATTCAAAAATGTTGAATTATTAGGATAATTTCCTGTATCCATTAACACTATTTTATTAGGCGACAAAGTTACATCAAGAACCATGGCGCTGAAAGATGTGCTAGGCGGGGTATGAGTCGTCATTTATTATCTCCAAAATAGGTTATTCAATTATTTTATATCATTAAATGCCTATTATTTGTTTTTTAAAGGAAAATTATAATGATATATATTGACCAATATGGAAATAAACAGTGGTCTCTTAATGCTCAATTTCATCGAGAAGATGGTCCAGCCTTAGAGTATGCTAATGGGGATAAACTTTGGTTTCTCCATGGCGAGTTACATCGATTAGATGGTCCTGCTGAAGATTATATTAATGGAGATAAATATTGGTGGTTTCACGGGAAACAAATTCATTGTTCTTCTCAAAAAGAATTTAAAAAATTGATAAAATTAAAAGCGTTATGGTAAATGAAAAATATGTATATCAAGTGTGAAAAATGTAAATATTGGAATCTAAATCAAAGATATGAAAATATTTGTCAAAGATGTAATAATACACAACAAGTAATTTCTCCAAATGAAATTATATGTAATTTATGTGGAGATCCATCGATTCTTGATAAATATCAGGATATTTATGGATTGCATAACGCCACAGTTACAGGTAATTACGAATCATATCATCTATTTGATAGCGTTACTTACATATTTAATTTTTGCGAAAAATGCTTAAGACAGTTATTTATTCAATGTCAAGTTAAACCAAAAATATTAGGATATAATTCATGGGAACAAGAATTTGAAGCTTATGAATATAGATTGTGGATTGATGCGGGCGGACATCATCAGGCGTATTTAAACGGCGTATGTAATGCTATTAAAAACTGTCCAAATAAAGCTATTTATTCATTATTTAATGATGAGGTTTTTTCGGAAGAATGTCGATGCGAAGAGCATATTGATTATTTTGTTAGCCGAAATTCTAAATTAGTGGACTTTATACCTAATAACTTAAGATCACTATTATGAATAATCAGCCTATTTGTAAAACAGATAAATGTGGAAATAAATGTTGGATTATTAATGATTTATTTCATCGAGAAGATGGTCCAGCCGTGGAATGGATTCATGGAACTAAGTCTTGGTATTTTCATGGTCAACGTCACAGATTAGATGGTCCAGCCATAGAGTATAGTGATGGAGATAAACGCTGGTATTATTATGGAAAGAGAATTTTTTGTACAACTCAAGAAGAATTTGAAAAATTAATCAATCTTAAATGGTTATGGTAAAGTTATGAAAGGAAAGAATCATTCTTTTTATGAGATAGATCGATATGGAACTAAATGGTGGTATCTTCTTAATGGTCAACTTCATCGAGAGAACGGTCCAGCAGTAGAATATGTTAATGGACACAAAGAATGGTGGTATTATGGAAAATGTCATAGGCTAGATGGTCCAGCCGTAGAAAGTGCCGATGGTTCCAAAATTTGGTATTATCATGAGCAGTGGATTGATTGTGATTCTCAAGAAGAATTCGAGCGAATAATTAAATTAAAAATATTGTGGTAAAATGGTGAAGAAAAATAATCAACCTATCTGCAAGACAAACTTTTTTGGAGATAAATTATGGTTTCTGAATGGTAAACTTCACAGAGAAGATGGTCCAGCCACAGAATATACTACTGGTTCTAAATTTTGGTTTCTTCATGGTCAACGTCACCGAATAGATGGTCCAGCTATAGAATATGCTAACGGGGATAAATCTTGGTGGTACTATGGAGAATATGTTGATTGTGGTTCTCAAGAAGAGTTTGAAAAACTAATTAAACTTAAATGGTTATGGTAAGAATTATGAAAGAAAAGCATCAATCTTTTTGTAAAGAAGATCTGTATGGGAATAAACGTTGGTATCTTAATGATCAACTTCACCGAATAGATGGTCCTGCCTTAGAGTATTCTAGTGGAAATACATATTGGTATTTTCATGGTAAATTACATAGACTAGATGGTCCAGCTATAGAGCTTGCTAGTGGGGCTAGATATTGGTATTTTAATCATAAACTTCACCGAGAAGATGGTCCAGCTTTAGAAAGTGCAAATGGAGATAAACATTGGTTTCTTCATGGTAACCTTCATCGTCTAGATGGTCCCGCTATAGAATGGTTTAATGGAGATAAAGAATGGTGGTATCAAGGAGAACTAATTAACTGCTCCTCTCAAGAAGAATTCGAAAGATTAATTAAATTAAAAGCGTTGTGGTAAAAATTATTAAGGATAATTTCATATTAATAGTAGATAACCAATAATTTTAAAAATTAAATGAAACATAAACAAAAATTCGTAAGAGTTTCATTTTAAGAAGAGTTGCGAGGAGGATTAATGCAATCAGGAGAATTAACCGTTACAGGTCGCGATCATGTTAAAATTATTCTACATAAATTTCCCACTAAGGTAATAGTGAAATTTAAAGATCATGTTACAGTAGTTCCTTGTAATCCTCATCACCATGATGAATTAACATATGAAGTACATCGCAGCTTTTTTCATCATAGCGGTTTTGAATTGAAGATTTTTTGGTGTGTTTCTGGTGTGCGGGAAATTGTGTGGTACGCATACTACTAAATATTAAGTTAGTATGAAAAAAGTTTTAGTTTTAGGATATTATTGGAAAAATAATTTAGGAGATCAATTATTTATTGATGCTCTTAAATTTTTATTTCCTATTCTTGACTTAACTTTTGTTAACCATATATCTCTAAAAGATATAAATAATTTTGATACTATCTTTATTGGGGGAGGATCTTTTCTAAATGAATCTCTAGATATAGAGGATGGTGTTTTTAATTTACTCAAAACTAAAAATATTTTTTATCTAGGCGTGGGCGCCGAAACAGATTTTCATCCACAACATCAAGAGTTATTGAAATTAGCCAAATTGATCGCAATTAGGTCAGATGTGGGATTATCAAAAGTTAAACTTCTTAATTCCAAGATTATAGTTATTTCTGATTTGGTGAATGTTTTAACTCCTACCATTAGTGCTAATAAATTTATCAAATCAATTTTATTTCTTCCTAACGCATCCACGACTCCGACATGGAATTTTCAACATTGGCAGCATGCGGCATGGAATTATTTCAAAAGCGAGTGCGCCCAGTTTTTAGATTTTATGGTGGAAGAAGGTTTTACCATAAAATTTTTCCCATTTTCTACTGATGATAAAATCAATGATAGTTATGCTGCTATAGAAATTATTAATTCTATGTCGCATAGAAAAAATGATTATTTGATAACATCAACTCAAATGTCTTTTTCTGAAGCAACCGAATTATTTTCTCAATTCAATCTTATTATTTCTCAAAGATTTCACGGAATTATTTTAGCTGACATGATAAATGTTCCATGTTTATCTATCTATCATCATGATAAATTAAAATCATCTTGCTCTTTGTCGTTTTATGGTTTAACAAAAGATGCTTTAAAAAAATCTGTTAAAGATTTAATTGTTAAAGAACAAAACATGTCATTAGATTTGCATTGTTTTGAAGAAATGAAGCAACGAGTTAATCAGTTATTATAAATATTTGGGCGAGGTCCAATGCGTTATGCCATGGTAAAGAACAATAAAATTAGTTCTATTTCCAATGAGCCTATTAAAAGTATTGATTGTATTGAAATTTCTGACGAATTATCTAAAATAGATTCTCGAGATTTAATTATTAATGCAAAAGTTAAAGATGGTAAAATTGTTTATAAATATTTAAAAAAACCTACTAATCAATTAAAAGTTGCTTTAGTATCCAATTATGGATCGCAATGCGGATTAGGAACTTATGCTAAATTTTTATATGATGAACTAGTGGGTTATGTAGGCGATTACAAATTATTTATTGAGCAAAACGATTCTTATGAAGTAGAAAATCCTAAAATACCTAATGATAAAATAGTTCCTTGTTGGAAACGTGGTGAAAAATTATCTGAATTAATAGAGAAAATTAAAGAATATGAACCAGATATTATTCATATAAATCATGAATATGGTTTATTTCCTGATGCTAGACATTGGTTATCGTTATTAACTCAACTTCAGGAATATAGAGTTATCGTAACCATGCACTCAGTTTTTCCTCATCATCAAGATAAGATAATTTGCGAAGCAGCTATACCCGAAATTATTGTTCATTTAGAAGGGGCTAAAACAAATTTAAAGGAAGAAAAAAAAGTTTTATCCAAAGTTTATGTGATTCCTCATGGCTGTTATTCTTTTAGCGAAGAACATTTTTGGAATTTATATAAATCAGAGCATGTCTTTTTTACATGCGGTTTTGGTTTTAGGTATAAAAATTTTGAAAATTCTATTATCGCCACCTCAATATTAAAAGAGAAATATCCAGACATTTTTTTCACTGCTATATTTTCGGAATCTCCACATAATAAAGAAGAGCATCAACTTTATTATAATAGTCTCATTGAATTAATAGACAAGTTAAAAATAAAAGATCATATTGCTATTGTGCGAGGATTTCAATCCAATATAGTAATTGATAGCTATTTGCGAACTAACAAAGCGGCAGTATTTCCTTATACTTCAGATAAAAAACATGAAGTATTTGGAAGTTCCGGAGCTAGCAGATTAGCATTATCTGCTAATATACCAGTGATTACTTCCAGTATTCATCATTTTAGTGATTTACCATCTATTAAAGCTGATACTCCGGAAGAGATAGCCGCTAAGCTTGATGAGGTGTTTTCTAATCCTGAAATTATTAAAACTCAATTAGAAAAGCAAAAATTATATGTTCAGGAAAATTCTTGGCAAAATATAGCTTTAAAATATTTAGAAATATTCTCCCAATAATTTTTAAAAATTATCGATATTGACATTATAAAATTAATAATTATAGTAATATCACTTATTTTAATTTTAAGGATTTATGACTAAATATATTAATGGGACCATTCCAAAAAAAGTTTCTTATGTTTATTCTGATGATCGGCAAATCATAATAAAATCGTCAACAAAAAAGCAAATAAGTGTTATGCCCGCTTATCTTGCCGATCCCACTGATCAAAAAACTATGAATAAAGCTATTAATTTAGCTTCTAATTCTTATGGATCATCTGGATTAAGGAATAAACCTCATTTTATTGATGAAGTGGATAATAACCCAATAGATAAAATTAAGGTTGTTTCTTCTTATATAAAAGCAGAATCCGGAATTTATTATAAGGTTTTGGCTGGCAAATTCTATGTTGATTTGCGAGAAGAAATATTATTAGATACTATTTTGGAAAAAGGAATCCGGCGAGGAGGAATTCTTAATGGTCAATATATTTGGGCTAAAGTTCATTCTAAATTAAAACTAATTCGTATTGGGTCAGAAATGTATAATCTTATTATAGATTATGATGCTAAAAGAAATTTCAAACCCATTAAAAAAGAGTCTTTAGAAATTGGTGCAATTTACAAAGATCGAAGAAATAATATCGCCATTTTTCTTGGATTGGTAAACTCCACATCTTTAAGAAAAAACTTCCCTATTTCTGGTTCTAAAAGTCGATTTAGACATGATCCTATTAACAAAGCTTTCTTGTTTTATCATATTTCAGATTTTGGAAAATTTAAAAAACTTTCCAAAAATAGTAAGAATAAACTAATTAAAAATAGTAATTCAAGTATGTTTTCCATTAAGAAATCATATACTTATATTGAGAAAATAGATAACATGGAATTACATAATAATATAATAGATCATTTACGATTATCTTCCATTCAAGAAATAAAAAATTGTATTTTAAATAATTGTTCAAGTAACAGACAAATGTATTTGGATTACCATTTAGAATCTCTTTCTAGTAAATTTAATATTTATAAATATGGTGACCCTTCTGTGGAACTTTTTAATTATGAAAAATATCTAACAATTAGTTAGGTTGTTATTAACATGATATGTATGTTTTGCCATCAAAAAATGAATTTCCTTGCTCATTCCTTTTGTTATGATATTTATGACTGCTTGAATCATTCAATTTTTATCGAAGGAAAAAAGCATAATAGTCATTGTAGTCACGCTGACGATGAGATGTTTTATCTTTTTTATGAAAATTTTAAGTTATTTTTTGAAAAAGTAAATAAGAATTATTGTTTAAAATTTCGTTTGTGGAAAGATAATAATATAATATTATTTTTAGACAAACATCCAAATATCACGCCAGAAAATTCTAAATTGCAAACCTATTTATCTCTTTTATAAGAAAGATTATTATATGAAGCTAATTAAAAAATTTAATATAGATGATTGGTCTTTAGATGTCATCTGTTCTAACTGTCATTCTACCTTACAAATTGGGACAAATGATCTAATTTATAGATTGGATCATGAAGTTAAATCTACAAAAGAATGGGGAGGCTATTATGCTTATGGATTTTATTATAAATCTATTTGTTGCAATAAATATGGACATTGTTTAACAGATTTAATTCCTAAACCTATTCAACTATTACTACAACAAAGATGTTTCAATGAAAATAATAAAACAGTTTGACACTAATAATTGGTCAGTTTCTAAAACATGTTCTAAATGTGATATTCAATTAGAAATTGATTCTGGAGATATAAAATATAAATATGAGCCAGGAGATATAAGGGATCCTGGTTATGACTGTTACTTTTGCGCTTGTGCCATTTGTAATAATGTAATTTATATTTTAGCAGAAAATATTCCAAAAGCAGTTCAATTTTTAGCGAAAAAGAAAAAATAAATATATTATAAGTCATCATTTCAAAAATATGAATCAAGATATGGATAATAAAAAATGATTGAAAATGGAAGAGTTTGGAGTTCGTATCAACAAGATATTTTTAAGGATATTTCTAAGGGTAACGGGCATACGATCATAATTGCTAGAGCTGGAGCTAGTAAAACTAGCGTTCTAGTAGAAGGCGCCAAATATATTCCTAAAGGAAAAAAGTCTTTATTTTGTGCTTTTAACAAAAGTATTCAAGAAGAATTAAAGTGCAAATTACCATCCTTTGTTGAATGTTTAACGCTTCATTCCCTTGGTTTAAGAGGAATTAAATTAAAATTTGGAAACACAATAGAAATTGATAGTAATAAATGCTGGAAAATTGTTGAAGAATTAGTTGGCAATGAAAAAAATAATTTTGATGTAATTAATAATATTTGTAAAACAGTTAATTTTTGCAAACATGATTTAGTTGATACACCTTCTAAAATAGATGATTTAATTATAGAACGAGAAATAGATTTATGCGATTTAAACGCCCAACAATTTATACATTATGTATGTCAAACTTTAAGATTATGTAAAGAAAAAACATCATCAATTGATTTTACGGATATGATTTGGTTTCCGTTTGTATATAATATTAATGTAGGAAAATATGATAATGTTTTTTCCGATGAAAGTCAAGATTTTTCCAAGTCCATGATAGAATTATCTTTGTCCGCTGTAAGAACAAATGGAAGAGTAATTGCTGTTTTAGATCCTCGTCAATGTGTGGATGAATATACTATTATACAAACAGAAAACGGTAATATCTTCATGAAGAATATAAATATAGGAGATAAGATATTATCATTTAGAAATGGTAAAATTGAATTTGCACCCGTAATAAATAAAATTAAAAGTAATTGGACTAGTGGAATTAAAATTACTACTAAATCTGGTAAACAGCTTACTATGAGTCCAAATCATAGGATATGGGCAGAACAACCAGAAGTAGATGGAAAATTTTTAGTTTATCTCACATATCGTCATAATATCGGTTTTAGAATTGGTAAAACTAATAAATGGAAGTTAGATACAAATGATTCTAGAGATCAATATGAAAATGCTGATAAATTATGGATTATAGATATTGTTAATTCCAACAAAGAGGCTATTTCTCTTGAAAAAATATACTCTCTCAAATATAGCATTCCTACTTCGTTTTTTAATGGAAATAATGGAATTAAATTCTTATATGATAAATATTTGTCTTTTGATTATCCTCATTGGATTCGGCGTAATTCTAGCGGATCTAAAAATACTAATCGTTTGATTAGAGTATCAGCACATGGTATCAAAAATACGTCAGTTGGTTTTGAGTTTAGCGATCAACAAACATTAGAAATTATTAAGAAGCATAATATTAAATATTCTGAATACAAAATGAGGACAACAGATTTATCGCATTTTGTGGTTGAAAGGTGGTTTGCAGATTATTCGGATGCTTCATTATTCGCCCAAACATTGTCTAATTTAGTTGATGGCAATATAACAGAAACTTTATCCTTTGATAAAGAAAGTGATTTTAGGCTAATAACGGCATCTGGTTTATTTACTGGTATGAAAGTTTTATCTAAAGATAATGATGTGTTATTTGCCGATGAAATAACTAATATAGATTTAGTTGACGGGTCATTTTATGATATTGAAGTAGATAAAAATAACAATTTTATTGGTAATGATATATTAAGTCATAATTGTATTTATTCCTGGCGCGGAGCCGATAGCCGAGTATTAGATAATCTTAAAAGTAGATTAAATCCTAAAGAATTAATGCTTCCTATTTGTTATAGATGCCCTAAAAAAGTAGTAGAATTAATTCAAAATATTGTTCCGGATATTCAACCGTATGAAAATGCCATTGATGGAGAAATTACAGATTTACCAGTTAATGAATTAATAAATCATGCAAAGCCTGGCTCCTATGTATTAAGTCGTTATAATGCTCCTCTTATTAAGCATTGTTTAATGTTTATTAAAAATAATAAGCCAGCTAATATTTTAGGTAAAGACATAGGAGAAGGATTAGTTGGTATAATTAAAAAATCTAAAAAGAAGAAAATTATTGAACTCCTCAAATGGTTATCTCAATGGGAGCAAAATGAAAAAGATAAATTAATTGCTAAACATCCTAAAGCTAATACAGATTCTGTTATAGATAAAGCGGAATGTATTAGGATGTTTTGCGAGAATGCTTCTAATGTTGGAGAAGTGGTAGAAAACATTAAAAAAATGTTTAAAGATAGTGAAGAAAAAAATATAATACTAATGTCCAGTATCCATAAAATTAAAGGAAAAGAGACTGATGATGTATTTGTATTAACGGATACATTAAGAAACTTTTCTGAAGAAGAAAGAAATATTATATATGTTGCTTTTTCGCGAGCAAAGAAAAAACTATTTTTAGTTTATAAAACTAAAAAATACACAATGATAAGTAATGATGTCTAAAACGGGAAAGCTCGTCACGATAAATTTATATCTGAGTTTGGTCCATTAATTGCGCCGCTCGTCTTTGCAATTATCCTCATTCTCGCTGCACTAATTGGGAAGTAGTAGTACCTTATCAAATCCTGCATCGTAGGGCTATGCAAGTTCCATGCCGACTTGACATGATGGTCGATCGTGGTTATATTGTCTTGTAAGGAGGTGAAATTTTAAATGCCGGATCCAATTAGATTATACATAATGTGCGGAACAGTTATAATTTTAACTATCATTTTATGTTGTTCTTTTGGTAATTGTAAATTTGATACGTGTAATGAATCATTTGATAAAATTAGTGATCATAATACGTGCCCTAATGGAGCTCAAATAGAAGTAACTTCTATTCCAGAACCGGGCATTATTTGTAGATGCCAAGATAAAAATATATCTAAATGATTAAAAATAATCAATCTATTTACAAAAGTGAATATGGGGATAAGTATTATTTTTTTAATGGTCAATTTCATCGAGTAGATGGTCCAGCCATAGAATATACTGATGGATCCACGCTTTGGTATCATCATGGTTATCTTCATCGAATAAATGGACCAGCAATAGAATGGGTTAGCGGGGATAAATCTTGGTATTATCATGGAGAACATATTAATTGTTCCTCTCAAAAAGAATTTGAACGTCTAATTAAATTAAAAGCATTATGGTAAAATGAATAAAGACAATCAGCCTACTATTTGTAAAATAGATGAAGATGGAAACAAATGGTGGACTCTTAATGGTCAACTTCATCGAGAAGATGGTCCTGCCGCAGAATGGCATGATGGAGATAAAGCTTGGTATTCTAGTGGTCAATGTCACCGCATAGATGGTCCTGCTATAGAACGAGTTAATGGAGAAAAGTCTTGGTGGTATCATGGTAAATGGATTAACTGCGCTTCTCAAGAAGAATTTGAAAGACTAATTAAACTAAAAGCATTATGGTAGAATTTATAAAAGAAAATAGTCAGTCCATTTGCAAAATAAATGAGGACGGCAGCAAATGTTGGTTTCTCAATGATCTTCTTCATCGAGAAGATGGTCCGGCAAAAGAGTCAGTTTGGTATAAAGCTTGGTATTATCATGGTAAACGTCATAGATTAGATGGTCCGGCAGTGGAAGTTTATAATGTGCATCAATCTTGGTGGTATTATGGTGTTCATATTAAATGTTCTTCCCAAGAAGAGTTTGAACGTTTAATCAAACTAAAATCATTATGGTAAAGAAAAATAATCAACCTATCTGTGAAACAAGTCCATTTGGAACCAAATACTGGTATCTCGATGAAAAGATTCATCGAGAGGATGGTCCAGCTATAGAATATATTGACGGATCTAAAACTTGGTGTCTTTATGATCAATGTCATAGAATAGATGGTCCTGCTGTAGAATACGCAAATGGATATAATGCTTGGTATTATCATGGAGAATATATTAATTGTTCTTCTCAAGAAGAGTTTGAGCGTTTGATTAATCTAAAAGTCTTATGGTAAATATTATGGACAAAAGTAACCAACCTACTTGTGAAATAGATTGGCATGGAAATAAACGTTGGTATCTTAATGGCAGGCGTCATCGAGAAGATGGACCAGCTATAGAAAGTAGTAATGGATATAAAGGTTGGTTTCTTCATGGACAATACCATCGAGAAACTGGTCCAGCTATAGAGTATATTGATGGATCTAAATCTTGGTATCATTATGACAAACTTCATCGTTTAGATGGTCCTGCCACAGAATATGCTGATGGAAGGAAAGAGTGGTGGTTTTATGGAAAATATATTAACTGTTCCTCTCAAGAAGAGTTTGAACGTTTAATTAAACTAAGAGCTTTATGGTAAATGAAAAAGAAAAATAAGCAATCTGTTTGCGAAGTAGATGGACTTGGAACTAAGCGCTGGTATCTTAATGGTCAATATCATCGCGAAGACGGCCCAGCCATAGAATATTTTAATGGATCTAAATCTTGGTATTTTAATGGTAAATATCATCGAGAAGATGGTCCAGCTATAGAAAATGCTAATGGATCTAAAGTTTGGTGTCTTCATGATCAACGTCATCGTTTAGATGGACCAGCTGTATATTATGTTAATGGAACTAAAGCTTGGTGGTATCATGGAAAACATATTCCTTGCTATTCTCAGGAAGAATTTGAACG
>Ga0070730_10001366_pt1 | contig 23626 bp, 26 predicted proteins | sample Coa_R1_3_FD_66447 | JGI IMG/M metagenome (GOLD analysis project Ga0070730, IMG submission 66447) | Surface soil microbial communities from Centralia Pennsylvania, which are recovering from an underground coalmine fire - Coalmine... | ecosystem: Environmental > Terrestrial > Soil > Unclassified ... | reverse complement strand
TCGACCGTCGTCTTTTCGGCTCCCGGCCGAACCACGTCCGCCGAGGCGCGCTCGCCGAGCAGCAGTGCGAGGGCATCGACGAGCATCGATTTACCCGCGCCGGTTTCACCGGTGAGCACATTGAGGCCGGGCTGGAACGGCAGGGTGACGTCGGCGATGACGGCGAGATCGCGAACGCGCAGCTCAGTCAGCATCGCCCCATCCACTGTCTCCGCGTCCGGCCACTATTTTCGCGTCCGATCACTGAGATCTCCCCAGTGCAGCTTCTTTCTCAGCCTCTTGAAGAAGCTCTCGGGTCCGAGGCGAATCAGGAGAATGGGCCGAGCGGCGCGGCGCACCTCGAGCCGCTCGCCGGGCTGAATCGGCTGTCCCACCTGCCCGTCGAACGAGACGAGCACGTCGTCGCTCCAGGGCGGAATCGGCTGAATCGTGACGACGGCTGCCGCGGAGAGGACGAGCGGCCGCACGGCCAGCGTGTGCGGGCAAATCGCGGTGACGACGATCGCGTCAACCGTGGGCACCACGATGGGTCCGCCCGCGGACATCGAGTACGCCGTCGATCCCGTCGGCGTACTGACGATGATGCCGTCGGCCGAGTACTGCGCGACTTCGTCGCCGTCGACCGAGACCTTGATGCGCACGACGCGCGCGACGCCGCCCTTGTGGACGACGACATCGTTGAGCACGAGCGGCTCGACGCGCCCGGCCTTCGACCCCTTTCCCGTGATGCTCGATTCCAGCGCCAGCCGCGGTTCGGTGGTGTAGGCGCGGCGGACGATCGAGTCGAGGGCAAAGTCGAGCGTCTCCGGCGCCGCCGTGGTCAGAAATCCCACGCGCCCCAGGTTGATGCCGAGGATCGGCGTGTCGGAGCCGTTGAGCAACCTGGCGCCGCGCAGCAGCGTGCCATCGCCGCCGAGGGTGATCAGGCAATCGAGCTTCGCGGAGGTGATCGAGTCGACGTGATTCGGCCACAGCGACTGAATTCGATCGTCGGTGTAGAGCGCGAGGCCGGCGCGATTGGCCTTCTGTTGCAGCGTTGCGAGGAAAGCGCCGAGGTCCGGGTAGTTGGGGTTCCCGACGACCCCGACGTTCATCGTGTCAGCGACTCTTCAGCGGCAAGAGCGCGAATGCGGCCGGCGATGCCTTCGCCGGTCAGGCCGACTTCGGCGAGCTGTTTGGCGCGCGGGGCGTGCTCATAGGTCCGATCGGGGACGCCGAGCGCAACAACACGAACCTCGGGCGTCGTCGTCTGGACGAGCGCCGCGAGCGCCGCACCGAAGCCGTTGATGACCGTCCCATCCTCGACGGTAACCAAGAGCTTGTGCGTCTGCGCCAGCCCTTCGAGCATCTCGCGGTCCATCGGCTTGAGGAAACGCGCGTTCACCACCGAGACATCGAGCCCGTCAGCCGCGAGCAGCTCGGCCGCAGCGAGCGCCGGCTTGCACATCACGCCGGCGGCGAGTATCGCGCAGTCTTTCCCCTTCCGCAGCAGCTCCCATGTCCCGTACGGAACGGGCGGCACTTCAGCCGCCGTCGGCGGCTCCGCGGGCGCCTTGTCGCGTGGGTAGCGCAGTGAGAACGGCCCGTCGGTATGCGCCAGCGCGCAGCGCAACAGGCCGATCAGCTCGGCGCCGTCCTTGGGAGCGGTAACGGTCATGTGCGGCACGGCCAGCATGTACGCGATGTCGTAGAGCCCCATGTGGGTCTGGCCGTCTTCGCCGACCATGCCGGCGCGGTCGAGCGCGAAGATGACCGGCAGCTTCTGGATCGCCACGTCGTGAATGATGCTGTCGTAGGCGCGCTGCAGGAACGTGGAGTAGATCGCCACGACCGGCCGCACGCCTTGCGTCGCGAGTCCCGCCGCGAACGTGGTTGCGTGCGCCTCGGCGATCCCGACGTCGAAGAAACGCTCGGGCCATCTCTTCTCGAAGATGTTCGTCCCCGTGCCGCTCGGCATTGCCGCCGTGATGGCGACGAGCTTTGGGTCCTCGGCGCCAAGCTGCGCGAGCGCGTCGCCGAACACCTTCGTCCACTGCGGCGGTCCGGGGTTTACGGGCCTCAACCTTCCGGTGACCGGGTCGTACGGCGCGCGCGCGTGGTACTTCTCGCTGTCAGGCTCGGGGAGCGGGAAGCCTTTGCCCTTCTCCGTGATGATATGGACGACGCGCGGGCCCTTCAACGTCTTCACGCTGTCGAAGGCGTGCAATAGCGCGGGGATGTTGTGCCCGTCGATCGGGCCGAAATAGCGGAAGCCCAGCTCCTCGAACAGCATGCCCGGCGACCACAGGTTCTTGATGCTCTCTTCGACATTTTTCGCGAAGTCGACGAGCTTCCTGCCGCCGATGACGTGCGAGGCGCGTTCGATGACATGCTTGACTCGCTCGCGCATGCGGATGCCGAACGGACTGGCGACGATGGATCCGAAGTATTTGCTGATGGCGCCGACGTTGGGGGCGATCGACATCCCGTTGTCATTCAGCACCACGATGATGTTGCGGCCGGAATCGCCCGCGTTGTTCAGTGCCTCATACGGCAGTCCGCACGTCATCGCGCCGTCCCCGACGATGGCGACGACCTCGTAGCTCTCGCCTTTCAAGTCGCGCGCCGCAGCCATGCCGTAGGCAGCCGACAATGCGGTGCCGGCATGGCCGGCGCCGAACTGGTCGTGCTCGCTCTCGTCCCGGCGCAGAAAACCAGACAGCCCGCCCTGCTGGCGAAGCGTGTGCAGCCGGTCGTTGCGACCGGTCAAAATCTTCCAGGGATAGCCCTGATGACCCACGTCCCACACGATTTTGTCGCGCGGTGAGTCGAACGCGTAGCAGAGGGCGACGGTCAGCTCCACCACGCCGAGCCCCGCGCCGATGTGGCCGCCGGTCTGGGAGACGACTTCGATCAGTCGCTGCCGCACTTCATCGGCAAGCGGCTGGAGCTCGTCGGGCTCGAGGTTCTGGACGTCCGCGGGACTGTGGATCGTTTCGAGAATCAATTCGGCCTCGTCACGATATAGTGGGCCAGCTCAATCAGTATGGGAGAAACTAACCCGGCATCCCGCAGCTGGTCCACCGCCTTCGCCGCCAGCCGCTCCGCCTCAGCCCGCGCCGCCCCGACGCCCAGGAGCGTCACGAACGTCGCTTTGGCGTGGGCGGCGTCCTTCCCCGCCGTCTTGCCGAGCTGGTCGGAGGTGGCGGTCGCGTCGAGCACGTCGTCGGCGATCTGAAAGGCGAGTCCAATGGCATCGCCGTACGCGCGCAGCGCCTCGACATGGGCCGCCGTGCCGTCGGCGGAGAGCCCACCGATCACGCAGGAGGCCGCGATCAACGCGCCCGTCTTGCGCCGGTGGACCTCCTCGAGCGCGCCGATGGGCAGTGCTTTCGCCTCGGCCTCGAGGTCGAGCGCCTGGCCGCCGATCATTCCGCCGGCTCCCGCCGCGCGAAACAGCTCGAGCGCGATGTCGCGCCGCCGCGCCGGCCCGAGCGGCAGCGTGGCCAGCCCATGCTCCAGCACGCGTGCGGCGAGCGCCACCATCTCATAGCCCGCACGCGTGGCCCGCGGCACGTCGAACGCGCGATGCGCCGTGGGACGTCCGCGCCGCAGATCGTCGTTGTCCATGCATGGCAAGTCGTCATGGACCAGCGAGTAGGCGTGCACGACCTCCACGGCCGCGGCGAGCTCCGCGACGCCGGGCGGCGACGATCCGTTCAGCGCTTCGTGCGCCGCGAAGACGAGCGTGGGGCGGAGGCGCTTCCCTTCACCGAGCAGGCTGTAGCGCATGATCTCGTCGACGCCCGTTGCTTTCTCCAACACACCGTCGACGCGCTCGCGAACGTCGGCGAGATAGCTACGAAGGGCTTTCAATCTCGAGGACTTTTTTGACCTTCAGCTCCGCCTGCTGCAACTGCTCGCGCGCGACGCGCAACCGTTCGATGCCCTCCTCGAACAACTTCAGCGCTTCGTCGAGATCGAGATCCTCCGACTCCAGTCGTCGAACGATCGCCTCGAGGCGTTCGAGCTGCTTACTGAACTCGGCCATCGACCTCTCCGTCGCTCACCCGGAGCCGGAACTCTTTCCCCGTGGGCAATTGCGCCACGCGTTTGAGGATCGTGCCATCGGCGTCGCGCGCCACCGCGTAGCCGCGGCCCAGCACGCGCAGGGGGCTCAGCGCGTCCAGATGGGCGCCGTGCGCGGTGAGCCGAGCGCGGGACTGCTCGATCCGGTGCTGCATGCAGGAGGTCAGTCGATCCCCGGTACGGGCGAGGCGGTCGGTGACATGTCGCGAGGCGATGCGCAACGCCCGCGCGAGCCGCTGGCCGATGACGCCGCATTGCGCGAGCACCTCGGCGCGGTCGGGGGTCGCGGCTTCAGCCGCGGCGGAGGGCGTGGGCGCGCGGAGATCCGCGACCAGGTCGCACAGGGTCACGTCCGTTTCGTGACCGATCGCCGAAATGACGGGCATCGGCATCGCGGCGACTGCCCGCGCGACGCGCTCGGAGTTGAACGCCCAGAGATCTTCGATCGATCCACCGCCGCGCCCCACGATCAGCACGTCGACCGGCAGTCGCCGGATCCGGTTCAGCGCCGAGCAGACGGAAGCTTCGGCCTTCGCACCCTGAACCTGCGCGGGGACAACGATCAGCTCGGCGAGCGGCCAACGCCGGCCAACGACGGCCTGAATGTCGCGGAGCACCGCGCCGTCCGGGCTCGTGACGACCGCGATGCGACCGGGGAACGCGGGAAGGCGCCGCTTGCGGCCGGGCTCGAGCAAGCCGTCCTTGGCGAGCGCGGCCTTCGCCTTCTCGAATGCCAGCTTCCACAGGCCGCCTTGCTCCGTGGACAGCAGCTCCATGACGGTCAGCTGGAAGTCGCCCTTCTCTTCGTACATCGAAGGACGCGCGAAGACGAAGACCTGCATCCCGTCGGTCGGAACCGGGAGCCGGAAGTTTTGTTTGGCGAACATCACGCAGCGCAGCTGCGCCGATTTGTCGCGCAGCGAGAAGTACCAGTGGCCGCTGCGCCACGACTTGAACCCGGCGACCTCGCCGCGCACCCAGAGCGGCGGCAGGCCGGCTTCGATGACCGCACGGGCGCGACGGCTTACCTCGCTGACCGTCCAGGCGCCCTCGGCCGAAGCCGCGGCAAACAGGTCTAGCGGCTGGCCCACTGCTTTACTGCCTGAACGGTGTTGTACAACAGCATCGTGATGGTCATGGGACCGACACCGCCGGGCACCGGTGTAATGGCAGATGCAACTTGCCTGGCCTCTTCGAACTTTACGTCCCCGACCAGGCGATAGCCCTGCTTCTTGGACGGATCGTCCACGCGGTTGACGCCGACGTCGATGACCACGGCTCCCGGCTTCACCATGTCGCCCGTCACGAACTCCGGTTTGCCGATCGCAACGATCAAAATGTCGGCCTGCGTGGTGTGGTGCGCGATGTTGCGGGTGCGCGAGTGACAGACCGTGACCGTCGCGTTGCCGCCGGGACCATCCTGCAGCAGCAACGCCGCCATCGGCCGGCCGACGATGTTGGAGCGGCCCACGATCACCGCGTGCGCGCCTTTGGTCTCGACGCCGGTCCGCAGCAGCAGCTGTTGCACGCCATACGGCGTCGCGGGTCGAAAGCCTGACGCGTCGCCGCCGGCCACTTTGCCGACGTTTTCCGGATGAAAGCCGTCGACGTCTTTGCGGGGGTCGATGCGGTGCAGCGCGCGATTGGTGTCGATCTGCCTGGGCAGCGGCAGCTGCACGAGGATGCCGTGAATCTGCGGATTCGCGTTCAGACGCTCGAGCAATCCCATCAGCTCCCCCTCGCTCGTCTCCTTGGAGAGCTTGATGGTTTCGTGGTACAACCCGGCGTCGTCGCAGGCTTTCCCTTTCATGCGGACGTAGACCTGCGACGCGGGGTTGTCTCCCACCAGCACGACGGCGAGGCCAGGCGTGATCCCCTTTTGCTTCAGTGCGCTGATTTCGTTGCCCAGCTCGGCACGCAGCTGCGCGCCGATGGCGTTGCCGTCGATCAGCTTAGCGGGCAACGCCGACCGCCCGTGTTTCGCGAATGACGACGACCTTGATTTGTCCGGGGTATTGGAGCTCGCGCTCGATCTTGCGCGCGATCTCGTCCGTGAGACGCGTCGCGCCGCCGTCATCCACGGTGTCGGGTGTCACCACGACGCGAACTTCACGGCCGGCCTGGATGGCGAAGACCTTCTCCACGCCCTTGAACTCGGATGCCAGCTTTTCGAGGTCGCTGAGGCGTTTGACATAGGTCTCGAACGCCTCGCGGCGCGCGCCGGGTCGTGAGCCGGAGATCGCATCGGCCGCCTGTACGATCACACTCACCGGCGTTTCGTGCGGCACGTCGTCGTGGTGGGCCGCGATACAATTGATTACCACCGCGTGCTCGCCGTACTTGGTCGCCATTTCGACACCGAGCTGGACGTGGGTGCCGTCGTGCTCGTGGGTGAGCACCTTGCCGATGTCGTGGAGCAGCGCCCCGCGCTTGGTGAGATTGATATCGAGCTTCAGCTCGGCCGCCATCATGGCGGCGAGGTGGGCGACTTCCTTGGAATGCTCCAGGATGTTCTGCCCGTACGACGTCCGGTACTTCATGCGGCCGACGAGCTTCACCAGCTCGGGATGCATGCCGCGGATGCCGATGTCGTACACGGCCTGCTCGCCGGCTTCGACGATGCTGGTATCGACGTCGTGCTTCGCCTTCTTGACGATCTCCTCGATCCGCCCCGGGTGAATCCGGCCGTCGGCGATCAGCCGTTCGAGCGCCAGCCGGCCGACTTCGCGCCGCACCGGCTCGAAACACGAGATCACGACGGTGTCGGGCGTGTCGTCGATGATCACGTCGACACCGGTCGCGGCTTCGAACGCGCGGATGTTGCGGCCCTCGCGGCCGATGATGCGACCCTTCATTTCGTCCGAGGGGAGCACCACGGTCGACACGCTCCACTCGGCGGTCTGCTCGGCCGCGATGCGCTGAATCGCCAGCGCGACGATCTTTTTCGCCTCGCGATCGGCGTTCCTCTTGGCTTGCTCCGTGATGCTGCGAACCAGGGCGGCGGCTTCGTCGCGCGCTTCGCTTTCGAGTCGCGCGACCAGCTCGGCCTTGGCGTCGTGCGCGGTCAGGCCCGCCACCTGCTCGAGCCGCGCGCCGATTTCCTGCTCGCGCTTGTCGAGCGCACGGGCGCGATCCTGGAGCTGCTGCTCGACCTTGCGCAGATCCTGATCGCGCCGGTCAACGCCCGCGAGCTTTTGATCGAGGCTTTTGTGGAGATTCTCGCGGACGGCCATCAGCTCTTCCTTGGCCGCCAGCACGAGGCGCTGGCTCTGATCCGTTGCGCGGCGCTCGACGCGCCGGCCCCACACGTAGAAGACCAGTGCCGCGACGAGCACGCCGCTGAGCACGGCCGCAATGATACTGGACAGCTCGTACATGATCTATTCTCCAACCTCACCCTGCGTGCCCTTCTCCCGTGGGAGAGGGGGCCAGGGGGTGAGGACGTGTTGTCAGCCCGCCAGCGCCTTACGTTTCGCCGGCGGCAGCATCTTCGCGAGATCGTCGGCGACCGCCGCGAGGCGCGCCGCCACTTCCCGCTCCGTCTGCTTCGCCTGAAACAGCTCGTTCGTGATGTCGAGCGCCGCCAGAATCGCGGCCTTGTGCGTCTCCACCAACGGCCCCTGACTGAGGACCCGTTTCAGCGCCTGATCGAGATACGCGGCGACTTCCCGCGTGTACTCGGGCGACAGATCCGACCGGACGGCGTATTCCTCACCGCCGATCATCACTCGGACGGCATGCTTCTTCGCCGTCACTTGTGGCCTCCATTATCGCGCGCCTGCTCTTCCAAAAACGTCAGCCGTTGCATCAGATCGTGGACTCGCGTCCGTGCGCCCTCGACGCGCTGCCGCAGCGCTTTGTTCTCCGACTCGAGCTCTGTGTTCTTGACCGGGCCGCCGCGGGCCTTCAACTCCCCCTCCGCCTTTTGCGCGCGCGAACGCCAGCCTGCCAGCTCCTCGACGACATCGCGAACGATGGCTTCGAGCTGGTCGATCGCATCACGCACATCAAGTGGAGGCCTGTCGCCGCTGTACCCCAAGCTCCTCCTCCAGCGCTTTCAACATTCGGCTGAGCAGCGCATCAATCTCCCGCTCCGTGAGCGTGCGCGCCGGATCGCGGAACGTGCACCGCCACGTCACCCCGCGCGTGCCCGGCGGTAACCCTTCGCCACGGTACTCATCCAGTACGTCCAGCCGCTCCAGCAGCCTGTCCCCTTCGCGCCGCAGAATGGCTTCGACTGCTGCCGCCGTTACCCCACCAGGCAGGACCAACGACAGGTCACGGACGACGGGCGGTTGTGTCGGTAACGGCTCGTAACGCTTTGCCACCGCCGGCTCGATGGAGACCTTCAGCTCGAGACCGAACAGCGGTCCTGCCCAGGGCGGCGCATCCGCGTCGAGCGGCGCCGCGCTACCCAGCGGCTCCGCTCGACCTCGCTCGACAGCTACCCAGCCAGAGCCATTGGCGGCCGGTTGCACGCCCAGCGAGGGGGCTGCCACCCCAACAGCTAACTCAAAGTGGTGCTTCAGGTCCCATATGTCCATATCAGGTAGTTTCGCATCCTGCCGCGAACCCGCTCCGTCCGACCAATGCGACGGGTGCCGACTACCGGTCAGCACGATCGCGAGGTGCAGCTCCTCGCTTGGGCGGTTGGACGGATGGGCAGATGGGCTGAACACCGTACCCACCTCGAACAGTCGAATGTCACGGTTTCCTTGAGCCCAGTTGTACTCGACGCGCCGGATCAGGCCCGGCAAGAGCCGCGACCGCAGATAGGCTTCCTCGGCCGACAGCGGGTTCTTCACGACGACGGCATTGGGGGCGTCCGGCGGTCCCAGCGGCAGCGTGCGGGCCTCGAGCAACCCTCCACCGCTGCGAACCAGCTGCTCGCGAATGCGCCGTAACGCCACGTCATCGGCGGCATCCGGGACGGTGCCGGGGCGATACGGCCGCAGCTCGTCAGGAAAGGAGTCGTAACCGCGCAGCCGCGCGACTTCTTCGATCAGATCGATTTCGCGGGTGACGTCGGGTCGCCAGCCTGGAATCTGCACCGCCAGGCGGTCGTCCTTGGGCGCCGCCACGAAGCCCACGGTCGACAGCAGTCGCTCGATTTCTTTCCGCGGCACCGCGATGCCGAGGAGATGGTTCACGCGCGCGTCGCGCACGAAGACGGAGCGTGGCTGCTGCGGCTCGGGCCAGAGATCGACCGGCGGCTCGCGCATGTCGCCGCCGGCAACCGCGCGAATCAGATCGATTGCGCGACCCAGCGCGTCCGGCATGCCGAGCATGTCGATGCCGCGTTCGAAGCGATAGCTCGATTCGCTGGAGAGGCCCAGGACGCGACGCGTGCGCCGAATGCGTGTCGGTTGGAAGTAGGCGGCTTCGAGCGCGATATCGGTGGTGCTCGTCGTGACCTCGGATTCCGCGCTGCCCATCACTCCGGCAACGATCTGGGGACGCTCCGCGTCGCAGATCGCGGTCATTTCGGGATTGAGCATTCGCTCGACGCCGTCCAACGTGATGATCTTTTCGGCCGGCTTCGCCCGACGAACGACAACCGCCGGCCCTCTCAATTTGCCGAGGTCGAATGCGTGGAGCGGTTGATTGATCTCGAACAGGATGTAGTTCGTCGCGTCGACGATGTTGTTGACCGAGCGCTGGCCCAGCGCTTGGAGCCGGGTCGCGAGCCAGGAAGGGCTCGGGCCGACTTTGACGCCTCGGATAACGGCGATCATGTAGCGTGGAGCGCCTTCGGGATCTTCGAGGCGGACTTCGACACCATCTACGGCGGCCGTCGGGCGGTCGGACGGTCGCGGCGGTCGGTGTTGACCAGCCTGAGCGCCGACGATCGCAGGGAGCTTTACGGTGCCGCCGTATGCCACCGCCAGCTCGCGAGCGACTCCCTTGTGGCACAGCAGGTCTGGTCGATTGGCGGAGACATCGATGATGATCTGTTCATCGGCGATGGGAACGGCGTCCAAGAACGGCGTTCCGGGAGCCGCGTCCGTTTGGATCTCGAGAATTCCCGCGTGATCGGCGCCGAGACCCAGCTCTTTGGCCGAGCAGAGCATGCCGTTGGACTCCACGCCGCGGATTTTCCGACGGTCGAGCTTGAGCCCACCGGGCAGCGTCGCACCCACCGGAGCGAACGGATACTTCTTGCCCGCCTCCACGTTGGGCGCGCCGCATACGACTTCGAGCGGCTGGCCGCCGCCGGCGTCGACCTGACACAGGGACAGGCGGTCGGCGTTGGGATGGCGCTTCACTTCGAGCACGCGCGCGATCAACACCTCGCGCAGATCCTGGTGGATCGGCACGACGCCGTCGACGGGCGCAACCTGGCGCGCCAGGCGATCGGCGATGTCCTGGCCCTCCAGTGACCGGCCCAGGAGCGCCTCGAGCCACCGTCGCGAGACGATCACGAGAACTGCTCCAGAAATCTCACGTCGCTGTCGAAGAACAAGCGGATATCCGGGATTCCATGGCGCAGCATCGCGATGCGCTCCGGGCCCATCCCCCACGCGAAGCCGGTGTACTTCTCACTGTCGACGTTGCAGTTCTCGAGCACGGCGGGATGCACCATGCCCGAGCCGAGGATCTCCATCCAACCAGTCTGCTTGCACGCCGCGCATCCGGCGCCGCCGCAGATCTGGCATTGCACATCCATCTCGGCGGAGGGTTCCGTGAACGGGAAGTACGACGGGCGGAACCGCACCTTGGTCTGGGGTGAAAAGAACGCCCTAGCCCAGGCCGCGAGCGTCGCTTTGAAATCGACGAAGCTGATGCCCTCGTCGACCGCGAACCCTTCGATCTGCTCGAACACCGGGGAGTGCGACGCGTCGAACGGATCGCGGCGGTAGCAGCGCCCGGGAACGACAATGCGGATCGGTGGCGGGAACTTCTCGAGCGTCCGGATTTGTACCGGGGACGTATGTGTCCGCAGCACCACGTCCCCGCCGAGATAGAAGCTGTCCTGCGCGTCGAGCGCGGGATGGTCCTTGGGGAAGTTCAGCGCGTAGAAGTTGTAGCGCTCGGTCTCGGCTTCCGGTCCGGTGACGCGCGTGAAGCCCAGCTCGCGGAAGATGTCGCAGATCTCGTCCACCACCTGCGTGACGAGGTGCAGACCGCCCTGCCAGTGGCGGCGGCCGGGCATCGTGAGATCGACGCCGGTGAGGCTGGCCGCGGAGCGTTTGAGCTCGGCTTCGCGCGCCTCGATCGCATGCTCGAGCTCGCGCTTCAGCGCATTGGCCTCGCCCCCGACGCGCTTGCGTGCATCGGGCTCGAGTCCGGGTACGGCCTTGAGAATTTCTGTGAGCTCGCCGGCCTTGCGACCCAGGATCTCGACCTTGAGCTCCTGGAGCCGGCGTTCGTCCGCCTGCGGAATCTCGTTCAGACGCTCCCGCAGCGCATTCAGTGCTGCCAGGAGGTCGCTCATGGTTAGAGAGCCTTCTTGGCGACCTCCGCCAGCTGCTCAAACGCGGCCGGGTCCCGCACGGCCATGTCGGCGAGCATCTTGCGATTGATGTCGACGCCGGCCTTGCGCAGGCCGTTCATGAACTTGTTGTACGACATCGCGTGCAGGCGCGCCGCGGCGTTGATCCGCGTGATCCAGAGACGGCGGAACTCGATTTTGCGGGCGCGCCGGTCGCGGTAGGCGTACTTGGCCGCGCGCTCGGTCGCTTCCTTCGCGGCTTTCCACAGCTTGCTGCGCCCGCCCCAGTAGCCCTTGGCGAGCTTCATCACTTTGTTCTTGCGCTTCAGGCGCGCGACGTTGCTTTTGACGCGAGGCATGCGATCTCCTTACGCCTGCAACAGGCGCTTGAGGCGGCGGTCGGCATGCGACACCAGCGTCGCCTTACGCAGGTGACGCTTCCGCTTCGGATGCTTCGAAGTGAGAATGTGGCGCTTGTAGGCGCGATAGCGGCGCAGCTTCCCCGTGCCGGTGAGCCTGACCCGCTTGCGCAGCGCGCGCTTGGATTTCTGTTTAGGCATATCTCATTTCGGAGCCAGAACCATCGACATGTTCCGGCCCTCCAGTTTTGGTTCCTGTTCGATCTTCCCGATGTCTTTCAACTCCTGCGCGACCCGATCCAGCACTTCCCGGCCCAGTTCGATATGTGCCATCTGCCGGCCGCGATACATCATCGTGACTTTGACCTTGTTGCCGTCGGCCAAAAACTCGCGCGCGTGGCGCGTCTTGAAATCGAAGTCGTGGTCGTCGATTCCCGGCCGATATTTCACTTCTTTCAAATGGATCACATGCTGCTTCTTCTTCGCCGCGCGCGCTGCCTTCGCCTGCTCGAACTTGAACTTCCCGTAGTCCATGATCTTGACGACCGGGGGCCGGGCGAGCGGCGCGACTTCCACGAGATCCAGGCCCCGTTCATGCGCGGCGGCCAGGGCTTCATCGATCGTCAGCACCCCCAGCTGGTCGCCGTTGTCCGCGATCACGCGTACCGGACTGATGCGTATTTGCCGATTAACGCGTGTGCGCGGCGCTTTGCTGTTGTTGTCGAGAGGTGGCAGCTGTTGTCCTCCGGTGACGGCGTAAAAAAAACGGACCCGGGTTGCCCCAAGATCCGCAGCACCTCACCCCTTGGGTGAGGTCTCGAGAACCCTGGAGCACTCTCCGTGGAGAGGCATGCGGGTGGGGCGTCCCCGCGGGCGCCCGCTTACCGTATTGTCGTCACCAAGCTAGCCGAGCACCTGCTGCGGGACAAGGCCGAAGCCTTTCTCCTCGCGTGCCAGTCGACCCGACACCACGTTGGGATCGTGCTCGAACACCAGCAGCCAGGCTTCGGCCTCGGCGCGCTGGTAGATGCGCTTGCGGGTCTGCAGCGTCACCAGCGGCTCGAGGTCGTACCCCATGATCCAGGGCAACGGCAGGTGCGCCGCCGTGGGGACGAGGTCGGCAACAAAGCAGGCTGTTTCGCCGCCGCTCTCCACGAGAATCGATTGGTGATAGGGAACGTGTCCCGGTGTGGGCAATCCGCGAATCCCGGGCAGGATCTCGGCCTCGCCGTCGATAAGGTCGAACGGAACATCTGCAAAGTTGTGCGGGAGATAGCTGCCGGCGGTGCGCTCGTTGGTGTGTGTGGCAAAGTCCAGCTCGCCGCGCTGCACGACGTAGCGCGCGCGTGGAAACGCGAGTCCCGCGCGCGTCTTGTCTCCACCCGCGTGATCGAAATGCAAGTGTGTGTTGATCACCCACCGGATGTCTTCGGGGCGGCGGCCAAGCTCGGCAAGCGCATCCTCGAGCTGCGTCGGGCCGTTCGTGCCCTCGTTCTCGACACCGTAGATGTCGATAAACTTGTCGTTTTCCTTGTTGCCGATGCCGGTGTCGATCAGCACCAGGCCGTCGTCGTGTTCGATGAGCAGGCAACGCAGCGCGAGGGGGATGCGGTTGCGGTCGTCGGGCGGTGCGCGGCGCGCCCAGAGGACCTTGGGCACGATCCCGAACATGGCGCCACCGTCGAGGCGTTGCTTCCCCGCTTCGAGAGCGTGGCAGGTCAGACGGCCAATGTTAAAGGTCTTGGAGAGCTTTGGCGCCATTGGCCTCGGCCAGCGTCAGGAGCTTCGCCAAGCACTTGGCAGCGGCGACCGCGTCAGGGGTGGCGCGGTGCCGCCCTTCGATCTCGATCCCGAAGTGATAACTCACGGTGTCGAGGTTTCGCCGCGGCAAGTCGGGCAGCAGCTTGCGCGCGAGCCGGACGGTGCAAACGCGTGGCCCCTGCAGCAGCAGCCCCGTCGCGCGCTCGATCTCGGTCGAGACGAACGCCCAATCGAAGCGTGCGTTGTGCGCGACAAAGATGCGGCCCTCCAGCGCTTTCAGCAGATCGTCGACGATCGCTTCGAACGGCGGCGCGTTGCGCACCATCCTCGCGTCGATGCCGGTGAGCCCCGCGACGAACTGCGGGACGGGGATCCCGGGATTGACGAGCGAATGAAACGCGATCGTCCCGTCGAGGAGCACGACGGCGATTTCCATGATACGATCGCCGCGAAACGCGCGGACACCCGTCGTTTCCACGTCGACCACCGCCCACCGGCACGCGTCCAGCGCGGGGCTCGCCTCAGGCGTCGCCGCAGCGAGCATCCAGCGCCCGTCGGGAGTTCTGTCGAAACGCTTGTCGGGTGCCAGAAGCGTCGCCGCGATCCGATCGGCCGTGTGGCGGTTCGCCTGCGCTATCCCCAGCACATCGCGGACGATCGTGAGGCTGCCGGCCGGCCCGCTCTGCAGGAACGACAGCGCCCGCGACGTCAGGGACGACGACGGGACCGCGGCGAGCCCGCTCAGAGATCGTCCCGTCGCAGTGGAAGGGTCATACAGCGGGGGCCGCCGCCGCCACGCACGAGCTCGCTGCCCTCGATCGAAATCACCGCGCGCTCGCCGTCTTTCAGCATCTCGTCGCCCGTCAAGAGATTCACCGCATCGACGAGCCGCAAGCCCGCGTTCGACAGCTCGGCGAGTGTTGCGTCGTTGCGGTCGTAGCTCAGGACGACGCCCGGGCGCACCGCGAACGAGTTACAGGCGGAGGCCCATTGCTCGCGCTCCTGGACGGTGCGCTGGCTGCCGCCACAGAAGACGGGCTCGAGCGGCTGATCGACGGCCTGCATCGCGGCAAAGAAATTCGGCACCTCTTTCACACCCTTGGAGCGTTTGCGACGATGCAGAACGGCCAGTCGCTCCGGGCCGACGAAGTGCGGCGGGTAGACTAGGCACAGCTCGCGATCGACCTGGGTGAAGATCATATCCAGATGGATCGCCGTCTTCTCCGACGGCAACACGACGATGATGACGTCTGTCACGCCGCAATGCTGGAACACGAGATCGCACAACAGGTCGAGCGCCGCGGGGCTCGAGCGCTCGCTGAAACCCAGCAGCATCAGGTCGGGGCGGATCGGATGGACGTCGCCGCCCTCGAGCGTGTAATTCAGGCGTTTCTCTTCCGATCCATCATAGAGGATGCCGCCATTTTCAAACTTCGCGTCGTAGCGGAAGAGCGCCTTGATCAGCAGCTCCTCGGTCCAGCGGACGCCGTGCCGCATCGACCCGATGATGGCGTGCTCGCCGATTACGATACCGACGTCGCGGGTGAAGAACAGATTGGGAAGCGGTGGCAGCGCGTAGGCGACTTCGTTGAGGGCGCGCGCGATCGGGCCGCCGTCCTCCAGGGCGCCCTCGATCATCAGCGCGACAAAGTCTTCGTTGGACAGGGCCGCGAACTGCTTGGCGAGCACGTCGGACGGCACGACCTCGAGGGCGCGCGTCGTGATGAACTCCCGCACTTCGGGCCGTCCCGCGATCTCGGCGAGCGAGTCGCGCACTTCGTGCACCTCCGCGAAGCGCTCCAGCACGGCAACCAGCCGGCGGTGTTCCTGCTGCGCGATCTCGAGGTCGATGATGTCGTCGTAGAGATAGTCTTCGCGGGTGCTGGGCGTGACGGCCACGAGCTCTTTGCCCGGGGTGTGCACCAGGACCGACCGGAGGGCGCCGATTTCGGACGTCACGTGCACGCGAGGCATGCGGAAAGCTAACGATTGGCGAGCGAGTAGCTCAGAGTCTCCAGCTCCAGCGCCATGTTGACGGTCTTGACTTCGACGTCGGACGGGACGTTCAGTGGAACGGGCGCAAAATTGAGGATGGCTTTCACGCCGCTGCGGACCAAACGATCCACAACGTGCTGCGCCGATTCGGCGGGTGTCGCGACGATCGCGATGTCGCTCGGGTCTTTTTTCAGATCAGATTCGAGATGCTTCACATCGCGGACGACCAGTCCATTCCAGCGCGAGCCGATCTTGCGCGCATCCTGATCGTAGATCGCGGTGATGTGAAAGCCGCGTTGCTTGAAGCCGTGGTATTGCACCAGCGCGCCGCCCATGCGCCCCGCCCCGACGAGCACCACGCGGTAACCGCGCTCGAGCCCGAGGATGTCGCGGATCCGGCGCGTCAGCTCGGGGACGGCGTAGCCGAGGCCACGCTTGCCGAAAGAGCCGAAGAACGAAAGGTCTTTGCGAACCTGCGCGGACGTGGTGCCGCCGAGGCGCGCCAGCTCACCGGAAGAGATCGTGGGCGTTTTGGCCTGCTCGAGGAATCGGAGGTAGACGGACAGCCGGCGGATGGTGCTGTCGGAGATCTTCCGCATTGTGAACTATTTCACAATGGGGGACCTCGGCGCAAGGGTTTTCGCAAAAAACGCATCAATTGCACAAACGCCTCAGGCGCCAGCCGCTCGGGCCGCGTTTGCGGGTCCAAACCTAGCTCTCGCAGGTCCTCGGCTGTGATACCCGGTATGACGTTCTTTAACTGCTTCCGGCGTCGCCCAAAGCAGGCGGTTACGAATGTCCTGAAAGCACCAATCTCGTCGGGCTGGACCAATGGCTCAGACAACGGCAGCAGTCTCACAACGCTGCTCCCGACCTTTGGCGGCGGTCGGAATGCACCCGCTGCAATGTTGAAGAGCTTTTCAACCCGAGCGACGGCCTGCACACCGACAGACAGAGCCCCATACGTTTTGCTTCCGGGGCCGGCCGCAAGCCGATCCGCCACTTCAGCCTGCATCAGGAACACGACGCGCTCGGGCAGTGGTGGGGTCAGCGCTGTGTCGATGAGCGGCGACGTGATGTAGTACGGAATGTTGCCGACGACCTTGGCCACGCGCGGCCAAACCAGCTTCAATGCGTCGCCGGCGATCACCTGCAGATTCTCCTGGCTCAGCGCACGTGCCAGCACAGGGTCTTTCTCGATGGCAACGACCCGCAAGCCGCGCGCGAGCAGCTCGCGCGTGAGCGTACCTTTGCCCGGCCCAATCTCCAGCACCGTTTCTCCCGGCACGGGATCGAGTGCGTCCACGATCCTGGCCAGTATCCGGGGATCGGTGAGAAAATGCTGGCCGAGCCGTCTCAGACTTTGAGTAGCACGAGAGTGCGATCGTCGGTGGCGGGCGCGCCACCGGTGAACGCGGCGATATCCGTGAATACGGCTTCGAGAATGTGGCGGGCCGGCCGCGCGCGCAGGTTGGCGACGTGGCTCAATACGCGCTGCTCGCCGAACCGCTCACCGCTGGGCCCGCGCGCATCGGCCAATCCATCGGTGAACAAACAGAGAATGGCTTTCCCACGCTCACACTTCTCGACGCGCTCCTGTCCGCCATCACCCAAGCCGAGCGGCGGGCGCGTAGCCTCGAGCCGCCTCGCGGTTCCGTCTGCGGTCGATACCAGAAATGCGTGCGGGTGCCCGGCGTTCGCGTACGTCAGCGTCCCGACGGCCGGATCCGCCACGGCGTAACACAGCGTCAGGAACATCTCGGTGTCCGCCAACTCCTCGGCGAGCGACGTCTCGAGCCGCCGCAACGTCTCGTGCGGCGACTCCGCGGTCTCGGCATGGATACCGGAGGCAGCCATTGCCAGCGCCATGATGAGCGCCGCACCGAATCCGTGGCTCGACACATCGCCGATCATCACCCCCACACGTTCGCCATGCAGGTTCAACAGGTTGTAAAAGTCGCCCCCCACGGACTCCGCGGGCCGGCATCGTGCGGCAACGTCGCACTTCGTCGCGACCACGGACGGTAAGGGGAGGAGCTTCAGTTGAAGGTCATGGGCGAGCTCGAGCTCACGCCGCAGCCGCTGTTGTCCGAGGTCGCGCTCGACGAGCCGCGCGTTTTCGATTGCCGCGCCGATTTGATTGGCAATCGCGCCAACCAGCTTTCGATCGCCGGCGGTGAACGCGTCTTCGCCCGTGCGGTCGGTCAGGTTGATCACCCCGATCGGCGTAGGAACACGCCCCGGCGACGCATATACGACCGGCACCGACAAGAACGCGTGACCGCGATAACCGCGCTCGACCGGGTTGGGGGGCTTGGGGGCACGCTGATCGTTCGGGTCGTAGCTGATGGTCCGCATCTCGCGAAAGACGCGCGCGGCGACCGACGTCGGATCATCGACTTCGATCGGCTCGATCTCGCCGAGCTCCACGCCGCGCGCGGCGACCAGGCGCAGCACGTGGGCGCGGGGGTCGTGCACCAGCAGCGTGGCGCGCCGAGCGCGCACCACCGCCGACACCTCCCGCAGAATGCGGTTGGCCGCTTCCTCGAGCCGAATGGTGTGACCGAGAATCTCACTGATCGTGTAAATCAGATCGATTTCTTCGTACCGTCCGGACAACTCGGCCGCAACCTGGCCGGTCTCCTCTTCCGCCTCCATGACCGCGCCGATCACCTCGGCCAGCTCGACGGCTGCGGCTTCGCCGCCTTTGACCTCGAGCCACGCGTCGCTCACGGATGGGATCGGCTGAAACCAGGCGGGTCCGTCGGGAGTCTCGAGCCGGCCGCCCCCGTTGGGGGTCGGCGTCCAGTGGGGTTCTTCGCGGCCCTCACCCAGGCCGCCGCCCACAGGCAACAAGCGCCCGCCGGGCGTGCGGGCGCGCCACAATCGCAGTGTAGTTCCCGAGAGCGCCGCGAGCACCGGCAACAGGCGCTCGAGCCGTGTCACCCCGCTCGGAGTGTCAGGCAGATGCCGTTGCCTTTCTCGTTGAACGCGACGTCATCGACCAGATGGCGAATGACGAAGAGCCCACGGCCGTAGTCGCGCTCGAGATTGTCGGGATGCGTCGGATCGGGCAGCCGGCTCGGATCGAAGCCCTGGCCGTCATCGATCACATAGATGCGAACGACGTCGCGGCCGACTTCGACACGCACGCGTACGGTACGACCCGGATCCTCCCCCGTTCCGTAGCGAATCGCGTTGCCGAGGGCTTCGGCAAGGGCAGTGCGGAGATTGAAGCTGATGCGCCGTGGGGACAGCGTGCCGGGCGGCAGGTGCGTCGCGACGAGCTCGACGGCGTCACCGACGAGCCCGAGATCGCTCGGGACCTCGAGCTTCATCGAGTCTTGCGTGACATCGAGTCGCAAATTCAAAAGGCGGCGAGCGCCTCCTCGGCGGTCCGCGTGATGGCGAACAAGGTGTCGAGCTTCGTGAGCTCGAACAGGGTCTGCAGATCCGCGTTCAGCCCGGCGAGCCGCAGCTCGCCGCCTTGCTCGCGAATCTTCTTGGAGAGCGAAACCAGCACGCCCAGTCCCGACGAATCGATGTAGCCGGTCTTGGAGAAGTCGATGACGAACTTGCGGGAGCCCTCCTCGAGCGCGTCGAGGACCTTCTGCTTGAGCTCCTGCCGGTTGCCGACGATGAGCTGGCCTTCCACGCCGACGATGACGACCCCGCTCTTGTCCTTCTTCAGAGTGAAGCGCACCGGTTATCTCCTTCGCGATTGTAGAACGGCGATGGCTGCCGTGTTCACAATATCATCGGCGGTCGCGCCGCGCGACAGGTCCGAGATGGGCCGCGCGAGTCCTTGCAGAATCGGGCCGAGCGCCATCCAGCCGCCGAGGCGCTCGACCAGCTTGTAGCCGATGTTGCCGGCGTCGAGATCGGGAAAGATCAGCACGTTGGCGCGCCCCGCCGTCGGCGACCCCGGCGCTTTCCGCGCCGCTACCGCCGGCACGAGCGCCGCATCGAGCTGCAGTTCGCCGTCGAATACGAAATCCGGCCGCCGTTGCTCGAGCGTTGTCATTGCTTCGCGTATCCGATCAATCCGCGGTCCCGCGGCACTCCCCTTCGTGCTATAAGAAAGGAAAGCAACCATCGGCTCGTCGCCTACCACGAGCCGCCGCTCCGCCGCTGAAGCCACGGCAATGTCCGCGAGCTGACTCGGCGACGGCTCCGGGCACACCGCCGAATCCGCGAACGTCAGCACGCGGTCGTCCTTGATCATGTAAAACGCCCCCGACACCGTCGCGATTCCCGGCGCCGTCCCCACGGCCCACAACGCTGCCCGAATCGTCTCCGCGCTCGTGTACATCGCGCCGCCGAGCATCACGTCTGCTTCGTCGATACCCACCAGGCAAGCGCCGAACACCAAGGGGTGCTCTAACGCCTGGGCAGCTGCGGCGTCGGTGGGGAATTTGTCGGGTCGTCTGGCCCGCAAGAGCGAGATCATCGCGCGCGGTGCGTCGTGCGTGGTGCGTCGATCGAGCACCGTGACCCTTCCCAGCCCCTGCTGCTCGATGTTGCGCCCAGCCTCCTGCACGCGCGCGTCCTCGCCCTCCGCGAGCACGATGCGAGCCTCGATCTGCCGCGCCCGCTCAAAGACGCGGTCGAGAAACGTCATTTGCCGAATTTGCGCTTGAGCGCCTTCTGCACCGCGGGATCGACGAGCGCCGCCACGTCGCCGCCGAAGCGCGCGACTTCCCGCACCAGACTGGAGCTGAGGTAGGTCAAATCGAACGCGGGTACGAGAAAGACGGTCTCGATCTTGGGCGCGAGGTTGCGGTTCATCAGCGCCATCTGGAACTCGTACTCGAAGTCCGAAACGGCGCGTAAACCGCGTATGATCACCGACGCGCCGGCCTTCTTGGCGAACTCCGCCAGCAAACCATCGAACGACTGGACGTCCACGCGCTTGTCCGGGACCGCCTGCTTGATGAGGGCCACGCGCTCCTCGAGCGAAAACAGCGGCTGCTTGGCGACGTTGATCGCGACCGCCACGATCAGTTGATCCACGAACTCGAGCGAGCGATGGATGAGGTCTTCGTGACCTTTGGTGATCGGGTCGAACGAGCCGGGATAGACCGCGATGCGCTTCATCGCGCGTACACGAACGTGATCGCCGTGTCCCCATAGCAGCGCGTGTCGTCACCGGCCAGCGCCTGAGCGGCGCTGTGCTCGACCGACAGCACGCGGGCGAACGGCTTCTGTCGAAAGAGCCGCGTCAGCTCGGCGGCGGCGGCGCCGGCATACGGCGGGTCGGCGAATGCCACGTCGTACGCGCCCGGCTGTAACCGTTCCGCAAAGCGCATGGCATCACTCCGGTGGATGGTGACTCGCGCCTCGACGTTCAACGTTGCGGCATTGTCTCGAATCGCCGCCAGTGACGCCTTGTGACTCTCCACGAAATCCACGGCAGCGGCGCCACGCGACAGCGCCTCGAAGCCCAGCGCGCCGGACCCGGCGTAGAGGTCGATCACGCGCGCATCGGGAAGCGACTGTTGCAGGATACTGAACCATGCCTCTTTGACGCGATCGCCGGTGGGGCGCACGCTCCTGCCGGCGGGTGCGTTGAGCCGGCGCCCCTTGAACTCACCCGCGATGATGCGGAGCAAGACTCGCGACTCGCGCCTGAATCGTGGTCCTTCCCTGCCAGTCGTCGCGCTCGAGGCGGAATGCCACGTCGAGCGGGTTCGTGAGCCAATCTTCCGGCACCGCGTCCGCCCACTGGAATCCGATCGCCGGCAGCACGGCGGAGCCGTCGTCCAGCGTGAAGCGCAGATGGTTGGTGCCGACGCGGCGCGCGCCCACGGCGCGGGCGTTGCGCACTCCGAACACGGGCGCCGGATTGCCGGCGCCGCACGGCTCGAGATGACGAATCAGTCGCTCCAGCTCCGCACTCACCGAGGCAAGCGGCAGCTCGAGATCCACCCGCTGCCGGGGCGCGAGGTCGTCCGGGGTGAGCAGCGCCGCCGCGACCTCGAGAAAGGCCGCGCGGAAGCCGTCCAGCTTCTCGCGCCGGATCGTGAACCCGGCCGCCATCGTGTGCCCGCCGTACTTCTCGAGATGCGCGCCGCACTGGTGCAAGGCGCCGTGGAGATCGAATCCGGGAATGCTGCGGCCCGAGCCGCGACCCACCTGCCCGGTCTCGTCCCAGCCGATCAGGAACGTCGGACGCCCGTACCGCTCCACCAGCCGCGACGCGACGATGCCGATCACGCCGGGGTGCCACGTGTCCGCCGCCAGCACGATCGCCGCGTCGCGCTCTTGCAGCGTCTGTTCGACGATTTCTATCGCCTCATCGAGAATGACCTGGTCCATCTCCTGGCGCCGCGCATTGATGGTTTCGAGCTCGCGCGCCAGCGCTCGCGCCTCCTCCGGACTCTCCGTCAGCAGCAGGCGCAAGCCGTCGTTCGCGTCGCCGATGCGGCCGGCGGCATTGAGGCGCGGCGCAAGGATGAAGCCGATGTGCGCGCCGCGCAGCGGCCGACCCCCGAGCCCGGCGGTCTCGATCAGCGCGCGCAGCCCCACCCAGCGCGTGTCGGCGAGCTTCTTGAGCCCGTAGCGGACCAAAATCCGGTTCTCGCCGACGAGCGGTACGACGTCCGCAATCGTGGCGACCGCGACATAATCGAGAAAATGCAGCGGCAGATTCTTCGACAACCCGAGTACGTGCACCAGCGCCTGAGCGAGTTTGAAGGCGACGCCGGTGCCGCACAGGTTCTTGTCGCTGGACTTGCAGTCGGGACGGCGCGGATCGAGTACGGCATTCGCCGGCGGCAGCGCGTCCCCAGGCAAGTGGTGATCGGTGACGATCACGTCAATGCCCGCATTCCTCGCCGCTCGCACGGCTTCTACGGCCGTGATTCCGCAATCGCACGTGACAATCAGCCGCGCGCCGACGCGCTGCGCTTCAGCGAGTCCCGCGGGTCCGAAATCGTAGCCATCGCGAATCCGGTGCGGCACGAACGGGAACACGACGGCGCCCGCGCTCCGCAGGATCCGTGTCAGCATGGCCGAGGCGCACTGGCCGTCGACATCGTAATCGCCGTGGACCAGGATCGGATGACGCTCGCGCACCGTGCGCGCCAGCAGCGCGACGGCGCTGTCCATGTCCGCCCAGCAGTGGGGATCGCTCAAGCGCTCGAGGTCGGGCCGGAGAAACGCTTTGGCCGATTCGGGGGACACGAGGCCGCGCTGCACCAGAATGGCGGCGAGGGCCGGGGGAATGCGCAGCTCGGCGGCCAGCGCGCGAGTCACATCCGGGTCCGCGGTCTCGGTGACTACCCAGCGAGGGACGATCATTCCTTGGCGTACAATAATACGCCGCAGGCTTCGCAACCCTCTATTGTCGCGCCACGTTGGATCAAAGCTTTGCGCTGCGTCGGGACCGCCGTGAAGCAGTTGCCGCAGGAGCTGCCGTGCAGCGGATACACCGCGAGCGGTGCCTTGCCGCGACGAATCCGGTCGTACCGCGCGAGCAGCGTGGGGTTCACATTCTTAGCGGCGCGCGCCCGCTCGACCCCCACCTGCTCCCGCGCCGCGGCAATCTCCTGACGTTTGCCCGCCAGCAGCTCGCGCTGCTCGGCCTGCGAATCGATCACGTTCTGGAGTGCGTTCTCGGCTTCCGCGGTCTTGCGCTCGGCCTCCCCGACGGCGTCGCCCGAACGCATGAACTCGGCTTCTTCTTTCGCGAGCACCGTCCGCGCGAGATCGAGCTCGGCCATCAGCGTCGACGCTTCTTTGGCGCCGCGCACCCACTCGAGCCGCTGGCGGCGCTGCTCCTGCATGCTGCGATAACTCTGGATCTTCCCTTCCAGGCCGTCGCGCCGCTCGAGCGCAGCCCGGATACTCGCGCGCGCCTGATCCACCGCGCGCTCCGCCGCCGCGACCTGATCGTCCAGCGTGCGGATTTCCGGCTCCAGTGCCTTCAACCGCGCGTCGCAGTTGGCAAGGGCAATGTCCTTGTCCTGCAACGCCAACAACGCTTCAAGATCCGGGTGCACCCTTCCTC
>Ga0070730_10001365_pt1 | contig 23637 bp, 17 predicted proteins | sample Coa_R1_3_FD_66447 | JGI IMG/M metagenome (GOLD analysis project Ga0070730, IMG submission 66447) | Surface soil microbial communities from Centralia Pennsylvania, which are recovering from an underground coalmine fire - Coalmine... | ecosystem: Environmental > Terrestrial > Soil > Unclassified ... | reverse complement strand
CATCGGCACGTCACTCACGCGATCGGTGCTCCGTGCCGGACGCCGGTCCGAGCGGGCCGTGGTGAGTGCCTATCGCGCGGCCCTTCGCGATCCCAACACCTGCGTCCGCGACCTTGCCGCGCAGCAAGTGGCCGACGACGATTCGGCCAGCATCGCTCTTTTCACGACCCTCTCGTCAGACCGTGACCCCGCCCTTCGCGCCACGGGTGTCTTGGGGATCGGCATCATCGGCAGTGAGCAGTCTCTTCCCCTGCTCAAGAAGACCATCGGAGACGGAGACTCCCGCGTTCGCGCCATGAGCGCCTGGGCACTGGGCCAGGTGGATGACGGCGATGCGGTCTCCGTGCTCGCCACGGCGTTGAGGGATGACTCCGCCGATGTGCGCCAGCTCGCGGCTCGCTCGCTCGGATCCATCGGTGTGGTGAGCGCCCTCACTCCTCTGCGCCGCGCCCTGCAGGACCCGGCGGCACCGGTACGCCAGACCGCCGCGTGGGCCTTGGGTGAAATCGGCGAAAAGAGCGCGGTTCCCGCCCTGAGCGCGGCTCTGAAAGACGCCGATCCCGATGTGCGTGCGACGACCGTGTGGGCCCTGGGCCAGATCTCGGACTCCGCCTCGACCGCCCCTCTCGCTACTGTCTTGCAGGATGACGACCCGGAAGTGAGGCAGATGGCCGTGTGGGCACTGGGGCAGGTGGGCGACCGCAGCACGGTTCGTCCCTTGGGCCAGGCGCTCAAGGATCGCGACGACGACGTGCGGAGCATGGCGGCATGGGCGCTGGGCCAGGTCGGTGACGAGGCCGCCGTGCCGGCCCTCACCGGCGCTCTGAAGGACCAGTCGTCCGACGTCCGCAGCACGTCGGCCTGGGCTCTCGGTCAGGTCGGCGAGTCGCAGGCGGTGCCCGGCCTGGTCGCGGCACTCAAGGATCCGGTGGCGGACGTGCAGTCCAGCGCGGCGTGGGCCCTGGGCCAGATCGGCAGCGCGCAGGCGGTCGATGGTCTCAAGGATGCGCTGAAGGACTCAGACGAGGACGTCCAGGAGACGGCGGCGTGGGCGCTCGCGCAAATCGATGATGACCGGGCCGAAGAAGCGGTGACGGCGTACTACAAGTCGGGCGGAGTGGAGGAGCGGCACGGACCCCACCCCCATCCTCACCCCCACCCGCACATGAGCTACCGCTTGATGAGCGGAATGCCTATGCCGATGCCCATGCCGATGCCAATGCCGATGCCGAACATGGGTGGACGGATGCGGATGCACATCCATCCGCGCGTCCGGGTGCGGGTGAACTAGGAAACGCGGCTGGCGCGGGCCACGCCGGTCATGAACTCACGAGCCCGCTGTACTTCGGTGAGGTAGTCGGCGATCTCCTCGGTCTCCTGGGTTCGGTCCCAGCCGAGGAGATCCGCCATCCGGCGGGCCACCGGGGGCGCGGCGGCGCTCCCGTGGGCCGGATCTTCGTAGAACAGATGCGTCCGCCGGATCAGGACATCGGACAGCCGCATCGCCATTTCACGCTCCACCGCGTGAACCACCTCGGCCCACACCTCCGGGCGGCCGTCGAGAATCGGCCTTCCCAACGTGCGGTCGCGTTCGATCAGATTCACCAGCGCCGCGGACTCCGACCCGTAGGCATGCACGAGGTGCCGCGCGACCGGCTCCGCGATGTCCCGCGCCCGCGCGGATTCCACCATCACTTCGAGATCCGCGATATCGCCGCCCGGCAACACGAGGTGGTCGGTGGCGGCACGGGGGGGCACCGGCCGCCCGTCCGCATCGTGGAGCTTCTGCGCGACCCGATCCACCACGTCTCGACCCATCACGCGGTGCGTCGTGAGCTTGCCTCCGGCGATCGTCATCAGACCGCTTGCGCTCTCCACGATGCGATGCTCGCGGGAGACCTGCGCCGGCGTCGCCGATTTCTCCGGCGCGAGCAGGGGACGCAGGCCCGCCCAGGTCGAGATGACGTCCTTTGGAGCGAGCCGCGCTTGCGGAAAGAGGGCGTTGGCCGAGCGCAGCAGGTAGATGACGTCGTCCCCGCTGGCGCGCACCTCGTCGGGGGACACGCTGTCGTCGGTATCGGTGGTGCCGATGTAACTCACGTCATCCCAGGGAAGGACGAACATGACGCGGCCGTCCACCGGAGAGAGCAGGGTGATCGCGTTGGTGTGCCCGATACGGGACCGCGGTACGACCACGTGGACGCCCTTGGTGGGGCGCAGCAGCGCCGGTGCGTTCGGGTCGTCCATGCGGCGGAGCCCGTCCACCCACGGCCCCGTCGCATTCACCACGACCTTCCCTTGAATCGTCGCGGTCTGGCCGGTGAGCTGGTCCTGAACGGCCACGCCCTTCACGGTGCCATCGGGCTTGGAGAGCGCCGTCACCTCGACGTAATTCGCGACGTGGGCACCGGCCAGCACGGCGGCGCGGAGATTGGCGAGCGTCAGGCGGGCATCGTCGGTCTGCGCGTCCCAGTACAACCCCGCACCCGTCAGCCCCTTTTCCCGGAGCCCCGGTTCCATGCGGCGGGCCGCTTTCCGCGAGAGCCACTTGTGCGTGTGCACGTTCCGGAACGACGCCAGCAGATCGTAAAGCCAGAGTGCCGCGAAGATCTTCCACCCCGGCACGCGGGAACCACGATAGGCGGGGAAGAGGAAGGGCAGAGGCCGCACGAGGTGCGGTGCGATGTTCAGCAGGACCCGGCGTTCCCGGCTGGCCTCGAACACGAGTCTGAAGTCCCCGTGCTCCAAGTACCGCAGCCCACCGTGAATCAGCCGTGAGGAGTGAGAGCTGGTGCCGCCTCCGAAATCACCCTTCCCGACCAGGCCGACCGAAAGTCCCCGCAGCGCGGCATCACGTGCGATGGCCGCTCCGGTGATGCCGCCGCCGATCACCAGCAAATCGACCGGCGCGTCGGTCAGTTTTGCGAGGGCGGCCGCGCGGCCGCGGTGAGAGAACGAGGTCTCGGCTCCCAACGAAACGGCCTCCGCTTGGCCTGCCCGGCAGCGTGGTGGTAGGTTTCTCTGGTTGAGTGTGACTCGAGGGAGAATGTAATGCCTCAAGGAGACCGCCGCGTCGCCATCGTCGCCGGATGCCGAACGCCGTTCGCCAAGTCGGGAACGGTGTTCCGGGACGTGCTCGCAGTGGACCTCGCCCGCCACGCGGGTCGAGAGCTCCTGGAGCGGACCAATCTCGACCCGCGGGAAGTCGATGAGGTGATTTTCGGGCAGGTCGTCGCGTCGCCCCTGGTGCCGAACGTCGCCCGCGAGGTCAGTCTCCTTCCCCAGCTCCCGAAAGAAGTCCCGGCCTATACCGTCAATCGAGCCTGCGCCTCCTCAGGCCAGGCGGTCACCAACGCCGCCGATCAGATCGTGCGCGGGCACGCCGACGTCATTCTCGCCGGGGGAGTGGAATCCCTCTCCGACGTCCCGATCCTGCACACCCACCGGATGGCCCAGATCCTGACGGAGCTGTCCAAGGCCAAATCGCTGGGTGCCCGGCTCTCCACGCTGGCGAAAATCCGGCCCCGGGACCTGATCCCCGTCTCTCCGGCCATTTCCGAGCCCTCCACTGGGGAAACGATGGGGCAGTCGGCCGAGAAGATGGCCAAGGAGAACGGCATCACCCGGGAGGCTCAGGACCAGTGGGCCCTCCGCAGCCACAAGCTCGCGGCGGCGGGGACCGCGGATGGGCGCCTCAAGGCCGAGATCGTGCCCTGGCTGCCCGATGGCGGTGGTGCCCCGATCACGGCCGACAACGGCATCAGGACCGACACGACGCTCGAGCAGATGGCCAAGCTCAAGCCGGTCTTCGACCGCCGGTACGGATCGGTCACGGCCGCGAATTCGTCCCCACTCACCGACGGTGCCTCCGCCGTGCTCCTCATGAGCGAAGACGCCGCCCGGGCCCTGGGTTACAAGCCCCTGGCGTTCATCAGGTCGTATGCGGTCGCCGCGGTGGATCCGGGGTGGCAGCTCCTTCAAGGACCCCTGTGGGCGGTGCCGAAGGCGCTCGAGCGCGCGGGGATCCCGTGGAGCTCGCTTGGCTTGCTCGAGGTGCACGAGGCGTTCGCGGCGCAAGTCCTGTCGAATTTCAAAGGCTGGAGTGAGAAGGGCTGGAACGTGAATCCCGACATCATCAACGTGATGGGCGGGTCCATCGCCATCGGACATCCTTTCGGCGCCACCGGCGGCCGGGTGCTGACGACCCTCGCCAACGAAATGAACCGGCGCGACGTCCAGTTCGGCCTGGTGTCGATCTGCGCCCAGGGCGGGATGGCGTTCGCGTGCGTCCTGGAGCGGGTCTGATGGCCGCTGCGGCGCTGACCTGGGAGATCGCCGACGGCATCGCGATCGTCACCTTCGACACGCCCGGGTCGTCGGTGAACGTCATCTCGGCGCCGGTGAAGCAGGAAGTGATCCAGGCGTTCGACACCCTCAAAGCCGACGAGCGGGTGAAGGCGGTCGCGTTCCTCTCCGGCAAGCGCGACAACTTCATCGCGGGCGCCGACATCGAAGAATTCGTGAAGCTGCAGACCGCTTCGGAAGCCGAGCAGCTCTCGGCCGACGGGCAGGCAATGCTCGGCAAGATCGCGGACTTCCCCAAGCCGGTGGTCGTCGGAATTCACGGCGCTTGTTTGGGGGGCGGCCTCGAGTTCTCACTCTGCTGCACCTACCGCGTCGCCACCGATCATCCCAGGACGTCGATCGGGCTCCCTGAGATCAAGCTCGGCATTCTCCCCGGCGCCGGCGGTTGCCAGCGGCTTCCGCGGCTCATCGGTGTTCGCGCTGCCCTCGACATCATCCTTGCCGGCAAGACGGTCCCCGCCAGGAAGGCGCTTCAGGTGGGCATCATCGACGAGATGGTGCCGCAGTCGATCCTCAGGCGGCAGACGCTGGAGATCGCGAAGAAACTGGCGGGTGGCTGGCGCCCCCACCGGCCCCGTCCGGGAGGCCTGATGGGCTTCCTGCTCGACGGCAATCCGCTGGGGCGGATGCTCGTGTTCAACCTGGCGCGAAAGAGCGTCGAGAAGGAGACGCACGGGAATTACCCGGCGCCCCTCGCGGCGCTCGACGCCGTGGAGTTCGGCCTCAAGCACGGGATGACCGCGGGGCTCGCGCATGAAGCCAGAGGGTTCGGCCGGCTCGCCGTGACCGACGTCTCGCGCAAGCTCGTCCAGATATTTTTTGCGGACAGCGCTCTCAGGAAGGAGCCCTGGGTTTCTGCCACCGGCTCGGAGGTCCGCCGTCTCGGCGTGGTGGGATCCGGTTTCATGGGGAGCGCCATCGCGGGAGCGGCCGTGACTCAAGCGGGCGTGGACGTGCGGCTCAAGGATGAAGATCTGTCCAGGATCTCCAAGGGCATCGCGGCGGCCCGCCGGGTGGTGGATGACAGACTTAAGAAGCGGCGGATTACCAAGTATGATCGCACCCGGCTAGTTGCATTGGTGTCCGGCGACGCGGCGTACACGGGGTTCGGGCGGGCCGATCTCGTGATCGAGGCAGTCTTCGAGGATCTGAAGGTCAAGCAGAAAGTGCTGCAGGAGGCCGAGGCGGTTCTACCCAAAACCGCGGTATTCGCGACGAACACCTCGACGATCCCGATCCATGAAATCGCGGCGGTATCGACCCGGCCGAGCCAAGTCATCGGGATGCATTTCTTCTCGCCCGTTCCGCTAATTCAGCTGCTGGAGATCATCCCCGGGAAAGACACCACGCCCGAGACCATCGCCACCACGGTCCAGTTCGGTCGGCGGATGGGGAAGATCCCGATTGTGGTGAAGGACAGCGCGGGTTTCTGGGTCAACCGAGTTTTGGCGCCATACCTCTGTGAGGCCGCGTACGTACTGCTCGAAGGCACCGCCATCGAGGAAATCGATCGGGCCATGGTGCAGTTTGGTTTCCCCGTCGGACCCATCACCCTGCTCGACGAAGTCGGTTTGGACGTGGCGGTGCACGCTTCGGAAGTGCTCTTCAACGCCTTTGGCGAGAGAATGAAGCCGGCGCCGGCGCTCGAGGCCATGATCAAGGACCAGCGATTGGGCCGAAAGGCTTCGAAGGGGTTCTTCCGGTACGAGAAGGGAAAGAAGCTTGGGGTGGACGAGAGTGTTTACACCCTCGTCGGGGTCCATCCCAACGGCGGTCCTCGCGCAGCCGAGATCGTCCAGCGGCTGTCTTTGGCGATGCTGAACGAGGCCGCTCGGGCGCTCTCGGAAGGAGTTGTGCGGTCACCCCGCGACGGTGACATGGCCATGGTCTACGGGACCGGCTTCCCACCTTTCCGCGGTGGGCCCCTCCGCTACGCCGACGACCTCGGCGCCGCGCGGATCGTCGACGACCTCGAGCGCCTGACCGAACGGTTGGGCATGCGATTCACGCCCTGCGACGCGCTGAAAGACCTCGCGCGGAGCGGCGGAAAGTTCTACTCCTGATCATCTAAAGGATCTACACGACGATGCTGCGCGCCGGCCTCCTCTGGCTCAGCGAGCAACCGCAGGTATTCCATTTCGTCCGGTCCAGCCGCCTGGCGCAGAAGTTCGCGTCCCGGTTCGTCGCGGGCGAAACCGTCGATACCGCCATCGCGGTCCTCAAGGACCTGAACGCCGCGAATCTGAGCGTGAGCCTCGACCTCCTGGGGGAGTCCGTCAGTTCACCCGAGGAAGCGAAGGGCGCGCAGCACAGCTACCTCGAGCTCCTGGATCGCATCCAGAGTGCCGGTGGGAACGGCAACGTCTCGGTGAAACTGACGCAGATGGGCCTCGATATCGACGAGGCGCTCTGTGTGGCGAACCTCCGCTCGATCATCGGACGGGCCAAGCAGTACCACTCGTTCGTACGGCTCGACATGGAAGGGTCGGCGTACACCGAGCGGACCCTGTCGCTGTTCAAGCGCACCCTCTATCCCGAGTTCGGCCAGTCGACGGGAGTGGTGCTGCAATCCTATCTCCGGCGCACCGCGAAGGACGTGGATGAGATGATCGGCTTGGCCGCACGGGTGCGCCTCTGCAAGGGTGCGTACAAGGAGCCGGCGACCGTGGCATTTCCCAACAAGGCGGATGTCGACGCGAACTACGTCGCCTGCATGGAGCAGCTGATGGAGCGGGGCAACTATCCGGGACTCGCCACCCATGACGAGAAGATCATCGAGCACGCGAAGGAGTTCGCGAAGAAGAAGGGCATCGGCGCCGAGCGCTTCGAGTTCCAGATGCTGTACGGCGTGCGCCGTGATTTGCAGATGAAGCTCCGCAAGGAAGGATGGAATCTCCGGGTGTACGTGCCCTACGGGACGCACTGGTATCCCTACCTGATGCGCCGGCTCGCGGAGCGCCCGGCGAACCTGTGGTTCATCCTCGGCAACGTGATCCGGGAGTCGCTACGACGGAGTTGAGCGCCCCCGACGGCACGCTGGGAGGATACCAGCGAGTGCATCAGCGGGCGCCGGCGTTCGGCGGCAGCGACGGGCAGGCCTACACGGTGTCGACCTTCGTGGACGATGACCCCGATCCGGCGGGCCGGTACGGGGCGGCACTGTTATTCATTCGGTGGTCCGAAGCCGGCGACCGCCCGGTCGGGCACGTCGAGACCGACTACCTGGCCTTCGGTCCCAATCCCGACGCCGCTCTCGCCCTGGTCCTCGAGCTCCCCCTGGAAGACGTGAAAGCCCACCTCGACCGCCTCCTGGCGACTCCGATGGCCGAGTGACCTCGGGCGTCGTGTTGGCCCGCTCCGGCTCGACGTACCGGGTTCATGCCGAGGGCCGGGAGATCGTGGCCACCCTGCGGGGGAAGCTCAAGCGCAAGGACGACGATCGCGTCGTGGTCGGCGACGTCGTCGAAATGGACATGGAGTCCGCCAACTCGGGCGCGATCACGGGCATCAAGGAGCGCCGGAGCGTGCTCCAACGACGCGCCGCGGGGCAGGGCGCGGGCCGGTCTCAACCGATCGCCGCGAACGTCGACCAGGTGCTGATCGTTGCCTCGGCCCGCGATCCCGAGCTCACCCCGCGCATGATCGACCGGTTTCTCGTGATCGCCGAGGCGAACCAGCTGCCGGCATTCGTGGTCGTGAACAAGTCGGAGCTGGATCGTGAAGCCGGTCCGGCCCTCGCCGATCGGTACCGGGCCGCGGGGTACCCCGTTCTGCTCACATCAGTGAAGGTGGCCGAGGGATTGGGGGAGCTCGAGGAGCGCCTGCGGGGGCGTGAGACCGTGCTGGCAGGTCAGTCCGGCGTGGGGAAGTCGAGCTTGCTCAACGCCATCGAACCGGGTTTGAAGCTGCGGATCGGGGTCATCAGCGAGAAGTGGCGCACGGGCAAACACACCACCACCGCGGCCGAGCTGATCCCGCTCAAGGCCGGAGGGTATGTGGTGGATACGCCGGGGATGAGGGAAGTCGGGACCTGGGGAATCGAGCCGGCCGAGCTCGGGTCGTGCTTCCCAGAATTCCGCCAATTCCTCGGACAGTGCCGGTTCGACAATTGCCGGCACTTGAACGAGCCATCCTGCGCCGTGCGGCGGGGGGCGGACGCGGGAGCCTTCCCCAAGGACCGCCTGGTGTCGTACGAGCGGATCTACGAGGAGATCAACGTTCCTTCCTGGTCCAGCGGTCGGCGTCGCGGGTCCTGACCTTCGCCATGGTGGCCGCGAACGCCTGATTCAGGTCGATGTGCTGAGAGTTCGCGAGACAGATGATCACGAACAGGATGTCCCCGAGCTCCAGAGCCAGGTTCCCCTCCGGCTCTTCCGCCTTCTTCGTCTTCTGACCAAAACGGTGATTGATCTCGCGGGCCAACTCGCCTACTTCTTCCGTGAGCCGCGCGAGGTTGGTCAGCGGACTGAAATATCCTTCTTTATATTGGCTGATCCATTGATCGACTGCCGCCTGGGCCTCGCCAAAAGACACCGGAGCCTCCATTCGTGACCGCCGCCAAACCGCTGGTGATGCCGTTTCGGGGAGAGCGCTATGCGCGCCCGTCACTGGACGCGGTTCTGGCTCCTCCGTACGACGTCATTTCTCCGGACGCGAGGAAGACGCTCGCGGCCCGCGATCCCCACAATATCGTGCACCTCATTCTGCCGGAAGCGGCGGTGGCGGAGGAGAAGTACGCACAGGCCGCGCGGCTCCTTCGCGATTGGCGGAAGACCGGCGTGCTGGCCGAGGATCCGGGGCCGTCGGTCTACGTCGTCGCCCAGGATTACACGCTGCCGTCGGGCGAACATCGCACCCGCGTGGGCATGCTCGCCGCCGTCTCGGCCGAGCCCTACGAGACCAGGCGCATCAAGCCTCACGAGAAGACGCACGCAGGCCCCAAGGCCGATCGCCTGGCGCTCTTGAAGGAAACCCAGACCGGCCTGGAGTCGATTTTCCTCCTCGCGCCCGACGCGGACCGGGGACTGACGAAGGCCCTGCTCGAGGTGACGAAGACCAAGCCCGTGGCGCAGGGGACGCTCGACGGGGTCGGCCATCGGCTTTGGGTGGTGACCGGAAAGGCGGGCGACCAGCTGGCGGAGCGGGCGTCCGCGGGCGCGCTCTACATCGCCGACGGGCATCACCGGTACGAGACGGCGGTCGCGTATGCCAAGGAGAACCCCAAGGCCGACCGGGTCATGGCCTTCATCGTTTCGGCCCATGACCCCGGGCTCGTCGTCCTGCCGACCCACCGCGTCATCTACGGTGCGGGCCGCGATGTGTCGCACTTGATCGAGCAGTGGAAACTGTGGTTCGATGTGACGCCGGGCGGGGACGTGACCGACGTCGTGTCCCACCTCGCCAAGGCGGGTGCCTCTCACCCCGCCTGCTTCGTCGCACTGCCCAAGGACGGGCACACCCTGGTGCTGCGGGCGAACGCGCCACTCGACGACGTACCGGGCCTGGGCACGAGTCCCGCGCTCCGGTCCCTGGACGTCGCGGTCATCGAGCCGCTCGTCGTGAAGCAGATTCTCGGCGCCGGAACCTCCACGCCGACGCTCACGTACACGCCCGACGCCAGGGCGGCGCTGGACGCCGTGAAGAAGGGTCACGCCGCGGCGTCCGTGTTGCTCAACCCGACCAAGGTGTCGCAGGTGGTCGCCGTGGCGGACGCGGGAGAAGTGATGCCGCAGAAGTCCACCTATTTCGTGCCCAAGGTGCCCGCGGGACTGGTTCTCAAACCATGAGCGCGGGCCGTCCACGGGAAAAAATCCTCGAGAATCTCGAGTCCGTGTATCGCGAGGCGTACGACCGCGCCAAGACGGCGGGGGATGAGCGCCGCATGGCCGATCTGGATGCCGCGTATCAGCGGGAACAGCTCCTGCTGGAAGTGCTCCTCGATATCCGGGACGGTCTGATGTCGAGGTCCGCTCCCGCGGCGCCCGCACCGTCCGGGCCCGACCCAATCGCCGTCGTCGACACCATCCGCCGAATCAGCCAGCTCCGCTAAGGGAGATTTGTGATGCGTCGCCTGTCTTTGCTGCTCCTCTTGCCCGTGGCCGCCTGCGGCCAGAAGGCCGATCTCGTCATCAACCACGGCATGGTCTGGACCGGCTTGACCTCGGGCGGTCCCCAGCGCGGCGGCGTGGCCATCCAGGGCGACAAGATCGTCGCCGTCGGCGACAGCGCGGCCCTCGCTCCGTTCCTGGGCTCCGGCACCCGGGTGATCGACGCGAAGGGCGGACTGATCACTCCCGGATTCAACGATGCGCACACGCACTTCGTGGACGGCGGGTTTCAGCTCTCGTCCGTCGATCTTCGGAACGCCGCGACGCCGCAGGAGTTCGTGCGCCGCATCGCGGAGTTCGCGAAGACCCGGAAGCCAGGGGAGTGGATCACCGGCGGTGACTGGGACCACACGCTCTGGCCGGGCCAGCCCCTGCCGCGCCGCGAGTGGATCGATTCCGTCACACCCAACACGCCGGTTTTCCTCAGTCGTCTCGATGGTCATGAAGCACTCGCGAACACCGCCGCCCTGAAAGCCGCGGACATCACGAAGGACACGCCGACCCCGGCGGGAGGGGAAATTCTTCACGACGCGAAGACCGGAGAGCCGACGGGGATCTTCAAGGACAATGCCCTGGCGCTGATCATCCGAGCGGTCCCCGATCCGTCACCGGAGCGCGTCGACTCCGCCGTCGCGCACGCGCAGGCGTACGCCGAGTCCTTGGGACTCACGGGGACGTCGTTCGTGTCGGTGCCCTTTGCGGACTGGGCGAGCCTCCGGCGGATGGAGAAGGCCGGCAAGCTGACGATGCGGTTCACGCTGTACTTGCCGCTCACCCAGTGGCACGCGGTGGTGGACTCGGTGAAGGCGCTGGGTGCGGGAGACGACTGGGTTCGCGTGGCCGGCGTCAAAGGCTATATGGACGGCTCGGCGGGCGCGCGCACCGCCAAATTTTATCAGCCGTATTCCGACTCCGCCGGCTACACCGGTCTCTTCCGGAATCCACCCGACAGCATGGCGAAATGGATCGGCGCCGCGGACTCGGCGGGCCTCCAGATCGCGGTGCATGCGATCGGCGACCAGGCGAACGGAGTCCTGCTCGGGATCTACGACAGTGTGGGGAAGGCCCACGGAGCCCGCGACCGGCGTTTCCGGGTCGAGCACGCCCAGCACCTGCGTGCCCAGGACATCCCGAAGTTCGGCGCGGACGGCATCATCGCTTCAGTTCAGCCGTCTCACCTGACCGACGACGGCCGCTGGATCCAGACGCGCATCGGCCCCGAGCGCATCAAGACGACCTATCCCTTCCGCACCATCCTCGATACCCATGGGGTTCTCGCATTCGGGTCCGACTGGGATGTCGCGACGCCCGACCCCTTGAAGGGCATCGACGCCGCGGTCACGCGCCGCACCAACGACGGCAAGAACCCGGGCGGGTGGCAGCCCCAGGAGAAGGTCACGCTGGCCGAGGCGCTCCGGGCATACACCTGGGGAAACGCGTACGCCGTGTTTCAGGAAAAGAAGCGCGGCACGCTGGCTCCCGGGATGTACGCCGACGTGGTCGTGGTCGACCGCAATCTCTTCGCCATTCCTGCCGACTCGATCGGCGCCTCCCATGTGCGCGCCACGGTCGTGGGCGGGAAGGTGGTGTTCGAGCGCTAATTTGTTGCAAGTTGAGACGTTACATGGGTAGCGGACGGCAGGGGGAAAGGCAAATTGAACGCGCGCGTTTTGGTCGGGAACGCCGCATTTGCGACCAGGTTTGCCGCAAAACCGCCTGTCGAAAGTGCGCAGGGGAGACCCCATGGACGTGCGAAAGACCGTCTGCTGCTTGATCGTGGGACTCGTCACCGTCTCGAGCCGAGTGGTCGCACAAAAAGACAGCATCGCTCAGATCGAGGCCCGAGTGAAGGCCGGCGACTCGCTCGACGCCGAAACCGAGTTCCGGCTGGGCACCTACTACGAGTTCGCGAAGCGCTACGACGATGAAGAGCGGGCCTTCCGGACCGCCATCGCCGCCGACCCGCGCTACGCTCCCGCCTACCTCTGGCTCGGTGACCTCCCATACGTGCGCGAGCCCAAGCTCGCGAAAGACGAAGAGAAAAATCGCGTACCGCCGGAATGGACCAAGCCGCTGGATGACGCCGCCCGTCTCCGGCTCCAGGCCCTCCTGATCGACCCGTTGGTCGACTGGCGGGCGCGGGGCGAGAAACCCATTCCGGAGGACATGGTCTCCCTTCCCGAGTACCAGGGTTACGAAAAGGAGACGACCGACGCCTTGGCGTGGATCGGCATCGCCGGCTACGTCTACGAGCGGTATGAGCTGTCGTTCAGTGCCATGGATCTTTACTGGAGCCGCCGGTACGGTTCCCTCCCGAATGACTTCATTCCGGATTGGGTCTTCATCTACCACGGGCTGGCCGCCGCCCATTTGAACGCGTACGACAAGTCCACGAGCGATTTCGAGATTCTGCTGAAGCGGGCGACCAGGATTGAACGCTCCGACTCGCTCATTCATTTCCCGCTCAACACCAACGACTTCCGGTACCTGCTGGCCATCTTCAAAGAACGGATGCACAAGCCCGCCGACGCCGTCCAGCTCTACCAGGACGCCATCAACGCCGACCTCGGCCTCTACATGGCACATGCCCGCCTGGCGCAGATGTATCGGGGCTACAAGATGTGGGACAAGGCGCAGGCCGAGGCTCAGGCGGCGGTGGATGCCAATCCCGACGACGCGTCGCTCCTCGTGGACCTCGGTGCCATCGAGCGTGACGCCGGCCACCTCGCGGACGCGCAGGCCGTCCTGAAAAAGGCTACCGCCGTCGACCCCCGATACCCCGCAGCCTACTACCGCCTGGGCATCGTGTCGCAGGAGCTCAATCAGCCGGCGGACGCGAAAACGGCGTTCACGCATTTCATCGCAGTCGCTCCGCACCGCCTCGCCACGGAAATCGCTGACGCGCAACAACGGCTCTCGACGCTGCACTGACCGCTTCCTCGAGGTTGCCATGATCCGCCGTCTCGCTCTCGCCCTGCTGCTGCTCCCGGCCGCCCTCGGGGCCCAGCGCATCAAGCTCCCCGCATCCCTGTCCGACCTTCAGGCTCGCGCCGTGAAGGACTCGGATGACGCGGCGGCGCAGTACAACGTCGCGCTGGCGTACTGGAATGCACAGCGATGGAATGACGCCGATTCCGCATTCCACCGCGCCATCCATCTCGATCCGCGGTTCGCTCCAGCGTACGTCGGGCTCGCGTTCTTGCCGTATGCGGAACGCTCCTCACTGGGGGACGAAGTGGTGGAGCAGGATGTGCCGGCCGACTGGAAGCCCAAGGTGAAGGACTCCGACGAAATGCTGTCCCGGGCCCTGATCATCGACCCCCTCAGTGACATGCGGCTCGCCGGGGCGGTGCGCGTGAACTCGCAGGCGGCCCAGGAATATCTGAAGGAGTGGTACGGCGAATGGCTCGCCGACTACGAGGAAGGGCGCGATTACTACTACAACGGCGATTTCGAGAAGGCCTACAACGACTTCACCCGCGTGACGAGGGACATCCGCGGGTCGATTCCCTCGGTGCTTCTGTACTTCCACGGACTCTCCGCCGCGCAGATCGGAAAGAACGACGAAGCCCTTGCCGACTTCGAATCGCTTCGGGACCGCCTGCTGGGGGAAGAGCACCGGGACAGTACGCTCCACATCCCCCTCAAGACCAACGACTACCGTTACATCGTGGGCGTCATGCAGGAACGCCTCGGAAAGCTCAACGACGCCATCGACTCCTATCGGGAAGCCGCGCGGAACGATCTGGGCCTTTTCATGGCGCACGTGCATCTCGCCAACATGTACGAGCAACATGCGATGTGGCCGCAGGCCATCCGCGAACGGCAGGAGGCGGCGAACGCCAACCCCGACGATCCGTCACTGCAGCTCGACCTGGGCGAGACGTTCGCCCAGGCTGGCCAGTGGCAGGACGCGGAAAAAGCCTTGAAGGACGCCCAGACGGGTAATCCGCGGGACGCCCGCGTCCCCTACTACCTGGGTGTGGTCGAGATGCAGCTCAACGAAAAGGATGACGCTCGCAATGCCCTTACTCGCTTCATCGCCATCGCCCCGAGCCGCTATGAACGCCAGGTCGCCGATGCCAAGAAACGCCTCGACTCGCTGCGCTAGGGCCCTGCTCGTCGCCTTGCTCGCGGCCGCGCCGGTGACCGGGGGCGCGGCCCAGCAGCGTACGTCCTATGAGGAGCTGCAAACCTTCTCTCAAGTGCTGACCTACATCTTCCACAGCTACCCGGACTCGGTCAGCTACAGCATCCTGGTCAAGTCCGCGATCGACGGCGTCCTTCGGGACCTGGACCCCCACAGCCTGTTCTTTTCCCGCCTCGACTACGAGCGCTTCGATTCGCTCCAGCGCGGCGACCTGGCCACCACGGGTGCATCGCTCGACGACGTCGAGGGCGAGCCGACTGTGCTCGGCATCTACCCGAAAAGTCCCGCGGAAGACGGAGGCGTCAGGCCGGGAGACCGGGTGCTCGCCATCAACGACACGGTGATCGCGGGCCTCGAGATCGAAACCGTGCGACTCCGCATGGCGGGTGCCCCGGGAACCAAGGTCCGCGTCCGCTTCGCGCGCGGCTCCAAACTCGAGCCCGACACCTTCACGGTCACCCTCAAGCGGAAGGCATTCGAGGAACGGGACGTGTGGTCGGTGCGGATGGTGGACTCGGTCACCGGATTCCTGCGCCTCGACGAATTCGGGGAGAAGTCCGCGGTTCAGGTGCACGACGCCATCAAGTCGCTGAAGAAGCAGGGAGCGAAGCAGATCATCCTGGATCTCCGCAACAACCCCGGGGGCATCGTCGACCAGGCGGTGGATCTGGTCTCCGAGTTCGTGCCCAAGGGCACGATCGTCTTCAGCACCAGGGGCCGGCGGGCCGACGTCGATACGACGTACCGCACCCGCAAAGACGGCGACTTCAGGGACCTTCCCCTCATCGTTCTGGTGAACCAGCTCTCCGCCAGCGCCGCCGAGGCGACCGCCGCCTCCCTCCAGGACCATGACCGGGCTCTGATCATCGGAAGACGGACCTTCGGGAAGGCGTTGATGCAGTCCAACTTCATCCTGTCATCCGGCGAGGTCCTGCATATGACCATCGGCCACGTGATCTCGCCATCGGGCCGGTATATCCAGCGCCGGTACGCGGGCCTGGCCGTGGAGCAGTACTACGATCTGGCCGGCAAGGCGGGGGCGGCGAACGACACCGACAAGGTTTACCACACCGATGCCGGTCGCGCCGTACGAGGTGGCGGTGGTGTGCTCCCCGACATCGTGGACTCCGGCGGGGTACAGCCGGCGGCCTGGTGGGCGGCGGCGCAGGACTCCGGGTGGATAACCGCCGTGGTCGACTCGGTGGCACTGACTCAGCCTGCCACGCCCGCGGGAATGGCCGCCTTCGAAGCCTCGCTGCCCCGCTGGGGCAACACCCTCATGCCCGGTCTCCTGAAGCGGATCCGCGACCGGCTTCACGTGGAGGCCATGGTCGACTCGACCACTCAATGGCGCCTGGGCTACGAAGTGGGCCGCCGGGTGGTGGAAAACCGTTGGGGCGTGGACGCGATGTATGATCTGGACCTCCATCACGATCGGGACGTCCGCCTGGCCCTCGGCGCCTTCCCCAGACTGAGCGACCTTTTGAAGGCGAAGCCCAACTAGGCTATTTTTCAGGCCTATGGCCACCAAGACCCCCCCCCAGTCCCGCGCCCAGACCAAGTCCGCCAAGTCCCAGCTCTCGAAGGCTGAGCTCCTGGACATGTACCGGCTGATGCTCCTGTCCCGTCGTCTCGACGACAAGGAGATCCAGCTCAAACGTCAGAACAAGATCTTCTTCCAGATCTCGGGCGCCGGGCACGAAGCCATCCTGGTAGCCGCCGGGAAGGCAATGAAGTCCGGTTACGACTGGTTTTATCCCTACTATCGGGACCGGGCCCTCTGCCTCACCCTGGGCATGACCCCCACCGAAATGCTCCTCTCGGCCGTGGGCGCCGCCGAGGACCCCAATTCGGGTGGCCGGCAGATGCCGTCCCACTGGGGCCACCAGGCGCTCAATATCGTCAGTCAGTCCTCTCCGACCGGGACGCAGTTCATCCAGGCGGTCGGCTGTGCCGAGTCCTGGTATCGGGCGTCGAAGATTGCCGACGCTGACGTGTCGGTGAAGAAGGACGAAGTGGTGTACTGCTCGTCGGGCGACGGGACCACGAGCGAGGGAGAGTACTGGGAGGCCCTGAACACCGCGTGCAATCTCAAGTTGCCCGTCGTGTTCCTCGTCGAAGACAACGGCTACGCCATCTCCGTGCCGGTCGAAGTTCAGACGGCCGGCGGCTCGGTCTCCAAACTGGTCACCGGGTTCCCGGACCTCTTCATTCAGGAAGTCGACGGCTGCGATCCCCTTGCGTCGTACGAGGCGATGCGCCGCGCGGTGGAGTATTGCCGCGAGCGCAAAGGCCCGGCGCTGGTCCACGCCCACGTCACCCGCCCCTATTCGCACTCGCTCTCGGACGACGAAATCCTCTATCGCCCCACCAAGGAGCGCGAGGAAGAGGCCAAGCGCGACTGCGTCATCGTCTTCCCCAAGAAGCTCGTGGCGGACGGCATCGCGACCCAGGCGGAGATCGAGGCGATTCAGAAGCAGGTCGACGACGACGTCCAGGTCGCGGCCGACATGGCGCTGGTGTCGCCCCAGCCGAAAACCGACACCGTCTACAACTACGTGTACTCCCCCGACGTGGACCCCACGTCGGAGCAGTTCGACACCGAGGACGATCCCCAGTTCAAGGGTGAGCCGACCACGGTCGTCGACCTCCTGAACGCCTGCATGAAGGACGAGATGGCGCGCGACCCGCGCATCCTCGTTTTCGGCGAGGACGTCGCCGATGCGAGCCGTGAGGCGGTGCTCAAGGATGTGAAGGGCAAGGGAGGCGTGTTCAAGGTGACGTGGGGCCTGCAGCGCCAGTACGGCGGGGGCCGTGTCTTCAATTCACCGCTCGCCGAAGCCAACATTCTCGGGCGCGCCATCGGGCTGTCGACCCGGGGCTGGAAACCGGTGGTCGAAATCCAGTTCTTCGACTACATCTGGCCCGCGTACCACCAGATCCGGAACGAGCTGGCGACCATGCGGTGGCGGTCGAACAACGCCTTCAAGTGCCCTGCCGTGGTCCGCGTGACGTACGGCGGCTACCTGAAGGGTGGCTCGATCTACCACTCGCAGACTGGTGCCGTGGTCTTCACGTCGGTCCCGGGGCTCCGGGTGATCTGCCCGTCCACGGCGCTCGACGCCAACGGCCTGCTCCGTACCGCCATCCGCTGCGACGATCCGGTGCTCTTCCTCGAGCACAAGCATTTGTACCGCCAGACCTACAACAAGGCCCCGAACCCCGGCCCGAACTTCATGATCCCCTTCGGGAAGGCACGAGTGGCGCGGGAAGGCACCGACCTGACCGTGATCACCTACGGCGCCGTGGTGCAGCGGGCCCTGGTCGCCGCGAAGATGCTCGAAGACGCCGACGGCACGCGGGTCGAGGTGATCGATCTGCGGTCGCTCTCACCGGTCGACTGGGAGACCATCGAACAGTCGGTCCGGAAGACCAACAAGGTGCTGGTCGCCTACGAAGACTCGCTGTCGTGGGGGTATGGCGCCGAGATCGCCGCGAAGGTGGCGGACGTCTGCTTCCCGTGGCTCGACGCTCCGGTGAAGCGCGTGGCCTCGACGGACACGTTCGTCGCGTATGCGCCTGAGCTGGAGGATGTGATTCTGCCGCAGTCGGAAGGTCTGGCGGCGGCGATGCGGGAGCTGAAGGCCTTCTAAGACCGCATCAGGTCTTTGACTTCACCGGCCGCGGCGATGGCGTGATCCACGTCGCGGGAGAGGGCCCGGGCTTGCTGGGTGGCCTGGGTGAGGTCGCCGAGGACGGCGCCGATCCCGGCGGACTTGAGGCGCAGCAGGTCGTACCGGACGTTCTGCATGGCCAGGACACAGGACTCGAGCTGGTCTCGCACCCCGTCCCGGCGTCCCACCAGATCCGCCAACGCCTGCCGCTGCCGCTCGAGCAGCCCAAGCTGGCGGTCTCGCTCCGCCCCTTCGGGCTGAGCTTTCACTTGGGCAATGCGTTCATCCAACCGGGGAACGCTCGTTCCATCCACATCGGCGCTCATGGCGTGCAGCATCTTCGCGAGGTTCTCAGCGCGCGCCATCAGGGCGTCGACGGTTTGCGTGACTTCCGGCAGCCGCTCCTTGTCGGATTGCGGCAGACGCTGCACCACCCCGAAGATCGCCTGCCGGTCACGGCGGACCTGGTCGATGGTGGCCGCTTCATTCCCGTAGTCCTCCGTACTCGCCGGGATCAGCGGCGTGCCCACGGCGGGCGAGAGCCGCGATTCGGCTGCATCGGGAGCGGCGGGGCGCGTGAAGACCTCGCGCCAGCTGTACCCCGCTTCCCAGAGGCGCCAAAACTGCGGAAGAACCCTCGTTCCGCCCCAGATTCCAGCGACAACGAGCGACCACGACAGCGTATGGCTCGTCATGAGATTGACGAACATCAGGCCGCTATTAGCGGCGGCCCAGCTGACGAACGCGCCACGTGTCGCCTTGACCATCGCGGCCTCGCCACCGGGCGCCTTCTGGACCTGATTCCGGTCGCGGTCGCGCTGCTGGCGGCGGAGGGAGCGGCCGCGGCCGACGTCGGGTGAACGCGGCACGGGCAGCGGCGCACGGCCCTGGGGAGCGACGGGACGATTCAGCCCGCTCGACCCGCGGCTCGTGACCACGCGCGGCGAAGGACGGAACGCCGGCGTCGAGCGGGATTCGAGTGCGCGCCGGAGCGCATCAGCCGTCGGCCACCGCTTTTCGGGATCCTTGTCCAGACAGCGCATCACGCACGCCGACAGCTCGGCGGGGCAATCGGAGCGCTTCGACGTGATGTCCGGCGCTTCTTCGGTGATTTGCTTCATCAGGAGACCGGGCACCGTCGGCGCGGAAAACGGCAGCTCGCCGACCAGCATCTGATAGCCCACGACACCCAGGCTGTAGAGGTCGGATCGTCCGTCGATCTCCCGCTCACCCAGCGCCTGTTCCGGGCTCATGTAGTGCGGTGTGCCGATGGCCACGCCCGTGCCCGTCAGTGTGCCCGGGCCCGTGGAGGAAGTCAGTGCCTTGGCGATCCCGAAGTCCGTGACCATCACGCGCCCACGGGACCCTTCGAGCAGGATGTTGTCGGGCTTGACGTCGCGATGGACGATCCCGACGGCATGGGCGGCGCCGAGGGCGTCGACCGTCTCCAGCATGATGCGGCGAGCTTCTTCGGGAGGCAGAGTCCCCCGGCGCTGGAGTTTTCCGGAGAGCGGCTCCCCGTCCACGAAGGCCATGACGAAGTAGACGAGTCCGTCCGGACCCTCGCCGACCGAGAAAATCGGAACGATGTGGGGGTGTGACAGGCGCGCCGCGGTCTCGGCCTCCCGCAGGAAGCGGAGCCGGATCTCTTCGCGGAACGCGAGCTCAGGGGGGAGGACCTTGATGGCCACCCGACGCTTGAGCCGTTCGTCGCGGGCGCTGTAGACAACGCCCATCCCGCCCCGGCCGATCTCACTGTCGACCGCATAGGCGGAACCGAGCGCCCGGGACAGGCGGCCCATTAACGAGTTGTCGTTCTCGCTCATTCCCCTCTAGAGCCTCGAGTACAGACTCGAAAGATTAGCCCTCTGGAACCTGTCCGGCAACCACGCTAGCCATCGCTACTTACGGAGTCTCGTGGCACGCGTTTCTCCGCCGAACTGGCCGCTCGGGGTACACCTTCAGGCGCGCTTCGGCAGGTCCTGCCTCTTTGGCCGGGAAGTGAGGGAACGCGTCGCCTTGGAAATCGGTTCTTGCCTTGGCACGGTGGATGCACCTACGGGTGCCCAGCCACTCTTTCAAAAATGGAGTCGATTGCGATGTACGAGCGTCTAACTCTGCCGGTCCTGCCCCTCCGCGAAATGGTCCTCTTCCCCGGTGTGTCTCAGCCCATCGGGGCCGGGAGGCCCGCCACCCTGCGGGCCATCGAAGCCGCCTTGCGGAGCCAATCCCACCTGATCTTCGCCGTTTCCCAACGCGAAAACGTCGACCAGGTGACGCCGGGCGTCCTCTATACCACCGGTACCATTGCGAAAATCAGCCAGATCCAGCGTGGCATCGGTGGTGTCCAGCTGATGCTCCACGGCGAGGTCCGCGGGACGGCTCTTCACTACCAGGAGGCGTCCGGGCACCTTGAAGCCGTGGTGCGGGAAGCCACAGACCTCCCTCCCTTGGACGAGAAAAACCAGGCCTTCGTTGCGCTCTACCGGGAAGCCCGGGAGCGCGCCGGGGACCTGGGCCGGAAATCAGGCCTCCCCGAGGAGGTCGTCAAACAGGTTCTCGACGACGTCAACGAGCCGGGCCGGTTCGCCGACCTGGTCGCCGGCTACCTCGAGATCAAGCCGAGCGAAAAACAGAGCCTGCTCGAGACGCTGGGCGTCGAGGACCGGCTCCGGCGCGTGCTCGTGCACGTCCAGCGGCAGATCGGCATGCTCGACGCGCAAGAGGACATCAAGTCCCAGGTCCAGGAAGAGCTGGGTGAACGGCAGCGGGAGATGTACCTCCGCGAGCAGCTGAAGGCGATTCACAAGGAGCTGGGGGACGAAGATGAAGCGGGCGACGTCGACGATCTGCGGAAGCGGATCGCCGCGCTCGATCTCCCCGAAGCCGCGCGGAAGGAAGTCGACCGCGAGCTGCTGCGGCTCGACCGCGCCAACAAGGATTCGATGGAAGGTCAGGTCATCAGGACCTTCCTCGAGACCGTGGCCGAGCTGCCGTGGAACAAGCGTTCCGAAGAGTCCCTCGACCTCGAGCGCGCCGCGAAGGTGCTCGAGGAAGACCACTTCGGCCTCCAGGAAGTGAAAGACCAGGTGCTCGAATTTCTCGCGGTCCGGAAGCTCCGACTCGAGAAGCCCGACACGGAAGCGAAGGGGAACGAGGACGACAAGCAAGCCAAGGGTCCGATTCTCCTCTTCATCGGTCCCCCCGGTGTCGGCAAGACCTCGATCGCGAAGTCCATCGCCCGCGCGATGGGCCGGCCGTACGTCCGCATTTCCCTGGGCGGCGCCCGGGACGAGGCGGACATTCGCGGGCATCGCCGGACGTACGTCGGCGCCATGCCCGGACGCATCATCCAGGGGATGAAGCAGGCGGGCGCGAAGAACCCGGTCTTCCTGCTCGACGAGGTCGACAAGCTCGGCGTCTCGTTCCAGGGCGATCCCGCCTCGGCGCTGCTCGAGGTCCTGGACCCGGCGCAGAACGACAGCTTCACCGACCACTATCTGGGCGTGCCGTTCGACCTGTCCGAAGTGCTGTTCATCGCGACGGCGAACTTCCCCCAGAACATTCCGGGACCGCTGATGGACCGGATGGAGACGGTGACGTTCGCCGGCTACACGGAGCGCGAAAAGCAGGAGATCGCGCGCCGCTATCTCATCCCCCGTCAGCTCCAGGAGAACGGGCTGACGGCGGAACAGCTCACCATCGCGGACGACGCACTCCAGGTCGTGATCTCGAGCTATACCCGGGAAGCCGGCGTCCGGCAGCTCGAGCGTGAGATCGGGAAGGTCGGCCGGAAGGCGGCGCGGAAGATCGCCGGCAAGGACGCGGTGGTGGTGAACGTGACCGCCGCGGACGTGCCGGCCCTCATCGGACGGCCGAAAGTTCACCCCGAACGCAAGGCGGGCGCCGACGACGTGGGCGTCGCGACCGGCATGTACTACACGCCGGTAGGTGGCGACATCATGTTCGTCGAGGCCAGCGTGATGCGCGGGAAGGGCGAGTTGACCCTCACCGGACAACTCGGCGACGTGATGAAGGAGTCGGCGCGCGCGGCGTGGACCTACGCCAAGTCGCATGCGGACCAGCTCGGGATTCCGGAGGGGCGCCTTCAAGATTCCGACGTCCACGTGCACGTGCCCGCGGGCGCGATCCCGAAGGACGGGCCCTCGGCCGGCGTCACCATGGCGACCGCCCTGGTCTCAGCGCTCTCGGGAAGACCGGCGCGCCACGACCTGGCCATGACCGGCGAGGTGACTCTCCGCGGGAAGGTCCTGCCGATCGGCGGCGTGAAAGAAAAGGTGCTGGGCGCCGTCCGGGCGGGGATTCAGACCATCATCCTGCCACAGGAGAATGGCCGGGATCTGGAGGATCTGCCGGCTGAGGTTCGCCAGATGCTGGACGTGCACCTGGTGTCGGATCTGGGTGAGGTGTTGAGCCTGGCGCTGCGGGGCGCGCGCTTTGAGGCGGGTCACCTGGTGTTCGAGGGTGATGCTCCCAAGGAACCCAGAATGGTTGCACGCTAAGCCCTAGCGCGCGGCGACCCCGGCGACCAGGAGTCGAGTGGCGCCCTCGCGCCAGCGTTGCCGAAGGGCGGGTTCATCCATCGCGAGTGAAGGCGCGCTGGCCGCGACCACCGACTCGAGATTGAGAAAGCCCACCATCAGGACCAGGGCTTGGGCCGCGGTCAGGTGCGGGTCGACATCATCCCGTACCTGACCGAGGCCCTGACCTTCCGCCAGCAACACGACGAGTCGCTTGACCACCGGAGCAAAGGGCGCGATGTCGACCCGCCCGGAGCGGGTGAGGAGCGCCACCAACTCGGGGTGCGCGGCGAAGAAGTTGTAGAGCAGGTCCAGGGAGCGCTCGAGCCGGTCGAGCGGGCGCCCCCCACTCGCGGTCAACCCGGCCAGCGACTGCTCGAGGTCTGCCGCCGCCCGGCCAAGGACCGCACGGAAGAGCCCCTGCTTCGACTGGTAGTAGTAGAACAGCAACTGCTTGTTGACCCCCGCGGACCGGGCGATCCGATCGACCCGAGCTCCCTCGAAGCCCTCACGAGCGAACTCCCCCTGTGCCGAATCGATGATCCGTAAGGCTCTCGAATTACTGAGCTTATGCTTCATTGCTCCAATTTATCAACCTGCTGGTTGATATCAATACCAAGTATTGCAACGTTCGGCGGTGTCTGAGGAATCCCCTGCTGTAGGAACGGGATCAGCGACCTGAGCAGTGCGGCAGGGTCCTCATCGGGCAGATCATGGCCCACTCCCGGCACGAGGACGAAGGCCGCCCGCTGCAGGCTGGCCGTCATGCGCTCCCCAATCCCGGGTGGAATCCAGATATC
>Ga0070730_10001364_pt1 | contig 23641 bp, 29 predicted proteins | sample Coa_R1_3_FD_66447 | JGI IMG/M metagenome (GOLD analysis project Ga0070730, IMG submission 66447) | Surface soil microbial communities from Centralia Pennsylvania, which are recovering from an underground coalmine fire - Coalmine... | ecosystem: Environmental > Terrestrial > Soil > Unclassified ... | reverse complement strand
TCATAATTACCCTCGGTGGCGTTCATCAAACAATCTTCTTGCGTTACAGGTGTTGCAATTTCCTGATACCGCGCTGACCAATTATTCCGAGCCGATTGTTCTGCCCTTTCTCGGCTAAAGTACAGGTTAGTACGAATGTTGCCGCTACTGTTCTTCCAGGTGTTACGGTAGACTACATTACCGGCCTGAAATGTAATTGGTTTTTGACTCACTTCCGTTTCTCCGCTTTCAGGTGATCTTCGATGATATGGCAGTAAGCTTCACCACCAACCAAGTTTTGGAATTCCTTAGCCAACACAATGAGGGCAAGCGCAAGCGGCGTTATAACACCTGTTTGCTCTAGCTGCTCCGCTTTCAACAGAGCTTGTGCAATGTTCATCGACATGATTGAAACTCTCCAATCGAGCACTCATGGAATTCGGGAAGGCTGCCAGCGCTTCTTTCGGCGTTTCAGCCTCAACTTTGTGTTCGTAAGTGTCGAACGGGAATTTAACCCGCATACACTTTACAATCCAAACGTTCGTCATGATCCAAGAACCCCTTTCAACAGTTTTGCATTCTCGCGGGCAATCCGCTCTTCAGCCTTGCGCACAGCGATATCACGGATATGTTCACGTTCACGCTGATTTTGATGCACGGCGATGCCGAGAATACGCTTGCCAAGGTCTGACTTGGTGGTAACAGACTTGCTTTTGACAAACGCTAATTGCATGGCTGTGGGCATGATTTTCTCCGAAAACGAGTAACTAAAAATGGACGAAAAAGATCGTATTGTGGCTTTTAGCCGAGTGACGCAATTAAACCTGAAAATGACCCCCTAAAAATGGACAAAAAAGGGGGTGAAACCAAAAACAACTAAAACAAAACTACAGGGAAGTTAAAGCGAAGGATTAGATAAAACGAGTTTATCTATTATGAGATGACAGGACCAAACAATAGGTCTGTTGAGGAGAGAAGAGTAGACAGAAGGAAAAGAACTGTAATGCTCTTGATCGTTGCAAACATTTTCGCCACCTATTACATGCACTAGCTTTTTATTACTTGGCACGGCTAAAACCATGCCCCCGGTAATCCGCAAAGTACTAATATTAGTACTTGAATTACAACAAGCTTACAACTGTTTTTTATTAAGCGCCTACTACACCATGTGACGAAAAAAAAGCCACTCATAAAGAGCGGCTCTCATTTAGCACCAGGGTATGTTTTTGTAAGACACCCATTTGCCGCACGAAACCCCTAGGGGTTCCCCATTTAAACACTTTAAACGGACGGACCAAAACCCGTCCTTTTCAATCCAGATGGTATTACACCATACGGAAAGTATTCGTTTCAGGATCATAATATGTCCATTGGGTTGCAACGGGTTTCGCTGCAAACGAGTGCCGTTGTAAATACCATATGCTGTTAGCTGCATCTTCGCTATACATGCCGTTAACGGCTAATTCTTGCCGTAATACGTTCTCATGTATCGCATGATTTGCTTGCATATGCAGCACCATTACCGCACCAAAAAGAACGGAAAACATAAAATTTCTCCGCTATAAAAAGGGTTTATCCGGTCATTCTCTGCGGACTCGTCAGTATGCGCATAACGCATATATAGGGCGCTTGCGCACCCTATTTCGTCCTATTACTCGTGGTGAACTTCTTCCACTTGTTCCTGCGTTACTGCGTTGGCTTCAGCCTCTTGTATTGCGTCAATGTTCGCTTGATCAGCTATTTCTTCCGCGTGCGTATCGGCTTCGCTGTCATCCGTCAATTCCAAACCAAGACGGTTAGCAATTTCTTGCATGACGCGCGACATACGAGCCTTGTCATGCTTCGAGAACAGAAGATCAACGATAGCCGTTACTGCCGCTTGTTCGTTCTCTTCCCTTGCCTTTTCCACTTCTTTATTCGACAGCTTGAGAATCCGGGCAAGGTATTCTTCGTCTGTTTCGCCCGCGTTTTGCGGGTTATCACTCATAACTTGAGCGCGTACACCTGTAATCGCCTTTTGCGACTTGGCAATCGCCTTGCGCTCTTTTTCTTCTGGCGTAGCAAGCGGAGTGCCGAGCCATTTAATGTGCTTTGCATCAAGTGCACGTTTGGCAAGCACCTGCATTGCATTGTAGCCCGTCCGGTCATCATACCCGAGCGCTTCAAGTTCCTTTCGTGCGAACTTCAGAGCCCCCCATGAATTTTGAATGATCGTACGAACGTTCATTGCTTGCTGCGTCTTCGGACCACGATACGCGCGCTCTTTGCCCGTCTTTTCGTCAACTACCTTTTCCGGGCAACCGTTGACCTTGTCTACTTCTTTGGCCTTTTCGATCATCTTTTCGCACGCGCCGTTGATCTGGAATGCATCAACGTCTTTTTCAACCAATGCGCGAATTGAGTGCATACGCGTGATTTGTGTTTCGTCAGACTGCACGAAATTGTCATACAGCCATTGCCCAGTCACGAGCAATTGAGGCTTCGCCTCTTGTTTGCCGACAGGTTCCATTTTGCCAGACACTACCGCATTGGTTGCCGTATCCATCATATACCCCTTTGAATGTTCCAGGAAAAGAGACAGGTGTTTGTCTCTGAAACCCATTATACACACTCCAAACAGATTTTCAAGAACTTTTTTGAGTACTAACCCTTGTTACTTTGCTTACAACCCGAAAGGCAGGGTTAAACAAGGGTCGGAAAATATTGCATGAACTGTCATTTTATACGATCTACCAGGAAAAACTAATCTATTTTTTAATCGGTTTTTCATTCCGATAGTGTACCTATTCGATTGCGGAATTCCGACTACATAGTAAGTATAGCACAGTTTAATGGGGACATACCAACTGTTACATTTATTAAACACTTACTTAATTGTAAGGTAAATGAAAACCGCCCGAAGGCGGTCTGTAAGGTAAATAACTACCCTATTACTTATGGGATAAAACGCAGGTTCTTGTTATCAGGCTGAACACTTTCCGCTTGTCTGTATTCCGCTACAGTAGCGTTTTCGTCTCCTTCAAAATCAAGAGCGATTCCCAACGCCGTCATAAAAGCCCGTGCATCTACTGCCTTACGCTCACTTTCGCCCGTGCGTCCATCTGCAACGGTGTATTTCACGCGGGTAGTGGTGCTATCACCCAGAACTTCAAAGTGAATAATTGTGTCTTCAAGAACGATCGTACCGAGAATAGCCATAATATACTCCAGATGAATAAAAAGGATACTGCGCGCTTTCACTTCCAATGGTAGTCAGTAGTCCGCACCTCATTGGGTATTTCAAAACCGTTGTCGTTATGGTCAATAGAACCCAATGCAGACCATATTGCACCTAGTGCCAGAATCGCACCTAGTGACGCGAAGATAAAACAGACACCAATCAAAACAAGAACGTCTGGCATAGTTAAACCCCCGGTGAATGTGTACCTAAATCATAGGTGATAAATGGGGGCTTGCAATCAGGGAAAACACGTAGATGAGAGGATAAAGTACCCATGTTGTTACCTATTCGCAATGAGGGCTAAGTGATTGAAAATAAGAATGATTGCTATTATGGCTTAGAACCAGGGTAAATCTAAGTGAGAATAACTCTCATTCACACCAATATTTAAAATGAACCATGTATTTCTTGATGGGGGCAGGGGGGAAAAGCGACGCGATCAAAAAGCTCGAAACCCTCTAAACTACGTTTCTAGTACTTTTCTAAAGGGAGGGGGGATAGTTGATATGATATGAGTAGAGTAACTAGGATTGTTACCTTGAGGGGGAGCTCGGTATGATGAAGCCATACCTCGCAGAGCAAAGCTCAGCAGTAGTCTCTACATTTATTTTACTTTTTAGGGAACTTATAAAAGACATGGAACAGAAAGAAGAAACAGAAGAAGCTTCTTTTTTTAAGAAAACCTCTTCTGTAAAGAAGAAAGAACTATATATCTTATGCTATCTTAATGAGTTTGTCAAGTGTTTTCTATCATGTTGTAAAAAAGATACGAACAAAGTGAGATAGGACTTGACAAAGTGTTTAAGAGTGTATAAGATAGTAGATCTGTTGTAAAAGTTGTTGACAATCTTTACTACATGTGGTAGTGGGTTTACCACCTCATGAAGGAGGTGATCCAATATCTCACGGAGTACCTGGCCGCCGTGTAAAATCCGGGCTGGGACCGAACATAGGAAACATAAATGCTTACCGATAATCCACGGATGAAGTACAAGCCAACGGGTAGGCGGCGAGCAGTCACTAAGAGCAAGGGGCACTGGTCAGACAGTCAAAAAATTGAAGCAGTACAGACTTATCTGATCCTTGGTTCTCTTAAGTTGACTGCTGGTGCTCTCTCTATCCCATTTGATACTCTCAAGGTCTGGAAAGCCAGTGAATGGTGGAAGACTCTCATTGAAGAGCTTCGTCTCCAAGAAGATCTGCAACTCAGTAACCGACTCAAAAAGATCATTACCAAGTCATACGATGTACTTGAAGATCGACTTGAGAATGGTGATTTCGTATTTGACCAGAAAACGGGTGAAATGCGTCGTAAACCGGTTGCAATGCGAGATGCACATAAGGTAGCACTGGATCTCGTCCAGCAGCGCCAAGACCTTGTAGATCGTCATCTAGGGGGTCAAACAGTGACCGAAGACAAGATCGAAAAGACACTAGCCAATCTGGCAGAACAATTTGCCCGGATTGCTAACCAAGTAAACTCCCCAACAACAACAAAGCCAGTCGAAGTGACTGACGTGATTTTTGGCCAAGAGGACAACCACAATGCCGAGAAAGAATCCTGATGGAACCCGCGATTACTCCTACGATAAAAAGTACGAATCCTCGCCTAAACAACGAGCCGCCCGTGTTGAACGGGATCTTGCCCGCCGAGAACTTGCAAAGGAAGGCAAAGTTTCGAAAGGTGATGGCAAAGATGTGGACCATATCAAGCCGGTATCTAAAGGTGGTACTAACAAGCGGACCAATCTGCGAGCTATTAGCGCCAGTGCAAACCGAGCGAAGGGCAATCGGTCAAAATGAAAGTCACAGCAGATGTGGTGAGTGGGTTTGTCGGAAGTATTCTGGCACCAACGTTTGAAGACTCCTGTGCCTCACCTGACTTTCACAAGGAAATGTGGAACCTATGCTGCTCGAACAACAAGTTTGTAGCTATTGCGGCTCCCCGAGGCCATGCCAAATCAACCGCAGTGACTCTAGGGTATGGCCTTGCCACACTACTCTTTCGGGAAAGGAAATTCATGCTCCTTGTCTCGGATACGGAAGCCCAGGCATCACTCTTCCTCGGGAATATCAAGAATGCCCTCCAGGACAACAACCAACTGATTGAACTGTTTGGTTTGAAAAGAAATGACAAAGGTCTTGTTCAGTTTGTTAAGGACAGTGAAACGGATATTGTCGTTGAGTTCAATGATGGTCATCGTTTTCGAATTATTGCCAAAGGCTCTGAACAAAAACTACGTGGTCTGCTTTGGAATAACTCTCGTCCTGATATCATTATTGGCGACGATATGGAGAACGATGAACTTGTGATGAACAAGGAACGTCGATCCAAATTTAAAAAATGGTTTAAAAATGCCCTTCTCCCTTGCCGATCTGATACTGGTATCGTCCGTATTGTTGGAACGATTCTGCACATGGACTCTATGCTTGAGAATCTCATGCCTAGGCCATACGATAAAAAGACGATTACAGAGCCTCTGAGACAATACTCGACTCGCCGTGGTATGTGGACCTCGATCAAGTATCGTGCCCATACAGACGATTTTAAGGCCCTTCTGTGGCCTCAAAAGAAGAGTGTGGAAGAGTTCCGTATGCTTCGTGACGAAGCCTTTAGGGATGGTACACAAGATGGATACAGCCAAGAATATCTCAATATTCCTATCGACGAATCCACGACTTACTTTAGACGCGCTGACTTTCTCCCTGTTCGAGACGATGACCTCAAAAAGCCGGTACGTTACTATATTACTGCCGACTTGGCAATCTCTGACAAAGAAACAGCAGACTTCAGCGTGTTCGTTGTTGGAGCAGTGGATGAAGATAAAAGGATACAGGTTCGTAATGTTATTCGGGAACGAATGGACGGTCGAGAAATTGTAGATACAATCCTAGCTCTACAGAAGCTCTATAAACCTGAAGCAATAGGAATTGAAGAGATGCAGGTGTCCAAAGCTATTGGACCGTTCCTTCGGGAAGAAATGATTAAGCACAATAACTACATTTCCCTGTATCCATTGAAACACGGCGGCAAAGATAAAATTACAAGAGCCCGTAGCATTCAGGCTCGCATGAGGGCTCAAGGATGTAAATTCGATAAATCGGGGGACTGGTATCAACCCTTCGAGGACGAACTGATGCGATTTCCACGTGATAAGCATGACGATCAGGTGGATGCATTTAGTTATCTTGGCCTTATGCTTGATGTGATTATTGAAGCTCCAACAAAGGATGAACTGGAAGAGGATGCGTACCAAGAAGAATACGAAGCCTCTGGAATGTCTGATAACGGACGCTCTGACACGACAGGATACTGAAGAGAATGCCAATTAATAACACGCCCGGTGGGGCTATGCAAGCAATGGCCTCCGGTGCCCAGGGTGGTCAACCTCAAGGAATGGACCCGAATCAAGATCCATACAACCTTCAGGACGTAGCACAACAAGCGGGGGCACAGCAACAGCAGATGAATGCGATGCCGCAACCGCCACAAACACCTGATATTCCTCATCCAGATACGCAAAAAACTCACCAACGACTTCGTAGTTACATCGAATCGGTGAATATTGCAGAACATCTTGATGAAGAAAAGTTACGTAAGATTGGGTATGATTGTGCTGAAGGATTTGAAGTTGACCTCCAGTCTCGTGATGTTTGGGAACAAAAGATTGATGAATACACCAAACTTGCACTCCAAATTCAAGAACAGAAAGCATATCCGTGGCCGAAGGCTTCAAACGTTAAGTATCCCATGCTGTCTACTGCTGCTATGCAGTTCGCTGCTCGGGCTTACCCTACTCTTGTTCCCAGTGATGGACACATTGTTCTCGGTCAGGTGATTGGTAAAGATCCTGATGACCAGAAGCAAGACCAAGCTGACCGTATCTCGACATATATGTCCTACGACATTATGCACCAGATGGAAGGTTGGGAAGAGGGGATGGACAAGCTTCTCATCATGCTTCCGATTGTTGGTTGCATGTTCAAGAAGACCTACTGGGATTCAATCAAGAAGAAGAATTGTAGTCATGTGTTGCTGCCTAAAAACGTAGTTGTGAACTACTGGGCAACAAACATGCACGATGTTGAGCGGATCAGTGAAATGATCCCGATGACCAAACGAATGGTCAAACAACGTCAGATGAGCAAGTTGTTCCTAAAAGATGTTGATTTGGGCACAGCACCTAGTGTTCCATTTGATTTCCACCCTAAGCAAACGCAGTGGATGCCCACAAATGATGACACAACTCCCTTTGAGATTATTGAACAGCACTGCTATCACGATCTTGATGAGGACGGTTATGCTGAGCCTTACATTGTAACATTCCACAGACAAACCAGGAAAGTTCTCAGAATCACGGCACGATATGATGAAAACACGATGCTCTTTAATGATGATGGTACTCTTGCTGGCATTGAGCCAATTCATTATTACACAAAGTTTGGGTTCATTCCTAGTCCTGATGGTGGCTTCTATGATATTGGTTTCGGAATGTTGCTTGGACCTCTTAACGAAAGCGTTAACACCTTAATCAATCAACTAATTGACTCAGGTACACTGAATAACCTTCAAAGTGGTTTCATTGGTAAAGGTCTTCGTCTCCGGATGGGCGATATGCGGTTTATGCCCGGACAATGGCAAGCAGTTAATGCTGTTGGTGATGACCTCAAGAAGCAGATTTTCCCCCTTCCCACGAAGGAACCGTCACCTGTTCTCTTTCAACTTATGGGAACCCTTATCACTTCTGGTAAGGAACTGGCATCGGTCGCTGAGATTTTCACTGGGAAGATGCCGGGGCAAAATACTCCGGCTACTACCACGATGGCTTCGGTTGAACAAGGGATGAAGGTATTTACGGCTATTTATAAGCGTATCTACCGTGCTCTGAGTGAAGAATTCTGTAAACTCTTCAAGCTGAATGCAACGTATCTTGATCCACAGACGTACTCAGCAGTTATTAATGAGCCGATTGGTCCAGATGACTTTGATGAAAAAACGTATCGCGTTATCCCAGCAGCGGACCCGAATGCTGTCAGCGCGCAGGAAAAGCTTCAAAAAGCAGAAGGACTTCTCCAGCTTCTTCCCTTGGGAGTACTTGACCCAATACAGGTTATTACGCGAGTACTCAAAGCTCAGGAAGTTCCGAATTATGAGCAACTCTTTAACAAAGCCGTCCAACAGACTGGACAGATGCCACCGCCGCCCCCTGATCCGAAGGCTCAAGAACTTCAGATGAAGATGCAAGCTCAGCAACAGCAAGTGCAACTTCAACAAGCTCAAGCCCAGAGTCAGATGCAGATGGAACAACAGAGTCAGCAAGCTCAGTTGGCAATGAAAGGTCAAGAGCATCAACAGAAGATGCAGATGATGGCTCAAGAAGCACAAATGAAAGCTGACGCTTCTCGACACCAAGTCGAGGCTCAGATTCAAGGTGAGTTGATGAAACAACATGCACAAGCACAAGTTCATCAGCAACAACTTCAACAACAACAAGAGACGCATAAGGCTAATCTCGAAAACACCAAAGAGGTGATGAAATCGAAAGCACAAGCAGCGCGACACGCGCCTTCTCAGACTGGCGCAAAGAAGAAATAACTACAGCAGTCTTTGAATATCTCAAACAGTTGAGAATCAATATTCTACAAGACCTTGAGTTTAATGCGGGCAAAGATGCTCTACAGGATCGTTACAATGCAGGTATCCTTGCCGGTATTAATGAAGTGCTCAATATGCGAGCATCTGATCTAATCGAAGAAGGAGAACTAGAGTGACTGTAAAAGCTGTGATCCATCGGCTTGTAATCAAGCCAGTTGAGTTGGAACAATACGACGAAGTTGATGCTAAACTAAAAGAACTCGGTCTGATTAAGGGTATTACGGAAGACACCAAATACCACCGGACTCAGATTGACCAAGGCTATGTTCTCGATATTGGTCCTACAGCGTTTCGAGATTATGTACAGAAGTACAATCTTGAAATCCCAGTAAAGGTTGGAATGCTTGTTACCTATGCACGGCATAGTGGAAAATACATCAAAGACCCAAGTACTGGTGATGAAGTCGTGATCCTGAATGATGAGGATATTCTCGCAATCCATACAGAGGAATAAACAGAGATGGCCGATACAAATATTGCACAAAACGAACAAGGTACACACGTTCCCGGAGAGGAACTCAGTCCTGTTCAACAAGAAGCACTGGCACAAGGTTGGGTTCCCAAGTCTGAGTATGATGGTGATCCTGAGCGTTTTGTTGATGCTGGTGAATTTCTCCGTCGTGGAGAATTGTTCCGTAAGATTGAATCTCAATCCAAGGAACTGAAGGATGTTCGTAAAGCTCTTGCTGAACTAGCAAAGCATAACGCTAAGATTCGTGAAGTTGAATACGCCCGTGCTGTTGAGGCACTCAAGGCCGAGAAGAAGACTGCTCTGGCCGAGGGCGATGCGGAACGTGTTGTAGACCTCGATGATAAAATCGATCTCGTGAAAGATCAACAACGCCAATTTCAAGCAGAACAAGTGGCCCGTGTTGTACCGAATGAAATTCATCCGGAACTGGCTAACTGGGTTTCTAAGAATCCTTGGTATGAGACGGATAAGAAGATGCGCGCCTTTGCTGATTCGCTAGGTAGCCAACTTGCTGGTACTATGTCTCCGACTGAAGTCCTTCGTGAAGTTGAAAAGGAAGTTAAAGAACGCTATAAAGAAAAGTTCCGCAATCCTAACCGGGAAAAGCCGGGCGCAGTTGAGGGTGTTCAACCCCGCGCTGCCGTTGGTGGCAAGGCCCAGTATGAATTGACGGATACCGAGAGGACCATTATGAATACTCTCGTCAAGCAAAAAGTCTTGACTGAAGAGCAATACATTGAGCAGTTGAAAGCAGTTAAAGAACGTAATTAATCCCAGAGGATACCTAAATGACAACGAACCGTAGAAACGCAAACATCAAAAGTACAGATTCCGAGGCGACGAGTGTCCGCCCACAACGGGTGTCGGTTGGTTTACGCCCGAAACTGTCTCTGATTGGCAAAGATCCAAATTTTGAATATCGTTGGGTCAACGACACTCCGGGACGTATTGCAATGTTTAAACATAGCGGTTGGGAAACCGTCACAAACAGCGAAGTAGACACGGGTAATTTCCGTGCCGAAGAAGCCTCTGAAATGGGCTCTCTTGCTTACGCTATTGTGGATGGTGGCACTGGTCTTAAGGCATATGTCATGAAGATCAGGAAGGAATGGTACGAGCAGTTCATGGATGAACATGAAGCTGAAGTAGCCAGCGCCGAAGCCGGTCTCCGACCAAACACATCTGATGGCGAATATGGTGGAGTTGAAATTGATCGTTCTGGTAGACGAAATTAAAACCCTAACTAGCCATCTTGAATTTTCAATCTCTTTTGGAGAAAATCTAAATGGCTAACGTTAGTCGCATTAACGGCTTCCGTCCGGTACTTCATATCGACGGTAGCCCCTTTAATGGCCAAGTTACCCGTTATTTTGCCGCTGCATCCGATGCAACGCCGATTTTTAACGGTGATCTGGTCAAGCTTGCTGCTGTTTCTGACACCCAAGGTCAAGCACTTTTGGGTGGTGTTAATTCCCCGGTTGGTGGTACTCCCGGTGTAACGAAGTTTGTTGCTGGTACTGATTCTGCTGCGGTTGGTGTTGCAGTTGGTTTCATGATTAACCCCCTGAACCTGAACAGCCCTCAATATCGTACGGCTTCGACGGCAATGTATGTTCTCGTTGCTGACGCTCCGGACACGGTGTTTGAAGTTCAAGTCGATGGTACGACTTATCCGGGTGGTTCGGCAGGTATTATCCCTACTGCTGGTTTCAACAAGAACTTTAACGTATCGGATGCTGGTGGTAGCACTGTCACTGGTTTCTCGGGCGAGCAGGTTCTGACCTCCTCGGCAGCCACAACGGCTACTCTGCCGCTGCGTGCTCACGGTGCAGTCCAGAAAGTGGATAACGACATTACGTCGGCTAATGCCAAGATTCTGGTCTACATTAACAACCATCAACTGAATGCCGGTACTGGCTCGGTTGGCGTCTAATTAGGGGGAATAGAAAATGCCCGGTATTATTAATAGTTCAAGCTTTGCAAAAGCTCTTTGGCCTGGCGTAAATGCTTGGTACGGTAAGGAGTATGCAGAGTACCCAGTCGAATGGGATCAGTTGTTTGAGTCTTTCACTTCGCGTAAGCAGTACGAAGAAGATGTTGGTATTACTTCGTTCGGCCTTGCTTCGGTGAAACCTGAAGGTAGCCCGATCACGTATGATTCGGAAAACCAAACGTTCACGACTCGCTATACGCATATCGTGTACGCAATTGGCTTCCAGATCACGCGAGAAATCATGGAAGATGACCAGTATGACGTAGTTGGTCAGCGTCGTGCTCAAGGTCTTGCCTTCTCGGTGCGTCAGACGAAGGAAGTAGTTGCTGCCAACGTGTACAACCGTGCTTTCAATAGCTCGTACATTGGTGGTGATGGCGTGGCGATGATTAGCTCGTCGCATCCGTTGTTTGCTGGCGGTACGTGGTCGAACCAGATCAGCACTGCTGCTGACCTCTCGGAAGCTTCGCTTGAGCAAGCTTGTATCGACATTGCGAACTTCACGAATGATCGTGGTCTCCGTATCGCGATTCGTCCGCAGTCGCTTATTCTTCCGATTCAACTTGAATTCGAAGCTGAGCGTATCCTGAAGACGGAACGTCGTGTTGGTTCGAACCTGAATGATCTGAATGCTCTTAAGCAGACGGGTCGTTTCCCGAAGGGTATCATCCTCAACCACTACTTCACCAACCCGCTTGCATGGTTCATCCGCACGGATTGTAAGAATGGTCTGAAGATGTTTGAGCGTCGCGCTGATGAGTTCGAAATGGATAACGATTTCGACACTGAAAACGCCCGCTTCAAGGCAACGTCGCGTTACAGCTTTGGCTGGACCGATCCCCGTGCCATCTATGGCTCGCCTGGAGTTTAATGAACACGAACCCCTTCGGGGGTTCTTTTCTGGAGATTTAAATGGGTATTAAAAACGTAGCTGATATTGTTCAGCTTAATCCGTCTTATCCAGATGCATTGAACCCGGTTCGTAAAGCGTATCTCGTAGTTCCCTTTCAGGTTCTTCGTACTACGACTGTTGCTACGAAAGTGGCTGTTCTTCCGGCTGATGCAACGATTCTTGGTATTCGGATGTACAGTACGGCAGCATCTAATGCTGGTACGACTGCTACGATTGCTTTGACGGGTCAAGGCATTGGACCTAATGGGCAAGCCATGAACTTTGGTACGTTCAACGTTCTAGCTGCTGGTAACCTTACTCCTGGTACTGTCCTGTTGAACACGACTGTTGGCCCCTCGGGCACTGGTGTGTTTAATCTGGAACGTGCTCCTGCTACGCAAACGCAAGGTGATATGATTATCTATGCAACGTATGCAGAAACGGGAACGGTTTCTAGTGCTGGTGGTCCTTGGTACTTTGTCATCGAGTACGTTCGATAAACAGCAGCCCCCTTGTGGGGCTGTCTTCATTGGAGACCTTAAATGCGTCGAGTTGTTAACACGGTTACTGGCGTCGCTAATTCACCGGTAATTCCGATGGATCAGCGGGCACAATTTTTCAACGTTGGTATCGCTGTTACAGTGAGCGCTACTGCAACGTATAATGTTCAGTACACTCTGGACGATATTTATAATTCAGCTATTACCCCAACGTGGTTCACAATGGCTGCACCTTTTACTGGGGCGTCTGCTAACGCCTCTGGAAACTTCACAATTCCGTGCTCAGCAATTCGCCTCAACGTGACTGCAAGTACTGGTTCAGTTACTATCACTCTGTTGCAATCTACTGGTCAGGGCTAATCTATGGCCGCAAATCAGAATTTAACTCAACTACCAACTAGGCAAACGGGGTCGGCTGACCCCACTTCTTTGTTCTATGCAGTTACCGGTGGTGCTATTGATACCAGTTTGTCCCTGTCGGTGTTTGTAAATAACCTAGGGCTTACTGGTGTCCCAACTGCACCTACAGCAGCAGTAAACACGAATACGACGCAGATTGCTAGTTGTGCATATGTTATCAATCAAGGGTACTTGACGACTGCTACAGCAGCCTCTACCTATGCTCCGAAGGCATCACCAACATTCACTGGTACGGTAGTTATTCCTACTGTAACCCTTTCTGGTGGTACGATTAATAGTACGTCTATTGGTGCTACTACCCCAAGTACGGGTGCCTTCACTACCCTTTCTGCTACTGGTAACGTTACCTTCAGTGGTGGAACAATCAATGGAACATCAGTTGGAGCAACGACTCCTAGCACAGGTGCGTTTACTACAGTTAATGCAAGCGGGATTGTTAATGTAACAAACTCAACAGCCTCGACTAATAGTACTACTGGTGCTGTTACTATTACTGGTGGTCTTGGTGTTCAATCAAGTGCTAATATTGGCGGTGCTCTTGCTGTAGGTACTACTTTCTCGGTCGGGCACGCGGCGACTTTAGCTGGTGGTATTGTTGGTGTAACGGACGCTAGTAATGCTACCGCTGGTAACGTTGGTGAATATGTTGTCTCTCAAATTACCTCAAATACATCGTGGGCACCAGCCAGCACAGTTATTGGTAATCTAACCAGTATTAGTCTTACTGCTGGTGATTGGGATGTGTCTGGGAGTGTTTTCTGGGCGGCTGTTGCTGGTAGTGGAACCTGGACTCAGCTTGAGGCGGGTACGACAACAACATCTAGTACTGCTCTCCCAATTAACATCTATCTGGGACAAACTGGGCAGTCAACTGCTGCTGCAATTAACGTTGCGTATCTTGTTCCGACACAACGAATAAATGTCACTACGACGACAACTGTTTATTTGAATGGTGCTGCAACATATACGTCCGGTACGATGGCATATCAATGTCAGCTTCGTGCTCGTAGAGTGAGGTAAACTATGCCGGGTAATTATTTTAAATCCGGTGAGTGGAATGTCTTTTGCATGGTCTGTAATCGGAAGATTAAATCCGGTGAAATGTTGAAACGATGGGATGGTCTTCTAGTCTGTAGAGACGATTATGAGAACCGTCACCCAATGGACTTTCTACGTGCAAGGCAAGAGAGAATCTCAGTCCCATTCACAAGTGATACAAGTTTTAATCAGTTCAATGGCCCAAATTATCCGGCGTATCCGTTCTGTACTCAAGAGGGGTCAAGTGGGGTTGTTTCTTTTGCTGTAGCTGGTTGTATGCGACCTGGGCTTGGCTTCCCTAATGGGCTTCCAGTACCACAACCAGAAATACCTGACGAGCCTCCAGTCACCTATATTATCCTCATGACTGGTGGAGCCCTTAACAAGATGGATGGGACACAATTGGTTTATATCTCATGATTGAACTTCACGAACGGGTAGCGGCCCTAGAACAAGCGCATAAAACAGACAAAGAAACGATTGAGAAGATTCTACTCCATGTCAAAGCAATCGACGAAAATTTGAATAGGTATAAAGGATTTCTAGGAGCTATTTGGTTCGTGATTTCCTGTATAGGTATCTTCTTCAGCGCATTTAAATTCTTTCATAAGGGATAACTATGGCCTTGCTAGATTTGATTGTCGGTCCAGTAATGGACATTGTAAATAAGCTAATCCCTGATCCGGCTCAGAAAGCTCAGGCGCAGTTAGCACTACTTCAACTACAGCAGAATGAACAGTTCAAACAGATTGATGCTCAACTAGCACAAACTGCACAACAGACGGACACCAATAAAGTTGAAGCTGCAAGTACCAATATGTTTGTTGCTGGATGGCGACCATTCATTGGTTGGGTGTGTGGTAGTGGCTTAGCCTACCAGTATCTAGCTGATCCACTGCTTACGTGGGGTGCTTCGATTGCCCACCTACCAGTACCCCCTACTCTGGATATGTCAACCCTCATTACGATGCTTGGTGGACTACTTGGACTTGGTGGAATGCGGACTGTCGAGAAACTTAAAAACGCACAAGGAAACCACTAATGTCTACGAATATGACGTTTGTTGACTTTGTTACACCAGTCCCCGCTGATTGGTTGAATAACGTCAATACAGTTGTGAATACGCCAGTCCCCGCTAATACGGCGTTTAGTATTCCGGCAACTGTGCCAGCAGCTTTCTTGCCTAGTACTGGGTATATTAAGATTTCCAACAACCCTAGTAATCTTACATCGTTCTCTGTCACCTCTGGACAGAACTATGAGGCAATAGCCGTAGATATCAATGGGTATGGTGCTCGTGCATTCGGCGGTATTCCTAACATCGTAGGTATCACTGGTGCTATGAATATACCTGCATCGGCATCTGGTGGTGCTAATGCAATCGGTGTTGCTGGTTACGTTAAGAACTCTTCAGATGGTACTGGCCGGGCTGGCAACCTATTTACCAACGGTGTTGCCTTGTTTGGACAGGCAGACGTTGAAGCAACTGGTGCTCTCGTTTGGGGTTTGAATACTGTTACCCAAGATAACGGTTTTGCTACTACTGTGTGGGGTGCGGAGATTGATGTTAATATCACCAACCCGAATACTGTAGTTATGGGTATTGACATTGTTGGTGGTTCAACTGTTGCGTCATCGAATTCTATCGGTGTTCGTATTGCACCTCTGGGTATTTTTGCTACTCCGGCTATTCCCTGGACGCGTGGGGTACTGGTAGACGATGGTGCAGCCTCAACTGCTATTGAGATTGGTGCTACTAATACAGGTAGTTCACCTAGCGGTAGTCAACCGATCACATGGTACTTTTATCCCTCCGCTAACACCCGCGCATTGGCTGGTGAGTGTGTGATTGACTCTTCGGGTAACATGACCTGGGCTCAAGGCTACAGTGGTGCTCTGATGACCTTGGCTGTCGGCGGCGCAGTTGGCACTGCTCTACCTGCTATTAAGATGCAGAATGCCTCTGGCGTTGTAGCACTGGGTTTCTTTGGGGGTGCTCCGACAGGAAAACCAACTATTACCGGTTCGATTAGCGGTTCTACTACTAGCGTTATTTCTGAGATACTTGTAGCTCTAAATAATCTTGGTCTAATTACTAACAGCACAACGGCCTAATATGAAAAACTACATCATTTCTGAACAAATTGTTAAAGCACTCCTGTCCTATCTGGCTACTCGCCCGTACCAAGAAGTGCATCAAGTAATGCCTGTACTTCAATCTCTGGAAGAAGTTCCTACTGAAAACAAGGAGTAAGTATGTCGATCTCTGGCGCAGCTAACTGGAATTATACAAGAGATCAGATCATCAATGCTGCCCACCGTAAAATCGGTATCGGTGTTGATGGTTCGACAGCTACTACGACACAGATGACCAATGCTCAAGAGGCGTTGAATAATCTGGTGTTCTCTCTGTATGCACAGGGAATGCCTATTTGGGCAATGACGACGACTTTCTTCACTCCAGTTCTGGGTCAGACTGCTTATCAAGTAGGTTTGGGGATTGGTACAGGGAATCTGAATATCCAAGCCCCTCTTAAGATCACCCAAGCATTCAGTCGAGATAATATCAGTAACACAGATATCCCGATGAATATCTACACTCAGTACAACTACAATTTGCTGAGTACGAAAGTTAATCAAGGCTACCCAGTTCACTTTTGGTATCAACCGGGTAACCAAACAGGCACGATCACGATCTGGCCCGCTCCCGATCAGTACACTGCTACAAATCGTTCTATCTACTTTGTGTATCAACGAGCGTTCGATCAGTTCAATGCAAGCACAGACACTCCAGATTTTCCTCAAGTCTGGATCGAACCCCTGATCTACTCCCTGGCTCATCGCCTTGGACCTGAGTATGGTTTGCCTCTCAGTGAGCTTGACAAACTGAATGAAACTGCAAATGCACTAATCACGAATGCTCTTTCCTTTGGCACGGAAGAAGGTAGTATCTTTATTCAACCTGATTGGGTTGTCATGGGGATGGGTCAAAATAATCCAAGTGGGTATTAATATGTCAAAGAAGAAAAATCTTGCAGAGTGGTATGCGAAGTTCCGAGGATCTCCTACCTTCCTCTGGGGTCTACTTGGCTTTATTGTACTGTGGTTAACGACACACTGTCTCGTTGCATGGTGGGATAAAGACCTCTCTCTTATCAACATTCTCCTTAGTTCGGAGGCGTCGGTCTCTCTAGCTTTCTTTGCTATGATGCAAGAGCAGACAGAAAACTATCACACTGAGTTGATGGAGACGATACGGAACACTGTAAAGGACATTAGTAAGGATGTGGATGATATCAAAGAGGAAGTAGAAGACGATGGCAACTAATCCGTATTTTACACAGTATCATACACAACGCTTCTCTTTCATTGGTTCGCCCCAACAGCGGGATGGTTCATATCAGAAGGATCAACGATTCCTTAATGTGTACCCTGAATTGATTAAGAGTCCTATCTCTGATGGAAAGAAGTACTATCTAAAGAAACGTCCAGGCGTTGCCACGAACCGAACGTTTGGAAGTACTGGAACAGGTCGAGCCATTTTTTACTGGGCATCTAACACGACTTATTACACAGTCATTGGTAACACTCTGTATGCCAATGGCACTGCTATTTTAACAATCTCGGACGGTACTACGGGTCCGTGTGGGTTCTGTGAATTTCGTACTGATACTGTCGATGAACTGTTTTTTTGCACTGGAATGAGTGCTTGGACAATCACGACAAGCAACTCTCTAACACTGGTTAGTGGAGCAACGAATTTCCCTATACCCCACATTCCTCAACCTATCTTTCTAGATGCCTACATCTTTCTGGCTGCCTCTGGAACTCAGACTATTCACAACAGTAATTTAAACGATCCAACGACATGGCCCGCAGACGGTTTCATTGACGTTGAAATGTTTCCAGATAATCTGGTTGGTTTGTCTAAATCACAGAACTACCTAGCCGCAATCGGTATGGGGTCAGTTGAGTGGTTATACGACAACGCTAATTCAACCGGATCTCCGCTTCAACGGAATGCTCCAGCGGTATCACAGTTTGGTTGTCCCGCTCCACAGACTATTAGTCAGACAGAACAGGAATTGATGCTGGTTGGTCAAACCGGTAATGGTGGTCGAACAGTCTGGACCTTGAGTGGATTCCAGCCTTCAGAGATTGCTACTGCTCCTGTTCGAGAAGCACTTGATGCAGAAGGCTCGTCTATCTCTAGTGCTACTGGTTTCACAATCCAATGCGCTGGTCATAAATGGTACGTCTTGAATCTCAAAGCAAACTCTAGAACATTTGTGTATGACTTTGAAGAACAGATGTGGCATGAGTGGTCAAGCGGAACAGGTCAAGCTTATTTTGGTTATGATTATGTTGCCGACTCTGGGAATGGACAACCAGTTTTGCTGAGTTCTAACTCGACAAACACCACTGTGGCCCTGTCTCCAACTACCTATACCGATCTGGGTAATGTCATTAACTGTATGGTTGTTACCGTTAAACTTGACTTTGATACAATCAAACGCAAGCGTCTGTATCGACTGACTCTGATTACCGACTCTCCTGCTGGAGATAATCAAGGGATCAATATGATGGTCTCGTGGTCAGATGATGACTATAATACGTTTACTACCGGTGTTCCGTTGGATGTGAGTGCTGTCTATCCCACGATAATGCAGTTGGGATTGACTCGAAGACGAGCATTTAAATTTGTGTATCAACAACCCTATCCTCTTCGGATGGAGTCATTTGAATTAGACATTATTCAAGAGGTAAGGAGATAACATGGCTGCTGGAGTTCCACCGCCACCACTCAATTCACCTAATGGAAGTTATTACTGGCTTGAGTGGTACACAAACTTAACGAACTTTTTGAATGGTACAAACATTCCTTGGACGAGTCTAAACTTCACTGGTTCAGATATTGCTGATATTCTGACTCGAAACCACAACGAATTAACCAACATTCAAGGGGGTACAGCTTCAGGAGCTAGGGGTGGTGGGGGTTCTGCTTATCACATGTCCGGTCGTGGTTATGTTTCTGAGGCTGGTGCAGGTACAGGATTTCCAGGGGGTTGGTCTGTTGCTCACACTGGAACAGGTGTCTACACCATTACCCACAACCTTGGGATAACCATTCCAAATATCTCTGCCACAGCAACGTCGAATACAAGTGGAGTTGTAGTGCAGTGGATAGACCTCTCTTCGTCAAGTGCTGTTGTAGTCCATACAACTAATCCGGGTGGTACTGCTACCGACGGTTCCTTCAGTCTCACTGTGATGACATGATTAAAACACAACTAACACGGGAAGATGCTCTCCGTATTATGGATCTAGGTAGGGCACTTCACTCAGAGTCTCGATTCAAAGACGAACCTTTTGATGACGAGAAGTGCTGGGCAGTCCTTGACAGTACTCTTCGATATCCTGACAAACGATTCATTGCTTATGATGACCAGTTCCGTGGATTTATCATTATGTCAATGAATGAAGAATTCTTTAATCATGTAAAGTGGGCAAGTGATCTAAGTCTATATGTTGCCCCTGAGTTTCGCGGTAGCTCTCTCGTCATTCGACTGCTTGACAGTGCGGAGAAGTGGGCTAAAGAAAATGGAGCACGAGATATTACGATATTCCACAATACCGGAATCGATACCAATAAAGCTCCCAAATTGTTTAATAAACTTGGATTCCAAATGAAAGGTTATATTTTTGCCAAGGAGCTTACATAATGTGTGGTATTCTTGATGACGCGCTCCCAGTAATTGGTTCAATTGGGGGCTTTATGATTGGTGGCCCTTGGGGGGCTGCTGCTGGTGGTGCCCTTGGAGGCGCTTTAAATGCTGGTATTCAAAGCCATTGGAATCCAACCGCTACCCTAGAAGGTGCGGGTATGGGTGGTGTAGGTGGGTATTTTGGCGGTGGTTCTTTGGCTAGTGGTCTTAGCAGTCTAGGTAGTGCTGGTGTAGGTGCTACCTCTGCTGGATTTGACACGGGATTAGCGGCAGCGACTCCTGCCACTACAGGAGCACTTGAATCTGCTACAGGTGGTGGAGCTATGTATGGTCTAGGGGCAGGTACAGGTACAGCACTTGGATCGGCTTCTAGTGCCCTTGGAGGGAGTGGGTTAGGTATTGCTGGTGGTGATGCGCTGTCTGGTGTTTCCAGTACTGGTGGTTCGTTCCTTGGGGCTCTTGGTGGTGGTACACAAGGCACAGGTCTTGGAACACAAGCTGGATCAGGTGCAGCAGGTAGCATGGCCCAATCTACTGCTGATCTTTCTAGTGCTACAACTGCTAATGCTCCTGCATCAATGAGTAGCCCGATGGCTGCGAGTACATCTGCTACTCCGACGGGTAGTGCTGTTGGGACTCTTGGTAATACTTCCCCCACGGCTACTGGAATCACTGGAGCAGGTTCAGGTGAAACTGGTGTACCGTCAATGGAAGGGGCACAAGGTGCTTCGGCAATGGGTGGTGCCCCAGGCGGTGGTGATCTGAATAGTGCTATGGCATCGGGCGCACTTAATGGCGGCGGAGGCTCTACCGGAGGTGGCGGTCTTTCAACAATGTTTGGTCCCGACTCAGCAAGTGTCGGTAGTCCTGTAGGACAGGGAATTTCTAACGCAGCAGCAGGAGCACAAGCTGGTGTACAAAATGGAGCTTTGGGAGAGGGATCAAATATGGGTATGGATTTAAGTAGCCTCTTTGGAGGCGGTAGTGGTGGCGGTGGCCAACCGGCTACTGACATTCCTGGACAGTCGATTGGTACGAATTACGATGCGGTTGCTAACTCCGGTGCCCAGGGTGGGAATTGGATGAACACCCTTAACAACTTCTTAACTAACAACAGTGGTGCTCTCCAGGGTGGTATGAAGCTGGCTAATACGGGGTTGAATGCATATCAACAATATGCCCGTCAACAAGCAGCTAATAACTACGCTAACCAGATCTCTCAAATCTACAGCCCGACTGGTGCTTATGCACAGCAGATGCAATCTAATATTGCTCGTCAGTATGCAGCGCAAGGTCGTAATGCTGAGGTTGGCCCGCAACAGGTTCAATTGGCAGCAATGCTTGCTCAGTCACAAGCCCAGGCATTGGGTGGCGCACAGTACTCCCAAGCAGCACAGAACACCGCTGGTGCTAATATGCTGAATGGATTGTTCTCGAACTTCAGTTCTCCTGGTAGTTTGCAACAGTTGGGGCAGTTTGGTGGTGCCGCTTATAACGGTCTTTCCAACCTCTTTTAATAGGGAACAGATATGCCATATCAAAACGATATGTCGTCGTTGGCAGATATTGTTGGTCCGGCATATGCTGCCCAACAAGCAGGTATCCAGAACGATGCAGCCAACCAAATAGAAGCCGCAAAGGCTCAAGTAGCTCAGGGTACTGTTCAACCGGAGATTGAGAAAGCTGGTCTTGCGAATCTCTTTACTCAAGCCCAAACTGCTCAACAGCAAGCACAGACCCAGGGAACTACTCTTGGTAATATTCAGAAAGCTGGTACTCTGGGTTCTGACATTGCTGCTACGAATGTTGGGAATCAGCTTAAGATTTCACAAGATCAAGTACAGAAGTTGAACACTCTTGGTCAGATGGCAGGTCAGGTAGCTGGTTATCTGGATGGTGTACCTCCTGCTGCTCGTCCTGCTGCTATGGATCAAATTCTCCGTTCTCAAGGTGTTGATCCACAACAACTAGGACCTCTGGCTTCTGGTGATCCAGACATGTTGCGTAACTTCTCACAGAAGGCGGTGCAAGCATCGGCAGCGTATCAAACCCAACTTATGTCTGAGACAGTACGTGGGGATACTCAACGTGATGTGGCAAACATTGGTGCCCAGAGCCGTGAGCGTGAAGCACAGACAATTGCTGGTGGTCGTACTCAAGCAGCTACTATTGCTGCTGGCGCTCGTATGGCTGGTATCCAACAAGTCATTGGTCAGCTTACGCAGAAGGTAGCAAATGGTACGGCTACCCAAGCTGATCGTGATGCTCTTGATTATGCGAACAAGACTCAACAGCTTATCAAGTCGGGTAATCCGTTTGCTGCTCAGCTTACTGGTACTAACGTTCAATCCAACGTTCCGAACGCTCCGGGTAGCGCACCTACTGGTGCCTCGCCGACTGTGCCTAATACTCAACCGCAGCCCCAAGCACAACCTACTCCGGTTCCTGACACCCCTGCTCTGCAAGCAGCAGCTTCACAGAAGTGGGGTAATGGTGGATATGATACCAGTAAATACACCTATGTGATGGCACTTAATCCGGCCACTGGCCAAATGGATCTTGGTCGTATTCCTAAGTAAAGGTAAACAACGATGGCAGATATTGACTTCGGTAACAACAACGGCGCTCCCAAGGGCGCTGTTACGTCTGCGGCTTTGCTTGCACAGGATGCTATCCTTCAAGCTAACCACCCTAGCTGGCCCACTGGTGGGTCGGCAGCACAACTCAGTCAGGAGACAAGTGGGTATGACAACAGTGCGGTAAGCCCCAAGGGTGCAATGGGTATTGCCCAAGTAGAGCCCACAACTCTGAAGGCGATTGAAGCCCAGACTGGTAAGAAACTTGATCCGAACAATGTTAACGATCAAATGTTCATTCATCGTTACCTGATGGATCAGAATCTTTCCCGGTATAATGGTGACCCGTCGGCATCTGTTGCTGCGTACAACAGCGGTACTGATAAGTCCAAATGGGATAATCCGGAGACAAATAACTATGTCCGGAATTTCAATGCGACGACCGGAATCAATGTTGATAGTCCGTACATGTTGAACCAAGCCGTTCAACCGACCACCCCACAACAGACTTCTCCGGCACAAAATACGAGCCAGCCTCAGATCGACTTCGGCCCGGCAAGTAGTCAACCTGCCTCTAACGTAGATTTTGGATCTAAACCTGTTGATAATTCCCTGTGGAATAACATCAAGGGTCTGGGTATGCAAGCTGCCAACCTCGTTGGTGGTGGTCTGGAAGCACCAGTAATAGGGGTTAGTACTGGTGTCCACGCTATCGAGAATTTGGCCCAAGGTCAAGGTCTTCAACAAGCTTTGCAAACAGCTACCCAACAAGGTGCTGGTGAATTTAACGCTGCTAGTCCTGAGAATCTACTGAATAAAGCAGGGGTAGACACATCTGGTCTTCACAACACTGCTGGTTATCAAGTGCCCGGAAAGGCAATGGATTACCTGTTCCAGACGTTGCCGCATCAGTTGGCTACTGCTGGTACACCTGAGTCGCCGTTCTCTGCTGCGCAAGTACTCAATCCAGCACAGCAACAAGCTGCTGAAACGGGTATCCGATTTGGTGAACTGGCAAGCCCTGCATTAGAAATGGCTCGTCCAGGTTTGGGTAAGGCTGGTCCTAGTGAAGCTGAACTGGCTGCACAGAAGTTCGCTGCTCAAGGTGCTGAACCCTCCATACCTCCAAGTGGTCCGATGCCTTGGGAAATGGGTCCTCAACCGGAAGG
>Ga0070730_10001363_pt1 | contig 23650 bp, 23 predicted proteins | sample Coa_R1_3_FD_66447 | JGI IMG/M metagenome (GOLD analysis project Ga0070730, IMG submission 66447) | Surface soil microbial communities from Centralia Pennsylvania, which are recovering from an underground coalmine fire - Coalmine... | ecosystem: Environmental > Terrestrial > Soil > Unclassified ... | reverse complement strand
CATACTCAATTTAGACCTGACAGGGCTGGGTTTTCTTTGACTCAAAGCTCGTGAGCGAGTTTAGCCTTTGAAACTGCTGCAAGTAGACTCCCGACGTAGTGTTGCGTCGACCCATTGACACCACCGCGCTAATCGGAGAAGTGGAGTCCTGGTACGCGAGTTGTCCGGTTAGGCAGCACTTAGCCGCGTTATCCAGTGCCATCTCGCGTTTGCCAGCAATGACGCGCTGGAGTAAACTCAATGTCCAATGGCGGAAACTTTCTCGATTGATAGTCGTACCATCTCACACTACAGCGTTCTGGAAAAACTCGGCGGCGTGGGAATGGGGGTAGTTTACAAGGCCGAAGACACGCGCCTCGGCCGGAATGTGGCCCTAAAATTTCTTCCCGACGACATTTCCCACGACCCTCAGGCGATTGAGCGATTCCGCCGCGAAGCGCGCGCTGCATCCTCGCTCAATCATCCAAACATCTGCACAATTTACGATGTCGGAGAATTCGAAGGTCGTCCTTTTATCGCTATGGAACTACTCGAGGGCCAGACGCTGAAGCATCGCATCTCCGGGAAGCCGATCGCAATATCCGAACTCTTGGACGTCGGTACGCAAATTGCCGACGGCCTCGAAGCGGCCCACGCCAAGGGCATCGTCCACCGCGACATCAAGCCTGCGAATATCTTTCTCGTGGAACGGGGGCAGGCCAAGGTTCTGGATTTTGGTCTGGCGAAGCTAACCCTTGAAGTCCGACATGCCTCCGAATCGTTGGACGGCACATCCATGGATACACTGTCGCATGTGCCTTACGAAGAGCAACTGACTAGTCCGGGCAGCTCCATGGGCACGGTTGCGTACATGTCGCCGGAACAGGCGCGCGGAGAAGAGTTGGACGCCCCGTCGGATTTGTTTTCGCTTGGCGTCGTGCTGTATGAAATGGCCACGGGCGTGGTTCCATTTTCCGGCGCGACTGCTGCCCTCATTTTCTCCGGCATTCTTCATTCTTCGGCAACCCCCGCAACTAAGTTGAATCCACGATTGCCCTTGGCCTTGGAAAAGATTTTAACGAAAGCGCTGGAGAAAGATACCGACCTCCGTTACCAGACGGCCGCCGAACTTCGTGCCGACCTGAAACGGTTGAGGCGTGATTTGGATTTCGGTCGCTCGGGGGTGACAGCTGCTCTACCTGTTGCGGTCGAAGAGGTTCGCGGAATCCACCAGCACCGTCGATGGCCCACTTGGGCAGTTGTGGCAGGCGGCGCTCTCATCGCCACGATGGCAATTTTCGGATATCTACTTACACGCCCGGTGGCACCGCCCCGCGTGCTGCGAACCGTCCAGCTCACCAACACGAATCGACCCAAATCAGGCGTACTCACGGATGGTTCGCGACTCTATTTTGGTGACGGCCAATCGGGCGTTGCCCAAACCTCCGTGACGGGTGGCGAGACATTTCCCATAGTGGCCTCGTTGGAGGACACTGGCTTTTCTAACGTTTTCGATATCTCACCAGACGGGTCCGTGCTACTGATGAATACAGCCCTAGGAACGTCTGGCGACGGCCCTCTTTGGACTGTGCCTGTGCTTGGCGGGACGCCTCGTCGATTGGGCAATCTTGAGGGCCATGGCGGAGCGTGGTCTCCGGACCGAAAGAGCATTGCCTACTGCAGGGGGAACGAAATATTCCTGGCGAAGAGCGACGGCAGCGAACCACACCGATTGTTGATAACGGCCGGAAGAGCGAGCGACCTCCGGTGGTCGCCCGACGGGTCGATTTTGCGTTTCACTGTGAGCGATCCCAAGACCAATTACCGCTCCATCTGGCAAGCTTCATCGGGCGGCGGCAATCTTCAGCCCCTGCTTCCAGGTTGGAGCAACGCGCCGAACGAATGCTGCGGCAACTGGACGCCGGACGGAAGGTATTTCGTCTTCCAAGCGGTACGCGACGAGACTGCAAACGTCTGGGCCTTGAGCGAACACCGTGGCCTTTTCCGTTCAACCCGCCAGGAGCCTATACAGCTGACGACTGGGCCGATGAATATCGGCGATCCCGTCCCCAGCCGTGATGGCAAGAGACTCTTCGTCCAAGGCTGGCGGCCACGGGGGGAATTGGTCCGCTACGATGCGAAGTCAGGACAGTTCGCGCCTTACCTTTCGGGAATCTCGGCGATGGGACTGGACTTTTCTCGTGATGGAGTGTGGGTCGCCTACAATGACGGTACCGATGGCACGATGTGGCGAAGTAAGGTTGACGGGACTCAAAAGCTTCAACTTGTTTCCCCGCCTCTGCAGGCCTACCTGCCTCGATGGTCTCCAGACGGCAAGCAGATTGCTTTCTTTGGTCATCCACCTGGCGAACCCTGGCAAATCTATGTGGTTCCCGCTGTGGGAGGCTCACCCGAACTCATCTATCGCAGCGGGGCGAACCTGGCGGACCCCAGTTGGTCACCAGACGGAAAATCGCTGGCCTTCGGCGAGAATTCACTTAACAATCAGGGGTCAGCCGTCTACGTCGTCGATCTGAAAACGCGAAACGCCTCGAAGCTACCCGGGTCCGATGGCCTTTTTTCTCCCCGTTGGTCTCCCAACGGACGCTACCTAGCGGCCATACCGCTCGATTCTCTCAAGCTCATGCTTTTTGACCTCACGACTCAGAAATGGACTGAGCTCGCCAAGATTTTTGTAGCCTATCCGACTTGGTCCCGAAACGGGCGCTATTTGTATTTTGACGGGATTCTCGACAACCAAGAGGGCTACTTCCGCCTGCAAATCTCCGACCGCAAAGTAGAGCGTATCCTAAGCCTGAAAGGGTTTCAGGCGGCCGGAGGAGCCTTCGGAAACTGGACCGGTCTCGCCCCGGACGAATCTCCGCTGTTTGTCCGCGACGCCAGCATCCAGGAAATCTACGCTCTCGATTGGGAGACGCCTTAATCCCCCTTGGGCGCTGTGACTCTAGGTTAAAACGCTTGGAAAACACTTCGATTGGATGTGGTTCGCCTCGGGGTCATTGCAGTTTGACTCTTTCCGCAAAGCCTAGGCCTATACACGTGAAGTCGTCCTAACTCCTTCCATCCATGAGAAGGCCGGTGTGAGTCAAGTCGGTTTTTTCTTTTTCCTTTGCTGTTGGAGGTTTTTGTCCTTTTTGAGCCGGGCCGCCTCTGTCGCCATCCTTCCATCCGCACTCTTTTTGAGCGATTTTCTCTCGGTGCATGTTGGGCGTTCTCGTTTCAGCAGGTGCTGCTACCTCGACCTTGGCTCCTATCTCTCGACGGAAGCTGGGCCAGGACTTAGTCGCAGTCACCTGAACTCGGCGGTTGAGCTCGGCTCTTTACCTCCAACTCTAGGCCACAGCGCTCGCCACTAAATCCTGGCGAATGCCCCCGCCTCGACCGAGTGCTGCATGGTTTCTGCAAGAGATGAGGAGACCGGGCGGAATGTTTGCAATCTGCGCAGAATCAAGTAGTCTTGGTCAGCGTGGTGAGTCGAGCTGCCGTGGTGATCACTGCTGCAACTGACATCAAGTACTAACGCGGAAAAAAGCTTAAAGTAGTTTGCCCGTTTCAAGACAACATGGCGGAAACCAAACCAATCTTGCGTGCGGGTGAACAACTAAAAGACCTGCGTTTGCGGTTAGGAATGACGATACGAGATGTGACCGATCTAAGTCAGAAGGTTGTAGATTCAGAGGGGAATGAGGAGTTTGGCGTTTCCACCACGTGGCTTAGCGAAATTGAGAACTCGGAGTCAGTTCCGAGCATTTACAAGCTTTATAGCTTGAGCGTCATCTACCACGTAAAGTTCGGCGACCTTCTTGAGCTCTATGGCGTAGATATCAAGAAGATTAATAAGCTTCAGAGCGAAATTCCGCTTCCGCAAACCCATCTGACATCCGTCGAAGTCTTTGACGACACCGGGACAATCACTTTCCCGATTCGTTTTGACCAGGGATTCGACAAAGGTAAGACAAACATTTTATCGCGTATGGTGGAAATTTGGGGCGAGGTGCCGATAGGAATCATCCGGCACCTGGACGTCAGGCATAGCATGTATGGCTACATCGGCCTGCAAGACAGGACGCTTTACCCCCTCTTGCGCCCCGGCTCTTTTGTACAAATTGACGCTAGCAACAAGAAGGTCCTCCCTGTCAAATGGCAGACAGAGTATGAGCGGCCTATTTACTTTGTCGAATTGCGAGACGGTTACGTGTGTTCCTGGTGCGAACTTCAAGGAACTCAGCTCATTCTGGTTCCGCATCCAGGATCGGGTTGCGTGATTCGCCAATTTAAATATGAAGCCGAAGCTGAGATCGTCGGGCGCGTCACCGGTCTTGCAATGCGGATAGTGCCTCCCGATGAGCCCGCAGGTGGCGAGACTGCAAAATTGCCAAGGCGGTCCTGATATTTGAGACAAAAAAGCGAGCGGCAAGCGGACTGCACTCCAATGGGACTGTCACTCTGTAAGGCTGGAGCCTTTCCCAAATTCGAACAAGCTCAGAGGGGGTAGAGCAATTCGAACTGGCATAAAGCTCAAGTTGCTCGACCAACTCCTTCAGCGAGCAGAGAACCAAGCGCCTGAATACTTCACGATGGCAGCTCGCAATGGCCCGTCCGGCAATGCTCTCAGTGAACATGCATGCCAATCCCTCGTGGTGGTACTCGCCCGTGTTGTAATTGCGTGTGGACGCCAAATAGATCAGGCGGGCAAAATCCCCACGTATCTTCGACAATGTCTGTTCCGCCAGATCTTTTCGAGCCGCCTCGACATCTCCGTGTTTTAGTTCGCCATGCATGCGCGTCCTTAGCCTGCTGCGTCTCCGTTCTTCGGCTCCTGTTCGATGTTCATGAGCTCTGCAGTCACTTGACGACCCGCCGGGAGGATATCTTGGGTGACCGTTTGGAGTTGCGCGGCCAGCCCCAGTGAATATCCGAAAAGGGCTGCGGCCCGGGAAGGTCCGCACACCCAGATCACCAAGTATAGGATTCCGCTCGTCAGCTGGAAAAGAAGAAACTCGCCCCACAGCCTTATCTCGTCGGCCGGTTTGAGGCCATCGTCTGCGCGGGAGGCTCTGAAATGAGCTCGCATCGACTGATTGACTTGGTCACGCACTGCCCGCAGCCAGTCAAGCGCGAGCGCAGTACGCTCGCTCCGGAACTGCCGTGTAATTTGCCGAGAGCCTTCACTCGCGACGAAATCCGAATCTTTGCAGTCAAAAATGCGTCCACTCAGTTCTGATGTGAGGGGATCCCATTCGAAAGAACCCGCAGTCTCGTGTTCGATTCCAAATACTTCTCCATCGGAATCTCGACGCCGGCCACGCCTTGAAAGGAAAAGGCAAACGGTCAGAATTATCACTGTCGCCAGCAGGGAAAACGCAAGCGCCTTCATGGTCGCATGGCCCTGAGGACATAACTTCGCGCTGAGTGCACTTTCCTCTTGGTTGCGGCAATCAGAGATTCATAGTCGGCTTCGAGTCGGGGCTGGTGTGTGGGTTGTGGAATCGGCGCATAGGACCACAGAGTCAAGCACCACACCACAAGAACAACGAGGTAACAGATCGGCTGTATGTACTGCCAGGCGCGCTGGAAGCTGTCTCCGAGATAATCCCTAAGAGTCAAATGAGCGACGCTAGTGGCGGTAAATAGGCCGTAGCCATAGATAATCCCTTTGAGATTTCGGCCCAGCGGAATCGCATAGGATGCAAAAAGACTAGCCAAACCGATCAGAAGTACCAACTGCACGATCCGTAGATCACGTTCCGTTTCTAGTGTCGTCCTTCCGGGGATCCAGTTCGGGCTGTTCCATGCTTTCACGAAGATTCTTGTAAATGCCAAGATGAAGAGGAAAGCGAGCACGTTGCGTGCCATGCGAGCCGCACCGAGATACTGGGCAAGCGCAACCTTGTAGACCTCCCAAACAAGCGCACATCCCAGAAGGACGTTCAAGAACTGGGTGAACCAATATGCAGGCGGGTAGAAGTTTGGCCACAAGTGGTAAATCGCAAAAAGGGAGGCTGATGGGAGCAAAACGGAAATCAAATACAAATAGAAAAGACTGTAATACTTCAGCGAATTCCCTAACAGCGCCCGTACCAACAGGATGCTCTCAAGCACGAGCCCGGTTACCCAAAACAGTGAGGACAACATCTTGAGCCCCTAGAGGTTTCCGTGAAGCGTAACACAAATCGGGGAGAAGATTCCTGCAATCTTCTCCCCCGATTAGGATCGGCTATGCTGCGATTCCGACTGCGCTGTTTGGCCAAGGTATCGGCGGTGGAGGCGGTTGCGTCCCGTCAGCAATCTGAACCCTCTGGAATCTCCCCTCAGTGACGCCTTGGCCCCAAGGGATAGGAGGAGGTGGAGGCTGGGTACCATCAGCTTTGAGCGAAGGCACCGCGGTTGTTCCTGATGGCCAAGGTATCGGCGGAGGAGGCGGCTGTGTCCCGTCGGCCCGAATCTTGTTTAGATTCTCAAGCTGAAATGGATCATGAGCCTTTGTGAGCAGCAGTACGGCAGTTACAAAAAAAAAGAAATAGATAACCTTCTTGATAATCATTTTGTTTCTCCTGACATGAAATTTGGGATCCCGGTGAACGAGAACCCACCGGTAGGTTACGAAACGCGTGAGAGCCGCTGATTAGCTAGCAAGGGTTGTTCGGCTTCCCGAACAAATGTCACTCTTCGAGACCTCACCCGGGAGAAGAAGAGCGATAGACCTGCTCCCGAAAGGAAGGAGCGTGCGACGACCGTCCTTTGACCCTTCATACTCCTTGAGGATGCTGGTTAGGTGGCGACTGAACTCGCTACCGTCAAAACAAACGACTTAACATGCGTCTGAGCAATGACTTGAGGACGCCCGTTTTGCGTTCATCCGTTGTCTCGACGTTCGAATTAGCGACTTATCCCTTCTGTCATTTCAGCTGGCGGTAGCGACGTCGAGACTCAACAGTTTTAACTAAGGTCCAAATATGTTCGGGAAAACGAACAAACAACTGGAAGAGGCTGTTAATTCGTGACAGCAGGTAGCATTTGCGGGAGTAGTCCTTCGGGGGTAACCGCGCATGGTATTGAAAAAGGGGCAGCGGTATCGTTGCCAGAACCGCGACTGTGGAGCTGAAATTGAAGTGACGAAGGATTCAGTTGAGGGGGACTTCAGGCCCAGATGTTGCTGCGGTTCGGAGATGAAGAAGCCTTACAGCCCACCTGGTTTTACAAATCGCGATTCGGATCGCGAAATCCTAGCTCCCCTGTTTCGCACGAAGGCATAGGTCCATGGGGACTCAAGTGCTTGGGCATCGGCTGAGGTCAAGATCAAATTCATGTTAGACAAACTGGGTCTGGGTTTTGCGCTAGCTTCTATTCTGCTGGGTAGTGTGCTTCTCTATGATGCCGTTTCCGTTTCGGACCTGTCCCAAACAGTCAAGGTCATTGCTGGAGCTGTATTTTTCGCTCTTGGGTTGGTGACCATTTCTCTGCTCGCAAAAGACTGGTGGGAGTGGAGGAAACACAACAAAAACGCGGCAAGATCGGCACCCGATTGGCCCTCGCAAGATTAGAGAACAAATCATACGCCGTGAAGGCGTTCTCTGGCCTGACCGCTAGCGGATTCAAAATTTATCTAAGACAGATAATTCCGGTCACCAGACTACCGGCCACGCAACCGAAGCCAATCAGGTTGATAAAAGCCCGGACAGAAAGAAGGATGTGGCCGCCTTTCGGGACTCATCCCAGTTACGTAACAAGTTCATTTGAGTGATCCGATGGACGCAATCACTTTCGCTCCCTCTGCCGAGACGCGTGTGCTGATTGTGGACGACGAGCTCCATACACGCAAACTGCTGGCGACTATGCTTGGGGAAGGTGGTGTTCGGTGCAAGACAGCGGCCTGTGCCGAAGAGGCTCTCAGTATCCTCAATAAGGAGCCACTTGATGCGATGCTCGTTGACCTGCAAATGCCCGGGATGTCCGGCATGGAGCTTCTGATCAAGCTTCGCCCTCTATATCCCTCGCTGGCTTTCTTGATGGTTACCGGAGTCGACGACATTCGAGTGGGAATAGAGGCGATGAAAAACGGCGCAGACGATTACCTTGTCAAGCCATTGCAGCTGGAAGTGGTCATCACGAGTCTCGAACGGGCATTGAAAAAGAAACATCTGGAGCAAGAGGTGGAAAACTATCGTAGACACCTCGAGGAGATGGTTGAAAAACGAACTGAGCAGCTCAAATCAGCGCTGCTACACATCGAAGGAAGTTATGAGGATACGCTTGAGGCCCTGGGCGCGGCAATCGACCTCCGCGACAGCCAAACGGCTGGCCACTCAAAGCGCGTTGCCATATACTCGAATATAATTGCGAAGGAATTGGGCGCTACCCACCAGGAACTCAAGACTATCGCGAGGGGAGCCTGGCTGCATGATATCGGAAAACTGGCGACGCCTGATGCCATTCTTCTCAAGCCAGCGGCTCTTAATCAAGAGGAGTGGCGCATCATGAAGCAACATGCCGAGATCGGATACGACTTAGTGAAGCGCATACCGTTTCTTGCCGAGGCCGCGGAAATCATCTGGTCTCACCATGAGCGATGTGATGGCAGTGGCTACCCGCGGGGCCTGAAAGGAAATGATATACCTCTCGGCGCGAGGATATTTGCCGTCGCGGACACCATGGACGCAATGACCTCCGATCGCCCTTATAGGTCTGCCCTATCATTCGAGAAGGCACAGGAGGAGATTCGCGGCGGGGCGGGGCGGTTCTATGACTGTCAAGTGGTTAACGCCTTTCTGGCGTATGAGATTGAGAAGTGGAAGGCGGTCCGTCATTCTATCGATCAATCCTCAACGACAGCCTAATAGAGGAACGACCGCTAAATTCATAGACTTGGCAATTCAAAAAACCCGAACAATATTTTTGGAGCCTGGCAGCCACGCGTTTCTGATTTTCCTAACTATTCTGGCATCCCCCTTTTTGATCTTGCTATTCAGTTGTTCCCCCCGAGGGTTGTGCCGCCTGCTTTACTACGGGAGAGAAAAGCCACTCTTCGAGAACACGAAGCTGGTTGCCAGGGACATTCAAAAAAGAAAGGCCCATTCCTTCACGCTCAAGAGCATAAGCGACTCTGGCGTCCGTCACAAAGCGGACTCCGCAGTTATTGATTTCTATGAGTACCAGCGTATCTTGTGGAAATGATTGGCTGGTACGTACGAAACACCCTCCCCTGCTTAGATTCGTTGTCTCGCCCCAAATCTCCCTGCCGTAGTTCAACTCAGTCGCTCGGAATTCGGCCGCGAAAGGCACTCTCATCGGCCGCGTCCGTTGGGCACCAGCATGTTTCACGCTTTCTCCTCCCTTCGAAAGCGTCGCTATTAGGTCATTCCGCCCCCCAATGATTTATCGCGTGGCTCCGCTCTGCGCTTGCTCGAAACAGTTTTGTTCGGATTACCAAACAGCCCAGCGAGCGGTCCAAGCCTCGCACTGTCACCAGCAGTTAGCAATCGGAGTCCGCTGCAAATCTTTTGCCCCTTTTTGAGTGCTAGGAAAGGGTCCTCAAGTGTCGTGGCAGGTGGTCTCGCAGGCCGCACATGAGTCGGCCGCTTCTAGGCAGGCGTAGATGACTCCTGGGCCTCGCAGCAAGCACTGTGCCACTGGGCGCTCAGTTGTTCGGAATTCCGAACAGAAATGGTTTTCGGCGGTTAAAGGGACGCCTTCTGCCTAAGCTTTCGTGCGAAAAACTTGGGACACCGATGACTCTGCGAATCTGCGTCTCGCCCAGAGACGAACATGACAGATAAGAATAAGCCTGGCTTCATGTCTGAGCCGCGCAGCAATCAATCCCCTAGGCAAGCGCAAATGGGAACCAAAAGCCACCTGCGTCGCATCGAGCGGCGAGAGTGGTGGCTTTGGGCCACTGCGGTGATTATTACCCTATTGTTGACGGTCGGAATGCTTTCCTTCCTGCCGCCGATCTTGCGTTCAGGAGAGACTGAGTCCGCATTTAACCTGCGCCGTGCCATGTGGGGGCTTGTAGGCATTGTGCTGCTCTTCGACGTGTACACGGTCTATCAGCAACTACAACTCCACCGGACTCGGAGGCGGCTGTTCGACCGAGAGGAGCTCTTCCAGCTAATCACAGAAAATGTAGCCGATATGATTGCGGTTGTAGACATGGAAGGCCATCGTCTCTACAACAGCCCGTCTTATAACAAGGTGCTTGGTTACACCGAGGAGGAGTTGAAGAGTTCATCTTCTTTCGACCAGATTCATGCGGATGACCGCAATCGCGTTCGAGATGCCGCCATGGAGGCACGCGCAACAGGCGTAGGCAGACCTCTCGAATATCGCATACGCCACAAAGATGGTACCTGGCGGGTATTGGAATCCAGGGCGAGCGTCATTCGATCCCGTTCGGGTGAGCCTGAAAGATTGGTCATTGTGAACCGGGACATCACCGAACGGAAAGAGGCCGAGGAGTCACTCCGCCTATCTGAATCCGGATTTCGATCCATGATCGAAGATGCCCCTTACGGCATCTATCGTGCCGACATTGATGGCAGGCTTCTCCGGGCAAATCCCGCGCTACAAAAGATACTCGGGTACGAAAAGTTGGACGAACTGCTCAATGTCAGTCTCCCGAGAGACATCTTCAGAAATCCCGCCGACTTTAGCGGGCTAAAGGAACTGTTGGAGAGCGCAAGCGAATTCAAGGACGTGGAAGTGGAATTGAAGCGCAGGGATGGGGCGCCTATTACAGTCCGTTGCACCGGCAGAAAAGTGAAAGAAGAACATCAAGGTAAGCCTTGCTTTGATGTGTTTGCCGAAGATGTCACGGAAAGAAGAATCCTCGAACGTCAGCTGCGGATGGCCGGAAAAATGGAGGCGGTCGGTCGTCTTTCCGGGGGAATCGCACACGACTTTAACAACCTGCTGGGAGTCATCATCGGCTATAGCCAGGTGCTAAAAAGAAAATTGGATTCCGCAAGTGACTTGTTCGAGCCTGTTGTAGAAATTGAGAAGGCGGGCCACCGCGCGACAGCCCTGACGCGGCAGCTGTTGGCTTTCAGCCGCCAGCAAATCCTCACGCCATCAATCCTGAATGTAAACGACTTGGTCCTGGACATGGCGAAAATGCTCCCCCGGCTTCTCGGAGAAGACATAGCCATTAGCACTTCACTTCACCCAGAGCTGGAAGTGGTGAAGGCGGACCAAGGCCAGATCGAACAAGTGATCATGAATCTGGCGGTCAACGCACGCGACGCCATGCCGGAAGGCGGCACGCTGCGAATCAAGACGGCTAATGTCGAGTTGGACCAGGCCTATGCCTGGCAACATGCGGGAGCGAAACCGGGACATTATGTCATGCTGGCCGTCATCGACTCAGGGACCGGTATTGACCCTGACACCCTCACTCACATTTTCGAGCCTTTTTTTACGACCAAGGAGGTCGGGAAGGGCACTGGATTGGGCCTAGCCACCGTCTATGGTGTGGTCAAACAGAGTGGGGGTTATATCTGGGTGGAAAGTGAACCGGGGCAGGGGGCTTCATTTCAGATCTTTTTGCCGCGAGTTGAGAAACCAGCCACCGAGATCACCGCAATGACTCCCTTGGTTGAAACCATGGGCGGATCAGAAACAATCTTGTTGGTGGAAGACTCTGAGCCGCTTCGAAAACTGACTCAATCATTCCTCGAATCGCACGGTTTCCGCGTCCTCGTTGCCCAGGACGGACAGGAAGCTATACAGGTGGAAAGCCGTCACTCAGGAAGAATCGACCTTTTGTTAACCGATGTCGTTATGCCAGGCATGAATGGAAGGGCTCTCGCGGAGAGACTGCTGTCCAGACAGCCTGCCATGCGGGTCCTGTATATCTCAGGCTATACCGACAGCTTTGTCGCTCGCCATGGAGTGCTGGAACAAGGGATGGTTCTTCTCCATAAGCCATTCACGGAAGAAGTGCTGGTCAGAAAAGTACGCGAGGTACTGGACGCCAAGACTGCAGAAGAGCAAAGCCGGGAAAGCGGTCAAGTAAAGGATCAAGGCCACAATAACGCCGGGACAAGGGAGAAAGAGAGATGAATAAACTTCTGGTCGTGGACGACGATGAGGCCATGCGGAAGGTGATTCGGCTGAATCTCGCCGACAGCTATGAAGTCATCGACACGGGTGAACCAGAGCACGCATTGGCGTTGGCGCTAGAGCACAAACCGGACGCCATATTGTTGGATTTGCGCATGCCCAAGTACTCTGGCTTTGAACTGTGCCAGACATTCACGTCTCTCAGCTCTACGCAAATGATCCCTGTTCTGGTCATAAGCGGAGAGGCAGGTGCCAAAACCAAGCAATTCTGCCGCGACTTAGGTGCAGTGGCCTATTTTGAAAAGCCCGTAGACTTTGACGCCCTGCGCCTTCAACTTACAGATTTTTTGAAGACCCGGCGAAAAGAACGGCGATCCGAAGTGCGCGTCCGCCTGCGGGTCCCGCTCAGGCTCACCGGAACAGACGAAAAAGGAGAAGCATTTGAGATTCATACGACCACTGAGAACATAAGTCGAGGGAGTTTTTTGTGTGCTTGTCCTGTGGCCATGGCCGAGGGGTCTACTGTGGAGGTGTATCTGGTAAGCGCGCGGGACGAATATGTCGGGAAAGTACGAATTATTCGTTCGGAATGGAAGGAGACGCCTTACCCCCGCTATGGTTGCCGCTTTACGGACAAAGCTGGTCAGTGGGTCTTGGACTAGAGGCACGAGGGAATTCTTCGCTGAATCGATGAACTGAACCTTGCACCCTGTCGTCCACTAACACCCGCGTGACGTAACCTGACATCCGGGAACTGATTGGTAAGTGTGGAAGTCAATCTAAGCGTCATCTGTGGACTCTCAAGTTGCCAAATACTCGTAGAGCATGTGACGCCCCAGGGTTGCCTCGGTCCCAGACAGGCTGTCTGTTTTTCAGACATCTCGACCGTTCCCAAAAAGTCGCCCATCGAGGCCATAACGTATTGAAAGTAAGTCAGTTACCAGAATTTAGGGGATTGGCGTTGCTCTTGCTTTCATCCATCTCGCAAGCCGATTCGAACCAAGATGGTTAAGGCCCCCAGGTTGGGCCTTCTGGATCAAAGCAGCCGACCGAATCATTTGGAGGAGCGCATGTCCCAGGGTGAAGAAAAATTCAAGATACTGATCGTCGACGATTCACCGGTCTCACGAAAACTGGTTGAGCTTCCCCTCTTAGAAAAGGGTTACGAACTTATCTTCGCGACAAACGGTCGCAGCGCAGTCGAGCTTTTCGAGAAACATAGACCGGATGTGGTTATCACGGACTGGATGATGCCTGACCTAACGGGGAAGGAAATCTGCCAACGCATCCGAGCGACCTCTCAAGACCCCTACACGTACATCATCGTGCTCACCGGCCAGACGAGCAAGGATAATCTTGTAGAAGCCCTTGCACTTGGGGCCGATGATTATCTGACAAAGCCTTTTCACCGCGGGGAACTCCTTGCGCGTGTGGGTGTAGGCGCTAGGATCACAGGGCTACACCGTCAAATCGAGAGAAAAAATAAGCTATGGGAAGGCCTTGCACTCACCGACTCTCTTACCGGATTGCCCAACCGCCGCGCTATTGAAGACTGGGCCTCGACCCAACTCAGCAGCGCCGCTCGACATGGTTATTCCTTTTGGGTGGCATTGGCTGACCTGGATCACTTCAAACAAGTGAATGATACTTTCGGACATGACGCTGGGGATGCCGTACTGAAGAAATTCGGGAGAATTCTCAAGAACTCCCTCAGGCGCGGCGACCTTTGTGGTCGTCTTGGGGGTGAGGAATTTCTGCTGGTTTTGACCCATACGAACAAAGAGAACGCCCTGGGAGTAATCGACCGGATCCGGATGGAATTGGCAAACACCCCAGTTACCTTCGGTGCGTGCACCTTGGGAGTGACGGCCAGTTTTGGCCTCGCGGGGTTTGAAGGGAGTCATAAGGCGTCTAGTTTCAGCAGGCTCCGCGAACTGGCAGATACCGCTCTGTACTCCGCTAAACGCGGGGGCCGAAACCGGATTGAATTTACACCGGCGCCGGCTTGCTGAAGGCAGCCCTGATTGCGAGATGCAGGAGTTGTCAGCAGTGTCTCAGGAGGTTCGACTTTGCAGGTACCGGAAAAACTCGCAGTGCACGACCCGCAGCGCAGCGGCCGCCGAACGGTCATTCGAAGCATGACCATCGCATTGCTGCTCGCTCTCTTATCCGCGGATGGTTGGGGCCAGTTTCCTGATTGGCAGGTGCAGGTGCGCAAATGCGCGCAAGGGGAGCGCTGGGACTCCGCTATGCGGCTAGTTGAACAGGAAATTGCGCGCGCGCCGCAAGACATGGATGTGCGGGCTTGGCGGGCGCGCGTGCTGGCCTGGTCCGGAAAACTTCCGGAAGCAGAAAAGGAATATCTGGAGATCCTGAAAGTCTCGCGCACAGATGCGGACAATTGGATGGGGCTCGCGGGCGTTTACTTACGAGAAGGAAAACTCGCAGAGGCACAGCGGGCCATCAGGACGGCGGAAGAATTAGACCCGAAGCGGTCCGACATCCACGCAGCCCGCGCTCGGGTTTTGCGAGTCGAAGGCCAAAGAAAAGAAGCGCAATCTGAGTTTCAATCGGCGCTGTATTTAGATCCGGGAAGCGCGGAGGCACGCGAAGGCCTGGTTTCCGTGCGGCGCGGAGCGCAACACGAACTGCGGTTCGGAGAGGACAACGACCTGCTTAGTTACGCACCCGGCTTTCACGATGAATGGATAAGCCTTGCTTCGCAGTGGACTTCACACTGGACCACCAACGTTGCGGGAAACTTCTACCAACGATCAGGAGTAGAAGCGGGAAAGTTTGTCGGGAGCATCACACGGCGTCAATCAGCGTGGGGCGCGCTTACCGTGGGCGGCGCGGTCGGCCACGATAATGCGGTAATTCCCAAAAGTGAAGCATTTTTTGACCTCGACCACGGGTGGAAAACCGGCGAAACGGGTTTCGTGCGCGGAGTGGAATTCAGCTACGCACAGCACTGGTATTGGTATCAGTCAGCGCGAATCCTATCTTTAACCGGTACGACCCTCGTCTACTTTCCCCAGAACTGGACCTTTACGCTTGGAAGCACCGGCTCACGGAGCGCGTTCTCGGGAACGAATGCGGAATGGCGGCCTTCGGGAATCGCACGCCTTGGATTTCCTCTCACTCACTGGCGCGACCGAAGGCTTTCTGGAAATGTCTTCTTCGCCGCCGGAACAGAAAATTTCGCGATCGTGGATCAAATCGGAAGTTTTTCTTCGCAAACTTACGGCGGCGGATTGCGGCTGCAGATTACAGACCGGCAGGACCTGACGGGATTTGCAGGCTATCAGAAACGCACGCAAAACCGCACCGACACCAGTTTTGGAGTGAGCTATGGGATCCATTTTTGAAAAACTTTGGAGGCTAGGCCCGGCCGCATTCGTTTTCAAGGCCATCATTGCTGCCATCGCGGCCGATGGGTTGCTCCTCGCGTTCATTTTTATTCGCCGCACTTACCGCAAACGGTTCTTCGCCAGGCGCGACAAACGCGTCTTCGAGCTGCGCCAGCAATGGGACGCGCTCATCTCTGGAAGGATGTCTTATGACAGATGGCGGAAGAAAGCATTTGACCGCCGCATCGTCGAAGCAATGGCGCTGGACGCATTCGAAGCTGCCGGGCCGGCGGAATCCGCACGCCTGCTGAAATTCATGCGCGTCAGCGGGCTCATCGAGAAACGGATTTTCGAGGCACAGCACTTAAGAGGGTGGAGGCGCATGCGCGCCCTGGTGGCGCTCGGCAGAACTCGCGCGCCTGAAGGCGTGCCCGCGCTCGCCGAAGCGCTGCGAGATCGGCACCTCGAAATACGGCTTGCGGCCCTGCGTGGGCTGGGACGCACGGCTTGTCCTCAGGCGGCAGAAGAGATATTGGCCTGGGTCGGTGAATCAGGGTTGACCGTTCCGGCCTTGCCGCTGCAAAGCGCGCTGATTCAATGCTGCGCGGAACGTCCGCAATTGCTTCTGCCGTTCGTGAAGCAAGCGGAAGGGCCGTTGCGGGAAATTATGGGGAGGGTGCTTGGCGAAGTGGCGACCCCTGCGCTCGGATTGGAGTTGCTGCAGTTCGTCGGCGACGAACACGAAGAACTCCGCGCGGCAGCAGCCCGCGCGATGTCGCACACAAACACGGGCATGGCTTTCGATGCGCTCAGTGAATTGGCGGAAGACCGCACCTGGTTCGTCCGGCTGCGCGCGATCATCGGGATAGGGAGCCTTGCCGATCCACGCGCGATTCCCACGCTGCTGAAAGGGCTGACCGATTCAAACCGCCTGGTGCGGCTGCGCGCGGCGGAAGCGCTCGTGCAATTTAGGGCGGTCATGGTTCCGGTCTTCCAGCAAGTCATTCAGCTTGCGGATCGCTATGGTTTACACGCTTATCTGACGGCCATCGAGAATGCCGGCTTGCGAGAAAAACTCGAGCTGCAGCTGCAAAACAGCAACATGGGTGAAGATGAATTGCGGCGCTTACAGGCCGTGCTGCATATAGGCTCCTTGCCCCCCGAGGAGCCGGAGCGCGCAGAAGCAGCAGCGAGTCCATCCGAGTCGCCATTATGATTCGCCTGCTGGAGATCTCGAACCAGACGCTTTTCTGGTACTACCTGGCCACCAATCTTGCTTATCTGGCGATGCTGGTCATCGCGCTGAAAACCAGCGCTCGGCATCAGCGCAGGCTCGAAAGCCATCGGCTTAGCTGGTTTAAAGACACGCCCATGACTCCGCCTATCACGATCATTGCGCCCGCACACAACGAAGAAGCGTCCATCCGGGTGGCCATCCGCAACCTCCTGGAGCTGGATTATCCACAACTGGAAATCATCGTCGTCAATGATGGATCCACAGACCACACCTTGGAGGAATTGCGCGACGAGTTTCGGCTGCGGGCCGTGCGGGCGGTGTACGTTGCGGAAGTCAAAAGCGCACCGATTCGCGGGTTGTACCGGAGCGACGTGGACTCGAGACTGCTGGTGGTGGACAAAAACGCCGGCGGCAGCAAGGCCGACGCTGTCAACGCGGGATTGAACGCCGTGACATCGCCGTACGTCTGCATTGTCGATTCCGACTCGGTTCTGGAACGCGACGCCCTCCTCCGCATCATGGTGCCTGTTCTGGAGGACCCAAAGCGCGTCGTAGCCGTTGGCGGAATCGTTCGCGTATTGAATGGTTCGGAAATTGAGAAGGGGCAGTTGCGCCGCGTGCGCCTTCCACGCAAGGGCATTGAAGCCATCCAAGTCATCGAATACCTGCGGGCGTTCTTGATTGGCCGCGAGGCCTGGGCGCAAGGGAACATGCTCACTATCATTTCCGGCGCGTTCGGCCTGTTTCGGACCGATCTGGTGCGGGCCGTTGGCGGGTATCGAGCAAGGTCTATTGGAGAAGACATGGACGTGGTGGCACGCATGCATCGTCACCTGCGCGAGAAGAAAGTTGACTATGAAATTCGTTTTGTACCCGACCCGATGTGCTGGACCGAGGTTCCTTCGGATCTTCGCTCGCTCGCAAGACAGAGGGCGCGCTGGCAGAAAGGATTGCTGGATGTGTTGTGGCCCAACCGCGACATGCTCTTTCGCCCCCGTTACGGGAGAATCGGCTGTTTTGCGCTGCCCTATTTGTGGCTCTTTGAGTTATTCGCGCCGATTATGGAGGTCGTTGGAATCGCAACTATCATTCTCGCCGCATCTCTCGGCGTGTTGAGCCGGGAATTCTTTCTACAATTCCTGATCTTCGGTTATGCGTTCGCCACGGTGATTTCCATCGGTTCCGTGTTGCAAGAGGAAGTTACCTACAAGCGCTACAACGACTGGAAGGACGTTGTTCGGCTCGTCAGCTACTGCTTCTTCGAGCATTTTCCCTACCGGCAATTGCACATGATCTGGCGCTTGCAGGGACTGTGGCAGTACTTGCGCGGCGACCATGAGTGGAAACCGCTGAAACGCAAGGGACTTGCTGCCCAATAAACTCGGCATGCAAAGTCATAATCAGCCGCTTAGGTACGGGGGCGGACCTGGATTTTCCCCCGGGTCGCTAATTGGATGAGTTCGCGCTGCCTGGAAGGTTCGTCGATGAAGTGGCTGTGCCCTCGCATGCTTCACTTTCGCCTAAGATGCGGTAGAGTTTTGCCCGGCTGATTCCGAGCAATTCGGCGGCGCGTACCTTGTTTCCACCTACACCTTTCAGTACTCGGAGAGTGTGCATCCTTTCCATTTGTTCGAGCGTGAGCAAAGTGTCTTCCTGTTGAAGCTCAACTGCTTGTCTCTCCCGGAGGTATTCAGGAAGGTCGGCGACGTCGATTGCTTCACTTTCGGTCATCATGCAGGCGCTTCCGAGCACGTTTTCAAGCTCTCTCACGTTTCCCGGCCAGGAATACCTGGCCAGCAAAGCCTGCGCTCGCCTCGTAATTCCGCAAACAGACTTCCCGTATTGCTCTGCGAATCGCCTTATGAAATGCCGTTCGAACAGAGGCAGGTCTTCTTTCCTTTGGGTCAAAGAAGGGAGTTTGATGTGTACCGTCGAGAGGCGATAGAAGAGGTCCTCGCGAAACCGTCCATCTTTCACCATCGACTGGAGGTCCCTGTGCGTTGCCGCAATGACTCTGATGTCCACATGGCGAACCGCTGAAGAACCTACGCGCTGGATCTCCTGGTTTTGCAGCACTCTGAGGAGTTTCGCTTGCAGAGGAAGAGAAAGCTCACCTACTTCGTCCAATAGGATTGTTCCTCCGTTGGCTGCTTCAAATACGCCGATTCGATCCTGGACAGCACCCGTGAAAGCACCCTTCACGTGCCCGAAAAGCTCGCTTTCTGCAAGAGTTTCGACGACTGCCGAGCAATTACAGGTCACAAACGGCCCTGAAGCAACTGGACTGAGCCGGTGCAGCGCTTGAGCCGCCAGCTCTTTGCCGACTCCCGTCTCGCCAGTCACGAGCACGGAACGGAAATGCGGTGCAACACGCCGTATACGGTGAAATACTTCGAGCATCGCAGGACTGTGACCCACCATCGCTGCAAACTGAGAATTCTCGAGAAGTTCGTCCTCCAATTGCAAGCAACGCTGCCCTTTGCGCAGTTCTAGCAGAAGTGATTCCACGCGTTGCTGAAGCTTTTCCATATCCACGGGCTTAGTCAGGTAGTCGGCGGCACCCTTCTGGATGGCTTCGACGGCAGATTCGGTGCTGTATTGCCCGGAAAGCAAGATGATCTCAGTGCCAGGATCGAATTCGAGGACGTGCTCGAGGAGCTCAATTCCACTCATCCCTGGCATCATCAAATCACTCAGGACAAGATGAGGGTGCACTTTTCGGATTATCTCAAGTCCGTCACGTGGGTTCCCGGAAGTGGAGACCGACACATTCTCTCGCGAGAGGGCGGTCGCGATGAATTTGACGTGCTGCTCATCGTCGTCAATCGCGACAACTCGGAGTGCGGAGTTGGCAGAAGCAGACATTTAGGTTCCTACGGAGATGAAAAGGTCGAAAGTCCCGGATGTTGACCCCCATCAACATTGTAATGCCGCGCCTGGTGTTCTGGCAGGACCCCGCCGGCGGAATGTTCCAGAACGTTATAGCAATCGCGCGCTGATAGGTTTGCGCGATACCGAGCGCTGCCAGTGGAAAACCGATTTTGCGGTACGACGGGCCACGCGCGATAGTATCGAGATACTGTATTAGGCGTATAATATGATATACTTGCAGTATCGAGATATTTACTCAGACCGCGTCCAACAACATCGCGAGGAGGATAAACATGTATATCGCGGAAAAGCTCCGCCAATTCAGGGAATCGAAAAACCTTTCGCAAGGGGATATCGAAAAACGTACGGGTCTGCTTCGTTGCTACATTTCACGAGTCGAAAACGGTCACACGGTTCCGGCCATCGAGACGCTGGAGAAGCTCGCCCGCGCGCTGGAAGTTCCCTTGTACCAACTTTTCTATGAAGCTGAGGAGCCGCCTAACCTGTCAGAACTACCAAAGCGGAAGTCGTCGGACGGCATCGATTGGGGTAGTACACGCAAAGATGCACGTTATCTCGGCAAGCTTCGGCGTCTGTTGGCAAAAACGGAAGAAGGAGATCGCAAGCTGCTTCTGCTCATTGTCCAGAAAATGGCCCAAACAAAGGCCAAACGATCCACAGCAGCCGACTAGCCCGTTTAGGAATTGAGTCAGACTTAGCAGATTTCTCCTAGCGTTACAGAATTTGACATCGCGCTTGGCTCCGATCACATCGGATTTGGCGCGCCAACGTCATCTTCATGCCTGCTCTGCACGGATTTTCGACTCTCGCTCGCCCTCGCATCCGCAAGCCGCTGCCCGTTCCAGCTTGGCAACATTGTCTCAGGCGTGTTCACGCCCGTCCTGCAAAACACACCAAGCACTTGAGCTTCGTGGGCATCCTCACAGTCGGCGTGGACCGCACACAGCGGAACTTCGAGTCGATGAAGAAACAAGTCGAGGCTTGCAAGGGGACGCGCCTTCCGGACGAAGCTGCGAAACTGGTCATCTACCGGGCATTCGTCGAGGGCGAGTTGGATGTCCCCAAGCATCTTGCCCGACGCGTACACGACCTATACGTCAATCCGCGCGTCGAGGAATCCGCTCCGCGCACAACATGGAGTCTTTTCGATGCATTCACGAGCGCGTTCAAAGAACTCGACCCGATTCCTCAGTTCAAGGCAACTGCGAAGCTCTCATGGTTCCTCGAACTTGCGACGAGTGCCTGAGCTAATCGCGTCGCTACTGACTAACTACGTGCAGGGCGATTGGCAGGAGATGGGAGTTGCATCAACTACCTCCTGCCCCTTCCTGAGCGCGTCTGGAAACGGTGATAGTTTTAGTGTGATTTACGGAGCTTGCCCTACGGGCATGCAGAACATCTGGCAAGCCGTGAAAGCGATGGACAACTCAGCGGGTTCGTCGCGGGATACGACGTGCCGGGGGTCAAGCGCGTCTCGGTGAATTCCTAGTGCTGCGAGCCCTTACGTAGGAGTGAGCCGATATCAATGCTGACGCCGAACGAGAAGTTGTTGAGCTGCAAAGGAACGCTGCGACTGTAGTCGGCTTCCAGATCGAGATACCTGACTGGCTTCACTTCGATACCGGCATTGAAGCCATTATCGCGGGTGAGGCTTGCGCCGCCCGTCTGCACGCTTGTTTGTGTGTACCCTCGGCGGTTTGTGGAGGTGCCGCTGGCCACGCATTTCGCGCCCGCAGTGCAGCGAAATATTCTGCTGATCATCGTTTGCGTCCCCCACGGCGCGATGTCGTACGCCGCGGCCGTCAAACTGAATGGGCCAGCGTCCGCTTCTGTCCCTGCCTCAAATGAGGCGTTATAGCCGAAGGTCATGTAGGGACGGTGGAAGAAACGCGTGTCGGGAATAGTATTTCCGACGCCACCATCGACGAATGGCGTGAAGTTGCCCCACCCATGCTCAAGGTGGTTCGACCAGTTCCATGTGGCGTGGCCAACGCTCAGGCCCTTTTTCTCATCGCCAGTGGGCGCGCCAAGGTGGATGGTCGAAGCATAGTTAAGGGTGTGGCCAGGGTAATTCCATTTCAGGTCCATGCCGACGCTTCCGATGCCAGTGCCGGAAACCGCGCTTGGATTCTTCTGCTTGATTGAAGACGGAGTGCCGACGAAATAGTACGGAACACCCAGGTCTACACCGAAATGGCGTGAGAAGTTATAGCCGACGCCGGTAGCCAGATCAGTGACCGTGCCATCGCCGCTTGAGCTCCCTTCGAATTTCGTGCCAAATCCCCAGCCGGGCGTGAACCCTTCTTGCGACTTTTCTTTCCCTGTGGCAGCAGGGCTCGGTGTTTGTGCGTGGATGGCAGAGCCCCACACGAAGAGCACAAGCAAGGAGAGAAACGTTGTGCAGCGAGAAAGGCACGGCAGCGGATTCAAGTAGTGTCCATATGACCTAATGTTTCGCATCTCTGTTCCCTTTCAGATTTCATGTTGAATGCGGTTGCGTTCGCCGGTTTCGCTGCGGGCGCTGCTGGAATTCCGGCGTTTGCGAGGCTACGGGTCACGCGTCCGCTCGTCATTTAGAATTGTTTTTAGTCTACATGGCAAGGATGACCTAGTTGGAGGAGGGAGAAGAGCGGCGGCTCCCAAGCAATTACCTGTCCGCTTGGCCAGTTCGCCCGCGGAGGTTTGCGTGGAGTAGATTTTGCACAGTACTGTTACTCTTTGAATCGTCGCCAGCGGCTGACGACTTAGCCTCCAAACGTGTAAGTGTCTAACTGCCAAGGAATTACCTCTTGGAGCATGACTTGCAACAAGGTAGCCAGGAATCCCCGTGTACAAGTGTCCCCACGGATACGCGGGGCAAGGAGGCCTCCGTGAAGAAGCTGAAGTACTTTTCTTTAGCTGTGCTTGTTCTTTCCTTGCTGGCCATTCCGGCGACAGCGCAGAAGGGTAAGGACCGCGACAATAAGGGCGGCGCGAACAAAGGAGACACCCGCGCGGACCTGGTTAAGAGTACCAACAAGACGCCAAGCAAGGGCAAGGACAACGATAAGAACGATGCGAAAGGTAAGCGCAAAGGCTTTACCCAGGGCAAACACAAGGGTCGTCACTAAGAACCACTCGAGCAGCTTCGGTTACTTTCAAGAATGCCAGACCAAGGGGAGCCGCCAGAAACGCTGGTGGTTCCCCTGTTCTGTTCCACGCTTACGGGGCCCGCGTGATTAGGCAAAAGTGATTAGTAGTGTCCCCGGAAAACAACTCGATTGATATCGGGCCTAAACTCCTTGCCCATGTTGAAGACCCCATCGATTCCGACTTGGAGTAGCCACTTTTGTCCAGTTTTCGTCCAGGTGCGCTCCTGTTGCGGATAATACAGATTAGAAATACCCGCTCCCGCACCGTTGCCAACAATCTCAGAAAAGTTGAAGGTGTTGCCACCGGAATCCGTTCGGGTGATGAGCAGGCGACTTAATGCGTAGCCCGTTCGACGGAAGAATCCGCCATGCCCAAGAGTGTAGTAGCGCGGATCTTGCCGCGTCACTGCCGGCTACGCACGGCGAGAGGAAGACCATGGCTAGGCAACGGCTCCGACCAGCCCCCGCTGCCCGCGGCCTGCCCCGGTGGGCTCCTCTGCGTTTCCGCGCAACAGCCAGAGTTCGGAGTCATCAGGATATTTCGTCAACGCTGCGTCAATCGCTGCTTTATAAGCCTGATGCTTGCTGTTGTTAAGGATGTCGTTTATGGCTTCTAGTTGTGTTGCTCTCAGCGATACGCGCAATCGCTCGCGTTCGCTGAGATTCGCAGCCAGTGCCTGTGCCTTCCCAAGGGCGCTCTGCGCCGCTCCCTGATCCTCCAGCCCGGAATAGGCCCCGGCTAAGGCAGACATACGCCAAGGCCAGTTTTGCGTCGATGCGCAACGCCTGATTGCACGAACGGGCAGCCTCGATCCAAACGTAAGAATGCAGGTACGCGGAGGCCTTGATTGTAAAAAGCCTGCGCCTCCGCTGAGGAAGTCGTGACCGGATCGTTGATTTTTCCAATGCCTTCGCGCAAAGCTACAGGCCGCTGCAGGATCTCGCGCGGAACCCAGCCGACGGAATCCTCGTCACCGTGATGT